>Ga0209101_1001277_pt1 | contig 19023 bp, 11 predicted proteins | sample ConPoolayeCmetaG_FD_185481 | JGI IMG/M metagenome (GOLD analysis project Ga0209101, IMG submission 185481) | Hot spring microbial mat communities from California, USA to study Microbial Dark Matter (Phase II) - Cone Pool mat layer C metaG... ...
CCGGCGTGAAAATCTTCGGCCTGAAGGCGGATCACCCCAGCTTGCAACGCCGAGGGCACCACAGCTAGCAACAGCGCGCAGCCCGCTACTGCGGGGAACACGAGACTATTCATGGTTCAGCCCCTGGCAAAGAAGAAAAAATGGCGGTGCCTAATCCTGCCCAGGCACACCTAACCCCTACCACCGCGCAGTAGTATTATGGCGATTCTGACTATAATTGCAAGGAAACTACCGGGAATCGGGGCCTGGCGGAATCCGGGAATCTTATGGGTAGTTGCTACCAGTAGCGGGGGTGGCCAGTACACACAATATGTAGAAGCGCCGAATTGCCACAAACAGAAATGCCCGAATGGCGGAGAACTGACAATTACTGAACTAAGCTGCCGGCTCACCGACCAGGAGGCGGCGGTGGCGGCGGCGGAACGGGTGGCGTAGCGCGACTACCTACGCCCGGCGGCGTAGCAATAGGCGCTGTTGCAGAACGTCCGGGCTGGCCAAGGGTCGGGGGAGTAGCAATCGGCGGTTGGCCTGTGGCCGGCGAGGCTGGAGGACCACTCACTGGCCCGCCCGGGCTGGCCGCCGGCGCATGTGGAGCAGAAGCCACCGGAGTTTGAGGCGGAACCGCAACTGGCGCCAGGGTAGGAGAAGCTATGGGCGTTTGTGGCGGGGATGCCACCGGCGCTTGGGGTGCAGTAGCCACCGGGGCAGGACCGGTGCTGTGCGGGACAACTGGCGAACTTGCTGGCGCAACTGGCGCAACCGCCGGTGTCGGCACAGACCCGACACGCGAGGATTGTGTGCCGACCGCCGCTGGTTGCGCGCCGGTAGCCGCCGCACCCGTCGGTTGCCGGTCGGACTTCGGCTTCGGCGCGATTCTTTCGCCGTAGGTCGGCTCCGGCACCGTTTCCAGCAGCTTTTCGATGATCTGATCTACGTCGATTCCTTCGGCGTCGGCGTTGAAGTTGGTGAATATCCGGTGTCTCAAGACCGGGAACGCCAACGCGCGGATGTCTTCGGCCGTGACCGCATATCGCCCGTGCATGATCGCTCGCGCCTTAGCCCCAAGAATCAAATACTGAGCCGCCCGCGGCCCGGCGCCCCAGGCCAACCAATTCTTGACAAACTCGGGGCTGGGTGGTTCTTTGGGCCGGGTGGCGCGCACCAGGTCCACCGCGTAGTCAACCATGTGCTGGCTGGCCGGCACCGCGCGCACAAGCTGCTGAATCCAAAGAATATCCTGGCCGTGCAGAACAGGCCTAACGTCGTGGCGGGTAAGCTGCGTGGTGGACATCACGATCTCGCGCTCCTCCGCCCGCGTCGGATAGCCGATGTTGATCGACAGCATGAAGCGGTCCAGTTGGGCTTCGGGCAGCGGGTATGTGCCTTCCTGCTCGATAGGGTTCTGCGTGGCCATCACGAAAAACGGCTGCTCGAGCTTGTAGGTCTGCCCGGCCACCGTCACTTCGTACTCCTGCATGGCCTGGAGCAACGCCGCCTGGGTCTTGGGCGGAGTGCGGTTGATCTCGTCGGCCAGTACGATGTTGGCGAATACCGGCCCGCGCACAAACCGAAATGTACGTTGCCCGGTGGCAGGGTCCTGGTCGATGATCTCCGTGCCGGTGATGTCCGAGGGCATCAGGTCGGGCGTAAACTGGATGCGACTGAACTTCATCCGCAGCGCCTGGGCGAGCGTGGCCACGGTGAGCGTCTTTGCCAGCCCCGGAACGCCGATTGTCAGGCAATGGCCCCGAGCGAACAGGCAGATGAGCATCTGCTCGATCATCTCGTCCTGGCCGATGATCACCTTGTGGACTTCGCTGACCAGTGCTTCGCGGGCCTGCGCCACGCGACGGACAGCTTCTTCCGGACTGAGCTGCGGAGCGGCGGCAATCGACATCGAGGAACTTGCCTCCTGTATTTTCTCTGCCCAACACTATAGATTAGTTCAAAGGGGGGCGGTGGGCAATGGCAGCCGTAATTCAAGGGCGAACTATGCGGGCCGGCGGGCCGCGAACCACGCCCGGCTACCTACAGCGGCCAAAGCACCGGGGTTAACGCAGCCACGGCAAAGGCCAGCTACAATTGATTGGCGACTGCTTTGATCTACGAGTTATACGATTTGTTTCGGGCAGCTAGAAGGGGCAAAAGATGTTTCGGCCAGGCAGGGCACTGGTTCCGACCGATCCGATTGGCACTCCGCAGGCGCTTTACCGCCGCCAGACTTGCCATTGCGACCGGTCCAATATTTGTACCGGTATAGCTCCGGGTATTTGTGCTGGTATAGCTCCGGGCTGTGACGTTTCTGAGCAGCACACTTGTCGGGTTTCGCTGTTGCGCTGCGTTGAGAACGTACCGGGCCGTGCAGCTATCGAGCGGCAGTCAAGCCGGCCATCGCTGCGCGGCTTTGCCCAGAAATGGCCGGCCCTTGCAGCGCTGCTGGCCTCCGGGGTGATGGTCGCATTGCTGGCAGCGGCGGCCCGAGCGGGTGCTGCCGAGGGATTCCGCCGTTCGGGGGCAGATTTCACGACCATGCGCACCGTCGCTGTGCCAGCCGGTAGCACAGCCACCATCGCAGTGGTCGAGTTCTTTCATCATGGCCAAATCAGCCCCGATGGAAAGAATGTCGCGGTTTACACGCGCCGGGAAGTTATGGTGCCGATGCGTGTGCTTCAGCTTGGGCCGGGCGATTACTGCCGATTGGCCTTCCAATTGGTCAAGGGCCAGGACGAGTACGAAATCTGCTATGGCGGCCAACCCCCTACAGAGAAAGTGCCCGAACTGGTCCACCGCGAAGGCCTGCTGCTGGAAACGCGGCAGTTCCAACAGTGCGACCTGAACAGTCTAGAATCTGTCCGCAAGGCGTTCGAGTCGGCGCAGCCAATCGGGGCTGACTTTGTCGACGCAGTACGTCATGCCGGGAACCCTTTCTCGTTGGGCAACGAGCCGTTCCTGAGCCGATATAGCGGTTTTCTGTATATCGACCGGCCGGGCACGTATGGATTCATGACTTCCAGCCAAGATTGCAGCTTCTTGCTGATCGACGGGAAAATAGTGATCGCTGCTCCGGGTCATCATGGGCCGGCCAGAGACGCCCGGCCCGGCAGCCGCGGCGACATCAAGCTTTTGCCCGGCGTGTACAAGTTCGAGTACTACCATGCAGCGGCCGGTTCGGAGGCGATGATGGTAGCGGCCTGGGAGGTCGATCCGCCGGAACAACAGCCTCGGCCGGCCGCCATTCCGCCGGAGGTGTTTCGGGCGGGGGCCGTTATTCGGTTGCCTGCCAGCCCGCCGAGCACGCGGACCGTCAAGGCGCTTCCCGACTTCGTTATGAAGATTGCCGGCGACGTGCCGCTGCCGGACAACCCCGTGCCACTGGTTGGCGTGTCGTTCCGCGACGCCTCGCCGAAGACGCTCTCCAGCGGGGCCAGAGTGCAATGGGATTTTGGCGACGGCCAGACTGCCGAGCAACTGAACGTTGACCACGTATACTTGCGGCCCGGACTGTATGCGGTAACGCTGTCATTCCGCCGCGGGGTGGGCAAACCGGTCGAGATCACCAACCGCATCTACGTCGATCGACCGAAGCTCACCGCCCGCGACAAAGACAAGTTCCACAAGCTCGACGATTACCTGCCGCTGCTGGAGACCTACGACGCCAGCAAGCTGGATGCCGTCTCGTTGCGCCAACTGGTGCTGGCTTTCGAGGCCAAAGCGGCCGAGCTGGAAGCAAAGGCGGAAGCCGAGGCCAAAGCGAAAACCAGCGAGCCGGAGTCGAAGCCGCCTGTGTCGCGCGCGCCGGGCGCTGCGCGATCGGCCGAGGAAGACAAAAACCTGCTGGAAGCGACACGTTATTACCGCAAGGCGGTCGAAGCGGGCAAAGCAGCTTTTGTAGGCGAGTCGGCGGCCCGGGGCGACGACGACCTGTTCAAGCTGGCGCAATTGGTTGGCGCCATGGCGCGCAACCGGCTGCTGGATTCCAAGACCGCCCTGGAGATATGGCGCGGCGCTTCGGAGCGGATTGCCATCGGCGAGCTGAAGGCCCAGTGCGCCGCCGAAGCCGCCGACATAGCGATCAACGACCTGCTTGACCTGCCGCTTGCCAAAAAGTTGCTTGAAGAGGCCGATAAACTCCTGGCCGGACGAAAGAACCCTACCCCTAGCGGGGAACTTCAAAGGGTCTGGGGCGACTACTACGCCGCCACCGGCGACGGCAAGGCCGCCCGAAAAGCCTATCAACAGGCCGAGGAAATTCTCGCCACCCGGCAGCGGTTCATCGAGCGTACGGCTTGGCTGGGGGCGCACAGCCGCTCGACCGAAGAGTTTCTCCGCCAGCGTCAACTGTACCGCGCTGCCGCCGAGATCCGCACCTGGCTGCGGCGATTCCCGACCGAAAAGCTGGAAGGATACGCCACGTTGCTTTACGCGAAGTTCTGGGAAGCACAGCAACTGTACCCGCAGGCCATCGCCCAGGCCGAGCAACTGATCGCCGCTGCTCCGGACTCTCCGTACGCCGACCAGATACTATTGCTGGCGGCGGAATGCGAGCTGAAGCGCGGGCGGACTGACCGGGCGCTGGCCACCTTGCGCTCGCTGGTGAAAGACTATCCCGGCAGCCCGCTGGTCGGCCAGGCCAAATCGATGATCGCCAGACTGGAAGCTGGTAAACTGCCGTCTGCCCAACCGAAAAAACCATAGCGACCGCCGCATCAAGCAGACGCCGCGGTATATGGACAAGGGACAAGATAGACCGCTCCGGCAAACAGCCGGCCAGAACACCGCAGTAGCAAGATTGGCACAACAAACAGTCCGGACTTTGGTGACCGACCACAGGTCGGTCCGGAATGCTGGCGACGGAGAAAAAGCCATGTTGGCACCGCGTTATGCACGTGGGGGTTTTCGACGGCTCAAGGCCAGTAAAATACCCTGTTGCTTTCTGGCCGGTTGCTTTCTGGCCTCTATTGCTCTGGCCAGCAGCGTTGCCCAAGCCGGCAGCCTGGTCGTGGAACTGACCAACGCCCAGGGTGTCAAGATGGTCGGCGCAATTCAGCGCTGGGACCAGGATGGAAATCACCGGCAACCGGTCGATCCCAAAGCGGTCATCGACGCACCACGTGTTGATGCAACCGCTGTGGCGGCGGGCAACGGGAAATGGGTTTTCAAAGACTTGCCAAAGGGCAAATACGATCTGGTGATCCTGGCGGAAGGCAAACTGCGGGTGGAAGGATTCGAGTTCGTGCCGGTCAAAGAATTCGACCCCTTCTTGCCGCCCGACGGACCGATCGACGACGAAGCACGCCAGGCCGTTGTGAAAGACATCGAGCGGTCGAAGCACTACGAAAACAAGGTGGTGCCGCTTTATCTGACCGGCGACAAGAAGGTCATCCGCGTGCTGGTTATGCTGATCCGCGATTTGCCCACCAGCTATACGCCAGGCTCGGGCACTATTCGCCACGAAGTGTGGCAGTACAACTGGAACTACGGCGGCTGGCAGAAGGACAAGCGTACCAAAGTGCTCGACCGGCTGCTGCTGCAAGTGGACGAACTGCGGCAATGGACCTGGCTGTGGGACCCGAAGCTCGGCGGCATCGAAATCGCCGACAAACCGGTGACCATCAAATACGAAATGCCCACTGCCAACCAGCGGAAACTCAAGGGGTTGTATCCTTATTGAAGGACCTATTCTCATTCAGCGTTGGCCAATGCAAGCCTGCCGGTATTCGGCTGCGCCTTCTTCGATTCAAGAAGAACGACCTTTCCAGCGTGCTCCCGGGCGATTTTCTCAACGGCAGCGAACTTGCCGGCGTGCGGCAAGGCGATTTGGTTTTGCGCGCTTGCCACGCCTGCCGGTCTTGCAATGTTTGACCAGCGCGGCGATGATTGCCGGATGCGTTTGGCTGTTTATCGATCACCGGGACAGCAGTGGAACTTTTCCGAAAAAGAAAACTCCCCGCGCTGGCCCGGAAAAATATTATCATCCTGAGTCAGTTTCGCACTCATGACGGTTCGTACGCGATTTGCTCCCAGTCCGACGGGATACTTGCACATTGGCGGGGTACGCACGGCGCTGTTCTGCTGGCTGTTCGCCCGGCAGCATGGCGGCCAGTTCATCCTCCGCATCGACGACACCGACCAGCAGCGCAACGTTGCCGAAGCGCTGGAGCCGATCCTGCGCGGCCTGCGGTGGCTGGGCATCGACTGGGACGAAGGCCCGGAGGTGGGCGGCCCCTGCGCTCCCTACTATCAGTCGCAGCGGACGGCTCGCTATCAGGCGGCGGTGGACCGGCTGCTTGCCTGCGGGGCAGCTTACCGCGATTACGCCACCGCCGGGGAAATCCAGGCCGAGCGCGAGGCGGCGGAACGGGAAAAGCGGCTTTTCGTGTACAGCCGGCGGTTCATGGCCGAAACGCCCGAGCAGCAGACCCGGTTCGAGGCCGAAGGCCGCAAGCCCACGATCCGACTGAAAATGCCCCGCCAAGGCAAACTGGTGCTGGAGGATATCGTGCGTGGGCAGGTGGAGTTCGATTGGGCCAACGAGCAGGACCACGTCATCCAGCGCGCCGACGGCTCCTTCCTGTACGCCCTGGCCAACGTAGTCGATGACGAGGATTTTGGCATCACGCACGTCATCCGAGCCGAAGAGCATCTTTCTAACACTCCCCGGCAGGTTTTCATCATTCAGGCGCTCGGTTACCGACAGCCGCAATACGCCCATTTGCCGTTTGTAGCCGAGCCAGGCAGCAAGAACAAACTGAGCAAGCGCAAGCTGAATACTTACTTGAAAAATCGCGACTTCGCCGAGCTGGTCGAACACGGACAGAAAGTGCTCCGCGCGTTGGGATGTCCGCCGCCAGGGGAGTCTTTCAACCCGGTGATGGTGGAGTTCTATGAGAAAATCGGCTTCCTGCCGGAGGCGATCATAAATTACCTGGCGCTGCTTGGCTGGTCGCTGGACGACCGCAGCGAGCACTTCACGCGGCAGGAGTTGATCGAAAAGTTTTCGCTCCAGCGGGTCAACAAGGCTCCGGCCAGTTTCGATCCCAAGAAACTTATGGCATTCCAGCAACGGCACATGCAACTGCTGCCGCTGGAACAGAAGGTGGCGATGGTGTTGCCGTTCTTGCAAGGGGCCGGATTGATTGGCGAAGTTACCGAGCCGCTGCGACAGCAGGTGACCCAGATCGTCCAGGCAGCAGGCGACCGGATAACCATCGCCGGCGACATACTGGATTTTGCCGATTTCTTCCTGCCCGATGACAAACTGCCATACGACGAGGCGGCCTTCGACAAGAACCTGCGCTGCCCTCAGGCAGGAGCACTATTGCGGCAGTTCCGCCAGCGGCTGGCGACGGCCAGCCCGTTCGATCCCCACACGCTCGAGGCGCTTTTGCGCCAGTTCGTCCAGCAGCAGGGCATCAAGACCGGCCAGATCGTCCATCCGCTGCGTGTGGCAGTGACCGGCAAAGCGGTGGGAATGGGACTGTTCGATACGCTGGCCATTCTTGGCCGCCAGCGGTGCCTCAGTCGCATCGACCGCGCTTTGGCCATGCTGTGAAATGATTGTTCTGAAGTGCAGGCGCAAAAAGTTCTCCCAAAAAGCCGTTTCACTTCGCTTGAAGCAAGTGTTTGAATCGCGTTTTGCCGGTACTCCGACTTGGCAACCGCCGCGCTGCCCACAGCAGGTGTTGGTGTTGCCATGTACTTCGCGCTGTACTGGGCCGGTGTGCTACTTTGGCAAATCGAAGATCGTTGGTAAACTTGCGTTTTAGTGCAATCGCCGTTGGGGCCGATCGCCTGGGGCTGTTATGCACCAGGGCGGCTGCACAATAAACCTTTGCGTCATGCGGCGCAAGCGATTACGGCCCCGTATGCTTGGATATCGGAAGATCAAAAAACAGGAAGGCGTCTATGGCAGTACGGGAATCGCGCGGCACGGATTTCATCCACGAGATCATAGACGAGCACAATCGCACGGGCCGATTCGGCGGCCGGGTACATACCCGCTTTCCGCCGGAACCGAACGGCTATCTGCACATCGGGCATGCCAAGTCGATCTGCCTGAACTTCGGCATCGCCGAAGAATACGGGGGCCTGTGCAACCTGCGTTTCGACGACACCAATCCCACCAAGGAAGAAGTGGAGTACGTCGAGTCGATCCGGGAGGACATCCGCTGGCTGGGATTCGACTGGGGCGACCGCGAGTATTACGCTTCCGACTACTTCGAGCAGCTTTACCAATGGGCGATCCAGTTGATCAAGGCCGGCAAGGCATACGTGTGCGATCTGTCGCCCGAGGAAATCCGCCAGTACCGCGGCACGCTGACCGAGCCGGGCAGGGAAAGCCCGTATCGCAATCGCTCGGTGGAAGAGAACCTCGATCTTTTCCAGCGTATGCGGGCGGGCGAGTTTCCCGAGGGTTCGCGCACCTTGCGGGCGAAGATCGACATGGCATCGCCGAACCTCAATATGCGCGACCCGGTGATGTATCGTATCATCTACGCCAGCCACCACCGCACTGGTACGCGCTGGTGCATCTATCCCACGTACGACTGGGCGCACGGTCAGAGCGATTCGATCGAGGGCATAACGCATTCGATCTGCACGTTGGAGTTCGAGAACCACCGGCCGCTGTACGACTGGTTCCTGGATCAGTTGGGCATCCATCATCCTCAGCAGATCGAGTTTGCGCGGCTCAACCTCACCTACACGGTGATGAGTAAGCGCAAACTGTTGGAGTTGGTGCGTGAGGGATACGTAAGCGGGTGGGACGACCCCCGCATGCCCACCATCTGCGGATTGCGCCGCCGCGGCTACACGCCCGAGGCCATTCGCAACTTCGCCCGCCGAATCGGCGTGGCCAAAACCGACAGCGTTGTGGACATCGCCTTGCTGGAGCACTGTATTCGCGAAGACCTCAACAAGCGTGCGCCGCGGGCGATGGCCGTACTGAATCCGCTGAAGGTCGTCATCGACAACTATCCCGAGGACAAAGTGGAAATGCTCGAGGCGGTCAACAATCCGGAAGACCAGAGCATGGGCGTGCGCCAGGTGCCGTTTTGCCGCGAGCTGTACATCGAGCAAGACGACTTCCGCGAAGTGCCGCCCAAGAAGTACTACCGGCTTTCGCCAGGGCAGGAAGTGCGCTTGCGCTGGGCCTATCTGGTCACCTGCACCGGCGTGGTCAAGGACCGGCAAACCGGCCAGATCGTCGAGATACACTGCTCTTATGATCCAGCCACGCGCGGCGGCAACACCCCAGACGGCCGAAAAGTCAAAGGCACCATTCACTGGGTGTCCGCCCGGCACGCCATCAAAGCCGAGGCCCGGCTTTACGAACACCTGTTCACCAAGCCCGACCCCGACGACGCCCCCGAGGGCCTGGATTTCAAGGCGAACATCAACCCCAACTCCTTGCAACGGGTTATCTGCTACGTGGAGCCGAGCTTGGCTGCGGCCAAACCGGGCGACCGGTATCAGTTCGAGCGGGTGGGTTATTTCTGCGTCGATCCCGATTCCACGCCCGACTTGCCAGTGTTCAATCGCACGGTGAAACTAGTGGACACCTGGGCGAAGATCGAAAAGACTTTGCAGCAGCAAGAGTGACCCGGCCGGGGAGCGTTAAAGTCGCATCGCCCTGTCTGTGGCCGCTAGCACCGAATGTGTCAGTGATTCAGCGATTCAGCAACAGTCCTTCAGCAAAAAACGGCGGAAGCTAACCAGGCCCTCCGCTGTTTTACGATGCTTTTGCAGACCGGCTTGTTGGCCGGGCACGATCGGTCGCAAAGGGCCTGGCACAAAACCTACAGGTAAGCGGTCAAGCAACCGGTTGGCGGAACAATGCCCGAGCAACGCATCCTGGTAATCGACGACGAACCGATGATCGGGGTCAGTTGCCAGCGCATCCTGGCAGGGCAACACTGCGACGTGCAAAGCGTAACCGATGCCCATGCTGGTTTGCAGGCTGCGCTGTCGGGCAACTTCGACGTCATCTTGCTGGACCTGGTAATGCCCGGCCTGGACGGCATGGAAATCCTCCGCCAGATCAAAAACGCGGCAGTCGCGGCCGAGGTGATCGTGCTTACCGGTTACGCCACGGTGGAATCGGCCGTAGAGGCCATGAAACTCGGCGCCGCCGATTACATCTCCAAACCTTTTACGCCCGATCAACTGCGGATGGTCGTCGGCAAGGTTTGCGAGCGTTCCGCCCTGTTGAAAGAGATTGCGGCACTGCGCGAGCAGCTTCATTTGAACCAGGGGCTGGAAGGCATCCTGGGCGAAAGCCGGGCTATGCAGCGCGTTTTTTCGCTGATCAAACGCGCCGCCCGCTGCGACGCCCCGGTTCTGATATCCGGCGAAAGCGGCACCGGCAAAGACATGGTCGCTCGGGCTATCCACCGCCTCAGCCGCCGCAAAGAGCAAGCCTTCCTGCAATGCGACTGCAAGGCGCTGCCGGCGCCGCTACTGGAGAGGGAACTGTTCGGGCAGGAGAAGAAGCTTGCTTCTGGCTTTAGCGTGGTCAAGCAAGGGCTGTTCGAGCAGGCGCACCGGGGAACGGTTTACCTGGATGAAATCGCCCGCTTGGAGCCGCAAACGCAGGGTAAACTGCTGGCGTTCCTCGAGTCCCGGCAGACAGTCCAAGGCCGCCAGAGCCGACCGCGGCACCCCGACGTCCGCCTGCTGGCAGCCACCGCCCGAAATCTGGAAAAAATCGTCCAGAAGGGCGCCTTCCGGGAAGACCTTTATCATTGCCTGTCGGGCATCCAGATTGTGCTTCCGCCTTTGCGGCAACGACTGGGCGACATCCCCAGGCTAGCGGTTGCGTTTTTGGAGGAGGTTCGCGCAGCCCATCAACTGCCCGTGCGCGGCTTCGCGCCCGAGGTGATGTTGCAGATGGAAAGTTACCATTGGCCAGGCAACGTCCGCCAGTTGCGCAGCGTGGTGCAGCGGATGGCGCTGTTGTGCGACGGCGAGCGTATCGAGCTGCAACACGTGCCTGCCGAGCTTCGTCAGGTGTCGCCCCAGCCATCTGCGACGGAATTGCCGCGCAGTTGGAACGAGTTCAAGAGACTGAAGCGCCAGGTCAAGGAAGCGGCTGTCAACCAGCTCGAGCGGCGTTTTTTGATAGACGTGCTGAGCCGTTGGGAGGGTAATGTAAGCAGGGCTGCCGATGCCATCGGGATACAACGTACAAACTTGCATGCATTGCTGCGAAAGCATGGATTGACGGCACAACTGCTCCGCGACAAGCAGTAGCTGCCGCGCAGCCGGCGCCACGGTGGGCTGGGCTGAGGCGAATCGGTTTAACGTCCAGTACAAATCGGAAGCGCGCCATGAGCCAAACCGCCAGGTTGCTGGTTGTCGACGACGAGGTAGTGGTGTGCGAAAGTTGCCGCCGCATATTCGCCGCTCAAGGGTACTTGGTCGATAAAACCACGAACCCTATCGAGGGATTGGAACTGGCGCTGCAAAGAGATTATGCAGTGGTGCTGCTGGACATTCGCATGCCGGCCATGGACGGCATCGAGTTCCTCCGCCGCCTGCGCTGCCATAAGGCCGATCTGCCGGTGCTGCTGATCACAGGCTATCCCAGCTTCTCCAGCGCGCAGGCGGCCGTCCGGCTAGGCGCCGCCGACTACATCACCAAGCCCTTCACCCCTGAAGAACTGGTGCAAGCTGTACGGCGACTGGTCGATGTAGCCGGCGCCCCTGCCACGGAACCGGCAAGAGAAGTATCGCCCAAACCACACTCGTGGCGCTTGGCTGCCCGGCAAGCCAGGTTCTTCGAGGAGTCGTGGTGGACTCGCAACAGCGAGCAAACGGTTTTCGTGGGCGCTGTGTTTCCTTCGGCTTTGATGTCCATCGTAGACCAAATAAAGCTGCCGGTCCGGGGCGAAAGGGTCTTCCGAGGGCTGCCGCTTGCCGGGTTGATGTGTTACGGCAAGTGCGTGCGCATGGCGCGCTGCCCAGTGTCCGGAGTAGTCACCGCCGTTAACCAAGAGCTGGATCACGATCTGGCTCCGCTGTGGGAGTCCCCCCTGGACGCAGGATGGATCGCCCAGGTTCAGCCCGTTTCGCTGGAAAGCGACCAATTGCGCTCGCGGCCGCGTCGGGTGATCCTGGCAACCGCCGGCGGCAGTTCGGCCCAGCAACAAATTGCCGCGCTGTCCAACTTGGGATGCGAAGTCTCTGTGGCCAGCAATTGGGACCAGTTGGAACCGTTGCTGCCAGAGGCGACCGGCGGCATGTTGCTGGTCGATGCAGTTTCGTTGGGCCAGACCGGGCTGGAGCTTGTGAAGGCGGCCGCACGCTGCGCCGCAGACTTGAAAACCGTAGTGCTTGGCTCGTCGCCCGAGACGGAGAAGGCTTATCGCCAGTGCGGCATTTTCTACTACGCAGTCGAACCTTTTGCCGACAGGGAAATCCTGGACATCCTCGATGCGGTTTTCTGCCGCCCCGTGCGCACCGACGATCAAGCTCTCGGCGCGACTGAACAACCCCTCGTTACCAGCCTCATCGCGGCCGACACTCAGGGAAGGCAGTTCGGCCTTCTGTTGAGCGGAAGCGCACTGAGCGCACGGGACGGACTGGGTTGGTTCATCAGAAACGAATTGCACAACAGGATGTGGGCGGTAAAGTCCGACAGCCAGCACGGCGCAATCACCGCTGTAAGGCTTATCGCCCTGGCGGGCATGTGCGAGCACTTGTTGGTTGTCGTGGCCCGCGAAGTTGGCCGTTTGCCCGGCGCCTTGGTCGTCGATGAACAGCGCCGACTGTTTGCCCTGCCGCCGGAAATCGCGCAGCGGGCCACGGCGCTTGTCGTGCAGCCAGCGGCGGCTGGCAAAGGTCTGGCCGGTTTCGACCAAGGCACAGCCAGCGCACTGGCAGAGCACATCGTCGATATGCTGTCGGGGCTAATCTTGCACTGTTAGGCTATACAAAGGATATTGTTGTCGGACGCGCGGCCGGGCGGCTTCTGGCGGCCGGCGGTGCCTGTGCCAATTGGATGCGAATTTTACCGGCAGCGCCGATGTCCCGTCGGCCAGTGGAAGTTGTGTGATTCGGAGGACTCCGCAGACTGCAACGGGAGAAGTATATGAAATCGATGCCCAGGACACTGACGCTTGGCGTGTGTGCGCTGCTAGTGGGGCTTATCGGCTGTTCAGGACCGGCCGGCAATGGGAAAATGGGCAAACCGGGGCAGCCACCGGAGCAGACCAAAGCCAAACCATCCGACCAGCAGTCGCAGTCGTCCGACAAGACTGCCCAACCCAAAAAACCAACCGACACCGAACCCGATAAACCCAAGACTCCCGCACAGCCAATCCCCGGAGAGAAACCGCAACAGCCGGAAACACCGTCCGAACCACCGCCCGAAACACGGCCGACGGAAACGCCGCCGGAGAAACCCTCACAGCCCACAGAAATACAGGAGAAGCAACAACCACAAGAAAAGATAGGAGCCAGAATGAGCAAGCAAGTTTACGGTAAAATGCCCGACGGTACCGTTGTCGACCTGTACACGCTTACCAATTCCGCTGGCATGAAGGTCAAACTGATAACCTACGGCGGCATCATAACGGCGGTAGAAACACCGGACCGCAACGGCAAATTGGCCAACATCACGCTTTACCGCGACAGCCTGGAAGACTATCTGGCCGGTCATCCGTATTTCGGCTGCATCGTGGGCCGGTACGCCAATCGGATTGCCAAGGGCCGTTTCGTCATCGACGGTGTGGAGTACAAGCTGGCGACCAACAACGGACCGAATCATCTGCACGGCGGCGTCAAAGGTTTCGACAAATACGTGTGGCAGGCCAGCCCCGTAGAAGGCGATGGTTACGCCGGCGTGGTGCTGAAGCACGAAAGTCCCGACGGCGACGAGGGGTATCCGGGCAAGTTGTCGGTCACGGTCACCTATACGCTCAATGACCAGAACGAGCTGAAGATGGAATACGTGGCCACCACCGACAAGCCCACGCACGTCAACCTGACGAACCACGCCTATTGGAACCTGGCTGGGGCAGGCGCTGGCGACATCTTGGGACACGTGCTGATGCTCAACGCAGACCGGTTCTTGCCGGTCGACGACACGTTGATACCGCTCGGCGAGCCGCGCAGCGTCAAGGACACGCCGATGGATTTCACCACGCCGCAGACCATCGGCTCGCGCATCGATCAAGTCGAGGGCGGCTACGACCACTGTTACATTCTCCGCCGAAGCCCAGACGAGAAGCTGGCGCTGGCGGCGCGGGTTCTGGAGCCGAAGACCGGCCGAACCATGGAAATCTGCACGACCAAACCGGCCATCCAGTTCTACACCGGCAATTTCCTGGACGGTTCGATCACCGCCGCCGGCGGCAACATCAGTTACGAGAAACACTATGGTTTCTGCCTGGAAACCGAGTACTTTCCCGATTCGCCCAATCGTCCCCAATACCCTTCGACCCTATTGAAACCCGGCGAAACTTACCATCACATTACCGTACACAAGTTTGGGGTCGAAAAGTAAGCGGCCAGCGGCCGCCCGCGCTGACGCCTTCCGGCAAAACAACGCTGCGCATTGCCCCGACGGCCAACGAGCGAAGTGGCACATCCGTGTAGTGCGCCAGCAAGCAGCAGGTTGCAGGCGGGCCGCAGCGGCGTATGTCCGGCCGTAGTTTGGGTGAACTCCAAGCAGATCACTTATGCGGCGACGAGCGGCGCAGGCAGCGGGGGCTGGAAACCGACTTCAAACACCGCAAGCATACCACGACAATCGTATGACTGAAGGACACGACGCGGCTTCAGTTCCCCACGAGCATCGCCGCCAATCGCCCGCGGCTGTTGCCTGCGCCGTGATAACCGTCAGCGATACCCGAACCGAGCAGACCGACGTCGGCGGCCGCACATTGGCCGAGATGCTCTCCGCCGCTGGGCACAGCGTACTGCTGCGGCAGATCGTGCCCGACGACCCACAGCAAATCCGCCAACTGCTGCTGGAACTGCGCGACCGGCCCGACGTAGATGCCATCCTGCTGACCGGCGGCACCGGCATTGCCAGTCGCGATCAGACCTTCGAGACGGTCGATGCGCTACTGGACAAACGTTTGCCGGGTTACGGCGAGCTGTTCCGCATGCTCAGCTACCAGCAGATAGGCCCGGCGGCGATGCTTAGCCGGGCCATCGGTGGCCTGCTAGGGCGCAAAGTACTGCTGACCATGCCCGGCTCGCCTGCGGCTGTACGACTGGCATTGGACAAACTGATTCTGCCCGAGCTGGGCCATCTGGTCCGCGAAGCAAGGCGTTGACTCCCGCCCACGGTTGCCGCCGCTGCGAAGTCCCGACCGTGCTTTGTACCGTATCGCAGTGCGAGCTGCCAAAGGCGCCAGCAGACGAGCTGATCTACTGGCGCCGGGCAGTGAGGGGACAACGTCAAGCGGCGCGAGCCGCCCACCGGCCGATCAGTATTCCCTGTCTTTCAGCACGCCCGGTTGCGGGCAAGGATACTTGCCGTCCGTCCCCAGCCGCAGCGGGGCAGGCGAATCCATGGTCAGCTTGTCCACGTCGGGGGCGAACTCGTGCGGGCAGTTGAGCATCTGCTCATACGTGATTATCTGCCCAGTGTGAGCAGCCATGCGGCCCATCGAGGTAACCAGACTGGCCTCCGCCCCGCGCCGCGCCTCGTTGTAAGGCAGGTCTTTGCGAATGGCCTCGATCAGGTCGTCCCATTCCAGTTGGTACGGGCTTTGCTCCGGCTGCGGATACGCCCAGGCCAAATTGTCTGCCGACATGTTGTGGTCCTTGTATATCCGCACCTTGCCCGGGGCGTGACCAGAGGTAGAGATGACCGCCGAGCCTTTGCTACCATGGGCGTAACTGGCGAACTCGTTGTGGCAGCCGGGCATCTGACGACCATAGTAGTACAAACGTGTGCCATCGGGGAACACGTACTCGACCGAGTAAGTGTCGAAGTTCTGGTCCAGCGAGTTGCCTCGGTAGTGCCGCCCACCGACCGCCTGCGCTCTAACTGGCCAGGCGCCTTTCATCCACGAGCACTCGTCGATCTGGTGGATGTAATAGTCGCTATACACGCCCCCGCTGGCCCACAGGAATGCATGGAACCGCTGCACCTGATAAAGCAGTTCGGTGATGTTATCGGGCTTGGGCCCGGCAGTGCCGCCGCCGCTGCCCATCCGGTAAGCGCGCATCGAAATGATCTCGCCGATCTGTCCATCGCGGATGCGCTTCAGCAACTCGTGCCGTCCGCGGCAATGGCGAACCATCAACCCCACGCCTACTTTCAGGTTCTTCTTCTCGGCCTTCTCGGCCAGCTCGAACATCTTCTTGGTGGTCGGCCCATCGACAGTGACGGGTTTCTCCATGAACACATGCAGCCCCTTTTCGATGGCATACGCGAAATGCACCCAGCGAAAAGCAGGCGGGGTGGCGAAAATGGCCACATCGCCCGGGCGAAGGCAATCCATCGCCTTTTTGTACCCGTCGAAGCCAAGGAATATGCGCTCCGGAGGCACGTCGGCCCGGTCGCCAAATTGCTTCTTCAACGAGGCGGCGCTGTTGGCCAGCTTGCGCTCGAAAACATCGGCCAGGGCCACCAGTTTGATCGGCCCGTTCTTGACTGACAGAGCGTTGGCAGCCGCTCCAGTCCCACGCCCGCCTGCACCAATCAAAGCGATCTGTATCAAATTGTTCTCCGCGGCGTGAACGCGCGGAATGGCAGTGCCGGCCAATGCCGAAACGGCCACCGCCTGAGAGCTGCGTTTGAGAAAACTTCGACGCGAGCGGGCGCTTCCTTCGGGTCGATTCATGGCAATACTCCCGGTTGAAGGATGGTTCATGGTGGAATAAACAGCCGGTTGGACGATAATGAAAAATACTCGGTTGGACGATTGCCGCTGGGATACGTTTCGCTGTGGGCCGAAAGCGACTGCGGTCGTGCGGCAACCGGCAGCCGGCGAAACGCATCCTCAATTATCATTGCCCAGCAGCGTTTCGCAAGCCTTGGGCGCGAAACTCGCCAGGAGGCGGGGCTTGTCAGCAGAGGCCGCGCGGGTAAACTAGGACATGTAGCTTTTTTGCGTATCACCGGAAGCGCGTTATGATTAATCGCATGGGCTGCGCACGGTTGCGCTGCCCAGCCGCTGGGGGTTCAACAAACGGATAGGTTCAGCAGCTGAAACAAATCACCACGTAGTTTCCGCTGTATTACGGCGTGCGTTGTGCGCGCCCGGGGCACGCGCTGCACTAAATAGATCCACATTATTGCGAACGTGCAGCAAGTCTGCGAAATACCTTGGTTTTTGGGGATTGCCAGCAGTCCGACCACTTGCGGTGTTTTGTGGACTTATTTAGTTCGAGGACCACGATACAGCGTCGGCATGTACGCCGCGCCAATGAACGCGTCCGCAGGGCGTAGCGAGATAAGCTGTATTTGTTTGCGGCTGTCGGGCGATTATAATTCCCGCGGGCAAGAGCAAATCGTCGTGACTGGAAAAAAACAGCTCATTTCACCCGTCTGGAGTACATCACCTTGTAGTTTTGTTGTAACATCTTGAGCACCCCTAGCTCAATTGGATAGAGCATCGGTCTACGGAACCGAAGGTTACAGGTTCGAGTCCTGTGGGGTGCGTTTGGCGCCCGCTTGCCGTAACCATAAACGCCGCAAGCCCTAACCGCTTGCGGCGTCTTGTCTTTCCCGTCCTGTCCTGCGCCAATATCTAGCTCCCCTCGCCACTTCCGTCGGTCCTCATGACCGATGCTCGCCCGGCTTTCGGCGTCGGCTTCGTTGCAAGTCGCTGCAACCCGATGCAACGGCCAGCAGCCAGTGCAATAACAGCCCCCGGCAGTTGCGCGAAGACAAATACCCAACCCCTTGCCGGCAGGATGGTGCGTCAGACTGATCTCTGAGGTATCCTGAAACACCAACACCACCGCATACTGCGAACTCCGCTCGGCCTTCCGCCCGACGTGGGCAGCCAGCACAGCCGCCCGTTCCACGCGGGGATTGTCCCAGAAGCGATACGCGGCCCTCGCCCCGGCCAGCCCCAACGCCCCGGTACAAGTGGCCTTGGAACGCTCCACAAACCCTTCCACCATATGGACCAACCGCGAACCGAGACGGGGATCCGCCAACCGATGTCCACACACTTCCTTACAAGCCCAACGCATGTCACGCTATTCCTCATATAGAGTTCCCACATGAGGCCTCATCGACGTAGGAATTGTCGAGTGCTAGCATTGCTATTTGTGGTACAACGTGAGGCCAATGGTGGAGAGCGCGGATGAGGCGCTGGAGTTGAACGCTTGTACTTCGCGCCGCGAGCTGCTGGACAGGCAATGGCAAGTCCAGCTCAATGCCGATCGGCTACTAGCAGCCGTTCGACGCCAGGGAACGCCTGTGCTGGCCACCGCCGACTGCCCCGGTTCTTCTATCACAGTCGGCAGGCGGTGAGAATTACCTCAAAGCGATAGCAAAGCGGCTCATGTAAGTCATTATGAAGAGAAAACCTCTACCTGCTAGGGTATAAACCTTGTGTGATCGTCCCTTCAGTGGTATTCGTTTGCCCATACCAACACGCGGCTAGCGTCCCGATTGCCGCCGGGAACCATCCTGTCTCACAGTGTTGCGTCAAATCCAAGTATTTCGAGCGCCTTTGAGTGAGGCCGCCATCAGCCAAGCAGGCAGTGCGCCACTTTACTCTGGTGATCTATTGCTTTCCAACAACCTACGCTGCTTGAGTGTTTTTATCTTCTTGCTCAAAGTTTGCTGCTTCAATCCTAGCAGTTCGGCAGCACGAGTCTGATTGTTACCAGCCTCCTTGAGTGCATCGGCGATGTAGATCGCTTCGATTTCTAGCAGGCGCTTTTTAAGGGGCTCTAACAAAACTCCATGACGCGGTTCTAGCAGATCATGGCACAGCCGAGGAACAGGAACGCATCGTGAATATCCGGTCGTTTCTCATAGCGCACTCGCAGACGACGCCAGTTGAACAGCCAATTGAAGCAGGCTTCAACAACGTAGCGGAATTT
>Ga0209101_1001278_pt1 | contig 19010 bp, 15 predicted proteins | sample ConPoolayeCmetaG_FD_185481 | JGI IMG/M metagenome (GOLD analysis project Ga0209101, IMG submission 185481) | Hot spring microbial mat communities from California, USA to study Microbial Dark Matter (Phase II) - Cone Pool mat layer C metaG... ...
TGGGGTGGGGATGCGCACAAAAAAAGCTTTAGAGCCTATCCCGAAAGTTCATCTCCCTCCGGGGACGGAACGGGGCAAGGGCAAACGCGCATCAGGATCGGCCTCAAAGACTCGTCACGATTTTAGCCGCCCTCACCCCCGGCCCCTCTCCCGCAAGCGGGAGAGGGGAGGTTTGTAGGATAGGCCCTTAGTCCCCGAGGGACGACCGAACGGCAAGCGGCGCGACCCTTTGGTGTGTCCCATGGGGATTTCCGCCCGCCGTGCCCGCATGTTGCACGATGGCGGTTCACTCTCCGGTTGCGGGCGCGGCCCGCGCTATGTTTCCAAGCGAGGTCGCCGAGAAAAAGAAGTGTTGGCGTTCGTCGCCCAGGACGCGGACCGCCGCGTGTTCCGCTACGCCAACGCCGATCTCCGCAAGGGCCAGCAGAACGACGAGATCCTCCGCTTCGTGTCCTTTTGGAAGGAGCGGACCGGTCGGCTTTCCGAAGAGTTGATCTTCGATTCCCGCTTGACGAGGATTCAGGCGAGTTCCAGCGACATGACCGCCGGTTCGAATCGCCGGGCCGCGGTTCGGAAGCTTTCGGTCCTGCTGGAAGGGGAGGCCTCGTCGTCGACGCTCCACAACTGGTCGAGAACGCGCTGCCAGGTGCATTCCGCGGCCTGGCGGAGGCCACGGGCACGGAGTTCCGCGCGAAGTTCCGGCGATTGGGAAAGCCGCTCCATGGCATCGGCCATGGCCTCTGGGGCGGCGCAGGGGACGATCAGGCCCGACTCGTGGCGGCTGACGATTTCAGCGGGACCGCCGCGGTCGGTGACGATGACGGGAAGTCCGGAGGCGTGGGCCTCGAGCACCACGTTGCCAAAGGTGTCGGTCGTGGAGGGAAAAACCATCGCGTCGGCGCTGGCGTAAGCCGTCGCCAAGGCCTCCCCCTCCATAACGCCGGTGAACACGATCGGACGGTCCTGGCATCGGGCGGCGAGTTCGTGGCGGTAGGGACCGTCGCCCACAATCGCCAGACAAGCGGAATAACCCCGTTCGCAAAGCCGGTCGAACGCCGCGATCAGGCAATCGAGGTCTTTCTCCCGCGACACGCGACCCACATAAAGAAACTTGATGTCGCCACGGCAGCCCAAGCGGTCGAAGAAGGTTTCGTCGCGTTTTTCAGGGCGGAAGAAATCGGAGTCCACGCCCCGCGTCATCACGCGGAGCTTCGACGCCTCGAAGCCGTTGTGGATCAACTGTTGGCGGTAGCACTCCGTGGGAACGAGGATGGTGTGCGTCTGGTCGTAGAACCAGAACAGGTACTTCCAGGTGAGATCGGCCAGATCGTCGTCCTGGGTCAGATAACGGACGTATTGCACAAAATCGGTGTGGTAAATGCCGATGGTTCTCAATCCGAGGAGTCGCGCGGCGGCCAGGCCCGTCAGGCCCATCGGCCCCGGCGTGGAGATGATTAGATCGGTGAACCGATGACGTTCGATATATTCGATGACCTCCAGGAAGGGGGGGAAGGCGATGGGCTGGGATTCGTACTCAGGCAGGGGAAACATGCCCACGGGGGCGAAATTTTTGACATCGGCCTGGGTGGGGGGCAAGGATTCCAACGAGGTCAGCACGGTAAGGGGGCGGCGAGTTCGGCGAGCGGTCGACGCGACTGCCTCGATCGTCCGGCTCACTCCGTTCACCTCGGCAAAGGTGTCAGTAATCCATGCCTTGCGCCGCGTTTCCGCCCGGCCCGACGCAACGACTCCGAAATGATCCGCCACGGCGTTGAGGAACGGCTTGTCCTTGTGTTGGGCGGCGAACGCGGCCAGGTAGGGGGCCATGCTCAAGGCTACCGGTCCCAGGGCCGCCACCGTCTGGAGACTCTCCAGGAACCTGCCTTGGCGAATCAGATTTACGAATCGCCCCAGGAAGTTGCATCCTAGCCAATGGCTGATCTGGCACGCCGCGTGGAACGTGCGGCGTTCATCCAAGGGAGGCGAAGCGGCTTGCTGGGCGTCGTGCGATGCGAACAAGGCGGAAAGATCGTGGACCAGCATCCGTTCCATGTCGCTGGCCGCCCTCATGCGTCTCCCCCAGACGATCCCCTTGGCCAGCCCACGAATTCGCGTTCCCAATCCTGATTGCGTCGTGGCCTCGTTCGACCTCTCCAGCAGCTTGTTGAACAGTTCGCCGAGGATGGTGGGCTTGCCGTTTTTTCGCACGAAGCGGTCTTTGTAGTAGCTGTAGGCGATGTGGTAGACGCTATGGCCCATCATGACGCTTCCGCCGCAGGCGCCTGCCGCCTCATGTTCGCCGCGGCGGAGATGGGCAAGGAACTCGTCCACGTCCTGGGCATACGGGGCAACGGTGTAGGCCGCGCCGACGTGGACGCCGCTATGGTCGTCGCTCCCCGCCGTGAACGACTTCCGCCACGGTTCGCAACCGACCGGCTCGATCCCGTGGCAATCGGCCATCTTCATCATCTGTTCGGCGGTCAGGTTGCGGAAAATCGCGCGGATCAATTCCGTGGCGTGAGGGTCCCGCATCCCGTTGATCTCCTCGAACCGGTCGAACATCAAAAGCAGTTTCTCGACGTGATCAATCGTCAAGCGGCCATTGACGCGGTACAGCGGATGGGCGACGGAGACGATCACGTCTTCGTCCATCAGATAGCGACGGAGTTGATGGATGTCGGCCCGCAATTCCTGGATCATGCGGAATTGGGCCTCGCCGATGCCTAGAACCAGCAGGTGGACCTTGCACCCGTCCTCCGGGAAATAGGTTGTGATCTCGCTGGAGATGAAAGTTCCCTTCAAGTGGGCGATTTCCAGGCAACCTCGGATGCAATTGTGGTCGGAGATGGTGACGAAATCCATGCCCCGCGCTTGCGCCCGGCGGTAGATGTCCAACGGGTCGGCAAAAGACTCCGGCGAGCCAATCCGACGGAGAAACCACTCGCTTGGCCGATCGGAGTGCTTGCTGTGCACGTGAACATCGCATTTCGATTGGAAAAATTCGTGCATCCTCATCACCCTTCGCGGAAATTGATTTGCCAGAGCGGCCGACAAACGGCGGACGGCCCCCAATCCTTGGCCTCCCATCCATTATCAACGGGCCGCGCGAGTTCAAGGCGAGTTTCTCGTTAGCGTGCGGTTAGATTTTCGTGGGTTTTCGGCAAAATCGAGCGAATGCGGTAAAGTGGCCCTCGACGGTTCGCGTGTTCTCGCTTACGTTTTCCTGAGAGCGCAATCTTCGCCTTTATCGAGCGCAAGCGGCAAGGCGGCGGCCGGGCGACGGCTTGAGCGACTTGGCCGAGCGCCGCCGGTTGGATCGTTGGCTCTGAATCGCAAAGGAAACCTCGATGGTCGGTCCCCTGGCCATGGATCGCAAGGAACTCGCCGCGACGCCCGCTTTCAGTTTGGATCCGAAGATGATCGCCGCCATCCTCGCCCACGCGAAACCCTTGGGCCACGGCGAGGATGCATCGAATCTGAACCTGGGATTCGGGTTTGTCTACTACGGGTTGGCTCGGGCGATCCGACCCAAACACGTGGTGGTGATCGGATCGGGCTATGGGTTCAGTGTCGTGTGCCTTGCCCTCGCCCTGAAGGACAATCAACTGGGAAAACTCTCCTTCGTCGATCCCTCGTATTCGCTTCTCCGCGATGGTCCCGCCCGCACGATCGGCGGCGTCGACTTTTGGCGCGATCCAGAGCATGTCCGCTCGCATTTCGCGCGGTTCGGCGTCGAAAACCTGGTCGTCCATTACAAGCAGACCAGCGAACAGTTCTTCGCCGATTATGCTTCGCTTCGACTGCCACCGATCGATCTGGCCTTCATTGACGGCAACCACTCTTACCAGCACGTCCGCCACGACGTGGTGGCCACGCTCCAACGGAGCCGGCGCGGGACGTATTTGTTCCTGCACGACACGAACCTCTATTTCCGCGAGTTCTTTCGCCACGCCGGGGTGAAGCGCTGGCTGAAAAGGAACGGCGCGCGGTTGAAGGAGGCCTTCGAGTACGTCGATTTCCCGATCGCCTCCGGCGTTGCCCTCATCCGCGTTCGAGAACCAAACGCATGGAAAGAATGCTTGTAGTCGCCGCGATTGGCGTCGCCGCCGTGATGGCGGGTGTTGTGATCGCCTACCTTTTCTGGCGCCACTATTGGTTCTGGCGGAATCCGGCCCGGCGAATTCCCCCGGGCGACAACTTCGTCAGTCCCGCCGATGGAACGGTCGTTTACGTTCATCGGGCCGCGCCGAGCGAGCCGGTCGTGGCGTACAAAGAGGGGAAGGCCGCTTCGATCAACGATGTGGCCAAGGAAGACCTGGGACTTCCCAAAATCCACATCGGCGTCTTCATGAGTCCGTTTGGCGTCCATTACAACCGGGTACCGTTGGCCGGCGTTGTCGAGTACACCCGTCAATACCCGGCCGTGGGGAAGAACCTGCACATGACTTCGATGCACTGGCGGTGCCTCTTGCGGTGGATGCCGATCTCCGGCAATAGCCCGCACATTGTTCAAAACAATCGGGCCGTCACCCGTTTTTCAGGATTCTTTCGCGGCGATCGGCTTTGCTACTACGTGGTGCAAATCGGCGGTGGAAGCGTGCACGGGATCGACGTGTATTGCGGCGTCGGCCAGACGGTGGAAAAAGGCCAGGTGTTCGGCATGATTCGAGTGGGGTCGCAGGTCGATTTGATCGTCCCCGACCTGCCCGGCCTGACGGTCCGCGTCAAGCCCGGCGATCGCGTGGTGGCGGGCGAGACGATCCTCGTGGAATAGCCTCGCGCGGGTCGAAGCGGGATGACCGGCCCGTGCTTCCGCAAAGCGTTCTCACGTTCATCAAACAACTATTTAACCCGCATTACACGCTCCTCCCATCAGTTTCTAACGCGTTTCGCGCATGCTGACGGGAACCTGGTCCATGGAGCCTGACGATGAATGTCGCTGAATGGATGAGTTCCCGTTTCTTCCGTTTCGTTCATCAGCACCACCTCGTCTACAACGCTTGCTGGGAAGACCCGCGGTTGGATCGCGTGGCCCTGGAACTCGGCCCGGACGACACCGTGCTGGTGATCACTTCGGCGGGTTGCAACGCCCTGGATTACGCCCTCGCTGGTCCGCGCCGCGTGATTGCCGTGGACTGCAACCCTCGGCAGAACGCCTTGCTGGAGCTGAAAATGTCGGGCATTCGCAGCCTCGAATACGAGGATTTTTTCGCGATGTTCGGTCTTGGGCGGCTCCCGAATGCCCGCTCGATCTACACTCAGGTCTTGCGGCCGGGCCTTTCGCCGTGGTCGCGGCGCTATTGGGACCGCTGGATCGGTTTTTTCGATCCCAGCCATCGGCGTCCGTTCTATTTCCGCGGTACGTGTGGGACTTTCGCCCTCTTTGTCAACGCCTACATCGACCACGTGGCGCGTCTGCGAGCGAGCGTCGAGGAGATTCTCGAGGCAACCTCCGTCGATGCGCAGCGCCGCGTCTACGAAGCGGTGCACGATCGGTTCTGGTCCCGGTCCCTCCGCTTCGCCATGAAACGGGACGGCACCCTCGCGCTGCTTGGCGTGCCGCGTCCCCAACGCCGCCAAATCGACAGCGAATATCCCGGCGGCGTGGTGCAGTTCGTTCACGACTGCTTGGAGGCGGTGTTCGCCCGACTGCCCATCGCCGACAACTATTTTTGGCGCGTCTACATGACCGGGCGTTACTCGCACCGCTGTTGCCCGGAATACCTCAAGCCGGACGAGTTTGCTCGGCTCAAGCAGGGACTGGTCGATCGCATCGAGGTGCATACCGATTCGGTCCAGGGATTTCTCGAAAAGCACCCCGGCCCCGTCTCCCGGTTCGTGCTCTTGGACCACATGGACTGGCTGGACGGCCACCCCCAGCCGCTGCTGGCCAACGAATGGCAATGGATCGTGCGCCGCGCCGCTCCCGAAGCCCGACTGATCTGGCGCAGCGGCGGCCTCCGCACCGACTTCGTCAACCGCGTCCGTGTGACGGTCGGGGGCGTTCGCCGGGAAGTCGGCGAGTTGCTTGTTTATCATCGGGAACTGGCGGTGGCGCTGCACCAGCAATGCCGTGTCCACACCTATGGCAGTTTCCATATCGCGGATTTGGCCGTATGAATTCCTTGCGATCCGACCTGGCGGTCCTCTACCACCTCGCGCTGCGGCCCATTCGCGGAGGAAGTCACGCCGAGCGCATGGAGAACTTCTACCGCGGCCAGGCCACGCATTACGACCATTTCCGCAAACGATTGCTCCCAGGCCGCAAGGAATTGTTTCAGTCGCTCCAGGCGCCGGATCGGGGGGTCTGGGTGGATCTGGGCGGCGGCACCGGGGCGAACTTCGAGGAACTGGGCGATCGCATCCACGCCCTGGGCAAGGCTTATGTCGTGGATCTTTCTCCCTCGCTCTTAACGGTCGCGCGGCAACGGGCCGAACAGCGCGGTTGGCGCAACGTCGAGCCGGTCTGCGCCGACGCCACGACCTTTCGGCCGCCCCAAGGCAAGGCCGACGTCGTCACCTTTTCCTACGCCTTGACCATGATTCCTGATTGGTTCGCCGCCGTGGAGAATGCCGAGTCGATGCTCAAGGAGGGCGGAACGATCGGCGTGGTCGATTTTTACGTCTCCCGCCCATTCCCCATCCACGGCATGGCTCGCCACTCGAAAATCACCCGACTCTTCTGGCCCTTGTGGTTTAGCCTCGACGGCGTGTTTCTTTCCGCCGATCACCTGCCCTTCTTGCGCCACCGTTTCGAGACGATTTTGCTGACGGAAGGCCGGTCGAAGGTGCCGTATCTTCCTTGGGGCCGGGTCCCGTTCTACACGTTTGTCGGCAAAAAGCCTGTTTCCAACCCCAGCCGGATCGACCGCTAGCCCGACTTCCGCACCCCGCCCCTCGTGGGAACGCTTTTTGAGGTTGGATGGCAAACGCGATCGCTATACTCCGCGCGGCCGAATATGAGTCCTTCTTTTTCGAGAAACGTCTCACTTCAACGCGTGCGGAGCATTAAGGCCCGCCCACGGGCCCTGTCCGCCGTAGGCGGTCTAGAGGCCCGGCGTTTCACGCCGGGTCGCGGTGTCGATCCTGCGGCGAACCTTAAGCCCCGTTTACGGGGCTTCTCGCTGCCTTCGTGATATGCGGGCGAGACGCCCGCGCTCCCAGATTCGCGGATGGCGTTCAGGCCGATTCCTCTTTGGAGCGCGGGCATCTTGCCCGCATTGGTCATGGCGGGCGGGACGCCCGCGCTCCACGGCTGGCGGGCGGGACGCCCGCGCTTCGAGATTTGCGGGCGGGACGCCCGCAGTCCGGGTTTTGCCCCAGCGAGAAGGCCCGTGAACGGGCCTCGCGCCGTGGCGTTGGTCCACGGGTACCCGGCATGAATGCCGGGCCGAAGACCGCCTGCGGCGGACAAGGCCCGTGGGCGGGCCTTAATGCTCCGCACGCGTTGAAATGAGACGTTTCTCGAATAAGAAGGACTCCTATTCGGCCGCGCGGAGTATAGCTACCGGCCGCTGTACGTCCCGTCGGACATCCTCCAACTCCAACGCACCGGGAGCCTCCCGCCGGCTAATTGTATTGACCAAAAAACACCGCGAAATCAACTCAAAGCGGAGAAATCAGCCGCGGGGGCGGAGCGTGCGCTAGATTTCGTGGGGCAGTTGGTGGCCCATGCGGTCGCGCTTGGCGGCGATGTAGCGGGCATTGTGCTCGTGGATCGGCCCGACGATCGGCACCTGGTCCACCACTTCGAGGTCGAATCCGCCATAGATGAAGGCGTCGGTCTTCTTCGGGTTGTTGGTCAACAGTCGGACCTTGGAGAGGCCGAGGTCCTTGAGAATCTGGATGCCAATTCCATAGTCGCGATTATCGACCGGATGGCCCAAGGCAAGGTTGGCGTCGACCGTGTCGAGGCCCTCGTCCTGCAAGCGGTAGGCCTTGATCTTCTCAGCCAACCCGATGCCCCGCCCCTCTTGAGGCAAATAGACCAACACGCCCGCTCCTTCCCGAGCGATCATTTCCAGGGCCATGTGCAACTGGTCGCCGCAATCGCAACGAAGCGAACCGAGCAGGTCGCCAGTAAAGCACGACGAATGCAACCGCACCAGGGGGACGCGCGGCTCAGGCAGTGCCGCCGGTTCGCCAAACACCAGGGCCAACGGCTCCTGCGATTCGTACTTTACGCCGTAAATAATGATTCGACTTTGTCCGAACCGCGTGGGCAAGGCGGCTTCGGCCTGCCGGTAGACGAGTTTTTCGATCCGCCGCCGGTAGCGGATGAGGTCTTCAATGGTGATGATGCGAAGGTGGAACTCCTCCGCCAAGTGATAGAGGTGTTCGCGGTCGGCCCGATCTCCCTTCGCGTCGAGAATCTCACACAGCACGCCTGCCGGATAAAGCCCAGCCAATCGGGTCAAATCCACGGCGGCCTCGGTGTGCCCGGCCCGGCGGAGCACGCCACCCTCCTTGGCCACCAACGGATAGAGATGGCCAGGGCGGACAAAATCAGACCGTTTGCTCGATGGATCGACGATTGCCCGAATCGTGGTCGCCCGCTCTTGGGCGGTAATGCCCGTGCGGCAACTGCGGTGGTCCACAGGCACGGTAAAACTAGTCCCAAGAGGGGTTGTATTCGACTCCACCATGAGCGGCAGATCAAGCCGTTCGCACACGTCGGGCAGGATCGACAGACATAGCAGTCCCCTCCCGTGAGTAATCATAAAATTCACCATCTCGGGAGTCACCTTTTCGGCCGCGCAAATGAAGTCGCCTTCGTTCTCGCGATCTTCCGCGTCCATGACGATCACGATTTCTCCCCGGCGAATGGCTTCCGCGGCCTGGTCGATGGTGGACAGTCGGTGCGGCATCGAGGCGTTATCCTCTCTCGGCGAGTGGATCAACTTGTTTCCATGCAAGGAGTTGCATCGCAAGACGCAGCTCGAAGATTCTTTCATTGTAGATCGACAAGGAGGTTCTTGCCAACTACCGCCCACCTCCAACGATCGTGGCGCCCGAACCGCCCGGCGAGCCGACCAGGTCTTGCTGCCCCGCTTGTGGACCTTGCACAAGGAAGGATGGGGTTGAATGGCAATGGGTATGGAAAGCGGTGATTTTAACGATTGGCTGGATTTTACTGGTAAATCGGACGATAAGTGGTTCTGAAAACGCGCCAACCACGTGAAAAGGGGTTGCCATGACGAGATCCATAGTAGGGGGATTGCTGCTTTCGGCCACCTTGGCAGTGTCGGGCGGCTGTAACGTGTGCCGGGCGATCCTTTACGATCCGTTCGGTCCCAGTACGCTCTGCGACGGTCGCCGATGCGGCCGGGCGTGGGGAGAACCCTGCGGTCCTTTACGCGGCCGCTGGGCTGCTCCCGCCATGATCGACCAACCCGGCGACGGCGAATGCTGCGACGCCTGGGGCGCGGCGTCGTGCGGGTACCGGACCGGTTTGGTGCGCGGGCCACTTTCCTTCGTCTTTGCCTTGTTCACGGCGGGATCGTATCCCGGCTGCTATGGCGGCTGTGGTGAACGCTACTGGGGCGATTGGTACAGTGATCCGCCGGACTGGTGCGACCCCTGCGATCAGCAGGGCAATTTCAACGGCGGAGGCGGTTCGTGGAGTGGTGGGCCGGGCCCGGCGGTCATGAGTGGTGGCGAAGTGGATGGCGCCGCGGGGACCGTGGGCGCATCGCCGGGAGGATGCCGTAGTTGCGGCCAGGGCAAGTCATCCTACTGGCACAACGCTCCACGAGGCCCCGGCTATCCTTCCCCTGGCCGGCAGAACTACGCCGCGACGAATCCGTCCAGCGTCCAGCGGCCTGCCTCGCCATCCCACAATCCGGCCCCTCGCCCACCGGCGTGGCAAGCGTCTCGGGGCCCTCTCCCCACGGGCCAATCTCAGTATAGCGCGTCGCCCTCAACCGGTCCCTACGCTCCGCGCTTGATCTCCACGACCGACCGGGTGGTCAAACCAGCGATGCCGGAACAAGGCCCCCATCTGGCCCAGCCGCCAGGTCCCGGCGTCGTCCGGGAATAGGTCGAGCCAAGGCATCAGCCAAGCTGCCGAAGCCATGAAGCCCGCGGGCTGCATCCCGCGGGTTTTTTCGTTGGGTTCGGCGCGCGGCGCGACGCCGGATCGCGGGTTGCCGTCCGGCCAGCTTGCCGTTAGACTGCCTGCATTCACCGCTTCCCACGACGAGGTGCCCACCATGCGGACTCGCGGCGTTCAGGCGATGATCGAAGTGCTTTCGGGCTGCGGCGTGCGCTACCTGTTTGGCAATCCGGGGACGACGGAGCTGCCCTTGATGGATGCCCTGGTGGGCGAGAGCCGCGTGCAATACATCCTCGCCTTGCAAGAAATCCCGGCGGTGGCCATCGCCGAGGGATACGCCTTGGCGTCGGGGATGCCTGGCGTGGTGAACCTGCACATTTGCTGCGGGCTGGGCAACGCGATGGGAATGCTCTTCAACGCCTATCGTTCCGGCAGCCCGCTCGTGGTCACTGCCGGACAGCAAGACCAGCGGATGATCTTCGAAGAACCGATCCTCTGGGGCGACATGGTTTCCGTGGCCCGGCCTTGGACCAAGTGGGCCGCGGAAGTCCCTCGGCCGGAAGACGTGCCTTCGGCGGTGCGGCGGGCAGTGCAAACGGCGTTGACGCCTCCGACCGGGCCGGTGTTCTTGTCGCTTCCGCTGGACGTTCAGATGGGCGAGGCCGAGATGGACGTCAGGCCGCCTTGCCTGCCCGATCCGCACCTTCGCCCCGCGGCCGAGAGTGTGCGCCGGGCGGCGATGGTGCTTGCCGAGGCCCAAAATCCCGGCATCCTGGTGGGCAGCCGCGTCCGCGAGGCGGGCGCGGTGAACGAACTCGTCGCGGTGGCCGAACGGTTGGGCGCCCCGGTGATCCACGAGGCCTCGACTTCGCACGGGCGGATGAGTTTTCCTTCGGATCACCCCCTGGCGGCCTGGCCGCTGGAATACTGGTCGCCCGACGTCCGCCAGCGCTTGGCGGAATTCGACGTGCTCCTCGTCGTCGGCATGAGGTTGATGCAGCAGTACATTTATCACGGTCCGCGTCCCATTCCCGAACACGTGAAGCTGGTCCAAATCGACGACAACCCCTGGGAATTGGGCAAGAATTACCCGGTCGAGGCGGCCGTGGCTGGGCATCCGAAACCGGCCCTGGCGGAACTGGCCGAGCTGATCGACGTGGCGATGACCTCGCGGCAGATGGCCGCGGCCAGGCAGCGGGCCAAGGCCCGAGCCGACGCCCACCGCAACCAGCGGAACGCCTTGCTCCGCGAGGCCGAAAGTCGCTATTCCCTGCGGCCGATAGCGCCGATGTGCCTGATGGACGTCTTGGCCCGCGTCCTGCCCGACAACATTGCGGTGATCGAGGAATCGCCGACGACGACGGGTTGCTATTTGGAACGGGTGGGGGCGTTGAAGGCGTCGGGCGACTATTTCGCCCACCGGGGTTGGGCCCTCGGTTGGGGACTCAATTGCGCCCTGGGCGTGAAGCTGGCCTGGCCCGACCGCCCCGTCCTGGCCATCCTCGGCGACGGCGCCACCCTGTACGGCGTGCAAGGCCTGTGGACCGCGGCCCATTACCGCGTTCCCGTCACTTTCATCATCACCAACAACACCCAGTACAAGATCCTCAAGCAATGCGCCAACGTGCTCAGGCTTCCCCATGCCCAGGCGGGCCGATACCTCGGTCTGGACCTGGTCGAACCGGCGATCGATTACGTCGGCTTGGCGCGATCGTTCGGCGTCGCGGCAAGCCGCGTCAGCGAACCGGAACAACTCGCCGATCAGGTGGCGGCCTCGTTGTCCGGCGATGCCCCTCAAGTGATCGAAGTCCCGATCCAAACGGCGTGAGGAACCCCATGCGGGAACTCGCCCGACTTGCCCGGCCATGCCCGCGACCACCAACCCGTTCCCCTTGGCTCCACGGCCCGTGAACGGTAGAGGCTTCACCACTCATCCAAAAGGAAAGCAGTTTCTCACCGAACGGTGCGACAGCCATGGAACTCCGCCCTTTAGGCAATACCGGGATTTTCGTCTCGCCCATTGCGCTGGGTTGTTGGCCCATCGCCGGGCTTACCAGTCCGGGCGTCAACGACGCTGACAGCATCGCCACGATCCGGGCGTGTTTCGATTTGGGGATCAACCACCTCGACACGGCCTACAGCTATGGTCGCGACGGAGAGAGCGAACAACTCATCCGTCAAGCGCTGGGACCGCGGCGGCGGGAGATGGTCATCGCCACCAAGGGCGGATTGCACTGGGACGACGAGGGCCGCCAGGCCCGGGACGCCTCGCCCGCCACCCTCCGCCGCCAATGCGAAACCAGCTTGCGCCGATTGGGAACCGATTACGTGGACCTCCTTTATCTCCACGCCCCGGATCCGAAGGTTCCTGTGGGCGAGTCCGCCGCGGCCTTGCGGCGGCTCATGGAAGAGGGAAAAACGCGGTGCGTCGGGGCGTCGAACCTCACGGTCGCCCAACTGGAAGAATTCGCCGCCGCTTGCCCCTTGGCCGCGTTCCAGCCGCCGTACAACATGCTCCAGCGGCAGATCGAGGCCGACACGCTCCCTTGGTGCCGCGCTCGCGGCGTGGCCGTGCTCGTCTATTGGCCGCTGTTGAAAGGGCTGCTCGCTGGCCGCCTCGGCCGCGACGAGACCTTTGCCAACGACAGCCGCCGCAAATACCCCATGTTCCAAGGCGAGGAGTACCAGAAGAACCTCGACTTCGTGGATGTGCTGCGAGGCATTGCCGCGCGGTCGGGCCGGACGGTGGCGCAGCTTGTGCTCAATTGGACGATCCACCAACCGGGCATCACTGCCGCCCTCTGCGGCGCCAAACGGCCCGAACAAATCCGCGAAACCGCCCAAGCCGCCGGTTGGCGGCTCAGCGAGGAGCAGATGGCGGAAATCGAGGCGGCGCTGGCCCAGCGGGGCGTGCCCTCGGTCCGCGCCCCCGTCTGACGGCAAACCGCCGGCGAAACGGCGCCGTCGGACGGCCAAGCGTCTTGCGACCAAAGAAGGCGCCATCGAAAGGTGCGGCCGCGTAATCGTTCGTAGTGCGTCCCGAGGAGATGTCCCGAGGGGGAAAGTTCCGGGCCGCCAGGCCGCTCCGGCGAAAATGGCGACAGTCCCCGGCCGTGAATTGGGACAGTCCCCGTGAACGGCCAAGCGGCCGCGGCATTGCGCGGTCCTCGGTCGCCCCTCCGCTCTTGCTGGGTTCGCATGGCCAGGTTGCACGGCTTCTCCAGAGAGCGATACACTAGGGGAATCCGCAAATTCCCTTGGACTGGAGGACATCGCGATGTTGCGCAAACCGGCCTTTCTCACCTCGCCCCGCGGCGGATTCACGTTGGCGTGCCTCGCCTTGGCGGCGGTTTTCGTTGTTTCGTCCTTGTCGCGCGCGGCGGCCGGCGAGTCGGCAAGTCCGCCGAAGAAGAAAATCGTCTTGATCGCGGGCGGGGCCAGCCATGGGTACTTTTCCCATGCGCACTATGCAGGATGCGCTCTGCTGGCCAAGGCCCTCAACGACAATGTGCCAGGCGTCGAGGCGGTCGTCGTGCGCAACGGGTGGCCGAAACAGCCGGCGATCCTGGACGACGCGGCCGCGATCGTCCTGTTTTCCGACGGCGGGGGCGGCAATCCCATCCTGCCGCATTTGGAGCAAGTCCAGCGGTTGATGGACCGCGGGGTGGGACTGGCCTTGCTTCACTACGCGGTCGAGGTCCCCAAGGAAAGAGGCGGAAAACAGTTGCTCGATTGGATCGGCGGCTACTTCGAGACGTTCTGGTCCGTCAATCCCTTCTGGACCGCCCGGTTCGAGAAATTGCCTGATCATCCCATCACGCGCGGCGTTCGACCGTTCGCGATTGCCGACGAGTGGTACTACCACATGCGATTTCGCGAGAACATGGAGGGCGTGACGCCGATCCTCACCGCCGTCCCGCCCGACAGTACCCGAGAGCGTCCCGACGGTCCGCACAGCGGCAACCCGACGGTCCGCTCGCGCAAAGGCATGGCCGAACACGTGGCTTGGGCCCGGCAACGCCCCGACGGTGGCCGGGGATTCGGTTTCACCGGCGGCCACTTCCATTACAATTGGGGCCACGATGGCTTCCGCACGATCGTGCTGAATGCGATTGTTTGGGTGGCCGGGCTTGAGGTGCCGCCCGGCGGCGTGCCCTCGAAAACTCCCACCTGGGCCGAGCTGGAAGCCAACCAGGACTACCCTCCGCCTGAGCGATTCGACCGCAAGCACGTCGAAAGCCTCCTCGACCAATGGAAGCGAGAGTACGGCAGCCAGTGAACCCCTGGCCTTTCACGGTGGATGCCTCCTCAGGGCCGGAGGGCGAGCGGGAGATTTTCCGATGCGAAACGGGCAGCAAATGAGCCAGTCCCGGTAGGTAGACCGTTATCCGAACCTCGAGGAATGAGTCTCGCGTGCTATTGTTCAAACGGCAATTCCTGCCAGCCATTCGCTGCGGCCAGAAGACGCAGACCATCCGCTACTGGAAGCACCGGCGGGTAAGGCCCGGCCAGCGGAGCTACATCCCCGGCGTTGGCCCAATCCGGATTACCGCGGTCGAGGAAGTCCAACTCGAACAGCTTACCGACGCCGACGCCCGGCCCGACGGCTTCGAGACTGCCGACGCGCTGCGCCGCGAAATCGCCAGGCTCTACCCCGATGCTGAATCGCAGGGTTTTCGCGCGTACCGCGTCGTGTTTGAGCTGATACCGCGATCAGATTAGAATAAGGTGGGATCCGCGGGCTGTTGCCCGTGAATCTGCCAACTTGGGCTTTGTCCGACCGGAGAACCATAATCCATGCGTCAGGTCTTAAGTTGCGCCCTTGCCATTGGTTTGGCGACTTCCATCGTCGGGTGTGGCCCGACGGTCTCACACAGCGACTTGGGCACCATCGTATACGAGGTTCCCACCATACCAGGCGCCGAGGAACCTTATCGATTGCCCGACCTGCCGCCACCTCCGCCAGGGTCTTCGGCACGGAGTCGGATGCCCGTGATGCCGCCCACCCGACCCCCTAATTCGAGTGACTCCAAGCCAGTCTCCGAACCGGCCAAGTAGGAATCTTAAACCCCAAGACGCCGAGACGCCGGACAGCTCGGGTTTCAGGGTTGTATCTGCCAGGATTCAGATTAGTCTGAAGATATCGACCAGGCCTTTTGGGCCGTGGCTATCCTATCCAGAAATCCGGCTCCATGTCGGGATGTCCGTCCCCGTTTTGTGGAGTCGCGTTCAGGCGGAGCAACCATGAAAACACACATTCCACGCGGCTTTTCGACCTTGCGAACTAGCATTCTCGCCATGATAGCGTTAGGTGCCCTTGGCGGGACTTGCCTTGGCTGGTGGCCACTCGGTAGTTGGGGGCAGGGAAGCTGGTTTCCCCCGATTCCCCTCCGCTCATCTGACTTGGACCGATTACCCCACTTTTCCTTGTTCCCTCCTGTGTATTATAGTCACCCGATACGGCATCCTTACGGATACAGCCCCTTTGCCAGATTGCCAGAATTGACGTCCTTTCTGGCCGTTCGTTCCGAGGGGCCAGTCACCGTCAGAAATCCATTTACTGGTTTGGCTCCTACCCATCCTAGTGAGGAGAGCCCTACCTTCGGGCCACTTGTCGTCAGGAACCCATTTTTTGAGCGTGCAGAGAAAACCGGTCTGGACAAACCCGAAGAAATCGCTACCCTGACCACCCCCTCGAAATAAGTCTCTTGATTCCGGGTCAGGAAGGAGCCTCACCCGATGCCACGGTCGTGGGTGCTTCTAGCGGTATTGCTTGTAGCCACGGGTTGCAAAGGCTCAGGCACTTCCGCGCCGACCACTGACCCTTTCTTCGGTCGGACGCGAATCGAACCTCCGCGCACCGGCGCTGTCGGCGGGAATCTGTCGGTGGGGCCTAATCCGGGGTATCCGCCCCAGACCGGACCATCCATGTACGGTGGGGCAAATGGCCCATCATCAGGTGGATCTGTTCCATCAGCAATAACCAGCGCCCCCCCTTCGGGTCAGTCTTCATCGCCGTCGCCCAACTGGATCCCCGCTCATCCCAAAACCAATCCCATCCCTGCGGCTATTCCCGGAAACCAAGGATCACCACAATCACCATCGAACGGAGGGTTTGGATCTGGTAATACGGGAGGGTTTTCTTCCCCAAAACCGGGCCAACCGATTTCGGGAACTGGGGATCGGATCAGCATTCCACTCGCGGCCCGGAGTGAACCAACGTGGCTCCGGGACAGCGTTGCAAGGTCCCCGTCTTCAACGACCGGTGCCAACGGCACGGGCAATAGTTCGTCAACCATGGAAAACAAAGCGACGCTCCAGGGGGAACCGACCTTGGGATCAAACGGTCCAGGAAGCACAGCGGTCACGGTTTCCCCACCACCATCGTCAAGGCCCTATCTCGATCCCGGTTCGCCTTCTTCACTGGAGGGGAAAGAACGCATCGTCCGCGAGATTGAACGCACGGCCAGCGGGCCAGGCACGGTGCCGCGTTACGCCCCGTCGCCGGGCAACAACCAGTCTTCCGGGGGGAGTGGTTCTGCTCCCAGTGCTTCAGAGAAGAGTGTGAACATTGCCGACCTGCCCGAGTCCAAATAGCAGGACCGTTCGGCTGGTCCAGCTTGCCCGCGATTCTTGGGGACCTTGGCATCAAGACTCGGTCCAGCCAGCCCGTTGTTCAGGTCGCGAGGTATAATTCCCAGAAGCTTTGCGCCAGGTCGCGCGGAGCGGGAAGGTTCTTTTTGCCGACGCCGTTGGACAACGGATTCGATGGGTTGGGGTTTTCGCACCATATTGGGTGGACCTTCGCAATGGCGTCTGGCTCATTGGGCCAGTTTGTTGCCTAAGATTGGGGCCCTGGAGCCGGAATTGAAGGCTCTGGGCGACAACGACTTGCGCAAGAAGAGCCTGGCCCTGCGTTATCGTGCTCGTAGCGGCGAGCCTTTGATCCGCCTCTTGCCCGAGGCCTACGCCCTGGTCCGTGAGGCCGGTCGCCGAACCTTGAACATGCGCCATTTCGATGTGCAGATTCTTGGCGGCATCGCGATGTTCCACCGTTCGATCGTGGAGATGCAGACGGGCGAGGGGAAGACGTTGACAGCTACCCTGCCGATGTATCTTCGCGCACTGGCGGGCCGGGGGTGCCATTTGGCGACCGTCAACGACTACCTGGCCAAACGCGACGCGGAGTGGATGGGACCGATCTACCGGGCGTTGGGGCTTTCGGTGGGGGTCATTCAGACGCAAATGAGCCAGCCAGAACGCCGTAAGGCCTATTCCTGCGACGTGACCTACGGGACGGCCAAGGAGTTCGGCTTCGACTTTTTGCGCGACCGGTTGTTGTTGCGTCGCATTCGCGAGGGGCAGACGGACCTGTTGGGCGGCATGTTGGGACAACGAGGCGCCACGGATGAAAAGCCCGTCCAGGGCGAGCCGTACTTCGCCTTGGTGGACGAGGCCGACAGCATCCTCATCGACGAAGCCCGAACCCCCCTCATCATCAGCGCCCTGCCCACCGAGGAACAGAAATTGGCGGTCGAGTGCTACAAGTGGAGCGCCCAGGTCTGCAAGGAGTTCGAGGAAGACGTCGACTACGAATACGACCACGAAAAGAAGAAAGTGGAACTGACCCGCGCCGGCCGGCAAAAGGTCCGCCAATTGCCCAAACCGCCGGCCTTGGACACGGTGGGGATGTTCAACATTTACCAGTACATCGAGCGGGCGATCAAGGTGGAACGGGAGTTCATCCGCGACCGGCAGTACGTGGTTCGCGACGGCGAGGTGGTGATCGTCGACGAGTTTACCGGCCGTCTGTCGGAGGGCCGCAAATGGCGCGACGGCATTCACCAGGCCGTCGAGGCCAAGGAGGGCGTCGAGGTCACGGTGGACACGGGCCAGGCGGCGCGGGTGACGGTCCAGGACTTCTTCCTTCGCTACGAGCAACTGGCGGGAATGACCGGGACGGCCAGGGCTTCGGCGCGGGAATTGCGCAAGATCTATCGCTGCCATGTGGTCCAGATTCCGACCAACCGTCCGAACATCCGCCAGCGTCTGCCCGACCTCGTCTTCGGGACCGCCGAGGCCAAGTGGCAGGCCGTGGTCGAGGAGGTTTGCCGGATGCACGAACAAGGCCGCCCGGTCCTCATCGGCACCCGCTCGATCGACAAGTCGGAAATCCTTTCCCGGCTCCTCACCGCCCGCGGCATCGAACACCAGGTGCTCAACGCCCACCACATCGAAGCGGAGGCGGAAATCGTGGCCCAGGCCGGCCTCCGCGGCAAAGTCACCGTCTCGACGAACATGGCCGGTCGGGGCACGGACATCCGCTTGGGCGACGGAATCGCCGAACTCGGCGGATTGCACGTCATCTGCACCGAGATGCACGACGCGGCGCGGATCGACCGCCAACTCAGCGGACGTTGCGCCCGGCAAGGCGATCCCGGCACCTTCCGCCAGTTCCTCGCCTTGGACGACGAGTTGCTTTCCACTGGCTTGGGACCCAAGAAGGCCGAGAAATATAAGGCCCTCGGCGCCCGCGCGGAGGGACCCCTAGAGGGCTACAGCCGCTTGTTTCGCAAGGCGCAGAAAAAGGTCGAACGCCGGCATTTCCGCGACCGCAAGGCGCTGATGTACTTCGAGAAGCACCGCAAGAAGATGCAGCGGCAGATGGGCCAGGACCCGTACCTCGACACGCCGAGCTGAACGGAAACGTCGCCTTCCTTCTGCGGGATCGGTCGTGCCGGAGCCTGGGAAACGCGACGCAACGACGAATCCGACCCGCGCGGCGACGCGGGTCAGCACGAGAACAACTGCCGCACGTCGAGGGTGAAGCCGGGCAGCACCGGGTCGCCGCTGACGTGTTCGGGATCGTCGAGGCAGATCACCGCCTCGCCGGGGCGATAGACGTAGACCTTCCGTTCCACCGGGTCGATGAGCCAGCCCAGCCTGGCCCCGTTGT
>Ga0209101_1001279_pt1 | contig 18996 bp, 16 predicted proteins | sample ConPoolayeCmetaG_FD_185481 | JGI IMG/M metagenome (GOLD analysis project Ga0209101, IMG submission 185481) | Hot spring microbial mat communities from California, USA to study Microbial Dark Matter (Phase II) - Cone Pool mat layer C metaG... ...
GGTGATTTTTACCCTGGGCGCGGCGCTTTTGATCAGCTTCGGTAATTGGGTAGAGCGGAAAACCATCCTTGCTATCACAAACAATGGCGTGCGATTTGAAAACGGCTTGCGCAAAGTTCGCCTAGCCTGGGAGGAAATCGCAGAAGTGCGCGTGCGCCCGGCGGTGTGGGGCAAGCGGGTGCAGGTGCGCGGCAAAGAGACCCGTTTCGATTTTTTCACCCTGGGGGAAGTTAAACATAAGGGGAGAGTACAGGCAAAGACCGGCTTTGCTCAAGGAGACGAGATTGTCCGCCAGATTGTCCTAAACAGCGGCTTGCGTATCGCCGATCAATTGGGGGATGCAGTCGTCTATACCCGCTAACGAAAGCCGATGCAGAGTGCATCCGTTACCCTTTAGTATCCAAAAAATTGTGGAAGCATGGATTTAGCATCCCAAAAGCAGCCAATATGGAGTGCTGAAGTCAACTTCAGCATCCAAAAATTGGGGAAGCATGTCTTCCGCACTCCAAAAAGCTTTTTTGTGTTCATTCGCGTCCATTCGCGGTTACTCACCAGGGGAAGCATGGCTTCCGCATTCCAAAAAACTTTTTCGTGTTCATTCGCGTCCATTCGCGGTTAGTCACCAGCGGAAGCATGGCTTTCGCACTCCAGAAAGCTGCTGGTGAGGTAAAATAGAGAGGCTCTGGCGAGCTGTTTGGGACTTTATTGCATGTGATGCGAGAGATTGACGATTTGCTTTTGCCCTATCAAGTAGATCTCGCCATTTTGCAGTGGATTGATGATCCTGATGTCCTCGAGCACATCCACCGAGTCAGGATAATATTTTACGACAGACAGGCAAGGGATTCCTCAAGGACAGGAGAAATTTGACTGCGGAGTTGCCCAATGACTTTATCCATGACCATTGACCAACAAGTAGAATACTTGATGCGCGGCACCGAATATGGCGATGAGGAACTCAAGAAAGCCTTTACGGAGGAACTCCGCCAGCGCCTGATTGAGGCGCAACAGGAAGGCCGCCCCCTGCGGGTGTACTGCGGCTATGACCCTCGCACCGCCGATTTACATCTTGGCCATACCATCACCATGCGCAAGTTACGCCAGTTTCAGGAGCTGGGGCACGAAGTGACCTTTTTGATCGGCACCTACACTTCGTTGATCGGCGACCCTTCGGATAAAGATGTCTTGCGCCCTCAGCTTTCGCCCGAAGAAGTAGAACGCAACGCCCGCACCTATGCTGAGCAGGCATATAAAGTCTTGGACCCCCAAAAGACCATTATCCGCTACAATGCTGAATGGCTCGCCAAGTTAACCTTTGCCGATTTGATCCATCTGGCTTCCAATTTCACCCTTCAACAGTTCCTGACGCGGGAGAATTTTCGCCTGCGATGGGAGCGCAACGATCCGATTTACCTGCACGAGACGTTTTACTCCCTCATGCAAGGCTACGATGCCTACGCCCTGAAAGCCGATTGTCAGGTGGGTGGCACCGATCAGCTTTTTAACATCGCTACTGCGGCACGCAAGATCATGACCTTTCTAGGTGAGAAGCCCAATATCCCCATCATTATGGCGATCTTACCCGGCACGGATGGGGTGGTTCGGATGAGCAAATCGCTCGGCAACCACATCCCTCTGAACACCACCGCTGAAGATATGTACGGTAAGGTGATGAGCATCCCCGATTTCGCCATGGGCAGTTATTTCCGTTTGGTAACGCGCTGGCCAAGCGAATTGATCCAGGAGTTAGAAGAAGGGATGGCAAGCGGCAAATATCACCCGCGGGACGTCAAGATGAAACTCGCCCGCGAGATCACGGAAATCTTTTACGGGACAGAAGCGGCCGAAGAAGCCGAGCAAAATTTTGTGCGCGTCTTTCAACAGCGCGAAGCGCCAGAGGAGATGCCCACCTATCAACTTCAGTCCGGTCAGACGGTGCTGGAGGTCCTGGTGGCGGCCGGGTTGGTCGGTAGTAAGAGCGAGGGGCGGCGTTTGATTGAACAACAGGGCGTGCGCCTGGACGGTGAACCCTTAAGCGATGCCAATCAGCCCTTCCCCCATGGCGGTGTGTTGCAGGTGGGCAAACGCCGCTTCGTGCGGGTGGTGAAATAAACTGGGAGGGGTAGCACGCCAGCTCAACCGATAAGAACGAGATGAATTAACCTCATTTTTATCCAATCCCAACAAAATTGTTATTGATTCGGGGAACTTTTTCTGCTATAGTGGGGTTAAGATTAATACAAGATGAGTGTTTGGTTAATCGAAGTGAGGCAGAAGAATGTTCGACCCGGTTATCGTTATCCCTATCCTTCTCGTCGTGTTGATCATGGCGGGTTGCGTCTGGGCAGGTTTGGATGCACCCCGTTCGTGAGCAACGCGACAATCCAAGGAGGCAAGCTTTAGAGGGAAAGTCGCGCGCTTGACTTTGGCCTCTATACCCTGAACTGTCCCTTGTGACGGATCAGGTCACGGATGCGCGGCTGAAGGTAGCGAATGATGGGGGAAGGCCGTAAGGGCTGCCAATTGCGAATGGCTTCTTCTAAATCTTCTTCCCAAGGGGTTTCATCCTGCCAAATTTGGCCTGGCTGCTGCGCTTGCTCCAGCAAGGTGAGGGCCTGGAGCAAAACCTGGCGTTGCCTTTGACCATCACCGGGTTTCCCCAGCGGCTGTCCAAAGGGGTGCTCTACTGCCAATGTGCGCGGCACGCCGATCTTTTCTGCCCAATAGGGCATATTGGTGATCAACAGGGTGGCAAAACCTTGCGCTTCAAAGAACCGCGCCAGCACGGGCGCGTTGATGGCGCAGTCCGGTCAAACGGGGGTAAGGAGTAGCCCATCAACGCCTTCTTCATGCAATGCCGCCGCCACTTGCGGCGCAGAAGTTTCTAACCAGGCGCGCGGATTGGGTGGAAAGCCCTGATAACCCATGAAGGAATACGCCTGAGCCGCAAGGCTGCCAATCCTTCCTTTCGCAGCCAGCTCGCGCAGGTGCTGGATGGGAAAGACGACGTTAAGGTCTTGCAGGATGGGTTGCGGATTGATATGCAGGTGGCTGAGGCCGATTTGGTCAGGCGAGCGATCGGTTGGGATCGAGCGATACGAGGCATCCCCCCAGGTTGGCTCTTTCTGTTCGCGTTCAGTGTCAAATGGAGGTTGGTCGTCCTTGCAATACAAGCCGGCCGTGGTGATCAGACTCAGTTTGCACTGCGAGAGCGGTTTGGTGAGCGGCGTCCAGGGGATTTCACCCTCGACCAACGGTTGCTGGTTGCGGTAGAAAGCTGCAATCAGACGCGGCAGGAATTTGAAACTGTCCACCATTAAACATTAAAGCGAATGTAGAGAATATCGCCATCCTGGACAACGTACTCTTTGCCTTCAATGCGCATCTGTCCGGCCGCCCGCACGGCGGAGCTGCTACCATACGTAACGAAGGTTTCATAGGGAACCACTTCAGCACGGATGAAACCTCGCTCAAAATCGGTATGAATCACGCCGGCTGCTTTCGGCGCAGTCCAACCGCGGGGGATAGTCCACTGGCGCACTTCCTCCTCATTCATGGTGAAGAAACTGATCAACCCCAGCAACTGATGGCTTTTGCGAATGACTTGCTCCAAGCCGCCTTCCTCCACCCCGGACAGTTGCAGGTATTCCTGGCGCTCTTGATCGCTCAGCCCGGCTAATTCTTGCTCTAACTTGGCACAGATTGTCAGCACTTCAATGCCTTGTTCTTTGCCGACCGCTAGCACTTGATCCAGGTAAGGCGAACCCTGCACCAGGCTGTTCTCATCTACATTGGCGACAAAGATCATCGGCTTGGCGGTCAGCAAACGAAGCTCTTGGTTGATTGCCTGGAACAAATCGCTGTTGCGCTGTGGAAAGGTAGCCGCCGGCATGCCTTGGGCAAGATGCTCGCGCAGAGCCTGGGCGAGTTCCATCATGGGCAGGAGTTTCTTATCCCCTTTCAAAGCGCCGCTCAGGCGGTCTATTTTGCGTTCGATAAGTTGCAAGTCGGCGAGGGTCAGTTCGAGCTGGACGATTTCAATGTCGGCGCGGGGGTTGATTTCAGCGGCAACGTGCGCCACATTGACATCTTCAAAGCAGCGCACCACATGCAGGATTGCCTGCGTATCGCGGATATTGGCAAGGAACTGGTTGCCCAACCCCTCGCCATGGCTGGCGCCTTTTACCAGGCCGGCGATATCCACAAATTCGATCGTCGCCGGCACTTTGCGCGAGACCCCGAGCAATTCGAAGAGCTTGTCTAAGCGGGGATCAGGTATAGGGACAATAGCCCGGTTGGGTTGGATGGTGCAGAAGGGATAGCTGGCAACCTGGGCTTGCTGTTCCTTACACAGGGCGTTAAACAGGCTGCTTTTGCCCACATTTGGCAAACCGACGATTCCAATACTCAAGTTCATTATGAAAATTGTACTTCAGAGTTGGAGAGAAGACAACAGCTAGGTTTTGGTGTGTGCCAAACAAGGTTTTGTACGGAGGAATCTGTTTTGTTTTCTTCTATTCGTGACAGCCTTTGTCTAAAATCACCAATTTTCTCTCTTGCGACTCGCCGAGAATTAGGGCAAAATAATGGTAAATTACTAAAATATCCGATAATCCAATGAGTCTCCTGAGTCAAGGTTGCCTCTGCATGGTCGAGAGCAAATAAATTTTTGAATCTGAATATGAAAAACATCAAGAGTCTATTTTATATTACTCACATTAAGAATTTGCCTTCTATTTTGAAGCAGGGGATTTTATGCCATCAGTTGGTGACTCAGAACAAACTAAATTATGAAGCTGTATATAACCCTCAGATTGTCCAAAGAAGGCAACAACGCCAGACGCCAGATGGCAAAAGTCTCTGGGAATATGCCATTTTATATTTCCAACCTCGCAATCCAATGCTTTATCAAGTTGTAAACACCGTTGGTAAGCGAAATGTGGTCGTTCTAGGAGTAAAACCACGAGTTATTGATCATCCAAAGGCTTATCTTGCCTTAGGGAACGCAGCCGTTTCCCTCTCACCGATCTTACCTGTCAAAGAAGGGCTTGCAATGTTACAGCAGGAGGATTGGAAAATCCTGAACAGCCAGTGGTGGAAAAGCGAGGATGGGTCAAAGCGGAAAATCATGGCTGAGTGTCTGGTACCCGATAAAGTGGAACCAAACGAAATTCATACCATTTATGTAGCAGATCAGACAACTGCGAAAGCAGTCAACGATATCGTAAATAAAAGCACCTTAAGATTTGAGGTTGTCGTTGAACCTTTCATGTTTTTCCAGCCGCGTCGGGAAGGGAGAATTACGCAAAAGCTATCCTGGGTGGATGGAGACCTGTTCTTCTCTCAAATGCAAACCCTAACGATCAGTGTTAACACGGTTGGGGTGATGGGGAAAGGCCTGGCTTCACGGGCAAAGTATCAATTCGCGGATGTTTATGTTGTTTATCAAGAGGTTTGCCGCAAGAAGATATTACAATTGGGAAAGCCTTATCTTTATCGCCGCGAGGTGTCTCTGGATATCGATCTGGTGGATGAGCCCAACACACTTTCCAATCCAAATGCGATGAAATGGTTTCTCCTGTTCCCAACCAAGCGTCACTGGCGGGAGCGTTCTGACCTGGCTCAAATCGAAGCCGGTTTGCAATGGTTAGTAGCTAACTACAAAACAGAAGGGATTCAGTCTATTGCCTTACCAGCTTTGGGGTGTGGTCTTAGGGGACTAAGCTGGGCAGAGGTTGGCCCCCTGATGTGTCGTTACCTTGACCAGATGGATATACAGGCGGCAATCTACCTGCCCCAAGAGCAAGCTGTGCCCGAAGAATACCTCCAAAAGGCTTTCTTACTTGGTAGATAATCAAATTTTTAGATCGAGGGAACAAAGAATGGTAACGGTAGCTCAACACAATACGACTTTATCTGCTCAAAAAGGAATCTCAGTTTCTCTGCCGCAAGAGCTGGCTGAACGCTATGGCTGGCAAGCGGGTCAATCTCTTGAGGTCCAAGAAAGGGATGGACATCTTGAGCTTCTTCCTCCCGTTTCAGGCTTGCGCAAAGTGTATGTGGAAGCCACCAACGTCTGCAACCTTGCCTGCTTGATGTGCATCCGCAATATCTGGGAAGAGAGCAGCGGCTTTATGGAGGAAGCCATCTTCGAAAAGATTCTGGATGGGATCGAAAAACTTTCCTTTCCGCCAACAGTCTTCTTCGGCGGCTTTGGCGAGCCTTTAGCCCACCCGCACATTGTCGATATGGTCGCATCAGCCAAGAAGGTCGGTGCAACGGTGGAGTTGATCACCAACGCCACCCTGCTCACCCCCGAACGTTCCAGACAGTTGATTCAAGCTGGTTTGGATACCCTGTGGATTTCGCTAGATGGAATTCACCCTGAGAGCTATGCCGATATTCGTCTGGGCGCCGAGCTACAGAAAGTACTGGAAAATATTGAAACCTTTCAGCGCTTGCGTCCTCCTGCTCACCTTCCCCACCCCAAGATCGGGATTGTGTTTGTTGCCATGCGGCGCAACATCGCCGATTTACCCGAGCTTTACCGCTGGAGCAAGCGTTTGGGAGCCAAGCAGGTTTTGGTTACCAACGTCTTACCTTATTCGGTAGAGATGCTGAACGAATCGCTTTATGCGCGGGCATTACACGAACCGTTGTACATTTCTTCTGAATGGATCCCGGAGCTTGATTTCCCACGTATCGAGTTCGACAGCCTGACCGTGCAACCATTCATCGAGACTCTGCGCAGCGGCTTTAATACCAGTTGGGGTGGGGTAAATCTGAGCATTGCCAGTGATTGGTGTCCCTTTATCCAGCGCGGCTCGGTGTCCATTGCCTGGCATGGCGGCCTCAGCCCCTGTTTACCCTTACTGCATGACCACACCAGCTATCTCGCCGAAAACCGCCCGCGTTTCTCCAAAGCCTACTTCGTCGGCAGCTTGAAAGAAAATGCTTTGCTGGAATTATGGGAGAATAGCGATTACCTGGCTTTCAGGGAGAAAGTACAGCGGTTTGATTTTGCGCCTTGCGCCGTGTGCGGCGGTTGTGATCTCTCGCTGGAGAATCGTGAAGATTGTTACGGCAACACCTTTCCGACCTGCGGTGGGTGTTTATACGCCCAAGGGATTGTGCGCTGTCCCTGATCCACTAAAGGTTGAGGTATAATTGGACTAACCCAATCCAATATTCCGGCCAGCTCTGCCGTCCTATCGGGTGAGATCAGTAGAGGAGTGTCGAGAGATGAAGGTCAATTTTTACGCCACCTTGCGGGCAATCGTCGGACAAAAAACGGTCGAGATCGATCTCAATCATGGAGCGACCATTGAAAAGTTGATCCACGCCATTGTCAACCAATATCCAGCGTTGCGCGAACAATTGGTCGATGAACAGGGCAACCTGCAAGGGCATATTCACGTCTTTGTCAATGGGCGGGACGTGTATTACCTGGAGCAGGAATATCAAACCCCTCTGAAAGCGGGAGATAAAATCGACATCTTCCCTCCGGTGGGCGGTGGTTAGCGCGCTATCGAGAGCGCTCCAATGAGAGTGGAACGGACTGTTCATGGGGTACCGCTCTGGCTAATGCAAGCGTACCTCGAAGCCTTAGGGGGAATTGTGGAAGGCGAAACAGTCTTTGGAAAAGGCTGGCAAGCGCGCCTGGAGAAGTTGGAACCCTATCAGATTGGCTCCTTATCAGTGGGAAGAGTGAGATTACTGCTGGAAGGGGACGAGGCGGTCATGAGTTCCCTGCTGGAAAAAATCGAGCTAAAAACATTGCGAGGCGGAGGGTAGGAGCAAAAAGCCCCCCAAGAAAGCGGTAGAGCGGGAAAAACCCGCTCTACCGAGGCCTAGAGAACCGCTGCTGGTATTCGGCGGTTTAGATGATCTCCAGCTCTTTCAGCTTCTCTTCGGGAACAACGCCGTTCACCCAGCCCCGCGCCTTGTAGTATTCCTCCAGCATCAAGTCCAGCTCGCAGACATGCCCCTCAGAGCCAGGCATTGTGGAGGGTTCTTTCAGGAAACGCTCGGGCAGGTAGTCGCTGCCTTCGCGGAAGCCGGCCAGGTTATTGTAATAGCGCTCCAGGTTGTAAATGCGCTCACCGCATTTCAAGAGTTCCTCAACCGTGTAGTTCAAACCAGTCATCGCATTGAATTGAGCGGTGTACTCTTCCATTCCCTCAGCAAAGGCTGAGAACTTACACAGGTCGAAGGAATCGGAGACAGCGTGAACATCCTGGAAGACCTTGGTTAGTTCGCCTTTGCCTTTCCACTCCAGCGGGTCGGCTTTGAGCGAGCGGAAGGGCATGATGTTCAGTTCTGCAGCCGGTGTATAGGCGCGCAAGTGGCAGGCGCCGCGGTTGCTGGTAGCATAGGCAATACCCATCCCCTTCAAGCCGCGCGGGTCATAGGCGGGGATGCCCATCCCCTTGACCGTCATGGCAATTTCGGGGTGTCCCCAAGCTTTGGCGGCTCGCTCGGTGCCTTCGGCAAGGAGATCGCCGATGCCCTCGCGGAAGGCGATTTTTTTGGTAATTTCTACCATGCCCATATAATCACCCCATTTGAGACCGCCGCTGCCATTGGTATAGCCCTTTTCGCTGGCTTCCATGTAGACTGCCAGAACGTCGCCAAGCTCGATCGCATCGACGCCGTAATCGTTTGCCATATCAATCAGCTTGGCAATGGAGGGAGCATAGTCATTGCCGCAGTTTGCCCCCAACGACCAGGCCGGCTCGTATTCCAGGCTCTCCATGCGCAAGCCGGCAAACGGACCGTCCTTGATTTCAACCTCTTTCTTGCAAGCCACCGGACAGGCGTGGCAGGTGGGATCATCAACGAGAATGTTCTCCTTGACCCACTCACCGCTGATCTTTTCGGCAAGTTCGCCAAAAGAAGTCACTTGAGCATTGCGGGTCGGCAAGGCGCCCATGCCGCTGGTGATGTTCATCAAGACATTCGTCCCATAGACAGACAGGCCACCTTTGCGCGGGCTGGTGATATTCTCTTCCGCCATAATGGTCGCCAGAGCACGCTTGTGGGCTTCTTTCCAGGCCTCATGGTTAGCTGCTTTGGGCATTTTCTTTTCGGCTTTGACAACAATGGCTTTTAGCATCTTGCTGCCACCCACGCAGCCCGTGCCGCCCCGACCACTGGCGCGATCGTTCTCGTTCACCCAGCAAGCAAAGCGCACCTGGTTTTCGCCTGCCTGTCCGATAGCCATAACAGTCAAGTCTTTTTCTCCGTATTTTTCCTTGAAGTATTTGACCGTGTCATGGACACCCTTGCCCCATACTTCCGAAGCATCTAGCAGCTCAACAGTGCCATCGTGAACATAGGCATAGACCGGCTTCTCGGCTTTGCCCTTGAAGATCAAGCCATCAAAGCCAGCCCAGCGCAGACGGGCTGCCGACCAGCCGCCGTGATGGCTATCGCAAACGGTACCGGTCAAGGGCGATTTGGTCACAATGGCCAGACGGCCGCTCATGTTGGCTTCTGTGCCGGTCAAAGGACCGTTCATAAAGCAGAGAATATTGTCAGGCGAGAGCGGATCCACCTGCGGTCCGTTTTCAAAGACATATTTGACGCCCAAACCGCGCGCCCCAATATACTTGCGTGCCCAATCATCGGGGATGGATTCATAGGAAACCGTTAAGGTATTCAGGTCAATGCGCCCAATCCGATCGGCGTACCCTCCAAGTGTCGTCATTTTTTTTTGCCTCCTTTTTCGTTAATTCAAACAAGGTTTTCTCTTGATAGATAGGATGGACAGTTTTGGGGTAAATTTTCTTTATATTGCTGTTTCAATGCCTCCTTTCTAGGGACTCATTGCCCAAAAATCCCGGTTCGCTTTTGGAAAGCAGTCCATTGGTTTTGACAGGAGAAATTATCGCCAGTCTAAAGCCTCCTCAGCGGCCGGGTGGAAAGATTGCGATTTCGTCTTGGGATGCAAGGGGTTGATCAAAGCCGCCTTCATAAGTTAGATCGCGCCCGTTCAGTAAGATTCGCCAGCCCTTACGGAAGAGATAAACCGAGACGACATCCAGCCATTCCGAATTGCTTTTCTCTTCCGTATCCCAGGTTTTTTCCAGCGCATGGGCACGTGCTTCCGGATAATAGTCAAAGAACTTTCCCAAGACTCTGGCAACCGTATCCGCCTGATGGACACGGACAATCACCTCGCTCTCGCCAATGATTGGGCGCATGGTGCCGAACAGTTTGACTCGGATCGGCAGATCGCCACTCTCAAACTGGCGAGCGATGTGATAACCAAACAGCATTAGGTTGAGCTGGGCGCTCAGGTATTTGCTCCATCCGGCCATCGCCGCAGCCAGTTCAGGGGCTTTCAAAGGTGATTCGCCGAGAACCCGAGCAAAGTAAGCCAGCACATGTCCGATTGCGGCGGTAATGTAAGTTGGTGGTGTATGGATGTGGCGTGGTCCATGCCCGGCATGGAATTTCCCCGCCCGAAAGAGATAGGCAGCAAATTCGTCGCTGGTATCAATCCCCAGCGTGCGGGCAAGCCAGATGGTAAAGAAGCGCCGCCGCTCTTCAAGATGTTCCACATCAACGCTTTCTTCCCAACCGAGAATAGCCGCCGTTTCAGGAAACTTTTGCAGATAGTCATATGTATCAACTACCAGTTCAACCGCCCGACACATCAACGCTTCAACCGAGCGCGCCAGGGCAGCCTTCTCGGCAACTCCCAAGCCCAAAAAGGCAAGTGTTCGCTGCCACTCTTCAGCCGGAGTGGGGGCTAAGCCTCTCAGTTCGAACGTGGATGAACTCCACTCCTGATGGGTTTGTAAGAAGTTAAGTTGTGGATACATGGACACCGCCTTTGGCGAAAAACGGTGGTGAGGACTTTCAAGTGACTGTATTGTAATCAAAACTCGAAATATCCTCAAGTGATATTTGTCAAATGATCTTTGTCCCATGATATTTGTCTAAATTTTGTTTTTTATTTTGGAAAACAATGGAAACCTCCTATCCATTTTGTGAGATCGATTTCATAGGTAAAACTGGTAACAATCTGTTATCACAAATTGTGGGTAACGACCTACTATCACAAGTCGTGTTAATTTTTTGCTGAGAAAACCGTCCACGAATTGACCACGAATAAACGAATGGAAGCGCTATTCGTGCATCCGGGAAACATTCGTAGACGGTCTGCCCGGCCAAGTAGAGCCTATGGTAGATAATTCCAATAACCCATTGTTTGGCGCGCCGATTTTTCTTCTACGCTGGACGCTATAGCAGGTATAATACGGCGAGTTTATTCCTATTATGAGCATGGAGGTGGCTATGGGGCTAAAGCCCGATCATTGGATTCGCAAAATGGCGCGTGAGCAACGTATGATTGAACCATTTGCGGAAAATCAGGTGCGGGATGGGGTAATCTCTTTTGGGGTTTCCTCTTATGGATACGACATTCGCGTTGCCGATGAGTTCAAAATTTTTACCAATGTTTTCTCAGCCGTCGTCGATCCCAAGCACTTCGACCCCAAATCCATGGTGGATTTCAAAGGAGAGGTGTGCATTATCCCGCCCAATTCGTTTGCTTTAGCCCGTACGGTTGAGTATTTTCGCATTCCACGGCGGGTTTTAACGGTGTGTGTCGGTAAAAGCACCTATGCCCGCTGTGGGATTATTGTTAATGTCACACCATTCGAACCTGAATGGGAGGGCTATGTCACGCTTGAGATTTCCAATACCACCCCCCTACCGGCTAAAATTTATGCCAACGAGGGTATCGCCCAGGTGCTGTTCTTTGAGGCGGATGAAGAATGCGAAATATCCTATGCCGATAAAAAGGGCAAATATCAGAAACAACAATCGATCGTCCTTCCCAAGCTCTAGGAGAGAATCATGAATGTCTTTGGAAAATCAAACGTAGCTGAGTTTTTAGGCGACTTTGTCGTCTATCGCAACCTGATTCCGATGGATGATCGCCTGCCCTCATTGCGTGAACTTCGCACCCGTCTTGATCTGCCATCCAATGAAATTCCCCGCAAGCACGAGTTGTCGTATGCGCGCGTGATTGTCGAGTTACTCCGCGAAGCGCGGCGCCTGGATGCTCCCAAAGCTGAGATCAAGCGCCTGGTTTTTATCGGCGACACGCGCATGAGCGATGGCGGCGCATTCGACAATATCTGCCAGGTTGCAGGTTGGGAAGGGATTGTCTTTATTGGCTCGGAGAACACCGAATCTTTCGAATTCGAGAGCATACAAACCCCTGGTGGTCAAAGTATGGTGCTGTCCAATCGCTGGTCAGCGCTCAACGAAAGCGAGGACTACAATTTACGCCGTTATTGCGCGGTGCGTGGCTTTCCAATAGATGAATCGACCGCAGTCATCCTGGATTTGGATAAGACAACCCTCGGAGCGCGTGGGCGCAATTCGCACGTGATCGATCAGGCGCGGGTGGAAGCTGTGCGTCAAACCGTGGAATCCCTGCTTGGCGAAGCCTTCAACTTAGACAGCTTTCTCAATTCCTACAACCAGCTCAATCAGCCAGAGTTTCACCCCTTTACCGCCGACAATCAAGATTACCTGGCTTATATCTGTTTGATCCTCGGCAGTGGTCTGTATGACTCCGAAAAGGTCATCCGCGAGGTACGAGGTAAACGGTTGTTAAGCTTCCGCCAGTTCATCGATCAGGTCGAAACCCACAAAGCGCAGCTTGCTCCCTCCTTACAGGCGATTCACGAATCGATTTACGCCAACGTGCAGGCTGGGGACCCAACTCCCTTCAAAGCCTTTCGCTATAACGAATATCAGAACACGGTGCAGCGGATGGGTTTTCTGCCCGACTCGACGCCCCCGAACATCCTCCTACGCGAGGAAATCGTGCTCACCCACGAAGTGCGCGCCCTGGCTCTGGACTGGAAGCAAGAAGGGGCGCTGCTCTTTGGCTTGTCGGATAAACCTGACGAGGCTTCGATACCGACCGCCGAGTTAGCCGAAAAGGGCTATCAGCCCCTGCACCGCACCCCTACCCACGTTGTGGGAAAGCCGAAATAATTGTCGTAAGGGAGAAAACCTCCTCCTCAGGGGCATTTCAATGGTTTAGACAAATTCAGGCTAAAATCGCTTCCTCGAGGAGAGGCAAGTCAACCGCCAGCAATTGCGGGGTGGGCATGGATTTTACGATAACGTCCGGGTCTTTCAATCCATGACCGGTGCAGATCGCTACCACCCGTTTGCCCTTGGGTTGAATGCGCCCCGCCAACACTTCCGAAGCAAAGCCGGCTAAGCCAGCCGCCGAGGCCGGTTCCACCCACACTCCTTCGCTCGCCAGGGTCTTCTGCATGGCCAGAATTTCCTCGTCACTGACGGCAATAATCCGCCCACCCGATTCTTCGGCTGCCTGCAAAGCCTGCTCACCACGCGCCGGTCGGCCAATGCGGATGGCTGTAGCAACCGTTTCAGGATGATCAATCGGATGACCTAAGACCAATGGGGCTGCCCCACTTGCCTGCACGCCCAAAATGCGCGGTAAACCGCTTTGCTTTGCCTGATCATATTGACGGAATCCCATCCAGTAGGAGGTGATATTGCCGGCATTCCCCACCGGCAAACACAGCCAATCTGGCGCATTTCCCAGCACATCGCAGATTTCAAAGGCGGCGGTTTTTTGTCCTTCCAGGCGAAACGGGTTGAGCGAGTTGACCAGGGCAATGGGATGACGCTGGCAAATCTCTACTACCAGATGCAAGGCATCGTCAAAAGAGCCTTGAATTTGAATCACCTGAGCGCCATAAGCCACGGCTCCAGCCAGTTTACCGGCGGCAACTTTGCCTTGAGGGATTAAGACGACCGCTTTCAGGCCAGCACGAGCTGCATAGGCGGCCGCTGAGGCTGCCGTATTGCCGGTCGAAGCACAGATGACCGTTTTCGCGCCCCGACCGACGGCCTCGCTAATAGCAGCCGTCATCCCCCGATCCTTGAACGAGCCGGTCGGATTCAGGCCTTCGTACTTGACATAAAGTTCAAAGCCGCCGCCCCACTGCTCCGCCAGGCGGGGCAGTGGGATCAGCGGCGTATTCCCTTCGGAAAGGGTGACCAGTTGCGTGTGCTGAGGAAGGTCTAAAAACGAACGATAGCGTTGCAGTAATGGCTGGGTTGACATGCCTCAATCGATGTAAGAGCTGATGAAATCGGGGCGCGCTTCCGGGCGGCGTTCACCACCGTCAGGGGAGGTAGGGCTATCGAAATAGACCTGTTGATCCTCATCAAAACGACCGCGCTCAAAGCCGGTGCCGGCCGGGATCAGCTTACCGATGATCACGTTCTCCTTTAAACCATAGAGCGGATCTCTGGCTGAGGCGATCGCTGCGCCAGCCAGCACCTTAATCGTGTGTTGGAAGGAAGAGGCTGACAGGAACGAATCGGTGCTGAGCGAGGCTTTGGTGATACCCAGGAGCACATCCACTGAGCGCGCAATGCGTTTGCCTTGCGCCAACAATTGCTCATTTTTGCGCTTCAATTCGAGGCGGTCAACCAGATCGCCAGGCAAGTAATCGCTATCGCCAGGGCGGATAATCTGCACCTTGGACATCATCTTGCGGATGATGACCTCAAAGTGTTTGTCGTTGATGTTCTGACCTTGAGAGCGATAGACTTTTTGCACCTCGCTGAGGAGATACATCTGGCAGGCTTCCCGGCCTTGAATGCGCAAGATGCGATGCGGGTTGAGCGAGCCTTCGGTCAGGGGTTGGCCTGCTTCCACTCGATCGCCATCTTTGACCAGCAAGCGCGCTGTAGTGGGAATCTCATAGGCAACGTCTTCCGTCACCTCTCGCGCCACAATCACGCGATTGCCCTCAATGCGGACGCGGCCCTTGTTCTGGGCAACAATGGTGGTGTTTTCATCGGCGAATGCAATCACATCCCCCTGGCTGACCTCCCCACCATCTTCAACGGCGATCTTCCAATCTTCCGGGATGTCGTAGGGTTCTTCAATGAGTTGTGAGTTGCGCACATGGACTTCGCGCAGATCGCTGTAGCGGTCTGATTGCATGATGGAGACGATCCCGCCAATCTCCGAGACGGTGGCTTCTCCCTTGGGCTGGCGGCGTGCTTCAAACAGTTCCTCAACGCGTGGTAGACCGGTGGTAATGTCACCGCCAGCAGCCACCCCGCCGGTGTGGAAAGTACGCAAGGTGAGTTGCGTACCTGGTTCGCCAATCGATTGAGCCGCCACGATCCCCACGGCGGTACCTACTTCGACCATCTTACCCCGCCCTAAATCCAATCCATAACACTTGGCACAGACGCCATGCAGCAGTTCACAAGTCAAGGGGGAACGCACCTTCACTTCTTGAACATTTGAAGCCACAATGCGGCGCACAATGGGATGATCCAGCAATTCATCGCGTTCGGCTAAGACTTCGCCGGTGTCGGGATCAACCACCCGCTCAGCAGCCACTCGCCCATACAGGCGCGAGCTCATTGACTGCTCGGCAACATTGTCACTGCGGCGGATATAAATCCCGTCCTGGGTGCCACAATCTTCATCATTGATGATCACATCCTGGGCAACATCAACCAGACGGCGGGTGAGATAACCGGCATCGGCAGTGCGCAGGGCGGTATCCGCCAGACCTTTGCGCGCCCCGTGGGTTGAGATGAAGTACTCCAACGCGGTGAGTCCCTCGCGGAAGTTTGAACGAATGGGCAGGGGGATGATGCGCCCTGATGGATCGGCCATCAAGCCGCGCATCCCCGCCAGTTGGGAGATCGGGCCAAAACCACCTTTCGTTGCCCCAGAAATGGCTTGCGCAGCCAGATTTCCATGCGGATCCATGGTCGCCTTGACCGCTTCGGCCACCTTTTTGGTGGTATCCTGCCAGATTTGAATCACGCGTTCATTCTTTTCTTGCTCGGTGAGCAAACCACGCCGGTAGTCGCGTTCCACCGCTTCCTGTTCTTGCAGGGCGCTTTCGATGATCTGCGCCTTCTCCGGCGGGATGGTAATATCAGAAACAGCTAAGGTGTAGCCAGAACGCGTAGCGTATTTGAAGCCAATATCCTTGATTGCGTCGGCGACTTCAGTTGTCGTCTCTTCACCACAGACCTCATAGAGTTCGGCGATCAGATCTTTGATGCCGCCTTTGTCTAACTCGCGATTGATAAATTGCATATTCGGCGGCAAAACCCGATTCAAGAGCACCCGCCCAACCGTCGTTTCGACCAATCGAGTTTGAGGTTGGGGCAGGCGGTTGCCCTCATCGTCATACCAGGTCGTTGCCATCAGTTTGATGCGAGCATGCAGGTCAACCTGTTCAAGCTCATAAGCTAATTCGACCTCATCCATATCGGCAAAGACGCGCCCATCGCCCTTGTGAGACTTGTTGTCGGTTTTAGACAGGTAATAAATGCCTAAAACCATGTCTTTCGAAGGGCTGATGATCGGTTCGCCATCGGCCGGCTTCAGCAAGTTGCGCGAAGAAAGCATGAGCTGGCGCGCCTCCCAAACCGCTTTCTGGGAAAGCGGTACATGCACTGCCATCTGGTCGCCATCAAAGTCAGCGTTGAAAGCGGTTGTCACCAGCGGATGCAACTGAATGGCACTGCCCTCAATGAGCACCGGTTCGAAGGCTTGAATGCCCAGGCGGTGTAAGGTCGGGGCGCGGTTAAGCAACACCGGCCGTTCTTTTATAACCTCTTCCAAGACCTCCCACACTTCGGGGCGGTTGCGTTCGATAAAGCGCTTTGCCCCTTTGACGTTAGCAGCATAGCCATGCGAGACCAGGCGAGCGATCACAAACGGCCGGTAGAGCTCTAAAGCCATTGTCTTGGGCAAACCGCATTGATAGAGCTTAAGGTTCGGGCCAACCACGATCACGGAACGCCCGGAGTAGTCCACCCGTTTTCCGAGCAGGTTGCGGCGAAAGCGACCTTTCTTCCCTTTGAGCATATCGCTCAGAGATTTCAATTCGCGCCGCCCGCGCCGAGAGAGCGCCTTACCCCGTTGAGAATTGTCGATCAGCGAATCGACAGCTTCCTGTAACATGCGCTTTTCATTCCGCACGATGACATCCGGGGCGCCTAATTCCAACAAACGTTTCAAACGATTGTTGCGGTTGATTACCCGCCGATAGAGGTCATTCAAGTCTGAGGTGGCAAAGCGGCCGCCATCCAACTGCACCATTGGACGCAGGTCGGGCGGGATCACCGGTAAGACCGTCAGGATCATCCACTCCGGGCGGTTGCCTGAACGGCGGAAGGCTTCCACCACTTTCAAGCGTCGGGTGGCTTTGCGGCGCTTTTGCTTGCTTTTCGAGGTGCGCACCTCCGTCCATAATTCTTCGGCAAGTTTGTCAAGGTCCATGCGGCGCAGGATATCGTAAAACGCCTCGGCGCCCATGTCGGCGCGAAAGACCTGCCCCCAGCGCGATTTGAGTTCCCGATAGCGCGCCTCACCCATAAAGGTCAAAGGGCGCAATTCGAGCAGCTCATCACGCAGTCGGCTGTTTTCGTCTCGGGCGACCACTGCCTGGTCTTCCAGTTGACCACGCAGTTCTTCCATGCTTAAGTCGGCTTCGGCGCGTTTGCGCTCAATATCGGCGCTAATGCGGTCCAGCTCAAACTGCTTTTGCTCCTTGATTTCACTTTCCAGTTCCTCCAGCCGGCCCTTGACCACCTGTTGCACTTTGGCAAGATGGGCGTTGGTGATGGTTTCGCCGCTTTCAACGATCACAATCTCGCTATCCGGGAAGTGAATCGCCGATTTAGCTGTGCTGCCGAGTTGTTCCTTCAGGCTGGATTCAAGGCGCTGGCCAGCCTTGATGATCGGATCGAGTTTTTCGGCCAGCAGTTCCTCAAAGTGGCTTTCCAGTTGGTGGCGGCGTTCATTAAGTTCTTTAAGCTCGCGATCGCGTTCAGCTTTGATCTCGGCGATTTGCTGGTTAATGCGCGCAGCCTGTTCGCGCTCTGCCTGGGTGATTTTGTCTTCCAAACGGGCAAGCGCTTTCTTGCGCGCCTCTTCATCAACGTAGGTTACCACATACTGGGCGAAATATAACACGCGATCCAGATTGCGCCGTGAGATGTCCAGTAACAAACCAAGATAGGAAGGAATGCGGCGGGTGTACCAGACATGCGCCACCGGGGCTGCCAGCTCGATATGACCCATGCGCTCGCGGCGCACCGAAGAGCGGGTCACCTCCACGCCACATTTATCGCAAACAATGCCCTTGTAGCGCGGGTTTTTATATTTGCCACAATAACATTGCCAGTCTCGCGTCGGGCCAAAGATGGCTTCGCAGAACAAGCCATCTTTCTCAGGACGCAAGCGCCGGTAGTTGATCGTTTCGGGTTTCAGCACCTCTCCATAAGACCAACTGCGAATGGTTTCTGGAGAAGCCAGGCTAATCTTTAATGCTTTGAGTCCCTTTGCTTCCACTCGGTACCTCCTAAATGCTTGCCATAACGGCGAAAGTCAATAACCAATCCATGACCTAACCTCGAAGGGTTAGCTCCGTCCGTGTAGCCGACCATCGGTTGTCAGGGGACAGAGGTGGGGAACTGATTGCACCACTATTTAGGTAAACCTGTCCTTCACAAAAAATCATCGATTGCAGAGACAAACAAAGACAAGCACTCGAGACCTTTTCCCTCAAGCGCTCATCTGAAGTTCAAAAAAATCGGCTGACACTCGATCAAATTATACCCTGTCCTTTCGGTGCGTCAAGGTTTTTTAAGAAGGTATAATACAAAAAATCATTTTCCAGGGAACGTTTGCCCCACCATCAGCGTCCTGCAAGAAAAAGGAGCGTTTGCCATGTTCTTTAACCGAGTTTTGGGAGTCATTCTTCTGCTCCTATCTGCAGGACTTTTTCTCAGCGCCTGTTTGTTTATTTCTTCTGGAGGGGAAAGTCAAACGCCTGTCCCGATTGAAATCCAGAATTTCAGCGGTTCGCCAACAGGAGAGTCATCCGAAATGGAAATTCACCTCAGCGAAGGGAAACCTCCCCAAACGACCCCTACCCC
>Ga0209101_1001281_pt1 | contig 18992 bp, 11 predicted proteins | sample ConPoolayeCmetaG_FD_185481 | JGI IMG/M metagenome (GOLD analysis project Ga0209101, IMG submission 185481) | Hot spring microbial mat communities from California, USA to study Microbial Dark Matter (Phase II) - Cone Pool mat layer C metaG... ...
ACTATAATACACCACTATTCAGTGTGGTGTACAAAACCGGGTTGTACTCCCATTGCACAAACAAAATGCAACATGCACGGTCAATAGACATTGCCCGCCAAGCCACTCAAACCCACCACCACTCAAGCCAGGAGTCTTTTCGGAAGATCGAGACTGGTGACGCAAATGCTTTGCTAGCAACGAAATCAGTGCTATCGAGAAAACTAGTCTTATTTCCCAGGTGTCCATCTAGCCTGGAAGCCGCAAATACGAAAAAGACCTTCCGATTGGCGTATCTTGCTTTCTGGAAAACTTTTATCGCGATCGCCCGGCGAGATTAGGTCGGAAATGCCGCTTGTCGTGTTCAGGCCCGGCGGGCGAGCAAAGCGGCGAAAAAAAGACCCCACCGAAGCACGGTGGGGTCAGTCGCCGCGTTATACCACAAGCGTTGAGAGTGCTCGCCGCCGGCGCGGCCTGCCTACCCGTGGCTTGGCTCGCGGTGGGAAAGCCTGAGCCGTGTAAACGCACCACGCAGGTGAGGCAAGTAGAAGAAGCAAGGCAGTCTGCGGTGATTACCCTTTCTGGAGTTCCGCCGCGACTTGATCGAAAAAGGCGACCGACTGGGCAATCTCTGGAAGGGAATTCAGCCAGTTGTGTTCGTACTCGGCGGAGAACACGCCCTTGAATCCCTGCTGGTAGACCTCTTGGAGAATCGCTCGCACATCGGCCTTGCCGGTTCCCCAGGGCACGTCGTGGGCCCCTTGGCCGTAACGATTGAGATCCTTGAAATGGAAGGAAATGATCCGCCCTTTCAGTTTCTTAATGGCTTCGATCGGGTTGATGTTCGAACGCATCCAATGGCCCGTGTCCGCGCAGGCCCCAAGGCGTTTGGTCCGGCCTTGGCAAGCCTCCAGAACCGTATCCGGGTTCCAGTACCGCGAGGGCTTCGGGTGGTTGTGGATCGCCACATTGATTTGGTACTCGTCGCAGAGCTTGGCGATCGTGTCCAGGGCATCCGGGGTTGGTTCGGAAACGATGGTTTCAATGCCCATGTCCTTGGCGAAATCGAAAACCCTTCGGGCAGCGCCCTCTTCTTTCGGGAGGCCCACAACGCCAAAGCAAACCAGTTTCACCCTGGAGTCGGCGAGCTTCTTTTTGACCTCGGCGCGGGCTTCGGCGGAAAGGTCGTCACCGACTTTGAGGTCGGGTTTTTCCGCGCTGAGTTTCTGGCCGGGGTAGGCCTCGATGTAACCCAAGCCAAGCGAAGCCACCTTGTCGATGGCTTCATAGAACGTGAAACGGTTGAAGCTGTAGGCTTGACAGCCAACCCGCCATCCTAGCTTTTCGGCGTGCGGCGTCCCGCGGCCAGCCTCACTGGCCCCGAACCCCGCGCAAAGCCCCGACGAGACCATGGCCGCCGAGACCGCACCGGCGGTCTTCAAGAACGTTCGTCGCTCAATTGTGTTGCTCATCGCCTGTTTTCTCCTGTCAATTCAAGGGATGCAATTGGCGGAACACCTCCGTCCGCGGCGCGGCGAATCGCCGTCGCACACGACGCATTATAAAGAGGAGGCCGCACGGTTAGGATGGGCGTCGCACCGGGCCGAAGACGGCTAAAAGCCCCGACCGTCCTTCGCGCGCGGCCACCAAGGAGTAGCCGGGCGACAGGGCCCCAACGATAGAGCTGCGCCCCGGCAAATGAAATTCCCCGCCGGGGCCACCATAATGACTGGATTCAAATACAGCCTTCCGTTGGGTTTGGGGTTCAAACTGACCGCACGCGCGGCTAGAATGGAATAATGAGCGGCGCAAGTTCCAGCTTTCGTTCGAACCGGCCCTCGGCTTTGCCCGAGCCTGGAGATGGTTCGATTACGGCTTCGCCCAGCCCGCGCGGCGAGGGTGTGCCACCGACGCCGGACAACGAGCCGACGGTCATCTCGAGTCGCGCCCCGATGGAGATGGCCGCACCACCGGTTCCAGCGGCAACACCCCGGGTAGAGCGGCTCGGTCCAGGCACTCGGATCGCGAACTACGAGTTATTGGAATGCGTTGGCGGTGGCGGGATGGGAATGGTGTTTCGCGCCCGGGACACCGCCCTCGCCCGGATTGTCGCCTTGAAAGTCCTCACGCCCGAGCAGACCGCCGATGGCGAGATTTTGCTCCGCTTTCGGAACGAGGCCCAAGCCGCCGCCCGCCTGAATCATGAAAGCGTGGTTCAAGTCTACCACACGGGCGAGGACCGCGGCGTTGCCTACATTGCCTTCGAGTTCATCGAGGGAATGAACGTTCGGACGCTGGTCGAGAAGCGGGGGGTTCTCCCGCTGCACGAGGCGATTCACTACACGTACCAAGTCGCCGAGGCCCTCGCCCATGCCGCCGCCCATCAGGTCGTGCATCGAGACATCAAACCGTCGAACATTTTGATTACCGCCGAGGGACAGGCCAAGCTGATCGACTTGGGATTGGCGAGACTGTACAAGACAGGGGAGGAGGCCGACGATCTGACCGCCAGCGGCGTGACGCTGGGAACCTTCGACTACATTTCGCCCGAACAGGCTCGCGACCCCCGCACCGCCGACGCGCGGAGCGACATCTATTCGCTGGGATGCACGCTGTTTTTCATGCTTACCGGGCGGCCGCCGTTCGTGGAGGGAACGGTGCTCCAGAAGTTGCTTCAGCACCAGGGCGAAGAACCGCCCGACGTGCGACAGTTCCGTCCCGAGTTGCCGCCCGAAGTCTCGCGACTCCTTCGCAAGATGATGGCGAAGGACCCGCGACGAAGGTTCCAAGATCCCCGCCAACTGCTCGACGCGCTGGCCTCGTTGGCCGACACGATCGGCGTTCACGCCAACGGGCCGGGGCTGAGGCGTTGGGCCGCTGGCGGAACAACCGAGACCTTCTCGTGGCAGCGTCATCTGCCTTGGATCGTGCCGACCGCCGTTCTCTTGGTGACGGTGCTCGCGCTTCATTTCCTCTGGTCCCCGACGGCAACAACCCCTGAACTCCCGCCGGAATGGGGCGGCGCCTTGGAACAGTCGGCCAATCCGCCTCCGCCATGGCGGGATTCTGCTGCCGGTGCGTTGGAGAAAGCTGGCCCGGCGTCCCCGGACCGCCAGGCCGAGGTCTCCAGGGCGGACCAGGCCAAGAGCGAGCCGCCGCTGCAAAAGACCCTACCGGCTCAGGCTTCGTCGAGCCAGGGCCAGGCGACCGCCTCGACTGGCCCGGCTCGTCCGCAGGCGGGAGAGGTTTCGCCTTCGGGTTTGACGGCAACCGCGGGCAAGGGCAATGCCCGTCCTGAGAAGGTGGAAACAAGTCCCTCGGCGACGGCTTCGACTGGGGTCCCGGCGTTGCCGCCGGATTCCAAGCCCGCCAACGGCGTTGGCGTGAAGGTCGTCGATCCCTTGGTCACCGGACCCGACATCTACCCCACGCTGGCGGCCGCCTGTGAGTCGGCTCGCACGGGCGACGTGGTGGCCTTGCGTTACAACGGACCGCGGCGAGAGGGCCCCCTCGTCTTGCGCAACCTCAAGCTGACGATCCGCGCGGCCGACGGCTTTCAACCTGCCGTCGTGTTCCGCCCGGCCGACTGGGAACCGCTTCAGCGGACCAACGCCATGCTCAGTCTGCTGGGCAGTCAGTTGACGCTGATCCGCGTGGGTCTGGTCCTGGAGGTCCCCCGCGAGGCCGCCGCCGATCGATGGTCGCTGATCGAAAGCCGGCCAGCGGAAATGATCCGCTTGGAAAAATGCTGGCTTTCGATCAACAACTCCTCGGCGCAGTCGGGGCCGTACCATCCCGATGCCGCCTTTTTTCGCGTGCTGGCCGGACCTGGCGGCGGCGTGCTTCCCCGCGATCCTCCCGCGTCGCCGCAACGCTTAACGCTTGAATTGGTGGATTGCGTCCTTCGAGGCGAGGCGACGGTCTTGTCGGTCCACGAGCAAACGCCGGTCCGGTTTTCCTGGGACAACGGCCTGCTGGCGACGAGCGACCGTCTCTTGGTCGCCCTCGGCGGCGATCGGACTTTGTCGGCCGGCGATGGCCTGCAACTGAGCCTGGGACATTTGACAGCCCTCGTCCGCGGAGGATTGTGCCGATTCGCGCCCAGCGCCTTAGGCTCACGGCTGCTGCCAGCGCGGATCGACTGCCGCAACAGCATCCTGATCGGCGATCCGGCGGCAGCGCTCGTCGAGCACGTCGAGGCGGGGGACATCGACAGCGTGCGCCAAGGGTTCGCCTGGAACGGTGAACGTAATTTCTACGAGGGATTTGGAAGTTTCTGGACCGTGCGGGTCTCGGGCGGACCGGCCGAGACGATGTCGCTCGAGGCGTGGCGGGAGTTTTGGGGGCCAGAGCGAGAAAATGCGCCGTACTGGGGGCGCGTCCAGTGGAAACAGTTTCCCCCAAGCGAACGGCCGGTTTCCTCGCACCTTCCGGCGGATTATGTCCTCAGTCCCTCGGGATCGACGATCAATCCCGCCATCGGCGCGGCCAACGACGGGCGCGACGTGGGCTGCCTGTTCGATCGGCTCCCCACCGCGGACCCGGCGCGGCCCGCGGAATCCGAGCCGACAAGGATTCCATCCACCGGTTCCGCGGCCGGATCACCGCCCACCTCCACAACGCCCTGACGGGGCAGCCCGCCGCGTCGGAAAGAAGTCTTTTTTGGGGGAGTGCCCATGAGTCGACGCACGTTGCGAGGCGCCCGAGCGATCGTCACCGGAGCTTCGAGCGGAATCGGCCAGGCGTTGGCGTTGGAACTGGGGCGGGCTGGGGCGCGGCTCGTCGTCACGGCCCGCCGGGCCGACCGACTCGCTCGGCTGGCCGAGGCATTGGCTTCCCTCAACGCCGAAGTCCGCACCGTCGTAGGCGACGTGACCGACTCCACGACGCGCCAACAACTCGTCGAGGCGGCCCAAACGGCCTACGGCGGGCTGGACATCCTGGTCAACAATGCCGGGATGGGGGCCTTTGGGCGTTTCGAGCACGCCGACGCCCAGCGGCTGCGCCGTGTGATGGACGTGAACTTCTTCGCCCTGGCGGAAATGACCCGAACGGCCCTCCCGCTCTTGAAGCAAGGCGCCAAACCGATGATCGTCAACATCAGCTCCGTGCTCGGTCATCGAGCGGTGCCTCGCAGCTTGGAGTATTGCGCCAGCAAGTTCGCCGTGCAGGGACTGAGCGAATCGCTCCGCGTGGAATTGATGCCGCTGGGGATCGACGTGCTCGTCGTGTGTCCCGGCCTGACTCGGACCGAATTCACCGCCAACGCCCTCGACCCAGCCAACAAGCCGCCATGGCCGGATCACCCGGGCGTGTCGGCCGAATATGTCGCTCGGAGGACCGTGCAAGCCATGCGGGCCGGCCGCCGGGAAATCATGCCCTTCGCATGGGGCAGGTTGCTGGTTTGGATCAACCGCGTCGCGCCCTCGCTGCTCGACCGCTACCTCGCCCGCTATGCGTGAACTCCGATGCAGCCGGGGCGCAAGACTTGGAAAAGGCGGCTCGACGCCGAAAGTCAAGCTCCCGTTCAACCCCCGACGCGCGGCGTTGCGGCCTTGACAGACTTCGCCCGATACGTTCTCTTGCAGCAAGCAGCTCTTTCTTGCGCGAGAAGAGACAAAGAAGCAATTGATGGGCAGGGTGAGCGGCTGCCGGTGGAGTTGCATTGAGGGACGGTGATGAAGATCGGACTAGTGGGTTACCAAGGATCGGGCAAAAGCACGTTGTTCGAGTGGCTTACGGGCGTTGCCCCGGATCCCTCGTTGTCGCACACGATGCAGATCGCGGCCGTGCCGGTGCCCGATCCCCGTTTGGAAGCCCTGCGCCAGGTCTATCATCCGAAGAAAGTGACGCGCGCCGCCTTGGAGATCGTCGATACGCCGGGTCTGAACCGGTCCCACGAAGGGAACGCGGCCCGGCTGGCGCTGATCCGCGAGGCCGGTTGCCTGGTGCTCGTGGTGGCGGCGTTCACCAAGTCCGATCCCGCGGCCGAACTCCGTTCGTTCGAGGAAGATTTGCTCTTGGCCGACATGGAAATCGTCGCCGGGCGGATCGGCCGTGTCGAGGAATCGCTCAAGAAACCCTTGCCTCGCCAGGAACGCGAGCACTTGTTGCACGAGGAGCAGGTGTTGAGGCGGGTGCTGGCCGCGATGGAGTCGGGCCAACCCCTGAAGCCCTCGGAGATGACCGAGGAGCAGCTCCGCGTCACTCGACCGTTTCGCCTCATGACGGAAAAGCCGCGGATGGTCGTGGTCAACACGGCCGACGACGAGGCCCATCCGGAACGATTCCGCGAGGGGATGCCGCCGGGCGTGCCCGTCGTGGCCTTTCCCGTCGGTTTGGAGGTCGAACTGGCCCGCATGAGCCCCGAGGACCGAGCGGAATTCGAAAAGGAAATGGGACTAGTTGGGACGGACCGCGACCACATCCTCCGCATGATCATGGACGTTTCCGGCCAGATGCTTTTTTTCACGGCGGGCGAGAAGGAGGTCCGCAGTTGGATGATTCCCAAGGGCAGCACCGCCGTCGAGGCCGCCGCCGCGATCCACACCGACCTCGCTCGGGGCTTCATCCGCGCCGAAGTGATGACCTGCGCCGATCTCGTGCGCCTGGGCAGCGAACGCGAAGTCAAGGCCCACCACCTGGTGCGGCAGGAACCAAAGGATTATATCGTCAAAGACGACGATATTTTGTTGATCCGGTTCAGTGTTTGATGCGGATCCCCCAATTCGCTTCCGCGTGTGCCGCGGGAGTGCTCATCGAGGCCGCTGGCGACGTGACGAAAAACACGGCCCGACACTCGCAGGGACCGCCGACAACGCGAGAACTCGGGCCGAATAAGTTCATGGTCTGGCCTGCGAGGCAAGTGGGTCATTCGAGTGGCGGGAGACTTGGCAACGCCGCCTCGGACTTCTTGCTGATGGTCTGGTTCCACCAAACTGAAAGCCATTGCCGGCCTCGCAAGGCGTTGGCCACAATAGGGCCGGGTCCCACGGCAAAGTCGAGATCGCCGTCACCATCGAAGTCGGCCACCTCCAGCGTGGTGTAGTAAGGCAACCCACTCTCCAGGATGTGGCACGCGAAAGTGCCGGGGCGGATTTGCTCCAGCCCGAGGATCGAGACCGGCGGGGCCTCGAGGAAGCTGGCGGGCTTGGCCATCGGAGGCAGCCATGCCACGGCGATGATATCCTGGTCGCCGTCGCCGTCGAAGTCGCCCGCCAACGCGCGGTAGGCCCCCGGCAAATCCGTCAGTCGATGGTAGGCGAATTTCAGATTGCCCAGGTTCTCAAGCCACTGAACGCCATGGGATGGATTGACGTACCAGTTGTCCCAGGCATCGCCGTTGGTGAACAAGATGTCCATGTCGCCGTCACCGTCCAGATCGGCCAACTCGCTGCCGCTGGAACCGAAATTCAGATCGGGACCGGCCCAAAGATTGCGAAGCTGAAATCGTCCCTTGCCGAGATTGATGAACGCCTCGACGTGCTCCCATTCCTGGCTCACCAAAGCGACGAAATCGGGCAGTCCATCGCCATTGAGATCGAAGACCGGGACGTGGATCGTGCCTGGGCGGTCGTCGATCGTTTCGGACTGGAAGCGGGGCAGCTCGCCGGCCGGCGCCACGTTGCGCAACCAAAGGATTTTTCCCGTCTGGTAATGGCCGAACTCGGCGACGACCAGATCCAGTTTGCCGTCGCCGTCGAAGTCGGCGGGTCTTGCGTCGGCCACCCGCCCCAAACCGCTGGCGAGCACGAATTCCTCCATCGGGCTTCCCGCCCGATTCGCCCGAAGCCACGCCACGCGGCCGCGATCATGGTCGGCGGGACGAAAGCTGCCCAGGTCGGAGACCACCAAATCGATCACTCCATCTCCATCGAGGTCGCAAGGCTCGACATGGCAGGGGTGGTCCAGTCGGGCGAGAATCCTCGGCCGCGGACTGGCCGCCTTCAAATCAGCCGCCGCCACGTAGCCAAACCGCATATCGCAGAAAAGCAACAGCGGCGGAGCCTTGGCGTCGAGCTGGGCCCAACGCAAATGGGCGATCTCGGGAACCACGCCCGCCTGCTCGTCCATGAAGAGCTTCTGGACTTCAAAATGAACCTTCCAGCGACCAGGGGCTTCCTTGGGCCGGGGCAATTCGATCCGTTCCGGCGCCCGGGAACGGTAGTAGGCCACCGTCTCATGGACGGGCGGCGGGTCGAGATCGTTGCGGCCCGACCTGGCGTAAAACTCATATCCCCTTTGCACCTCACGATGCCACCGGTCGCGGGGAAAGTTTTCAGCAAGCGGCATCGCATGACAATCGCTGCAAAAGGCCACGATCCTGGCCTCGGCCTGGGAGTCCAGCTTGGCGGGAGCCGAATCTATCTCGGCGGCCAAGGTCCGCGGGCTGGACTCGTTTTCTCCCACGTCGTCCCGCACCGATGTCTTCCGAAGAAGCCACCACGTTGCCATGACCAAGGCCGCGCAAGCGACCGTGGCGACAACGATCCAACTCGCCTTGGGGAGCGATCGTTGGCAAGACGAGCGGGAGGTCTGGCAACCCGGGGGTCCACTGGCGTCCCCAAGCTGGCCTGTGTGCTCTGAGTTCAAATCACTCAAGGGACTGGAAGTATCTCGGTGGCAAAAGTCCGCCGGGGCCGGCCGAGGCCCCCGGCCAATTCCGCAAGAGAACGCCGACGCCCGACAAACAGAGGATCGGCGAAAACGACGCCTCCTGGAGGCCACATTTCATGCTACCGCCTTCAAGGCGACTCCACAAGCGACGCGCGAGCGACTCGCGCTACCGGCCCATGCCCCGCCAACGAAGCCGAAGTTATAATCACTCAGAAAGGCGGAGTCCCGTCGTGCAAAACTTTTCCTCTGCGAAAGATGTTTGTGATGTCGCGGGTCGGGCAAGGGTCCGCGTCGGCCGATTTCTTTTAATTGCCAGTGTGATCGCCGTGCTGATTGCCGCGGCGGCGATTTTTGGTCGCCGGCTGTTGGCCTGGTCCGCCCGCCAATGGGCCGCCGATCGCATGGCGGTGGGCGCATTCAGCACGGCCCAGCGGTGGCTCGACTGGTCAGCCTGGTTTGACCCTTGGGATGGCCGAATCGACCTGATGCGAGCCACCTGCCTTCGCCGTCGTTACCAGCAACAGGCGTGGTCCGCGTCGCTGGAATCGGCCCGGCAAAAGGACGCTCCCGCCGATCTGGTCGAGCGAGAGGAACGCCTTGGCCGGATCCAGGCGGGAAAGATCAACCATCAGGAAGATGAACTCAATGCGCTTCTGGCCGACGGAGTGGCGATACACGACGCCTGCACGGCGCTCGTCCACGGCTACCTTGTCCGGCAGGACGCAAGGCGGGCGGAAATGGTGCTCTCGGCCTGGGCGTCGGACGAACCAACCAGTCCGCACGCCGCCTACATGCGGGCCGTTTACTGGCTTTGGCAGGGCGACCGCGCCGGCGACATGCTGCGCCGGACCGAATGTCGTACTCGGGCGGAGCAGGAATTGCGAGCTGCGATCGCCAGGGAACCCCGTCACGAAATGGCCCGGCAGACCCTCGCCGATATCCTAGAGGAAGACGATCGGCTCGCCGAGGCCTTGCCGGAGTACGCCGCCCTGGCGGCTCTTGCCCCAGGCAACGATGCGGGCAAGCTCGGCGTCGCGCGGATGCTGCGAAGCTTGGGCCGGCTCGAAGAGGCCCGGTTGGCGATGGCGCGGCTTCGAGCGGGCCGGGAGTTGCCCGACGGTTTCGCCGCCGAACAAGGCCAGATTGCCCTGGAAGCGGGCGACGTGGAGGAAGCCCGCCAGTGGTTCAGCCAAATCGATATGGCAAAGACCAGTGACACCGCCGCGTTGAAGGCCGCGGCACTTGCGTTTGCGATTGCGGGAAAGACCACGGTCGCCGAGGGCCTTTTTTCCCGACTCGACCGCGAACACTCGGACTGGGCACGGACCCAGGAACTCCAGCTCCGCCTGGCCACCGGACTGCCCGACCGCAAGGCGGCGGAGGAACTACGGCGGCTGACGTCCCCGCAAGCGAACCTGCCCGCTTACCAGCGATTGGGAGAAGACCGCCCGGCGGCCTCGGTCGCCGAACTGTACGCCCAGCACTGTGGCGGCTGCCATGGCGTCCGCGGCGACGGGAAAGGGCGAGCGTCGCGCCATCTGTTCCCCAAGCCGCGCGATTTCCGCACCGGAAATTTCCGCCTGGTAAGCACCGTCAATCGGGTTGCCAGCCCGGAGGACGTTGCGTTGGTCGTCCAGCGAGGCATTCCAGGCACCTCAATGCGGGCCTATGCTACGCTGAGCGACGAGGAGCTAGCGGCACTGGCCGGCGAGGTGCTGCGTTTGCGCCGGGAGGGGCTTCGGGAACAACTCCGGGAGCAACTCAAGACGGAAGACGAGGAGCCCGACGCCGCGGAAATTGAGCGAATCGTGGCCCTGCGGACAACCCCAAACAGGCCTCTACCCGTCCCGGCCATTGGCCCGCCTGATGACCAGGCGATCGTTCGGGGCAAGGATCTATACCGAACGCTGGGCTGCGCCAACTGCCACGGCGGCGGAGGTCAAGGCGACGGCGACACGCCTTGCTACGACGAGGTCGGGCGTGCGTGTCCGCCCCGCAATCTAGTCCACGACCCAATGAAGGGCGGTCCTGAACCAGAATCGCTCTACCGGCGAATCTTCCTCGGCATGCCCGGCACTCCCCACCCCTCCTGCTCCAACGCCAGCGAGGACCAACTCGTGGATTTGGTCCAGTATTGCCGTTCTTTGTCCCGCGAGCCGAAACGTGTACGGACCGAGCACCAGCGGGCCGTCGAGGCCAGCCGACTGGGATACGAAATCTCGGCGCGAAATCCCACTCAAACCCCCGGCGCGAATCCACAAGACGTTGACAAGGCAATGCCCGCAACGCAATAGCCGACCAGCCACGATACAACCCGCGCGCGATGCGCAGGAAGCTTGCAAGGGAAGCCTCCCGCACCGCCTCTGGCTGAAAGCGGCCGCCAACGGCCTTCCGCCGAAGAATCGGGGCACGCGCTCGAAGGTGTTTTTCCACCTCGTTGGCAACGACTCTCCCGGCCGGCAAAAAGGCCGCTTCCGCTGACACGGAAAAAGCTCCTCGCCCCTCAACACCAGTCCGCGAGTGGTCGCCGCCGCGACAAGCGGGGGAAAGTTTCGACCAAGGCGCGATAATCAGCGGATCTCGTAAACGATCCGTCCGTGCTGCTGGGAACGGGAAATGCGATCGTGGGCGTACAGTCCGGCCAGGACAAACTCGACGCACGAGGCCCTCATGGCCGGGTCGCTGGAGGCGTTGACCTCGAAGGCCTTTTGCCAGGCGGGCGGGACGCGTTTGAGCCGCTCGGCGTACTGGGAAGAAGGCAACAGGTCGCCCACCTCGACCTTCACGCCGCGGGAAAAGATTTCAGCGATCTCCTCGATGCCATGCCGCTCGACATACTCGTCGAACACGTCGCGGATCGCCTCGGCCACGATGGCGTCGAGCACCTGTCGCTCCGACATCTGGTGGCTGGACATCATGTCCAGTTCCAGTTTGCCGAGCGAAGTCGAGTACAGGTGTCCCAGGTCGCTGATCCGCGCCACCGACGGCCGCTCGCCAAGCACCGCCGCCCGCTGCCGCGCGCTGGCCACCATCGCCCGATAGTTGGCGATGCTCAGCCGCGCGCTGACGCCGGATTGCTGGTCGATGTACTTCGACCGCCGCGCGCAGATGCTGATCTGCTCGATGATCTCCCGCATGAAGTAGGGCACGACCACCGGGAACTCGCCGTCCAGGGCGATCCCCGCCTCCTGCTCCGTGATTTCGATCCCCAACGACCTCTCCCGCGGATAATGCGTGTGGATCACCGAGCCGATGCGGTCCTTGAGCTGCGGAATGACCTTCCCGCTGCGGTTGTAGGTCGAGGGGTTCGCCGAGAACAAAATCAAAACGTCGATGTCGAAACGGACCGGATAGCCGCGGATTTGAACATCGCGTTCTTCGAGAATATTGAACAGGCCCACCTGCACGAGTTCGTCCAGCTCCGGCAATTCGTTGACGGCGAAGATGCCCCGGTGCATTCGCGGAATCAGGCCGAAGTGCAAGGCCTCTTCGGCCGACATGCTTGTCCCGGCGGCCAGTTTGGCCGGATCGATCTCGCCGATGATGTCGGCGAACTTCGTACCTGGCGCCAACCGTTCGGCATAGCGTTCCGATCGTGGCCACCAGGCGATGGCGATCTCGTCATCGGGCGTATTGGCGATCAAGTCTTTGCCAGCCTGGGTGATCGGGTGGTACGGATCCTCATGCACCGGACACCCGGGGATGTCCAGGTAGGGAACCTCCTCGTCCAAGAAACGGGTCAAAAGCCGCATCAAGCGACTCTTCGCCTGCCCCTTCTCGCCGAGAAAGAGCAGGTCGTGCTTGGCGATCAAGCCAATGCTGATCTCCGGGATCACGGTGTTTTCATAACCGATGATGCCGGGAAAAAGCTCCTCTCCGTTGTGGAGCATCCGCAGGAAGTTATCGTAGATCTCTTGCTTGACCGACTTGGAGACCCAACCGCTCTCGCGTAGTTCCCGCAACGTGGTCGCTTTGGCCAAGGGGGTCGTCGTGGCAGCCATCCGTTCGCGTCGTCTGGAGGAAATGGAAACACTACGGCGGCGACGCACTGGCTGCCGTGAGGCAACCGATCGCGGCGCCGTCGCCTAGTTCATTGTAGCGCCAGGGTCGGAGCGGCCAAGGATGGCGCGTGAGTGAGCAACCGACCGTGCGACTCCGACCGTGCATCAGGTGGTGACGCGAGACGCCCCCTGCTCCGTTGGCTCGAGTCCCCGAAAATAATTGATGGCCAAAGTCGCCATCACCATGGCCGCAGTCTCCACCCGAAGGATTCGGGGGCCGAGGTCCACTTGCACCCATCCGGCGGTGGTTGCGGCCGCAATTTCCTCTTCCGTGAATCCCCCCTCAGGACCAACGGCCACGACAACGGACTCGACCCGTAAAATGCCCAACGACCGTAAGTCCGTTGCATTGAATCCAGGCGTACCCCCTCGATCAATGGGATGCGCAACCAGCCGTGCGGAAAAGCCTTGGGTCCGCCGAACCCAGTCGTGCCAGTCCTCCGGATGGGCGATCTCCATCAGCCGATTGCGCCCACACTGCTTGGATGACTCGATCACGATCCGCCCAAGCCTGGCGATGGCGGAATCGACTGGCTGGGTAACCGATCGGGCGGTCCGGATGGGGACGAATCGGGTGACGCCCAGTTCCACGAGCTTTTCCACCAACCACTTCTGCCGATCCCCCTTAGGAAGAGGAGATGCGACCGTCAGTACGAAGGGAACTTCCCGCTCAACTGCCTGGTGTCCGAGGATGGTCAATTCGGCCCGCCCTCGCTCCACACGGGAGATTTCCGCCAGCCACTCTCCCCCCCGTCCGTCGAAAACGATCAGCCGGGTGCCGACTTTCCCCCTCATCACGTGGATCAAATGATGTGCCTCCGCCCCGATCAGGGATATATCCCCCCCTGAAATGGGATGTTCAGAGAAATAGCGGTCGAGGGGGTGCATGGGAAAATGCATCAGTCGGACCAACCTAAACTGTCCTAGCGATTGTACCGAATACATACGATGTGCGGTATTTCCGTGCGGGGGCCGCCGCCGGACAGAAGCGATCTTGCCGCCGTATTTCAAGGAGAGTTCATCCTTGGCCAACTATCATAGACATTGGGGGATCGCCACGTCGCCCTTTCGTTGCCGATTGGACGCGGACGGGTTTTTCGAGAGCCCCATGCACGAAGAGGCGCTCGCCCGGCTCGATTTCCTTGTCGAAGAACAACGTCGATTGGGGCTGTTGCTAGGGCCGTCGGGCAGTGGCAAATCTTTGGTGTTGAGCGTCTTTGCCTCGCGGATGCGGGGCATGGGACGAATCGCGCCGCACTTCAGCCTGACGGGCATCACCCCCGAAGAGTTTCCCGAGTTGTTGGTTGGCGGTCTCGGTATGGTCCTGCCTCGCCGGTGCTCGATGGCTGCTATGTGGCGACGGATCGAGGATCGCCTGGCGGAATTCCGCTACCAGCGGACGGCCGTGGTGGTGTTGTTGGACGACGCGGACGCGGCCCGAATCGATGTCTTTCCCCAGGTGACGCGTTTGGCCAAGCTAGACCCCCGACCGGATTCTCGATTGACCATGGTGCTGGCCGCCCAGTCCCAGGCGCTGGCACGGATGCCCACCGGCCTGCTTGAACTGGCGGACCTTCGCATCGATCTCGACGCCTGGGCGCCGGAGGAGACGGCGCAGTTCATCGAGACCTCGCTAACCAAAGCGGGCCGCACCGCCCCGGTTTTTGGCCAATCGGCCATCGCTCGCCTGCACGAATTGTCGGGTGGAATCCCGCGAAAAGTCAGCCAACTGGCCGACCTGGCCTTGGTCGCTGGCGCGGGCCGTGGACTCGCCTCGATCGACGCGGAGACCGTCGAGTCCGCGTGCTTGGAACTCGGGGCCGTCGCACTCCCTGACCAGCCTGCCGCTGCCTCGCTTGCGTAGCGGGCCATTGCCCCTCTGCCGTGCGTGGGCAAAACCGGCCCATCGTGACGCGAAAAACCGTCGCCCTTGGGCCCTTGTGGAACAATCCTACTTCCGCGGGCAGGACGGTTTCGTCGCCCACCGACTCCGCGGATTCTCAACCACGCGGGGCGCGGCGCAACGACGTTTTCCCTTTCCCTCTTGCTTGCGAAAGCCTGGCGGCTTGCTACAATCGGCGTCGTCGAGCCGTTGCGGGCAGTTTGGGGGGGAATCCGACGCCCCGGCAACGCCGACCGTACCACGCACGGCATCCGGGAGGACAAGCATGAACCCATCGGCAAAAAAAGGCGGCGCGGCCGTGGCCGCGGGACTGAGCATTGCCCGGGGCGCGCACGCCGCGGGAAGCGACCTGGTGAGAATCGCCTTGATTGGTTGCGGGGGCCGCGGCACGGGCGCGGCGATCAATGCCTTGAGCACGAAGGCCAACGTGAAACTCGTCGCCATGGCCGACGCCTTTTCAGACCGGCTGGAAAACAGCCTTCGCGGCATCCAGTCGCAATGTCCCGGCAAGGTCGATGTGCCCAACGATCGAAAATTCACGGACCTCGACGGATACGAGAAGGCGATCCAATCGGACTGCGACATGGTGCTTCTGTGCACCCCGCCGGGCTTCCGGCCAGCGCAGTTCGAAGCGGCCGTTCGGGCCGGCAAGCACATTTTCGCCGAGAAACCGCTGGCCACCGACGCCCCCGGCGTCCGCCGCGTCATGGCCGCCAACGAAGAAGCCAAGAAAAAGGGCCTTCGCGTCGCCGTCGGCCATCACCTTCGCCACGAGGTGAAGCACAAGGAGATCATGAAGCGGGTCCATGACGGGGCCATCGGCAGGATCCGTTTTATGCGGATTTATTTCAATTCCAGCGGCGTCTGGGTCATGCCCCGCAAGCCCGGCCAGACCGAAATGCAGCACCAGGTCCGCAACTGGTACTACTTCAACTGGCTGTGCGGCGACCACATCGTCGAACAGCACGTGCATGACATCGACGTCGCCAACTGGTTCATGAAGGACCAGCACCCGGTTCGGGCCAACGGCATGGGCGGGCGGCAGGTCCGCGTGGGCAAGGACTACGGAGAAATCTTCGATCACCACGCCGTCGAGTTCGAATATGCCGACGGCACGAAATGCTTCAGTTTTTGCCGGCACATTCCCGGCTGCTGGGACGCCTTCCTCGAATGCGCCCACGGCGACAAGGGGTTCGCCGAGATTCACGGGCACGGGCACAGCGTCTTGCATGTCGAAGGACAACCACCGAAGCGCTGGGAGCGCGGTCCCGACGGCCATCAATTGGAAATGGACGACTTCTTCGCGGCCCTGCTGGCGGGCGAGCCTTACAACGAGGTGGATTGGGCGATTCAAAGCACGATGACGGCGATTTTAGGTCGGATGGCGAGCTATTCGGGCCAGGTCGTCAAGTGGGACGACGCGATCCGCTCGAATCTCGACCTGGCCCCCGACCGGCTCGCCTGGGACGCCACGCCGAAGTCGCTGCCAGGCCCGGATGGGGTTTACCCATGCGCCATCCCAGGCGTGACCAAAGCGCTTTGAAGTCGCGCCATCGGCCCCCTCGTCACGTCCCGGGAAATGTGATAGGATTCAGGTCTGCCCGACCCGGAAGGGTCGGGTTTTCCTTTTCCATCTTGAAGCCCCTTGGACGACCATGCCGATGGATGCTTACTCGCCCTGCCCCGGCGGCAGCGGGAAAAAAATCAAGTTCTGCTGCCCGGACCTGCTCGCGGACCACCAGAAAATCGAACGGATGCTGTCGGGCAAGCAGTTTCAGGCCGCGTTGAATCACGTGGAGCGGCTGGAGGAAAAGCATCCAGGCCGGGCGTGTCTGTTGGCCCACCGTTGTCTTTTGCTTTACCTGCTCGATCGCACGGACGAGCTTGAAGCGGCAGCCGCCACGTTTCTCCAAAAGCACCCGGCGAATCCCATTGCCCTCGCGGAAACGGCGATCATCGTAGCGAGGAAGCAAGGGGGCCGGGCCGCCCTGCCGTGGCTTCAGCGGACGATGGAAGCCGTGGAGACTGCCATGCCCATGCGAGTCTGGCAGATGTTGGTGATCGTGGGTCAGACTTTGGCGGAAGAGGGAGAGTTTCTGGCTGCCCGGGCCGTGTTGGATCACGCTCTTTTCTTTCAGCCCGACGATGCGGAACTGATCGAAGCCATAAGGCAACTGCTGGGCACGCGTTCCTTGCCGCCCTGGTTCAAGGACGAACGATTCCTTGCTAGCTGCCCCAACGACGCGCCCTGGAAGGCGGACTTCGACGAGGCGTTGCAGTTGGCCCGTCGCGGGCGGTGGGCCATGGCGGAACGTCGCTTTTTGGCAATCGCGTCTCAAGCGGGCGAACAGCCCGCCGTGTGGCGCAATGTGGCCATGGTGCGCGGTTGGCTTGCCGATCGCCAAGGCTGCGTCAAGGCGCTTTGGAAATACTCCCGTCTCGACGTTCCCTTGGAAGACGCCGTCGAGGCCGCGGCCAAGGCCATGTTGCTCTCCGACGATCCTCTTGGGGACCAGGCCGATCTCCTTAGCCTGACCTACCCGATTGTTGACGTGGAACAGTTCCAGACCGCGATCGCCTCGGCCGAGCAGTTCCGTGATGTCACCAAAGATATGGCATCGATCGTTCCAGACGAAACCCCGCCCCCGCGGGCGATCTACTTGTTGGACGAACCGGATCTTCGCGGCAGCGGCGGTTCCACCGATCCGGAGAGTCGGCCGCGGGTAATTTGCTCCGCCTGGTTTTATGGCAAGGAAACCGACCGGGAGGCGCGGCTGAAATTGTTTCCGATCGTCGCCAACGAAGAGCAAGCCGTCGTTCGTTTGTTGGGTCACGTGCTTTTTGGCGTCCTCGGACCGTTGGCGGAACGGAACGTCGTCGGACGCCGCTCGCGCACCCGCGAGCTGATCGTCAACACAGGGTTCTCGGTTTCCGAAACCACGGACAGGATTTCGCTTTCGAACAACCAACGGGATTGCGAAGACGTCTTGTTCCAAAAATGGCTTGATGGTCCGCTAGGAGTCTTGGACGGCAAGACTCCCCTGGAGGCGGCGAAGGAGGCGAAGTATCACGTGCCGCTCTTGGCGGCGATCTTGCTGATGGAGTTTTGGACGCAGGGCCATGGCTTCGAGATCGACTTCAATCGTCTCCGCGCGCGGCTCGGATTGCCCACCCTGGATCCCATCGACCCCGATCAAGTGGAGATTGCAAGACTGCCCGTCGGGCGGCTCTCCCGAGTCATGGCGGAAAAACTTCCCCAGGCAGAACTTCGCACTTTGCTCCGCATCGCGAGCGTCTTTAAGTACGTTCCGGCGATACGCAAACTTGGCCGCGCCCTATTGGACCACCCCGACTCAACAAACCTGGCCGAGCGGATGAGCATCCTCTCGTTCCTCGCCCGAGCGGAGGTGAAGTTTGATCGCGCCCTTGCTTACATCGACGAAGGGAGAAAGCTTGCGGAATCGAACGGCGAGTCGTCTGCCTCGTGGGATTTGATGGAATTATCGGTGCAACTTGCGCGGGGTCTGCCCGACGAAGTAGCCCGTCTTTTCGAACACCTGCAAAAGGAACATATCCACGAGCCTGGAGTAGCGGCTGCCCTGAGCAACTTCCTCGTCCAAATTGGGGCCCTTACGCCCGATGGATTCGTGGTGGAAGAATCACCCGCGCCGTCCCCGGTCGAGCCTTCGCTGGCCGGCTCCAACCCGCAGGACGCTGAATCGGGCAAACTGTGGACGCCCGGCGGCGAATCTGGCGAGGGCGGGAAACCCAAACTTTGGATCCCCGGCATGGATTGACTGTCCAAGGCGGACAAGCGCCCTGGAAAATGGCCAGGGAGGCCATTTCTACTCCGCGCGGCCGCATGTGAGTTCTTCTTATTCGAGAAACGTCTCACTTCAACGCCTGCGGAGCATAAAGGCCCGTTGACGGGCCTTCCCCGCCGCAGGCGGTTTTCGGCCCGGCGTTTCACGCCGGGTCGCGGTGTCGATCCCATGGCGAACCTTAAGCCCCGTTTACGGGGCTTCTCGCCGCAGTCGTGATTTGAGTTGCGGGCGAGACGCCCGCGCTCCGAGATTCGCGGGCGGGACGGCTGCGCTCCCAGATTCGCGGACGGCGTTCAGGCCGCTTCCTCTTTGGAGCGCGGGCATCTTGCCCGCATTGGTCGTTGCGGGCGGGACGCCCGCGCTCCGAGATTCGCGGGCGGGACGCCCGCGCTCCGTGTTTTGCCCCAGCGAGAAGGCCCGTGAACGGGCCTCGCGCCGTGGCGTTGGTCCACGGATACCCGGCATGAATGCCGGGCCGACGCCCGCCTGCGGCGGCAAACGCCCGCAAGCGGGCTTCGTCGCGCAACCTCTTGCCGGCGATCCTCGAGCTATTTTGCCCGCGGCCGAGAATGAGTCCTTTTCGCCTGAAAAGCATGTCATCTCAAGGCG
>Ga0209101_1001282_pt1 | contig 18991 bp, 15 predicted proteins | sample ConPoolayeCmetaG_FD_185481 | JGI IMG/M metagenome (GOLD analysis project Ga0209101, IMG submission 185481) | Hot spring microbial mat communities from California, USA to study Microbial Dark Matter (Phase II) - Cone Pool mat layer C metaG... ...
GGTGACGGTGGGCGTATCGGTGGGTGTAGGGGTGATGGAAGGGGTCAGTGAAGGGGTTAAGGTCGGCACCTCGATCAGGACAGGTACCTCGCTGGCCATGGCCTGCACCGTGCTGACCACCGTTGCCGGCCGGAAACTCTGCAGCCTGCGCTGCAACCAGGGAGCCACCAGCAGAGCCAGCACCATCCCCAGGAACACCGCCCCGCCGAGCAGGATGGGCCGCAGCCGGTCCTGTTGCAGCGGTTCACCGCAGTGAGGACATACCCTCAGGCTGCGGCTGCTCAACCTGCCACAGTATCGGCAGCGGACCTGGCGGGGCCGCCGCTGGGGTTTGCCACATTGCGGGCAGACAAGCTGCCCATCCAGGATCGCGGTGCCACAACGGCTACACTTTTTCAAGATCTGCCTCACCTCCAGGCTGTAGCACTGCCCACCCTCCCGCAGGTTTGGGTGCAATCTCTGTATCGAAGTGCTCCGCAGTGGGCTGCTTGCCCTGTTGCCGGCTACTTTCTAACCTGCGGGAGGGTAGCGGGTACACCTCCGGGCTGTAGCACTTTAAAAGAAACTGGACCAGTCCACGTAGGGCAGCGGGTTCACGATATCCTGCCAGGTGATCAGCAACATCAACGCCACCAACAGCATCATGCCGATGAGGTGCACCAGACCCTCTTTGGCCGGGTCCAGCCGGCGGCCGCGGATCCCCTCGACGATGACAAACAGGATCCGCCCCCCATCCAGCCCTGGCAGGGGCAGCAGGTTGGTGAGGGCTACCGCCACGCTCAAGAGGCCCATCATCTGCATCACCGGATACCACCAGCCGGTGTCCAGGGTGTATTGGACCGCGTTGCCCATCAACTGCCCCACCCCCACAGGGCCGACGGGCCGCGCCAGATTGGCCGGAATCAGCCCCCTGATCACCTGGATCGGCACGGTCAGGATCAAACCGGCCATGCCCACCGTCTCCTTCAGCCCTGACCAGATGGCCTCATACCAGACATAATGCTTGATAGTGGTGCGCGGTTTCAGGCCGATGCCCATCGGCCCGTCACCTGCCGGCCATTTCAGGCGTGGCACCAGGGTGATCTGCAGGATCTGGTCGCCCCGTTGCAGCGTCAGCACCACCGTCTGCCCCAGATGCTCCTGCGTGAAATCGAGCAGATTGTCAATCGTCAGGATGTCGGTGTCGTTGGCCCGCAGAATAATGTCCTCAACCTGCAACCCGGCCGCCTCGGCCGGCGATCCGGGTGAGACGGAGGCGATGACGGCATTCTCCGGGTCGGCGATGGCCGGCGCCCCCAGGCTCAGGGCCAGGGAGAAAAAAAGTACGGCTGTCAGCAGGTTCATCCCTGACCCGGCTGCCAGGACCAGGATGCGGGTGAGCTTGCGTTTGCTGGCAAAACTGCCGGGGAAGGTGGGGTCCTCCTCCCCCAACATGCGGGTAAAGCCGCCAAAGGGGATGGCATTGATCGAATAGATGGTGCCGGGATCGAGCCGTTCCACATACCGGGCGGACCCGGCCGCCGGGCTGGCCGGATCTACGATTTCGATGTGGGTCAGCAGCTCACGGCCCTTCTTGTCGGTGGTGGTCTCATATCGGATCAGGGTCCGGGCGGACAGGCCTGCCGGCAGCTTGAACCGGCGGGGGATGACGATCTCTTTGCCGGCCAGGGTGATCTTGCCCTCACCGCGCCAAAAGGCCCACAGGCGAGGTGGATAGCCAAACCCAAACTCCTCGACCACGATCCGGGAGCGTTTGGCGGAGGCAAAGTGGCCCAACTCATGGACAAAGACCATGATGCTCAGGGCAAAAGCGAGGGAGAGGAGCGTAATCAGTAGATTCATGGGTGAGTGTCTCAGGCCGAGCGGATCTCATGCCAGGCCATTTGCAGCTTTTCCAACTGCTCCTCGCTCACCGCGTGGGGATCATCATCAAAACCAGGCAGTTGCAAGATCATTTTGAACAGTTTGGTCAGGCTCAGATCCAGGGGTTCTACCTCTGGATAGGCGCTGTACAGCGCCCGCACCAGGCGGCCAAAGTTGTGCCAGTGAAGCGGCTGGCGTGCCTCTTCTGTCTCACAGGGTTTGACCACCTCTTCGCGCAGCAGCTCTGCTGCCCGGTCCAGTTGCCCCCGGCGACGGTAATAGTCGGCCAGGGTGGCGCGCAGTGCATCGGCGGCCAGCACCGAACAGTGCATCTTGATGGGCGGTAGCCCATCCAACGCCTCGGCGATGGCCCGGTTGGTGATCTCCAGCGCCTGGTCAATCGTCTTGCCTTTGATCATCTCGGTGGCCATCGAACTGGTGGCGATGGCCGCGCCGCAGCCGAATGTCCGGAACTTGATGTCCGAGATCACATCCCCGTCAATCTTGACCGACATCTCCATCAGATCGCCGCACACCGGATTGCCCGTCCGACCCACCCCGTCGGCGTTTTCGATGACCCCCACGTTGCGGGGGTTCATAAAATGGTCCATCACTTTTTCGCTGTATTGCAACTCAAAACCCTCCTGAAAAGGTGTAAGGTAGCCTTTTCCAGGCTGTCCAGGCAGGCTGGAAAGCCTGACCGACAGGCTGCCGGAGGCTCTGTCAGGCTCTATCATACCACCTTTTGTCGGAACGGGCAAGTCAGGTTGATCCCATTCCTCCGGTTGCCAGGCTATGTCCAGCGAATGATCGTCCCGCCGGCCGGTTCGGCGGCGCATAGCGCCATTTCAAGTGCGCCAGGCCGTTCGCCGGAGATAAGCTGCACCGTCAACTTGGGTATCTCCTGGACAAGGGCTATCATCTCCTGAACCTTGGCCAGCATCCCACCGGTCACGTCAGGGGCATGAGAGCCGCCCAGCGCCGCCTGGATCTCTGCCCAGTTGGCCGCCGAGATTTCGGGCACAGGTCGGGCCGCAGGGTTGTGCCAGGGATCGCCCTCAAACACGCCGTCTACCTCACCGACAAGGATGATCCGTGCCGGATAGAGTCGCCGGGCCAGGTAAGCAAAGATCTGTTCGGTAGACAGGATGGTCCCCCCCTGCACCTCATCCAAGGCGACATCGCCATAGACCAGGGGGACCAGGCCGTGGGCCAGCGCCGCTTCAAGGGGGGTCACCTCCAGCGAGACCAGCTCGCCGCCCCGACACTGCGCCAGGGCGGATGGTGGCAATGTCCAGACCGGCACTCCTGCTGCCAGAAAGGTGTCGGCCACCAGGCGGTTCAGTCGGGCTGCTACTGCTGCCACCTGGGCGAAACCGCGCCAATCGGCCGGGCTGTGCACCCCCTGGCGGGTGCCGTAGCGCCGGGCAACGACATGCCCGAACGAACCGCTGCCATGGCCCAGCACCAGCTTGAGATCGGGCCGGGCAGCCAGGGTGTGGGCTACCTCGCCGGCCAGACGGGCGATCACCTGGGGGCGGGCTGTCTCCGGCCGGACCTTGTCGGTGATGACCGAACCACCCAGTTTCACCAGGATCAACTCATCCATCGTCTATTCCCCTGCGCTCCTGGCCCGCCGTTCCACCATAACCCGCTCGCCTTCCACCCGCACCCAATCCCCTGTTTGAATCTGGCCTATGTCCACCTGGTCCACCATCGGGATATCGGCGATGATCGCACCAACGGCGACGATCGCCTCGCTCTCGGCGTTGAGGATGGCCGCCGGAGCCGTGCCCGCCTGAGCCATGCGATAGAGAGTGTAAGAGCCGACCGTGCTCCCTTTGCCTGTGGGGAAGACCAGCACCCGACCGGCCACACACTGCCCCTGCAGCGGGTGCCCCGGCTCCAGCACAACCCCCGTTTCCGGATCCACACCGCCGAGGAAGCCGATCGGCTCCGGCGAGACGAGGGCTATCCCCTCAGCGGTTCCCGGTCTGATCACCCGTCCAATCAGTTCCATTTTGGAAATCATACCATATCTTTGACAGAAAATGCAAAGCCGGTGGCAGGTCTGGTCCTGGCCACCGGCTGTTAGAACGCAACGCGCTCTCAGAGCTAGTCTGAAAAGCTTACCACAAAGACACAAAGGTCACAAAGGAACACGAAGGAAACAAATAAAAAACGCATGGTGCCCTTAGTGTCCTTTGTGTCTTGGTGGTTTTCAGACAAGCTCTCAGAGTTTGGGTGGGGAGGAAGCCATAAATGCCAAGGTCTCCGGGAGCGAGCGCACATTCCCACTGGCACCGGCGCCGGTGACGCACAGCGCCCCGACCGCATTGGCCAGGCGTGCCGTCTGTTCCAGCGGCCAGCCCAGCCACACGCCGGCTATAAAGCCGGCGGCAAAGGCGTCCCCTGCGCCGGTGGCATCCACCACCGGCACTTCAAAGGCCGGGAGGCGCCATCGCAACCCACAGTTCGAGAGCACCAGGCAGCCGGCCGATCCCATTTTGAGTCCTACCGTGCCGACACCACAATCCAGCAAGGCGCGGGCTACATCCTCCGGGTCCTCCCGGCCGGTCAGGGCCTGAGCTTCGGCCAGGTTGGGGACAAAATAGTCCACATAGGGCAGGCTGGGCCGCAGCAGGTCCATCCAGCGGCCGGTATCATCCCACACGGTGTCCAGGAAGGTAATCACCCCCATTGCCCGGGCGGTGTGCAGGAGTGTGGCCATCGGCTGGCCATCCAGACCAGGCAGGACCAGCGCCCCGGCCACGTGCAGGATAGAGGCGCCGGCGATCAGCGCCCTGTCCACATCGTCCAGCCGCAGGCGGGCGTTGGCGCCGATGTAATGCACGAACCGCCGTTCGCCATCGGGCGCGACCATGACCATCGTCGCCGAGGTGCCGATCTCCGGGTCTCGTTTCACCCCCTGCGTGCCGATGCCCCGTTCGACCATGGCCCGCAGCAAAAAGTCGCCGAACGGATCGGCGCCGACCTTGCCGATGACCTCGACCGGCAGCCCAAGCCGCGCCAGGGCGGTGGCGGCGTTCAGGGCACAACCGCCGGTGTGCAGGGCCATCTCCTCCACCAGGACCAACCGGCCAGGGTCAGGGACAGCCCGCACCGGGCGCCCCACCACGTCGGCGACCAGGATGCCCAGACAGAGAATCGGCTTATCCAGAGCCATAAGGTCCTATGAATGTCGGCCGACCACCTGGGCCAGCGCCTCGAACTGAGGGGCCAGGGCCGGGTAGAGGGCGCGATAGCAGGGATAGTAATCGGCATAGACTGCTGATGCCGGTCCGGGTCGGGTGGAGCCGGTCACCTGGATGGCAACCTGGCAGGCTTCGGCCACGCTGTCGTACACCCCCGCACCCACCGCTGCGAGCAGGGCGGCCCCATAGGCTGCTCCCTCGGTCACGTTGACCGTGGCGATCTCGGTCTCGAACATGTCGGCCAGAATTTGTCGCCACAGCGGGCTGCGCGCCCCGCCGCCGGAGGCCCGCACCTGGGCGATGGTCAGCCCCAGGTCGCGCATCAACTCCAATGAATCGCGCAGGCCGTAGCTCACCCCCTCCAGCACCGCCCGCGTCAGGTGAGCTTTGCTGTGGCGCAGGGTCAACCCGAAAAAGACGCCGCGGGCGTTGGGATCGGGATAGGGGGTGCGTTCACCGGTCAGGTAGGGCAGGAAGATCAGCCCCTCACAGCCGGGAGGGACCTCTGCTGCGGCCCCGGTCAACAGGTCGTATGGATCGCGCCCTGTCTGGGCGGCCTGGCTCTGCTCCTGCCCGCCGAGTGCATCGCGGTACCAGCGGAAGCTCCCCCCGGCGGAGAGCATAACGCCCATCAGATGCCACATGCCGGGCACAGCGTGACAGAAGGCATGCAGCCGGCCCTGCGGCTCGACGCGATAGGTGTCCGACGCAGCAAACACCACTCCCGAGGTGCCGATGGTGACCGAGACCACCCCCTCAGCGATGATCCCGGTGCCGACCGCCTGGGCGGCCTGGTCGCCGCCTCCCCCGACCACCGGCGTTCCGGCCAGCAGACCTGTTTCTCTGGCCGCCGAGGGGCTGACATGGGCGCTCACCACCGGCGATTCGGTCACCTCCGGCAGCCAGGAACGGGGCACACCCACCGCCTGGAGCATCTCGTCCGACCAACGGCGCTGCCCCACGTCAAACAGCGAGGTGCCCGAGGCGTCCGACACCTCGCTGAAAAAGCTGTCGGTCAGGCGGTAGCGCACATAGTCTTTGGGCAGCAATACCCTGGCTGTCCGCCGGTAGATGTCCGGTTCATGTTCACGCACCCAGGCGATTTTGGGGGCGGTAAAGCCGGGCAGTACCGGGTTGCCGGTGAGCTGCAACAACCGCCCGGCTCCCACGTCGCGGGTGATGGCCGCGCATTGGGCCGCGGTCCGCTGGTCGTTCCACATAATGCAGGGACGGAGCACCTGACCCTGCGCATCCAGCAGCACCAGGCCGTGCATCTGCCCGGTCAGGCCCACACCGACCACCTGGCCTGGCGCAATTTCTGTTTCGGCCAATAGCTGCCGAATGCTCTTTACCGTTGCTGCCCACCAGTCGGCCGGGTGCTGCTCTGTCCACAAGGGCCGGGGGGTCAAGATCGGATACCCGGTTGTGGCGCTGGCTTTGACCTGGCCGGCCTGATCGCACAGCAGCGCCTTGGCCCCTGTCGTTCCAACATCAATACCCAGCAGGTAGCTTTGTGGCGACATCTGTTGTTCCTCGTTGCCTGTCAGTATAGTGTCTCTCCGCCGGTCAGCTTGTAGTGGGCGTGTCGCAGCTTGTCAGGAACCTGCAAGTGGTAGGGGCAGCGTGCCTGACATTCGCCGCAATCGGTGCAGGCTTCCGCCCTGACCGGCAAGGCGGCATAAGCAGCCCGCGCCCGATCCTGATTGTCGAACCAGAAACGCAGGCTGGTGCGCAGCCAATAGTCCCCTGGATCACGCACAACCCCATCCCACATCTGACGGTCATACTGCCCTTCCAGCTCGAAGAGGCGCGGAATATCAATCCCGGCCGGGCAGGGCAGGCAGTTGCCGCACTGACGGCAGACATAGGTGCCCAGTTCAGGAGCCTCGGCAAACCAGCGCTCCTTTTCCTCGTCCGACATCGGCACGAACGATTCAGAATAGGCCAGGTCCTGTTCCAGGAGGGCCAGAGTGTTCATGCCGGCCACCATGACGTGGATCGGTAATGACCAGGCATACCGAAAGGCCTGTTGGGCCGAGCGCCACAGCAGGCCATCACCCACCGCTTTCATGCCCACAATGCCGATCTGACGCTTGAGTAACTGGGGGAGCAGGGCCCATTCCAGGGCGGGAAAGTTGAAACGGTCATAGTAGTTGAAATTGCACATCGCCACATCAAAGGGGTACCGGTCGAGGGCCTCCAGCACGAGTTCAGGGTGACCGTGGTTGGAGAGGCCGATAAAGCGGATCTTGCCCGCCTGGCGGGCTGCTTCGGCCGCCCGCAAGGCGCCATCATCGGCCAGGATGCGTTCCAGTTCGGTGGGTTTTTGTACATGGTGCATGAACAGAATGTCCACATGGTCGGTGTGCAGGTGACGCAGGCTCTGCTCGATAAGCCGGGCAGACGAGTCCCGGTCGCGCAGGTGGACCTTGGTGGCCAGCACACACTCTTCTCGCCGTGTGGCCATCACCTGCCCGATCTTGCGTTCCGACTCCCCCTGGCCATATTCAGGCGCCGTCTCGACATAATTGCCGCCGGCATCCAGGTAACGGTTCAGGATAGCCCGCGCCTCGGCGGTGCTGATCTCAAGCAGGTGGAATCCACCCAGGCCGAGGATGGAGACCTCCAGGCCGGTGCGGCCCAGGATGCGCTTCTGCATGGCTTATCTCCTGAGCGGTGGCAGCGGCGGCAGCCGGTCCGGGTGCAGGGCTCGCTGGCGGATCAGATAGGCCTCCAGCCAACCGCGAGCCTGGTCGGGGTGCATTGTCGCCCAGATCACCTGTTCATGGTCCAGGCTGTTGATCCGGTCGTTGGCCGCCCGCAGCGCATCCATGCAGTTCCTGAGCGCCTGTTCGACCGGCATGCGTTCGGGGTTGATGTCAATCCCGAAATAGCCCTGGTAGCCGTACATCTTGAGCACATACAGGGCCGCCTCGGTCTGCTCGGGAGCGACGACGCCGACGTTGAGGTCCTGATCGTAATTGCCCAACGGCTGGCTGTTCCAGTGCGTATGAGCCAGGCGACCATATTCCAGCACCATGCTCAAGGCATAGGGCAGGTCTTCGTAGGCCATGAGCATGTGGCCGACTTCGGGGTTCATGGCGCACAGGGCGTGGCCTTCGGCCAGCAGGGCGCGGTTGGTAGGATGTTGCAGCAGGGCTTCGACCTTCTGGCCCAGCAGGATGCCCTCGACGGTGGTGCCGTACAGGATGTGGCCGCGCGGTTCGTAGGGCTTGGGCTCTTCCGCGACGCGCACGCCGGGCACGGCATCCATCGCCTGGGCCAGGCCCTGGGCAAAACGGTCACGGGCGGCGACCAGGTCCAGCCCAAAGGGGTTCTCATAGCCGTCAATGCCCGGCCAGACGATGGCAAAATCGGTGCCCAACTCCTTGTTCAGTTCCAGGGTGCGGATGGTGCGCTGGATGGCTGCCTGGCGGACCTCCGGCAGGGGCGACGACAGCGAGCCCCACTCGAACCGGGCATCCCAGAAAAGCAGCGGCACCACCGTCAGAATGCGGATGCCGGTATCCCGGCTAAACTGTTTCCAGATTTCCAGGTTTTCCTCGTTGATCTCGTTGGGGTAGTGGGCTTCCATCGCCTTGAGGCCATAGTCGGCCAGTCTGGCCGCCACCTCTAATCTGGCGGCGATAGATTGATCGGGCGTGTACCGGTCATGGAAACGGCCCCCGCCTGGCGAGAAATACCAGATTCCCGCCGAAAATTTGAGGTCCAGCTCGAACTGTTTCAGGTGTTCCACCAGCTCTTCGGGTGTCCGGCGTCTGGCTTGTGGACGCAAATCCTGGAATGGCATGTTATCCTCCATGTTTCATTGGTATCATATTCCTATCTGCTGATTTCAGCAATCATCGTCTCCGTTTGCGAAGCTGATCGAGCATGATGGCCACGACGATCACAAACCCCTGCAACGCCTGGAGCCAATAGGCCGAGACGCCGGTCAACACCAGGCCGTTGCGCAGGACCTGCATGACCGCTGCGCCGATGAGCACCCCCAGGATGGTCCCCTCTCCGCCCGACAGGCTGGTCCCGCCCACGACAGCCGCAGCGATGACATCGAGCTCATAGCCCTGCCCGGCTGTCGGTGCCGCCACGCCCAGGCGAGCCGTCATCAACAACCCACCGACGGCGGCCAGGAACCCACCCAGTGAGTAGACCATAATCTTGACCCGGTCGGTGTTGATGCCCGACAGGCTGGTGGCCGTCTCGTTGCCGCCCACGGCATAGATACGATAGCCCCATACGGTGCGGCTGAGGTAGGCGGATACGAGGATGGCGCAGACAAGCATAAAGATGGCCGGCAAGGGGCCTTCAAAACCGCCGATGGAGAGGACACCCCGGCCCAGGTTGTTAAATGCGGTCGGCAGGTTGCGCACTGGCCAGCCTCCAGACAGTCCGTAGCACAGCCCCCGCGCCATGAGCATCGTGCCCAGGGTGGCAATAAAGGGGGGCAGGCGGCCTTTGGTGATCATCAGGCCGTTGAGCAGGCCAACGATCAGGCCGGTCAGCAACCCTCCCGCCACGGCCACCGGGACGGAAGCCTGACGGGCAAACAGCATGGCGGTGATCAGCCCGGACAAACCCATCACCGAGCCGACCGACAGGTCAATGCCGGCGGTGATAATGACCATGCACTCGCCAAAGGCAGCGATGGCGATCCAGGAAAAGTCACGCAGGATGTTGGAGATATTGGTTCCTTTGAGAAATGTGTCGGTGTAAAGCGAGAGGAAGGCGATCATGGCCAGCAGGATGAGAAATACGCCAAACTCCTGCCTGGCGACGATGCTCCGCCAGTCTATGCCCTGGGCCTTTGTCCTGGCTTCTGCACTTTTTGCCGTCATACCTGAACTCCTTCTATGATCTGCTCGCAGATTCGTTGTGATGATTCCCGCAACGCCTGTGCCTGGGCCAGCAGGTTCTGGTGAGGGGTGCCATCAGGGATCTCGCAGCCGGCCGCGCTGAGGCAACGCGGTCCGCCCCATTGCAGGCAATAGAGCGTCGCCTCCCGGACCTGTTCGGGCGTCCCCTGGAGCATGATGGCCACCGGATCAAAGTTGCCGCAGATCGCCGGATAGTCACCGAAGCATCTGGCTGCTGAGCGAATGTCCACCATCCAGTCCAGGTCAATGATGTCGGCTCCGCTCTGGGCCAGCCAGGGCAGCAGGTGCGTTGTGTTGCCGCAGATATGCAGGCGGGCCAGGGCCCCCATGTCGTGCACGGCAGCAAAGATGCGCTGTTCGTAGGGCAGTGCAAATTGTCGGTACATCTGCGGCGAGATCTGGGAGGCGATCGCGTCCCCCAGGCCGACGATGTCGGCCCCGGCCTGGACCTGGGCCCGGGCGAAGGCGACGGCCACTTCGGTGCATAACTCCAGCAGCTCTCGGACCCAGTCGGGGCGGTCATGCAGGTCCATCAGCAGGCGGCCTTCGCCTCGCAGATCGGCTGCTTCGGCCAGGGCACCCTCTACCCAACCCATGATCGGAACCTGGCCGCCGACCTGCTCTTGGAAGAGGCGGATGGCTGCCAGCCGATCGCTCATCCGGCGGCCGGTGCCAGGCTCGACCGGTTTGAGCCTGCCCAGATCGGCCGGTTCAGCCAGCAGAGGTGCCCGCCGAACCGGCAGCCCATCGCCGGGGAATTCAACCTCCAGGCCCAGATCGGCTGCCTCGCGAAAGGGGTCCGAAATCGCCTGCACAATGTCCAGGTCAAAATCCTCCAGCACGGCCAGGTTCGCCTCACACAGGACCCGGTAGTCCAGGTAATAGCGGGAGAGGGGCTGGCCGATGTAGTGGGCGGCAAAGGTCATCATAATATCCAGATTGGGGGGGCGGTCCACGGCTTCCCCGTGCAGCCGCCTGGTCAGTCGTTCGAGAGAGTTCATGGTCTGGACCCTGGTTGCCTGTTGCGTCGCTACCTCAAGCCGATGGGGCGATCATCCCCAACTCGCCGCTGGCGTAGGCCATGATCATCTCCTGGCTGGCCTCGGCGCGGTCCAGGATGGCCGCCACCCGCCCCTCCGCCATGACCAGGATGCGGTCGCTCATGCCCAGGATTTCCGGCAACTCGGAGGAGATCATGATGATCCCCATCCCGGCCTGGGCCAGGCGACTCATCAGGGCATGGACTTCGGCCTTGGCCCCAACGTCAATCCCCCGTGTCGGCTCGTCCATGATGAGCACTTTGGGCTGTGCTGCCAGCCACTTGGCCACGACCACCTTTTGCTGATTGCCGCCAGAGAGGAACATGGCTTTCTGCCGCAGGTGAGGCGTGCGGACGTTCAGGCGGTTGACATATTCCTGGGCGGTCTGACGCAGGTTGCGCTGGTCTACCCATCCCGCCCGGGCGTGCTGGTTGAGCGTGGGCAACACGATATTCTCCAACACCGGCAGCTTGAGGATCAATCCCTGGGTGGCCCGGTTCTCGGGCACAAAGCCGATGCCGGCCGCCACGGCGTCCACCGGGGAGCTGATGCGTACCGGTCGGCCTTCCACCAGGATCTCGCCGGCATCCTTGTAGTCGGCCCCGAAGATCAGGCGGGCCGTCTCGGTGCGCCCGGCACCCACCAGGCCGGCGAAGCCCAGGATCTCCCCTCGCCGCAGGGTGAAACTCACATCATGCACCACCCCCTGCCGGGTCAACCCCCGCACTTCCAACAGTGGCTCGCCGATTTTGGCCGCTTCCTTTTGGAACAGGGCGGTCAGTTCGCGGCCTACCATCTGCTGGATCACCTTATCGGGGGTTGCCTCGCCGATGGTCATGCTCCCTACCCGCTGGCCGTCACGCAGCACGACCACCCGGTCGGCGATGCGGAACACCTCCTCCAGGCGATGGGTGATGAAAATGATGGTGATGCCCTGTGCTTTGAGGGCGCTGATGATCCCAAACAACGTCTCGACCTCATCTTCGCCCAGGGCCGAGGTCGGTTCGTCCATGACGATGATGCGGGCTTCTACAGCCAAAGCCTTGGCGACCTCGACCATCTGTTGCTGAGCTACAGACAGATCGCGGATCAGGACCGTGGCCGGTACCTGTGCCCCAACACGGTTCAGGAGTTGTTGCGCTTCCTGCTCCATGCGGCGGCGGTCCACAAAATGGAACAGGCGCCCCAGGCCGGATAGCCGTGGCTCGCGGGTGATAAAGATATTGGCGGCCGCACTCTGGTTGGGGGTCAGGTTGAACTCCTGGTAGATGGTGGCGATGCCCAGTTGTTGAGCATGGTGCGGGCTTTGGATATCCACTTCTCGCCCTTGCAGAAAGATGCGCCCTGCATCCTTGCGGTAAACGCCGCTCAGGATCTTCATCAGGGTGGACTTGCCGGCGCCATTTTCACCCACCAGCGCCACCACTTCACCGGCGTCTGCTTCAAAGTCTACGTTTTGCAGCGCCTGGACACCGGGGAAGGCTTTCGAGATGCCTTCCATGCGCAATACCATCTCTTGTCCGCTCAACGACACCTCCTCAGAGGCCATCCCTGGCGGAATGGTCAGGACCCAATAAGGGTTGGCGAGGGGTCCACTGCCCCTCGCCAACCATACTTCCCATCCAGCAGGACCTAGGGCAGGCAGGAATAGGGGTCAGGCAGCGGCTTGGTAAAGTCGCTCTTGGCCCAGGCCTCGGCCATGACATCCACGTTGCACTTGGTGACGATGTCCATGCCAGAGTCGGTCCAGCTTTCAAAGCGCTTCCCGTTGACGATGTAGTCGTAGATCATCTGGATGGTGTCATAGCCCCAGCCCCAATACTTCTGACCGACCAGGCCCTGCAGGTAGCCGTCCTTCATGAACTCCAGCTCGACCGGCAGCGTGTCGAAGGCGATGGTCGTCAGCTTGCCCGACTTGGCCGCCGCTTCCCACAGCGGCATCGAGCCACGCTCGGCGAACAGGGGCCACAGGCCGACGAAGAACCAGCCGTTCAGGTCGGGGTTGGCCTGCATCGTCTCTTCCACCACCTGCACGCCCAGGTTGATGTCGTCGTTGCAGTAGACGGTAGCCACGATCTGGATGTCGGGGTAGGCCGCCACTCCATCCTTGAAGCCCCGGATCCGCTCCTCCAGGTTGAAGGCACCCGGCACGCCGGTCAGCAGGGCGACTTTGCCCTTGGTGCCCATGAACTTGACCAGCAGTTCGGCGGCCGCCTTGCCGCCCTGATAGTTATCCACGCCCAGGTAGGTGAAGCGCTTGCTGTTGGGCGAGTCAGAGTCCCAGGTCATGACCGGGATGCCGGCGGCCACCGCCTTGTTGATCGGGTCTTCGCAGGCGGTCGGGTCGTTGCAGGAGATGCCGACGGCATTGACCCCTGCCGCCACGGCGTCCTCCATCACCCGCGCCTGCTCCGCCGCGTCCGAGGCTACCGAACCGACATACTTGACCTCCACCGGGATCGGGCCGGCCGCTGTCAGTTCTTCCGCCTTCTTGAAGGCGCCGTCCCGCCCCACCTCGAACACCGGGTTGTTGAGCGCCTTCGGAATCCAGGCGATCACCAGCTTTGTCGGCACAGCGCCGCCCGTTGGTGGGGTCCAGCCTTGGGTGTTCCACTCATGGGGGATGCCCTTCTTGTCCAGCATGGCCTCATAGTCCTTGAGGGTGGCCGCGGTGATGACATCCACGCCGGTGTCAATGACCCCGTTCACCGCGCCCATCTCCTTCAAGGCCGCGTCCACCCCCTTCTCGGCCATCAGCTTGATGATCTGCACCGACTTGTAGCCCATGTCATACTCGCGCTGGGCGATGGTGGCGTCAATGACCCCTTCCTTGATGCCGTTGATGATGTCGGTGGTGGCGTCGAAGCAGACCAGCTTGATCTTGCCCACAGCGTTGGCTTCTTTGATGGCCGTGGCCCAGGCCGGGCCGTTGTAGGCGTAGACGCCGAAGGCGCCGGCCAGGTCAGGGTTGGCGGAGATGACCGAGTTGGCCAGTTGCAGGGCGGTGGCCGCGTCTTCCTTGTCGTTCACCGGCTCCAGGGCGGTGATCTTGGTGCCTTTGATCCCTTCCAGGAAGCCATCGGTGCGCTGCAGGGCATTGAGCGCCGTATCGGAGCCGCGGCCGATGCCCACCTTGCCGCCGTTGGGCAGCAGCTTGGCCATCGTCTCGCCCGCCATCTTGCCGGCAGTAAAGTTGTCGGTGCCGATGTAGACCAGGGAGACGCTGTTTTCCACCGGCGGCGTGTCCAGCGTGGTCACAAAGATGCCGGCGTCGGCTGCCTTTTTCATCGTCGGCTCCAGGGCGTTCGGGTCAGAGGGAGCGATGGCGATGCCGGTCACGCCCTGGGCGATGTAGGTCTCCATCGTCTGGATCTGGGCGGCCACATCCTCCTTGGGCGGGACGAAAAAGACCGTTTCCACCCCCAGGTCTTTGCCCGCTGCGATCACCCCCTTCTCCACGTTCGACCAGTAGGGGTGCACCGATTTGCCGATGACCACGATCTTGATCGGCCCTGTTGGTGCGGCGCCGCCCGTTGGTGGGGTCCAGCCTTGGGTGTTCCACTCATGGGGGATGCCCTTCTTGTCCAGCATGGCCTCATAGTCCTTGAGGGTGGCCGCGGTGATGACATCCACGCCGGTGTCAATGACCCCGTTCACCGCACCCATCTCCTTCAAGGCCGCATCCACCCCCTTCTCGGCCATCAGCTTGATGATCTGCACCGACTTGTAGCCCATGTCATACTCGCGCTGGGCCACCGTGGCATCGATCACCCCTTCTTTGATGCCGTTGATGATGTCGGTGGTGGCGTCGAAGCAGACCAGCTTGATCTTGCCCACGGCGTTGGCTTCTTTGATGGCCGTGGCCCAGGCCGGGCCGTTGTAGGCGTAGACGCCGAAGGCGCCGGCCAGGTCAGGGTTGGCGGAGATGACTGAGTTGGCCAGTTGCAGGGCGGTGGCCGCATCTTCCTTGTCGTTCACCGGCTCCAGGGCGGTGATCTTGGTGCCTTTGATCCCTTCCAGGAAGCCATCGGTGCGCTGCAGGGCGTTGAGCGCCGTATCGGAGCCGCGGCCGATGCCCACCTTGCCGCCGTTGGGCAGCAGCCTGGCCATCGTCTCCCCGGCGATCTTGCCGGCGCTAAAGTTGTCGGTGCCGATGTAGACCAGGGAGACGCTGTTTTCCACCGGCGGCGTGTCCAGCGTGGTCACAAAGATGCCGGCGTCGGCTGCCTTTTTCATCGTCGGTTCCAGGGCGTTCGGGTCAGAGGGAGCGACGGCGATGCCGGTCACGCCCTGGGCGATGTAGGTTTCCATCGTCTGGATCTGGGCGGCCACATCCTCCTTGGGCGGGACGAAAAAGACCGTTTCCACCCCCAGGTCCTTGCCCGCTGCGATCACCCCCTTCTCCACGTTCGACCAGTAGGGGTGCACCGATTTGCCGATGACCACGATCTTGATCGGTTTGGCTGCCTCTGGCGGCTTGGCTACCTCTGTCGGCGCCGGCGTTGGGCCGCAGGCTACCAGCAACATAGACAGCAAGACCAGGATGGCCATCGTGTTGAACAGATGCCTTTTCATTTTTAACCTCCTCCTTTTTCATCGATCCTTCCGTTCAGGTGCGAGCTCACCTCCACGCCCTCACCATCCCCCACCCCGGCGTGGCAGAGGAGGGGGCCTGTTTCTAGATTTTTCTGCGCTCTATCACCTCCTCTCACTCATTGTGGCCTGAGTCTTATTGCAAGGGGCTGGCTCCGCCACATGCAAAATCATCCACAGCGCCTACGATACGCGCCACCACTTTTTCCCGGATTTCATCCAGAGAGATGCCCTGGACGGGCAGATCTCCCACCTTGCGGCCGTGCCTCAAGACAATGACGCGATCGGCTGCCTCAAAGATGTCCTCCAGGCGATGGCTGATGATGATAATCGAAGCCCCCTGGCGTTTCAGCTCGCGGATCAGGTCCAGCACTTTGCTGACGGCAGCCACACTCAGGGCAGCGGTCGGCTCATCCATGATGATCACCTTGGCGTTGAAAGCGGTCGCCCGGCCGATGGCTACCGCCTGTCGCTGTCCACCGGACAGGTTTTCGACCTTCAGCCGCACAGAGGCGATGTCAATCTTGAGCCGGTCCATCAGGCGGCGGGCTTCCTCCTCCATGTAGCGCTTGTTCATCACCTTGAGCAACCCCAGGTTCAGCCGCACCGCTTCCCGTCCCAGGAAGATGTTGCTGGCCACGTCCAGGTTGTTGGCCAACGCGAAATCCTGGTACACCATCTCGATCCCCCGTTGGCGGGCATCTTCAGGGCCGGTAAAGTGGACCTTCTGGCCTTCGATATAGATCTCTCCGCTATCGGGGATGTAGGCGCCGCTGAGCACCTTCATCAGCGTGGACTTGCCGGCCGCATTGTCGCCGACCAGCCCCAGCACCTCATTCCTCTGCAACATCAGGTCCACGCCGCACAGGGCCTGCACGGCCCCAAAGCTCTTTCTGATATCCCGCATTTCGACGATCGGTGGTTCGTCCGACATAGGAGGTTCCCTCATTTACTTTTTTCTGCGGCGGCGCAGGGTATCATACACCACAGCAATAACCAGGACAATGCCCAGAACGACCGATTGCAGGTAGGAAGAGAGGTTCATCAGCACCATGCCGTTCTGCATGACCCCCATGATCGCCGCCCCCACGATCGCGCCCAGCACTGTGCCTTCACCGCCGAACAGGCTGGTGCCGCCGATCACCGTGGCGGCAATGGCCCACAGTTCATACGAGGAGCCCACCACCGGGGTACCCTGCCCCAGGCGGGAAGCCAGCAGGATGCCGGTGGTGCCGGCCATCACACCGCTGACGGCATAGCAGAACATACGCACTGCATCCACCTTGACCCCCGAGACGCGAGCCGCCTCCCGGTTCCCGCCCACGGCATAGATGTGGCGTCCCAGAGTGGTCATGTTCAGGATAAAAGCGGCGATCAGGGCCACGACGATCAGGACGATGAACATAATGGGAATGGAATGGAATTCCCCCTGGCCCAACACCAGAAAGGGATGGCCGGAGGGAAAGACGACCGGGTAGCCACGGGTGATGTAGGCGGCTGCGCCGCTGGCGATCAGCCAGGTGCCCAGGGTGATGATAAAGGGAGGAACGCCGACCTTGGTGACAAAGAAGCCGTGCCATAGCCCGACGAGGGCGGAAAAGGCCAGCACGATGAGTATGGCCGGGATCATGCCAAAGGTGATGCCGCCTACCCCTTTCAAGATCAGCCAGGCGACCAGTACTCCGGTCAGGGCGGTCATCGAACCGACCGACAGGTCAATGCCGCCGGTGATGATCACCAGGATCTCGCCGATGCCCAGGATGCCAAAGGTGGCAATGAAGCGCATGATCACGGCCAGATTGGCCGGCTTGGTGAACACGCCCGGGTTGCGCCACCAAAAGAAAGCGCACAGGACGGCCAGGGCGAGCAGCACACCCACTTCTCGGAAACCGCTGCTTACACGAAGGGGTGGCCGTGCTCGCAGGTTCGCGCCGGCAGATGTCGGTCGCTCGACGTTGCTCACAGATCTCCTCCTTATCCCATCGGCAGTCCCTATGTCCGCCTTGGCTCGCGCAGGGTATCCTGCAATACCAGCGCCAGGCCCCCCATGATGCAGGCATCGAACCCATGCCGGGCCAGCACCACCTGGGTTGCTTCTCGATTCCAGCGCAGGGCTCGCTTTTGCATCTCTTCTGTCACCGCCGGCAGAAGGAACTCCCAGGCCAGGCTGAGGATGCCGCCAAATACAACCATTTCGGGGTTCAAGGCATTCACCAGGGAGGCGATCCCGATGCCCAGGTGATGGCCTACTATGTCCAGAGCCTCAAGGGCAACAGCGTCGCCGGCGCGGGCTGCATTGGCCACCAGAGGCACCGTCAGCCGGCTCAGGTCGCCGTTCACCTGATCCACGAGCTGGCTCGGCTGCCCCTGGTCAATGGCCTGCTTCACGTAGCGGAACAGAGCCTGCTGACTCACCTGGGTTTCCCAACAACCTCGATTGCCGCAGTTGCACTGCTCACCATTGGGATCCATGGTCATGTGGCCCAGCTCGCCCCCTACGCCGGTGGTGCCCCGACAGACCTGGCCATTGTGGATGATGCCCCCACCCAGGCCTACCCCGGCGCTGACATACAGCACCTCTTCATAACCTCGCGCCACGCCGAGATAGTGCTCCCCCAGGACTGCCAGGTTGGCTTCATTATCCACAAACACGGGAGCCTCGAGCCTCTGTTGCAAAAGGGTGCGTATCGGCACATCCTTCCAACCCAGGTTGGGCGCAAACAACAGGGTACCGGTTGCCTGGTCAACCAGGCCGGGCACTCCAACCGCCACCCCCAGCAGGGTACGACAGGCGGATAGCCCCTGTTCCGTTGCCTGTCGGAGCAGAGCGGCGGCCTGGTCTACAATCGCTTCCTGGCTCATGGCGGGGTTGATCTGGACCTGATGGCGCCAGAGGACCTCGGCGGCAAAGTCGGCCGCGATCACCGAAATAAAGTCCACCCCGATCTCGCCGCTGATCACACATCCTGCCGCCGGGTTGAGCTTCAGCAACATGGCCCGGCGACCGGCCATCCCCGCCGCCCCCAGGCCGATCTCGCGCACAAACTGATTGGTGATCAGCTCGTTCACCAGGCTGGAGACAGTGGTTTTGTTCAGGCCCGTGATCTCGGCCAGCGCGGCGCGCGAGATCGGCGCATTTTCGCGCAGGTGGTGCAGGATCACCGACAGGTTGATCTGGCGGACCAGGGCCTGATCCCCTGTGCGATAGCGGGTCTGGTGTGACAAGATGGCCTCCTCCCTGGATTTAGTTGGTTGTCACAACCAACTAAATTATACTACAAATTCGGGCCGTTGTCAAGACCCAATTTGAGCCAATTTTGTCGGGATGGCTCAAAATTGGTTGACACTTTTGTGACCGAAGGCCTTCATCGCCCCTCACCCCCCC
>Ga0209101_1001283_pt1 | contig 18984 bp, 17 predicted proteins | sample ConPoolayeCmetaG_FD_185481 | JGI IMG/M metagenome (GOLD analysis project Ga0209101, IMG submission 185481) | Hot spring microbial mat communities from California, USA to study Microbial Dark Matter (Phase II) - Cone Pool mat layer C metaG... ...
ACGATGGGGGGGCTCCCGACGACGACAAGTTCTGGTCCAGGCTTTCCATGAAGCTGGCTGAGGCCCCTAGCGCCGATCTGACCTTCACGGTGCAGTTTTCGACGGATCGGGGCCGGACGTGGCAACCGGCCGGCCAGATCGTCATCACGTCGTCGGAGAACGAGGACTACGTGAACTTTCGAGCCACGGGGTCGCACATCAGGTTCAGGATAAGCTCGACAAGTAGCTCCTTGCCGTATACTATCGAGGAGTTGTGCTTCCGGGTCCTGGGCCGCGACGCCGAGTGGAGACCCGGAGACTGAGAGGAGGAAGGCCATGGGCATAGTGTTTGGAAAAGGCGGGCTGCTCAGCCGGATATTCGACCGGCCCATTGAGGACCTGAACGCGGCGTGGAACAAGCAGATGACGGACATGCTGGGGTTCGGCTCCGGGGGCTTGGGCTCGCAGTTCATGGGCGGCTTCCAGAACTTCATGCAGGGCTCCGGCGACGACGTCGGCGTGCGGCAGTTCCTGAACCGGATGCTGGCTGGAACGGCCCCCGGCATGCAGTACCTCCAGAGGCTTGGTGCTCCCAACGCTGAGGGTGGCTGGATGCGCCAGTTCATGGGGTCGGTACCGGAACTCCAGAATATCGTAATGGGGGCCAGCTCGCCCCTGGAACAGAACCTTCTGAACGCGCAACGGCGATGGACCTCGCAAGCCGTCGGCGACGTGGCCGCGCAACTGGCTCCCATGGGTGGGGCATTCAGTTCGGCTACCGGTAGGCTCGCCGCCCAGGATGTGGCCAACAGGGCCGCCGACCAGTGGCTCGACGTGAACAAGCTCCAGATGGGGCTCTTCGGGGACTTGGCTGGACGGTCCATGGCTGGCTACCAGACCGGTGCGCAACAGGCTGCCGGCCTCGGGCTCAACCTTAGTAACTCGATCCTTAGCGGGCTGCTGAGCGGTGGGCAACTGTACGGAGGATTGGCGGGCCAGATGGCCGGCCTGATGCCGAACTTCGCTCCACAGTGGGTTTCCCAGCCTTCTCTTTGGGACAAGGTCATAAGCCCTATCAAGGACGTGGTGGGAATCGTCGCTGCCATCAAGGGCTTGAGTAAGCCGGGCGAGAACAACGACAAACCGGTCCCGCTGTCCGGTTTGCTGTCCTCAGGTGGTAGCCTCCTAGGAGGCGGCGGTGCCGTACCTATGGGCAACCAGAACTACATGCAGTGGATGCAGAATCAGTGGGGGTCCAACCCGAACTTCGAGAACATGTTGCAGGGGCTGTTCATGGGGAACCCGTACCTGTCGTCGCCGAACTGGCAAACCGCCATGTCGCTTACGGGTGGAGGCAGCGGAGCATCCGCGCTAACGTTCTGAGAAGGGAGTCTTGAGGAATGGCAGGCGGATTCGTGGGACCCACGCCTCTCCAGGCGATCTTGGAGGGCAACGAGCAGAACAATCGGCTTATCATGAACGCGGCCCAGTTGCTGACCGATCAGTGGAAGACGCGCAAACAACTGGAGGAGATGGCCCGCCAAGCCGACATGGAGCACGCGAAGGCTCTGTGGGACCACCTGATGAAGAACACGCCGGGCGGGTCGCTTCGCGAGTTTTCGACCCAGTACGGACCCATAGCCTCGTTCCTGTTCGACAAGATGGGCTTTTCGCCCCAGCACCGCGACATGCTTTTGGAGGCCATGAGGAACTCAACGCCCACCATCGAGCAGAAGATCAGGGCCGAGCAAGCCTACAGGGTCTACGAGGATTTCGATCCGGCCGATATCGCCCAGACCGTGTCAAAGACGGTAGCCGACAGCCTTGCCAAGGCGCAAGCGGAAGCAGAGCGGGCCGCCCGCGAGGGTGCCGCCGGGGAACAGAGTGCCTCACTGAGGCAGCAGGGGACTACGCCGTGGCAGTTACCGACCCCGCAGCCCACCTCATCGAATGTCGGCTACGGGCCGTCGCCGGTAGTCGTAGGGTTTGAGACGGAAGGGGAGCCGCAACTGGACACGAGCCCGGAGCCGCGACGGGCGGCCCCACTGCCGGTGCAGACGCTCCCGGCGGATGCCTTTGCGCGGGAGTTGGCCGGACGTCAGGTTGAGCCGGCCGAGGTCGATCAGGTTCTGCATGAGGCCGGAGGGAGGCCCTATGCGGCCGTCATGGAGCAGGGCCGCCGCGTGGTCAAGGAAGCTCCCAACTGGAAGATCACGGGAGATCGTATCCTCGGTTCGGTCAACCTGACCCCGGCCGACCTCATGTACGTCGCGGTACAGCGCCTGGGCCGGCGTATCGACAAGAACAACCCGGCCGACATGGAGTTCCTTAGGGGGCTTGCCGTCGAGTCCATGAGGCGCACGGGCGGCCTGACCGACCAGGAGGTGCTGGCCTTCGGACGGGGCAACGTGTGGGACCACAAGACCTTCGGGATGAACACGAAGCAGGCCGAGCTGATGATGCCCCGTAGCCTCGAGGAGGCCCAGGAGTGGTCGCGGAGGGGCCGTGAGTTTCTGGCGCAGCAGCAGCAGCAACCGCCGGCGCCGCCTGAGCCTAGGCCTCCGGAACCCCAGCCGCCCCAGGAGCCTGTGCGTACGGTGCCCGTGTCCGATCTGTCGGGTATGCCCAAACCGACCCCGGAGATGGTCCGGGAAGAGGTCGAGCCGCTGCGTAAGGCGGCCGGGGTGCCCGAGCAGACGGCCGGCCGTCTCGATGGGCTCCTGAGTCAGTTGGAGCAACTGGCGGTCAAGTTCGCCTCGGGCCAGCTTTCGGCCTCCGACGCTGGGAAGGCTCGGCGCGTTACCTACGACTACGATGCGATACAGAGGCACATGGGTTATACGCCGAGGGCCTGGACGGCGATGGTCTCCGGCGTGGCCGGCATGAGCCTTGAGGACTACCTTGCGCGGACGAGCCCGTCGGCCGAGAGTACGGAGCGGGCCCGGCTGAAAGCTGCCCAGGAAGCGGCCAATAGCCCGGCCGGCATCCTGGCCGCCATGACCGATGCGCTCAAGGCCCACGCGGAGTTTGTGAAGGCGGCCGCCGAGGCCGAAAACGCCGAACGGGCCACCGCTGCCGAGGTCTACAAGTTGCAAGCCGACCTGGAGAAGTCGAAGCTGGGGCTGGATCGGGAGCGGCTGGCGGCTGCCCGTGATGAACTAGCGTTCAAGAGGGACCAGATGGCCATCGAGAACCTACAGCTCCAGATCAACGAGAACCTCAAGAAGTGGGAGCACGAACGGTCCATGAGGGCTTTGGAGCAGCAAATCAAGGGCATGAGCCTGGAGGAGGCCAAGATCGCGCTCCAGATCAAAGGTGTCGATTGGGACATCGCCCGCAGCAAGCTTGTGACGGACGAAAACGGTAAGGTGATCGGGACTACGGAAGGGATGCTCGATGCGCAGCGGCTAAAGCTGCTGGAGGCCCAAACGGCCTTGGCGCAACTGGACGTTCAGGACCGAGCGGCCGTCCAGAAGTTCCTGGCCAACGAGGGTATGGCTGGGTTCGACCGCATCCTCCAGCTACCTTCGGTCCAATCGGCCTTCTCGATGGCTTTCAAGATCGTGCAGGATGCGATGGATAACCCACCCAAGCTCAACAACCCCGAGGCCGTAGCGACCTACAACGCGGCCGCCACGATCCTCAACAAGCTCGGCAAGATGACGGCCTACGGCGAGGCTACCATCAAGGACACGTTCCCGTTGATCGACCCCAAGACGGTCAAGCCCGGTTGGTGGCAGAATCTGTGGAAGGGTCCGGCCTACGCGGCCTTCAAGGAGCGTTACGATAGGGCCTTCGGCGGGCAGACATCGGGCGGCGCGCCGGCCGCGGCCGGTCCAACGGGGGTGCTCAGCGACCTCAACAAGTTGTGGCAGGCGGACGCCACGGTGGACCGCTACATCGAGATGTTCAAGGCTAGGTAAATGACCGACGAGGATATCGCTCGGCAACTAAAGGTAGCCTTGGCCACGATGGAAGGTGCGCCAGGTTTCGCTGAGTTGACCTACGGGCAGCAGTTGCAGGCTAGGCGCGGCGTGGCCTTGAGCTACCTGAGGCAGACTTCGCAGTGGACGAAGCTCAGCCCGGGTCAACAGAACGAAGTGCTGGCGGCCGCGGCCCTGGGTCCGCCCGTGTTCCAGAACAAGGTCTACGGCTCCAGCGTGTTGCAAGCCGTCGAGAACTACAAGCAGGAGGAGGTCCAGATCGCTTCGGCGGCTCGGGAACTGGTGGGCTCGATCCCGAAGTGGGCGACCCGTGGGGCCAACCCGGAAACGGCCGGACAGGCGGTTGCCTCCAGGATGCCGCGACCGGCCTTGGATCGCTTGAAGGCTGCATACGTGGCCGGCGAGATGGCCCCTCAGATGCACATGGCCCGGTGGATGACGACGAAGGTGGCTGACCCGATAGCGAAAGCCTTGGGCATCGACACCAACGTGAGCGAGCTTGTCTTCGGCGACGACGCCCGCAAGGCCCACGAGTACATCGGGATGGTGCTTGACGGGGAGGACGGAGCGGGAACGGCCGCCAGGCTACGAACCATCGGGAATGCGGCAGGCTTCGCGCTGAACGTGGCAGGCTTCGCTACGGCGACGCGGCTGGGCCCCACGGAGGCCCTGAACAAGCTCGCGGTACCGGCGGCCGCCCGAGCCTTGATGGGTACCGGCCCGGCCCGAAGGCTGGCTACGGCTGCCGTTAGCGAACTGGGGCCGCATGCCGTGAAGGCCATCGGATCGGGCCTTGTCGGGGCTATCGACAAGGTGCTTGAGAACACGTCTTCGGACAATCTGAAAGCGATGGACAACGTGGCCGGCGCGTTCGGCCAGTGGGCTGCCGGTGATTTCGTGTTCTCGGTAGCCTTCCGTAGTGCTTTCACGGCCATCGCCAAGACGGCCGGCAAGCTTCTGGGAGGGGCTGCCGTGGGTCGGCGGTACGGCGAGTTGATGATCGACCTGGACCGCACGACCAAACAGGTCTACGAGGACGCGCTGGCTTCGTACCTGAGTGGCCGGGCCGTGGACGAGGGAACCCTGGGACGGCTGCCCGTGGCGCTCCAGGACAACCTCTTTCAGTACAGGACCATCGTGGAGTGGATGAAGAAGCCCAAGGTGGAACTGGGCCAGCAGAACCCCGTGGTCAAGACCATGTTGGCAGCCAACAACGTCGGCCTGTCGGTCCGCCCCCTGGAGAACGGCGGCTGGCGCCTGACGGACATCCACAACCCCACGATGGCCGAGTTACACCCCAACGTGGTCGCCGTCAACTTGCGCCTGCGCGACGAACTACGGAACCAGCTTGTGGCGAAGGCCAACCGGCTTAAGACTTCCATCGACGACGTGATCGCGAAGGAGATGGAAGGCTCCGTGTGGTGGACGCAACCGTTCGATAACGCCCCCGATTCCGTCAGCCGCCTTTTCGGTAAGGATTCCATCCTGAGCAGTCCCCACGTGAACAGCCCGGCCATGGCGCGTGCCCTTGAGAAGGACCGGTACGTGCCGGTCTGGAAGCGCGGAGCTCTCAATAGCTCTGAGTTGGAGGCGCTACGGGCTCACCTCAAGGCAGGTGCCGAATACTTCGAGGAAGGCTACGTGGGGCTGACGGTGGACCGGTGGCGGAGGGCCGACCGCAACCTCATACCGTTCTCCAACACGACCGATGTCCGGTTTCGGCCGGGGCAGCCGGGTCCGGCGGAACCTGGCGAGGTTATCAAGCCCGCCATCGCGGTAGCTCGCAAGGTCGCCCCGGTCCAGGAGGTCCAGGCTGCCGGAGTGCGGGCCGAGCGGTTGTTGCGGGAACTCGGGCAGGGCACGGACAGGGCGCTGTGGGAGACCCCGCAAACCCTCCAGCGTTACCTCCTCATGGAGAAGGGCTTCGATGCGGCTCGGCTACCGGATGGTACTGTCCAGATGTTCTACCCTGGGGCCCAGATCAAGCTGATCGACGACAGGATCAGTTCGGCCTCGGGCCGGTTCTCCACCAGAGCCATCGCCAAGCTTCAGAAGGACTACAGCGACACGGGCCTGATGGCCATGATGCGCGTTGAGCTTGCGGCCAAGGCCAAGGCTCCCATCGGGGACAACAAGCTTGTGGCCTCGATCCTGAGCCGCATGGCCGGCCCCAAGGTGGACACATCGGCCATCAGCGATTTTACAAAGCTATACTTGCGGAACATCGAGGGGTTCCAGAACGCGAGGGTCAGCGTCGTCGCCGATCCCCAACTGACCTATGGGACGGAGAAGGCCGTCAGGATCGACCAAACGGGTACTATCACGCTTCCGAAGCGCCCGCGCCTCAACTTGGTAGAGGTGCGCAAGGGCCGTGAGCCGACGGTGGTCGTGCGAGTGCCGGCCGACATTGCCAAGCCCTCGGTCCGCCGCAACTTCGTCGAGGACCTGACGCAAGGCATCAATGCCCTGGGGCCGGAATCCTACAAGGCTTCGAGGATGAAGCCGGAGGAAGCCGGGCGTATCTACTCAGGGACCGTGGCTCGCTACTCCGTGCCGGAGGGGTTCGGCCAGGACGAGCAGATTCGTTGGTCCTATGACATCCTGACTGCTCGAGGCGGTTCGCTACGTGCCGATCCCAACGGCCGGTGGACGATAGAACTGGGAGAGAGCCGCAAGAGCTTCGACCGTTGGGAAGATGCCTTCGACCACGTACTCAAGGGCACCGTGACGCGCAAGCAGATGGAGGTGGCGCTAGCCGACCGTGGCTATAGGCTAAAGGACGTTACGGGATCCGACGGCCGTAGGGTCGCCTTCGGCGTCGTGGACTCGTCCGGCAAGTACGTACCGGGCTGGCAAGGGGCCACGATAGCCGACCTGATCGACGCTTCGGGCATCCGGCCGAAGCTGGACGGTCCCTCTGTCGGACCGCGCCTGGCCGTAATCGGCGGAGACCCCGACAGGCTCGTCTACCAGGACGGCATCATCATCGGGGGCCAACGCAAGCTTGCGAGCTACCTTGACGGCTTCGAGGACTGGAAGGCCCGTGAGGGTCAGCGCATCTTCGGGTGGGGCGAGGCCGAGATTCGCCAGGCAAGCCCGGTGCGGTTCCACGTCGAGGTGCCCCAGCTTGGGGCTCGGGAGACGTTCTCCAGCCTCCAGGAGGCCAAGGACTGGGTAAGCAGCCTCAAGACGGCCGAAGGGACCTGGAAGGTCGCCGGGCGACGTGGCTTTGAGTTCCAGCTAACGGCAGACGGCTACAGAATCATGGGTCAAGGTACCGAGCAGACCTTCAGTACGCTGGAGGCTGCCCAAGAGTTCCTGGCCAAATACCCTGATCCGGGCTTCGCGCCGCCCATCGCGGGGGACCTGGAGCGGTACACGGTCGAGGTACTCGACTATCTCAAGGTGAAGGCCGATGGAGCCATCATGCCAAGGTTCTGGATGGAGCCCAAGGATACCGAGCTTCGCTACCATCCGACCTTGGCCAAGATCAACCAGTTCCTGTTACCGAGGCGCACCTTCCTGGAGAAGACGTTGCGGAGCCTCGGCCGGGACGACCTTATGGCGCACTGGCGCAACGTCGATAAGGGCGTCACGCTGTGGAAGTTCGAGAGCGACCGTGGGGCCAAGTTGATTCGCAAGATGTTCGACCCCCTGTACGAGGGCCAGAGTTTGTCGGTCGAGCAGAAGATGTGGCGCAGGATGCAACTGGCCGACTACCTGGAGACGAAGCCTGGGGCGGACCGCGCAAAGTTCCTGGAGAAGCACGGCCTCAGCAAAGATGCGGGCTTCCTCAAGGTGGCCGCATCCGTCGAGGATTTCTATGACTCGATGGGGGCTCGGTTCAACATCGACCCCCGCAAGTGGCGTAGCGAGTACCTGCCGCACGTGCAGCGTTACATGGTCCGGTCGAGCCCCGCACAGATCAATCAACTGACGGGCATGCTGAGCCAAGACGCCGTCGAGACGATCTTCGGTAAGTACGTGCCCAAGGAGATCAGGTGGTGGGCTGAGAATGAGCGGGTCTCCGATCTGCTAAGCGACTTCATGGACCGCGACCCGCTGTCGCAGATGCTGCGCTACAACACGCAAGGCCTCAAGAAGCTGTACGTCGATCCGCCCTACCGTTACCTCGTGCAGGCCATCAACAAGGGTGAGGTCCCCGATCAGATCGCCACCAATCTGAAAGTGTACTTTCGACAGATCAACGGGACCGACATCACGGACGTACAGCGCGTGATCGGCGACTTCCAGGATCGCTACGCAAAGGCTATCGCGAAGAGCCAAGCGAACTTGGATCGCAAGTACGCGAAGATTTTCGAGCAGTACCTGAGGGATCACCCCGGTCTGAAAAGCGGCGCGATGCCGGCCGACATGGCCGCCGAACTGGAGAAGCACAAGCGTGTGGCGGCCCAACTGACGTCCCAAAGGTTCCGGGCCGCCCAGGGCTCGTGGCTTGCGCAGCTGTACACGCTCAACTACGGGGCCTACATGGGCTGGAGGCCTTGGATCACGATCCGCAACATGCTCCAGGTCGAGCACACCTTGGCGGCGCGGGTCGGCACGAGCTATGTACACCGGGCCATGGTGGACCTGGACCAGAATTGGGCGCAGTACGGCCACATCGTGGATCTGTTGCGCAGTAAGGGCCTGATACTGGACACGCCGCCTATCATCGGTGACATCATCGAAGAGAACTGGAAGTTGGGGCCCCGCTTGCGCGGCGTCGTTGAGCACGGGCTACGCAACATCGGCGACAGCGACATCTGGAGCCGTGTGACGGCCTGGAGGGCGGCCGAGATCAAGTGGAACGAGGCCATGGACCTCCTCAAGCAAGGCAAGCTCCAGACGGTCGAGCAAGCGGTGCGGCATGCCGATGTGGACCTCATGGCACCCGACGTGTTCAAACGCGTCATGTCGTTGATGGAGCAAGGAAAGCCGCAGTCGGCCCTGGACGTGTTCGGTACGTCCGTCGTCGAGGAGACCATGTTCGTCTACCGCAAAGGCGACAGTCCCATATGGAAACGCGGCGTCATGGGCACGCTGTTTGGGCAGTTCATGGTCTACCCCTACAACTACGCAGCCAACATCGCCGGCATAGCCGCCGCAAGCTACGCCCCGGTCTGGAAGCGTGTGGCGGCCCTGACGCGGCTTGCACTCAACGGCGTTGCGATCTACGAAGCGTTCCGGGCCATGGGCGTCGATGCGCGAGACTTCTTGCCCTGGAACCCCTTCGGAATCCGTGGTGGGCCCAACTTCTGGCTGTTCACGAACGCCCTGTCGGTGCTGGAACCCGGCTACCGCGGCCGCCAGGCCCGCAGCGAGTTCGAGCGCATCTTGCCGGTCAACCTTCTGACGGCTTCGGTCCGTGTGGCCCAAGGCAAGCCCGCCGACCTACAGTTCCAGATTCCCTCGTCGTTGGTCCCCGGCTACTACATGGCAAAGGGCCTTGCCGATGCGGCCAAGCTGATGGACGAAGGCAAGGTCTGGCAAGCGTTCCTGCGGGCAGGCTCGTTCCCGCTGGCCAACGACGAGGAGTCCCGTTAAGTGCGAGCCAGGGCCTTTAGCTGGTCATAGGAGGCCAGCCACCGGACGACGGCTCCGTTGTGTAGCCGCAGCCGCAAGTCGGCCTTGAAACCCCACGGGTCGAAGACCCAGGACAGGTCGCGGACGGCCGTCCATCTGTAGGAAAGCCCGTTGCAAGCCGTAAAGGACCGGTCCGTCCGTAGCCCCCTCAAGGTCTCTATCGCCTCCTGGAGGCGGTTGCGCTCGAACCGTCTCCTTCTGTAGAGGTAGCAGCGGACGGCCGCTTGTGAGCACCCGAGCACAAAGGCTATGTCCTTGGGGCGGCGTGGCATCCTCGCATCGGGGTGGCGACGGAACCAGTCCGCCACTTGCGACCTGTGTTGGCTTGGCAAGTAGCGCCCACGCTTCCAGTGTCCGCCGGCGGGCGAGCGGTCCACTCCAGACGCTATCAGGGCTCGGCGGACCGTATCGGCGCTCCCAACACCGAGAAGTTGGGCGGCCCGCCGTAGGCTGCCGGCCCTTCGGTAGGCTGCGGCAGCCTTGTAGGGGTTCAGTCTATTCTGGGACATCGGATTCCCTTCCCGTCCATGAGTAGACTTCCTTGGTGGCTCGGCTCGGATAGTCGTGCTGGTGCCCGTTCAGCCCGATCTTGATGAAGCCGCGCTCCGCCAGTTCCGCCAGCACTTCCGAAAGCTCGGTCGCCCTCAAGTTGAGGTTGCGTAGCAGCCGCCCCCTATCGACCTTCTTGCACTTCGCGATGTAGCGAGCGACGGTCCTGTAGTGGGTCCACTGCCTTCCCTGGGTCACGGTGTTGAGGATGGTTGGCGTCTTGTGCATGGTCGCATCCAGTAGCCGCGCGGCATCCTCCAGGTCCTCCCTCGTTATGGCATTGTCCGTCGTGTACCGCTGAGCCTTCATCAGGAGGGCCACCTTGCGAACCGTAATTTGCATGCGGCCCTTGATGCCGATCAGTTCCGGCCTGAGGTCCATCTCGTCCATGAGCCTGTGATAGTAGGCTTCGACCCATTCCTTGGCTTCATCGGTCAGGTAGTGCTCGCCTTGCGTGTGCTCGGCGATCCAGGCCAGTCGCTGCGCCAGTTCCTTGTCGGTCGGTGAGCCTATCGGCACGAACGGCTCGAATCGGCGTCGTGCCACCTTGTCCTCCATGACGATGACGGTGCGGCTGAGAAATCCGTCTGCCGATGCTTGACGGGGAAGACTGTCGCGGATCACGTCGGGCTGGATGCCCCCGACAAGCACGGTGTGCAGCCGTCTTAGTACCTCCAGTCCGTAGCTACGTGTGCCCGAGTCTCGGCGATCCTTCGGATTGTAAATCTCCAGGAAGAACTGGATCAGGCCCTCTTTGTACTGCTCCTTGCCGATGAGGGTGCCTACCTCCGGGGCGAGGATCACGGCCTCCGAGGTCGGCTTGTAGATCAGGGGTCTCCCATCAGGACCGATGAGGGGCTTGCCTGGGATCGGCTTACCGTCCTCGTCCAGTTCGTAGAGTGGCCTGCCCGGCGTCTTCGGCAGTAGTTGCTCGATGATACCCTGCTTGGTGCTCTCGTTGCGGATGATCTTGAGATGCTTCATGAGGCGCAGGTTGGGGTTCTTCATGTACTTCGGGAACTCTTCCAGGAGGCTCGTGATCTCATCGATGATGGTATCCTTGCCCCATAGAGCAGGGGGCGACACGAGCAGCAGGTAGAAGTTCGTGAACAGGCGCTTGTCGCCCCAACGCAACCACGCCTCGCGCTTGATGGCGGCCGACAGGCAAGCAAGACCGCACCACGCGGTGAACGCCGACGGCACGATGGTACCGCGCATGTGGTAGCCGAGGTCCGACAGGAAGCCCTTCTGCTTCGGCAGGTTCTTGTCCCACGGCTCGTAGTCCCACTGGCCGTTTCGGGGCCTGTCGTCTACGGGACGCGGCGGCTTGTCAGGCGCTTTGCCCACGGGGTAGCTCCTCCAACTCACCCCAGGACTTGCCCAAGGACAGGTCCACAGGGAAAACGCAAGACCGACCCTCGATCTGGACCGGCTCCTCCATGATACGCCTCAAGCTGCTACAGGCCACGCGCACCTCGCTACTGGGTGCCAACAGCACGATGGAGTCGTGGACCTGGCAGACGATTCGCGTCTGTAGCCTCTCCTTGCAACGCCACTTGTAGAAGCCGATCAGGGCACGGTTGGCGATGTCGGCGGCGTTGGACTGCATCGGGAAGTCCAGGGCCTCCTTCTCTATGTCGTCCTTGGAGCCGAGGAACAAGCGCACCCTTCCGAAGGCGTTCTGTAGGCGTGGCGGGCTCCGCGTGAACAGGTCCCGCAACAGTTGCTCCCTCCAACGAAAGTACGCCGGGTGCGTCTTGGCGTAGTTTTCAAGTACGCTGCGAAGGCGGGCCATGGTCAGGCCGGCTTCCGGCACCTTGACGGTCACGTTGTCCAGGAGCGTCTGTAGGCCGCCGCCGTAGGAGAACCCGAATATGATGGTCTTCTCGGCCCTTCGCAGAACTTTCCACTGAGGATGGTCGGGCTCCACGTCGAATAGTTGCCGAGTCAGAACATCGTGGACATTCAGGCCCTTGTCGAAAATGTCCTGTAGTACATCGTCATGGCTAACGGCGGCAAGTATCCGTAGCTCCAGGTTTGAGTAGTCGGCCGAGATGAAACGCCAACCGTCGGGGGCCACGAACAGCTTGCGAGCCTCCTCGGGTTGGTTCTGGATGTTGAGCCTGTCGTCGTCGGTGACGAGTTCCGTGGCTCCTCCCGATGCGAGCCGCCCCGTCCGGGTTCCTATAATCTTGTACTTGGGATGAACGCGGCCGTCGGACCACACGGGAAAATCCGTATAGGTACTGTACAGCTTCTCGACGCGCGACCATTCCCGTTGCAACGCAATGAAGGAATGGGTGCGGCGCAGCTCCTCGGCTTCCCGATGGTGGGCCTCCGTGGGCCTCACGAGGTTTTCCAACAAGGCCAGCCTGTTGGAAATCGCAATGGACAGCTTGACCATGGGTAGCTGCGCATAGGACCAACGTCCGCTGTCCGTCTTTAGCTGTCGGTAGCCGTCGGGCAAGCGCATGGGCTTGACCTGCGCGACCAGATCGGCAAGCTCCTTGGCCTTCCGGTACTTTTTCGTGTTGGTGCGCTTGGGGGCGGTCTTCAACCATTCGACCGCTCTCTGGAACTGGCCGGCGACCTCGCCATGAAACAGAAGGTCCATGTGCTGATCCGAGTTGATGTTGAAAGACCCCGGCAGCCCGTAGTCGGTGTGCATCTTGCGCTCAAGCTCATCGAGTTGCTTCCGTAGCTGACCCTTCCAGGTCCTCAGGCGCTTTTGGCTGAGGGGCAAGCCCGTCATCGTCATCTCCAGGGTCGGCTCGATCAGTTCCATAGAAATGTTGCGGTACAGGTCATAGGTGCCCTGGATGCGCAGGTCTTCCAGGAGCCCGTCGCGCACCTGTAGGGTCGCCGTAGCGTCCCGCGCGCAGTAGGTCCGCGTGGTCTCATCGGGCAACTGTAGCAACGCAACGGTACGGCCCGAGACTTCCCCTTTCCAGTAGGGCGTCTTCCCGTACAGGAGCGTGATGTAGGACAGGTTGTGGGGTAGCTCGGGGTGCACGGCGTGGTGCATCAGGATAACGTCGTCATGGGCCGTGATCTTGGGCTCATCCAGGTCCTTCCTCAGAATCGGCAGGTCATAGGACGCGTTGGCGAAAACGAGCTTGGCCCGCTTGAGGGTATCGCGCAGCAGCTTGCGGGCCACAGGCTCGTCCTTGGGCTCCCAGTAGGGCTTGCGTCCTTGCGACCAGAACGGGACCACGACGGCATCCTCGGGGCTTGTAGCGATGCCGACCATGATGATGCGGCTCGAATCGGGGTTCAGGCCCGTAGCCTCGATATCGCATCCCCACAAGGAGCCCTTGGCCTTGTCGCGCAGGGCCTCCAGGTCTCCCAAGGTGGGCCGCAACTGGAAGCGCTCCCGGGGCGGTTCCCACCGTTTCAGGGACAGCTCTCGGGCTTTGTCCAAGTCGGCGATCATGACGACCAGTTCCTTGCGGGCCCCTCGCAGGATGTAGGCGGGGTGGAACGTCGGGATGCCGACAGCCCCTCCCTTCAAGGGAAAGACGGACCCGCGCACCTTCGTGATGCCGGAGCCCCACTCGCCGAGCACATACCGTAGCGGCTTGTCTCCCATCGCCACGACGACCCAGGCCCGCTTGAGAACCCAGTCCAGCTCGGCCTTGAGCCCGAACTTGCAGCATTCCAGGGCCTCCTCGACTTCGGCCGAGTCGAACGGCCCTGTCGGTAGGCACGGTAGCACGTTTGAGACCCAGGTGTTCCGCCTCTGTATGGAAGCCTGGACGCAAGCGTGGCTCAGGAGCTTGCCGGCCGGTCCCACAAAGGGCTTACCGGCCCGATCCTCCTCGATGCCCGGAGCCTCCCCATAGATCGCTATCCTGAAATCGGGTATCTCGCTGATGCCCCAGCAGCGGCGCTTTCGGTTCAGGGGACAGACGGGGCACCGCGAGCCGTTGGCGGATCGGTCGAACCGGTAAGCCATTCATCGCACCAAAAGGATCCCGACGATGACGGCCGCAGCGAAGGCTGCCGCTCCCACGGCCACAGTACGCTGGAAAGACAGCCGCGCAATCCGCGCTTCCAGGGCCACAATGAGGTCGGCCTTGGCAAGAGCGTCGGCCTCCAGCGCCTGTGCCGCCCTAAAGAAGACCTCGAACTGATCGGCGTACCACAGGGCCTTGCGGGCCTCACCGACGGTTATCTCGAAGGTGAGGTTGTCATCGGGTTGGGGCTCGGGCGGCTCGGGCCGCTCCAGCGCTTCGGTCCCTACCAAGGCCACAAGCATGAAGATAGCCAACAGTGCCTGTCTCATCGGTGCTTCCTTTCGAGGTCGGCCAGGAACTTCTGGGCCTTCTGAAGAACATCGGCCTTGTCGGCGCCTCGGATGTGGTGGGCGAACCGGAGGCGGTCGCTTACCATCAGGACGCGCCAGTCGTACAGGCCGTCGGGGCCCCGCTCCTCGGAGTGCCCTTCAATAAGGATCACGGGCGGCTTACGGAATGAGGGCCAGCGTAGCTCCGGCTGGTCCTTGGTGCCTCGTGCCATCACGACCTCCCGAATCGGCTCTTGAAGGCGGCCTGTATCTCGGCTGCCTTCTGTCGCTCCAGGTCGGCTTTGATCCTGGCAGCCGTTTCCTCAACGTCCCTGTTCAGGGCCTTGACGCTGTCATGGGGCTTCCAGCCCACGGTGTGGAGCGCCGTTCGGTCGGCCTCCTCGGCCGTCTCGTGGCCATGCAGTAGCTTCCACAGGGCGAACGCTGCGGCCGACCCCAAGGCGATCAGCAGGGTCCAGAACCAGCTTTTCTTCATCGGATTGCTCCTTCCCTAAAAGCTTTGGTATCGAAGTGCGCCAAGTCTTGGCGGAGCTTGGGCTCCGAGCACAGCCGCCAAGGCGTTCGATCCCCGGCGGCCTTACGGACGCGCGCAAACTCATAGGCGGCCCTGATCGTCTTGCCGTAGACCCAATAGTAGGGGGCCACGCCGGCTCGCAGTATCGGAGGCTTGCCGCCAGCTGCCTCCAGATCATAGAAGACGGCAAGTGACTCGAACTGGAGCCACGGTTCGTCGGTGACCCACACGCTGTGGGGTAGCTGAGCGGCCCAGGCAGGTAGCCTTTGGCCTCCTACCTCGACGTACAGAGCTATCTGGCCTTGGGCAGCGGCTGCGAAGTCGGCCAGTTCCTGGTCGTCCTCGGGGCCGCTTTCCCTTACATCGAGCTGGAGGCGGTGGACGGGCTGAACCTGGGCCACAGCGGCGCAAACGGACAGCAGGTCGAGGGCCGAAAGGGACAGGGGGCCGGAGCCCCCCGTCCTTACCTGCACTCCGAGTGCGCCATCGTGGAAGACGCGGTACTCGAAGAGGCTGATCAGCAAGGTGACTACTCCTCGGCGTCGCCGTAGTCGCTGTCGGCGATGGAGACCCACTCGTACCACTTCTGCTCCATCTTGCCGTCCCGGTCCGGCCCGATGCCGAGCTTGCAGGCGGCCTTGCGCCCGATGAAGGACCGGGCTCCGCCGACGAAGTAGTTGGTCTCCTTGGAAATCTTGACCCCGAAAGCATTGCAGACGTTGCGCAGCCGCGTCCGCTGCTTCTCGAAGTGCTCGCTTTCGGACTGGACTACGTAGCGGGACCAGAAGGTCTTGCCGATGGGGTCGCGCCCCTCGAAGTCCACGTCGTCGGGCTTGCCGATGCACTGGAGGCGCAGGGTAAGCATGTAGTCGCCGTTGCGGGTAGGCTTCGAGTCGTCGGCGTCCGTGACCTGGAACGCGTACTGGCCCTTGGGCCACGGCTTGAAGCCGGTCTGTACCTTGCCCTCGTCCTCGAAGAGGCCCGAGATGCCGCCCTTGACGGAGGCCCTGTTCTTGGCAGCAGCCATTCGTAACTCCTTGGTGGGTTGGAGGCCCCACCGTGCCTATGGGGATTGATGGCCCCCCGACGGGGGGCCTTGGGGAAACGGGGGGTGGCCGGCCCCTTTTCGCGCTCCTTGGACCTCCTTCCTGCTCCCCTCGGAATCAGTCTATCTCTTCGACGGTCTGGTAAGCATCCGGGTTGTACTGTTTCAGTTCGATCTCCCGAATGATCTTGTATGTCGGTGTGGCGATACGTGTCGGCAGCTTCGGGGGCACGTCGCCGACGAACCTGATCCTCGCATAGGGGAAAGACTTCGTGGGCTTGACCTGAGCCACGAAGTTGTCCTTGTCGCGAGAAAGGAACAGCACCGTGTCGAAGTAGTGGGTAAGTTGGGGGCCGAGCTTGCGGCCGGTCGCGTCGGGCTGATCCACCATGTAGCCGGTCCGCTGGTCCGACTCGTAATTGACGCCCATGGTGGCCACGAAGACCACGTTGGGTATGTCCTTGAAGGCGTTGACGATCTTCGTGAGGCGGATTCCGACCGTGTTGTAGTCTTGGATGCGCATCGCCTCAAGCGGATCAGTGATGCCTTTCTCCTTGCGGCCCTCGGCATCTGGGGGCGCATCTATGACTTCCATATCCATGCGGCGGCTCAAGCGGCTAAGGTCATCCAGAATGACGGTCTTGAGCTTACCCTTGAGGCTGTTGAATGGCTTGTCGTAGTCGGCGATGGCCCACGCGAGCCTCAGCATGCGCATCCACAGGTCCTTGTGCCCGGCGATGGTAACCTTGGGGTCGTGAAGGTCCGAGACGGTCCTCAGGCCGCGGTCGATGTTGATCCAGAGGCGCACGCCGGGAAACGTCGAGGCCAGTTTCGTCTTGCCCGCACCGGGCCTGCCGCAGAACAGGTAGCTACCCGGTTCGGACTCGTCGTCCGTCCAACCCAACTCGAACGGCTCGCGGTCCGGCTCGCTTTCGCGGTCGGCTGCCGGCTTCTTCCTTTTCAGTTCTGTTGCCACAGTTGCCTCCAAACCCTACGGATCATGATTGCCTTGTACAGAGGATAATCGAGGCGGCCGCTTTCCTTGTAAAAGGCGGTCGTCTCCCGGACGATGACCGAGACCCTGACATAGAGGATATCGCCCCAACCGGCAGGCAGGTCCTCGGCCCAGTATGACTCCTCGATGACCAGGAGCCCCAGTAAGTATCCTGCGACGAAGTAGTCCTGCCGTTCTTTGCTCCACGAGAGCCAGTCATTGCCGTTCAGCTCAGGTAGCATATTCTCGGCGACCCCTTGTGTCAATATGAGTACGGACAAGAGAGCCACCAGCCTTGCTCTCACGGCGCGTCCCTCACGAAGCCTGCCGCTGCGGCGCTTTGGTGGGTCACGTTGGTCCGGCAGATGGACCAGAACTCGCACTTGCGATGGTAGGAGAAGCAGTGGTTGGTCTGCCTTCCGAAGGCTGCCATGAGGGGCACCTTTTTCTCCTTGACGGCCCGCATCCGGCGCGACAGGTCCTCCAGGGTATCCACGGCGTACAGTTCGAAGTCCTCGAGGTCCTTATGGCTGCGCGTTATGAGGTCGCCTCGGAAGCACTGGATGTTGGCTGGGTTGTCGGAGCGGCCGTTCCAGTAGACTACGTCGGGGACCGTGCCCGCCAGCCTCAGCTTGGGGTAGTTCTTCCGTACGAGCCAGTGGTAGCAGGTGACCTGATCGCCCATCTCGACGTTACGGACCGTAAGCTCGACGGAAAACGAGCTTGTCTTGGCCTCCAGGATGTAGACCATCCCTGTCCCGTCCTCGACGAGCGTATCGAGCCGTCCCGTGACCCTGTAGCCGTTGGGCAGCTTGGCCGACAGTTCCTGCTCGACGGCGATCACCCGAAGGTCCCGCCGGTCGCGTTGCCCCAGTTCGTCGGCCCACCGACCGAACATCACGGGCATCCTTTGCACGGCCTGTGTGTACAGCTCGTCGGTCTCGAACTCGGTCCGCCTCATCTTAAGCGAGTCCAGGCCTTCCTTGATGCCACGGTCCGTGGCTACCTTGTGGCTTTGGTCGGCCCCCGTTCTGTAGAAGGCGGCTCGTGCATCATGGAAGGCGGCCCCGAACAGGAGCGAGTAGCTCTGGTAGGCCGGCCTTAGCTTCAAGCCGTGGTGCAAGTAGAACTTTCGCTTGCAGTCCAGGAACTCGCTCCAGAAGTGGATGCCGCTCTCCGAGGCCCCGCGCCTACTGTCCTTCTTCTTCGTCTTCCCCATGGTTACTCATCCTCCTCACTGACCTCCAGTAGCGACGCTTTGACGATCTCCAACCGACCGAGCGCCTCAGACAGGCTCGGAGGCTCTGAGGCCATCCATGTCGTGGAGTCATCGGCCATGATCCCGATCACAAGCAGCCACCGGTACTGATCGGCGTTGGACAGTACTTCCATGGCAAGTTGGGCCGGTGTCCTGCTCCCGGCGCCCTCTCCGGTTCTGGTACTCACAGCTTCTCCTCTCGGCACCGTTGCTCGTAGTAGCTCTCTCGGTCCAGCTCGCGGATCACCTGGACCGCGACCCTGTAGCGGGCCAGTTCCGCCTGGAGCCATGTCCGCGCCGACCGTGCGGCTCGTATCACCTCCTCGTCCGACAGCGGTATGCCCTGCCGGCATTTCCACCCGCCGGCCGCCTCCAGAAGTCTGATCTTGTACTCGTCGTCGAGCTTTCGGTATTCCTGCTCCGTCATCTTTCCCTTCCTTTCGGTTATCGGCTCATCGCCGCCGTCAGTACCGCGATCAGTACCCAGGCTTCACGCTCGCCCGTCGGCCCTGTGGTCACAGCCTCGATCCGCAGGTCGCCCCACCGCGCCCGCACGATCCACCAGGGCCGGCCGTCCGGTCCCGAGACCTGGATCGGCCTCGGCTCAACCCAAAGGCCCTCGTGGTCCCATCGCGGCTCCCGGCGCTCTTTCCCCGTGGCTACCACGGCCCCGAAGATCGCGATTGCCAGCGCGCAGCCTACCAGCAGCAGGCGATCGAGCCACGGCAGGGGCCGTGCGAAGAGCCTCATCGCTGCGGCCCGCAGACGCTGTCCAGTATCTCGACGAGCGTGGGGGCCTTGAGCCAGAC
>Ga0209101_1001284_pt1 | contig 18967 bp, 12 predicted proteins | sample ConPoolayeCmetaG_FD_185481 | JGI IMG/M metagenome (GOLD analysis project Ga0209101, IMG submission 185481) | Hot spring microbial mat communities from California, USA to study Microbial Dark Matter (Phase II) - Cone Pool mat layer C metaG... ...
GCGGCGTGGAGAGGGGGCGAGGGGGTGGGGCTTTTCGCGATGGACGGCACGGCTGAGTAATTACGAGCAAATGACAAATGTTCATTTGTCATTACTTTCTAGTCCATTTCACATTCGCCCAATCGCCTTTTTTCACATAGACGATGCCGAGGTTGAACACCTGCCCCACATACGTTTCGTTGTTATAAGTGAACTCGAATTCGTCGGTTTGCGGATAGCCGAGGTTGTTCGCCTGGGCGAATTTGTAGAGCGCGGCTTGATCGTTGATAGGCATCCAGGTCAACTTTTTTGCCGCCGCAATCGCGGCTTGCGCGACCGGATCGAGTGGAGGAGGAGGTTGCGTGGGCAGGCGCACGCGATAGTTGTTTTGCAATGCGGCGCGAAAATCGGCGATGAGCGCGGGACGATTCGAGATGCTCCAGCCGGTCGGGTCGCTCGGAAAACGTTGCCAGCGAAACAGCACCAGCGCTTGAATCGGCTGATTACTTGCCACCGCGTTCCAATCGTCAATTTCTTTGAACGCCGCGCGAATCCAGCCGACGTTGCGATCTTCCCACGGTTGCGCCTGCGTTTCGGTGATGAGCACCGGCACCGCTTTCAGTGACGCGGGAATCGCTGCCATAAAATCGCGATAGGCGCGAAATTCAAATTGCCGATTCTGGAACGGCGGATCCATCGGACGATTGATCGTGACGAGACTGGGGTCGAGTCCGTGCGTGTATGTATGCAGCGCGATCGCATCGGGTTTGGCGTTCAATGTGACGCATTGATTCAAAACGTCCTGAAAATATTTGATCCAATCACCACTGGTATTGCCCGGGTAGGTCGTTTGATTGTTCCAGGGCGCGGGCGCAGCGGGCACCACCCAATCGTCGGCATGTCCGGCGATTCGTTTGATGGTGGCGCGACATCGGGCAAAGCACTGCGCATAGCGCGCGGGCGTGATCACTTCGCCCCCTTGACCGTTGGAGTTACCGGGACGCTCCCAGGGACTGTTCGTCTCGTTGCCGATCACCCAGATGTGGGCGTGTTTGGACGCCGCCACAAACGCCGCGCATTGCTGCGCAAACGCATCATACTGCGCGGACACGGGGATCGTCCCTGCCGCGCCGTAACCATTGTTGAGACGAACAATCGGCACAAGTCCCGCACTCGCCAGCGCGGAAAAATCGCCGTCGTGATCCGGGGGATTGACCTGTACGCTGACTACGACCCAGCCGGTTTTGCTGGCGCTGGTGAACAACGATTCCGCGCCGGGGTCGTGCATTCCGAAAATGTGAGTGGGCAACGGCGGCATTTGAACCTCCAGAAATTGGGTGATGGGGTGATTGGATTGTAAGGCGGATGGGGTCAAGTGTCAAGCGTCAATGCCGAAAATGTCGGACGCCGGTGACAACCATCGCGATATTCGCCGCGTCGGCGACGGCGAGTGACTCGGCATCGCGCTGCGAACCGCCGGGGTGAACAATCGCGGTGATGCCGGCGCGCGCGGCGATCTCAACCGCATCGGGGAACGGGAAGAATGCATCCGATGCCATCACCGCACCGCGCGCTTGATCACCGGCGCGCTCTATGGCGATGCGCACACAATCCACGCGATTCGGTTGCCCCCCACCGATGCCGACGGTCGCTTCGCCGCGCGCCAGCACAATCGCATTCGATTTGATGTGTTGCACCGCGCGCCACGCGAATCGCAGCGCGCGCATTTCTTCCTCAGTCGGCGCGCGCTGGGAGACGACACGCCACGTCGTATCGCCTGGGTCGCCGAAATCCGCATCTTGTTGTAGAATGCCGCGCGTGATGGAACGTAATTCGTACGGTGGCTCGATGGTGAGGTCAGGCATTGCCACGAGGCGCGTGTTCTTTTTGGCTGCCAGAATCGCGCGCGCTTCATCGGAAAAGCCGGGCGCAATGATGCACTCGACGAAGAGATCGGCGAGCGCGCGCGCCGTCGCTTCATCGAACGCGCGATTCGATGCAATGACGCCGCCGAACGCGGAGCGCGGGTCACACTCGAACGCGGCGCGGTACGCGTCGGCAAGATGATCGGCGGAGGCGATGCCGCAGGGTGAGAGATGCTTGACGATGCAAATTGTCGGGCGCGCAAAACTGAGTGCGGCGCGCCACGCCGCATCGAGATCGAGCAGGTTGTTGTACGAAAGTTCCTTGCCCTGCAACAATGTGCCACCGAGTGGTCCAGCATCGGGAGTGTAAGCGTACAGTGTCGCGCGTTGATGCGGATTTTCGCCATAGCGCAAACTTTGCACGCGATACGCGGTGAGGCGCAAGGTGTTGCCGCCGGCAAAATAATCGGCGATCGCCGCATCGTAACGCGCCGTGAGTGCAAACCCCTTGAGCGCGAGACGTTGCCGCATCGCTTCATCGAGCGTGCCCGCGCGCAACGCGTCGAGCACCGGCGCGTAATCACGCGGATCGCAAACGAGCGTGACGCGCGCGTAATTTTTTGCGGCGGCACGAATGAGCGTCACACCACCGATGTCAATGTTCTCGATGGCTTGCTCCGGCGTCACATCAGCGCGCGCAATCGTTTGCTCGAACGGATAGAGATTGCACGCGACAAGGTCAATGTAATCCCAGCCGAAACGTTGCAGTTGCGCGCGATCGGTGTCGGTCGCGCGCGCGAGCAAACCGCCGTGAATCGCTGGGTGCAAGGTCTTGACGCGTCCGTCCAGAATTTCCGGCGAGCCGGTGTAAGTTGAAACTTCGGTGACTGGCAGGTGCTGCTCGCGCAGGGTGCGCGCGGTGCCGCCGGAGGCAATCAGTGTCCAGCCCAAATCGTGCAAGCCGCGCGCAAATTCAACGAGACCGGTTTTGTCGTGGACGGAAAGAAGAGCCTGAGGCATTGTCATCTCCGTATGGCGTATTGCGTGTTACGTTTCACGTTTCACCTGGGCGATGGCTAGCGGCAAACGTGCGAGCAAATCGCCGGCGACAACGCCCGCGCGTCCGATGTCTTTTTCGGCAAGCGTGCCGGCGAGTCCGTGCAGGTACGCGCCGGCGATCGCCGCGTCGTACGCGCGCAGTCCCTGCGCGAGTAGCGCGACGATGGTGCCAGCCAGTACATCGCCGGTGCCGGCGGTGGCGAGTGCGGGCGTGGCAAACGGCAACAAGGTTGCGCGTCCATCAGGCGCGGCAATCACGGTGAACGCGCCTTTCAGCACAACAATCTGTTGCCACTGCGCGGCAAATTTTTTCGCAATGTTCACGCGGTCGGCTTGCACCGCATCGCGCGATAGACCCGTGAGTGTTGCCATTTCGCCGGGATGCGGCGTGAGGATGGCGCGGTTCGGCGCGAGGTGCGTCCACCACTCGCGGATGTGCGCGAGCGCAAAGAGCGCGTCGGCGTCGAGAACGAGAGGGATTGGAGATTGGAGATTGGGGATTAGAGATTGGACAAAGGTGATGGTGTGGGGATGGCGACCGAAACCGCAGCCGAGAAGGAGCGCGTCGTAGCCCGATAGATGGTCGAGGAGAACGGGCGCGGCAGCGGAAACGAGCGCGCCGTTTTCGTCTGGCAAAACGACAAAGGTCGTCTCGTGCAACGCGGACGCGAGCATCGGGTAAATCGTGCGCGCGAGCGCGAGCGTGACCAGCCCTGCGCCGGCGTGCGTCGCGGCGGCGCCCGCCAGAAACGCCGCGCCGACGTAGTTTAGCGACCCCGCGCAAATCATCGCTTTGCCGAACGTGCCCTTGTGCGCGTCGCGCGGGCGCGGCGGGACGAGTGCGGCGATGTCGCGCGCGGTCGCTACATCGAGCGCGTCAGCATCAGCCCAGTCTGCCGGGATGCCAATGTCTGCAACGACAAGTTCGCCGACCGCGTTCGCGCCGGGAAACATGAGTTGTCCGATTTTAGGAAACGCGAACGTGACAGTGAGATCGGCGGCAAGTGTGGCAGGGTCGAGCGCGCCGGTATCGGGATTGAGTCCGCTGGGGAGGTCAACGGCAACGATTTTCGGTGAACGGGAGAGCGGGAGACAAGGTGACAATGAGACAAGGTGCTCCTTGTCTCCCGGTCTCCCCGTCTCCCGGTCTCCCTGTCTCCCCGTCTTCCGGGCTATCACATTCAACAAATCTTTCAAAAGTCCATCAATCGGACGCGCGACGCCGGTGCCCAGCAATGCATCTATGATGATGTCCGCATCGGCGAGGAAATCTTTGAGCGCGAAAAAGTTGGTATCGTCTTCGGCGCGTGTGACCGGGATGTTGCGCTCGCGGCAGAGTTTGAAATTTTCATCGTCAGCGCGCTCGGCGCGTTTCCAGACGTAGAGCGCGACGCGCGCGCCGGCATCGTGCAAATAGCGCGCACACACCAGGCCATCGCCGCCGTTATTGCCGGGACCAACGAGTACCAGCACGCGTCGAGCGCGCGCGCCATAGCGCGCGATCACCGCATCGGCGACGGCTTTGCCGGCGCGTTCCATCATCATCGCATAAGTGTTGCCGCTAGCATCGGCGCGTTGTTCGAGCGCGCGCATTTGATCGGCAGTGACAAGTTTCATTCGTGATTCCTCGGCACAAAAACTAGCGCGCGCGGGTCGGTGTAGGCTGCGCGCGCGGCATCGGTGGAATGTAAACGGGCGTTGGAAAAACGTAGGGTAGTTTGGTGGGTTCGACGATCTCGCGCCGCGTGGGTGAAGGCATCGGTATCGGCGTCGGCGTAAGAATCACAGAAGGTACAATCGTCGGAGTAGGGATGGTTGTTTCGGTTTCCAACACTGTCTCGCTATCCAGCGTTGCTTTTTCTTCGATGAGAGTAGGTGTTTCAACTAAAAAGTCTTCGTCTGGTTGGGCGGACGAAATAGTGGTAAGGTACACCAAGCCTCCCAGAGCACAACACCACATCAGGTTGAGCGCGAGTAATCCCAGTAAGAGCCGTTGCTCTCGGCGTGTCAATGCCGCTAGTCTAACCACAGGTCTCGACCAATACGCCAGAGGGAGGGGGTGAGTGGATGGGGCACTACCTCTCGCGGCGAAAAGTAGCACAGGATTTAATCCTGTGCTACAAACTTTGGTAACAACTCACCACGCTCAATCAATTGCACCGCGCGCTCGATGTCATCGGACAGGATGCGGTCACGTTCCAGAAACGGAATCACACGGCGAATGCACGCGTGCGCGGCGCGCGTACCCTCCCCCAGCATTTCGACGCCGCAGCCCAGATTCTTGAGACGCAAATCAATCCCCTGCGCCGCCGCAATCAATTCGATCGCGAGAATGCGCGTGGTGTTCCAGACGATTTCGCGCGCGCGGCGCGCGGCGTTGGTGGACATTGAGACGTGGTCTTCCTGGTCTGCACTCGTTGGAATCGAGTCCACACTGTCGGGATGCGCGAGCGTTTTGTTGTCGGAGACGAGGGCGGCGGCCGTCACCTGCGCCATCATCAAGCCGCTGTTCGTCCCTCCACCTTCGACGAGCATCATCGGCAAGCCGTCGCTGAGGTGCGCGCTGGTCAAACGGAACACGCGCCGCTCGCTGATACTCCCGATTTCCGCGACGGCGAGCGCGAGCACATTCGCCGCTAGCGCGATCGCTGCGCCGTGAAAATTTCCCCCAGAGCGCGCCTTGTTCTCCTCTTCGATGTCGAGAAAAATCAGCGGGTTATCGGTCGCCGCGTTGATTTCCTCGTTGAGGATTTTGCGTGCAAACGCCAGCGCATCGCGCGCCGCGCCGATGACCTGCGGCGCGCAGCGGAACGAGTAGGCATCCTGCACCTTGCGTGTGGAATCAATCAACCGACTGCCCGCGATGAGCGCGCGAATGTTGCGCGCCGTTTCGATTTGTCCCGCGTGGCCTGCTGCGCGATGGATGCGCTCATCGAACGGCGAGGCGCGTCCCACAATCGCTTCGAGTGACAGCGCGACCGCTACATCGGCATGCCGCGCGAGATGCTCGGCATCGGCAAGCGCGAGCGCGGCGAGCGCGGCGGAAACGGTCGCGCCGTTGGTGAGCGCCAGCCCCTCCTTCGCGTGCAGTTCAAGGCGCGAAATGCGCGCGCGTTCCATCGCACGCTTGCCACTCATCCGCTCCCCCTGAAACCACGCCTCGCCCGATTCTTCCTCGCGATCGTCTGCATCGCGCGACATTACGAGAACGAGGTGCGCGAGCGGCGCGAGATCACCACTCGCGCCCACCGAACCTTTCGATGGGATAATCGGATGCACACCACGATTGAGCATCTCGATTAACGTTTCGATGACGCACGCGCGCACACCCGAAAAACCCTTGGCGAGTGTGTTCGCGCGAATCGCCATTGTGGCACGCACCACTTCTTCGGGCAATGGCTCACCCACGCCCGCGCTGTGACTCAGAATCAAATGGCGCATCAAGCGCGCCGACTGTTCGGCGCGAACGGGGACGTTGGCAAAGACGCCAAAGCCGGTGTTGATGCCATAGACCGTCGGCGTGCCGCGCGCGACGAGTTCCTCGACCCACGCGCGACTCGCTGCGATGCGCGGGCGCGCCGCATCCGCGAGCGCGACCGGCGCGTGATGACGCGCGATGGTAACGAGGTGTTCAATCGTGAGGGTGTGACCATCGAGCAGGATGGGCGTAGTCATCGTAAAAATGAGAACGCCCCCGGCGAGACTCGAACTCGCAACCGACTGCTTAGAAGGCAGGTGCTCTATCCGATTGAGCTACGGGGGCAAGTGTGAGCGAACCATTGTTCGCTCCAGCATTTTACTCTGAAACGACGCGCGGGTCAAACTGTCACTCCCACCGTCCATCGGCATACAGCACATACACGCGCGCGTGGTCGGCGCTGGTGAAAATCATCCCGCGATCAAAGCGCTGGGTGGGCGCGGCGTACAAACCCACTTCGTATTCCAGTGCCGCGCCGAGTTTGGCGCGCATCGCGGTTTGCTCGCACCACAGTTTGCCAAAGCCGCGTTTGGGTTTGATGAGCGGTGGCGTCACGCTCACGGTGGGGCACGTGTCTTCGGGGAGCGCGCTCGTCCATGTGTCGTTGAACTGCAACCACGTCTGGTCGTTGAACAAAACCAGAATGCGTTGATCCTCCTCGCGCCAGAAGAGCGTGCCGTTTTCGAATTGTTGTCGCGCGTAATTCGTCGCGCGTGCCGCTTCGAGTGGGCAGCCCAGACGCGTGGCTAACTCGTTGCTCCAGCGTACGAGTGCCAGTGGCGAGATCGCGCAGACGATTGGTGTGGGAGTGGCGCGCGGTGTGGCGAGCGCGCGTGTGGGGGTGAGGGTGGGGTACGGCGTGGGCGTGAAGGTCGGCGTGGGCGCGGGAGGTGCGGGCACACGCGCGTCTTGCACCAGCAGCAACGATCCGTCGTCGCGATGAGCCACGAAAATCGTATTGCCGAGTCGCGTCATTTTGCCCGGTGCGTTGATGTGCCAGCGCGCCACTTCGCCCAGCGTGTTCGCGTCCAGCACGAGTAATGTGTCCGCGACAGGTGCAGGTGTTGCCCCAGTGCCGGGCGCGCGCATCGGCATTTGAGAGAGGAACAGGTGAGCGGTCTCTGGATTGAGCACCATCCCCATTGTGCGCGCGGGGAGCATCAGACCGAACACCTTGTTATCGTCGGCATCGAACACACTCAACTCGCTGGTAAAGGTGAGCGGATGCGTACCCGCCACAAACAGCCGATTGGTTCTGGGGTCAATCGCCAGATGTTCGTGATTGCCAGAGTACGGTAGCATACCGCGCTGCTGGAGTGTGTTGCCATCAATGCTGAACGTCACATTGCGCGAGTTGGAACCGGGTATGCCATTCCAGCCAATCGCGTAAATGCGATTGAGATTGGGATTGAGACGCATCAGCGACGGCACGCTGGTCGAACCCAGTGTGATGCCGCGCAGGTTCATCTGTCCCTGCGGTGTCAAGGTCTGTGCATCCAGCACCATCTCGTTGGCAAAGAGGCGCGCGCGCACGTCATCCATTGCAATCGTCATCAGCGTCCGCGTGACCGGCGCGGTGACTTGAACCGTCAGGGTCGCTTCATCCACGAGCGCGAGTGTGCCATCGGCGCGATGCGCGACAATCACGCGCGCGGTCGAGGCATCGCGCGCGAGGTCAATCGGATGGCGTCCCACACCGATTTCCTTGACGACACGACCACGTTCGACGACGAAGACCGAATCGGTGGAGGCACTGGCGACGTAAACGCGCTGGGCGGACTCGTTAGCGATGAGCGCGGTGACATTCATCGCCAGCGGAATCGTGGCGACGACTCGATGTGTCGGCACATCAATCACATTGAGATTGTCGCTGCCATAGTTGGCAACATACAAGCGGCGCGCAGTCGAATCGAAGGCGAGCGCGTGCGGTTGCAAACCGACCGCGATGGAGGTCACGAGCGTCAGCGTGCGCGCATCAATCACCGAGACCGTGTTCGGAAAGGAATTGGCGACGTACACGCGCGCGCCGTCGGGACTGAACAGCGCGCCGCGCGGATCACTTGCCACCTGAACACGTCCACGCACCGCGCCGGTGAGCGGATCGAGCGCGGTGAGGTATTGCGTGTTCGCTGCCGCATCGTAACGCGTGACGTAAAGAGTATCACCATCGGGAGAAACGAGGAGCGTGAAATAACTGCCCGGCGTGGCGTAGGTAGCGAGGATTTGTCCACTGCGAGAATCGAGGACAATCAACTTTTCATAAGCAAGCGCGTAAACGCGCTGCCGCGCCGGGTCGCCGGTCAGGTTGATAATCCCATAGATGTTCGGAATTGTGATGACGCGCAAGGTCTGGAGCGTTGCGGCATCGAGCACCACAACCTGAGGTCTAGAGACAGCCCCAACAAACAAACGATTTTCTTGAAACCACAGCGCGTTCGGCTCTTCCGCCAGCGTTTGCGTGCGAACGATGGCATCGTTAACGATGAGGCGAATCGTCTTGTCCTCACTCGCCACGTACACGCGTTGCGACGCGGCATCGGTGGCAAGCGCGACCGGGCGTGGCAACGGAATGAACTTGACGGCACGTTCGTTCTGAACGACTGCCAGATTTTCGGTGGCGAGGTTCGCGGTGTAAAACGTATCGCCGAGTGTGACGAGCGCGCGCGGCGCGCGGCCAATGCCCGCGAGATCGCGCAGCGAGATGCGTTCACGGATGCCGAGTGTTGCCGGTGGGGGAATCGGAGTGGGGACAAGGGTGGCTGTCGGAGGGGGTGTGATAGAGGGTAGGGGAATCGGTGAAGGCGATGGTGCACAAGCCATCGTGAGACTCAACATCAAAACCGCGAGAAATTTCCATTTCACAGCCCACCTCCGTTGTGACTATTCTATCCGATGTAACGCGGCGGGTCAAACGAGTCGAGATGCGGTATAAAAAACACAAGGGTCACAAAGTTGCCTCCGCGACCCCTGTAAGTTTAGCGGCAATCCACTCTGTGCATCTGGCTCGGTGCTGTCAAACCGATGCTCGGCTGGGTGAATTCGAGGCGCACACTGTAATCGCCGTCACGAGTGATGCGCCACTCGCCTTCGATCGTGCGCGTGCCGGCGGCGCTGAACGTGAGTTCGTGTTCAGGTCCCACAAACCCATCGCTGCGATGCCAGCGATACTTGATGGTGCCCGCGCGATCTACCGTGATGTCTGCCCAGAACTTGAAGAGGTATGGACACGCGCCAGAGTAACTGTCGGGCGGCACGCGGATTCTCACGGATGTCACGCGCGGCAACGGTGTGGGCGTACGACTGGGCGTGTGACTGGGCGTGGGCGTGGGACGACAGTTGACGGTGAACGTCACTTGATTCGTCGAGAGCGCGTTGGGAGAGATGACCACCAAGCGCACGCGGTAGGTGCCCGAGGCGGTGATACGCCAGTCGGCATCTTCTACGGTGCGCAAGCGCGCGCTGCCGATAAAGTTCGCGCTCTGAATCGGACTGAACGTGGTAGACCCAATTCCTCCGACAATCATCGAGCGTTCCCACCGATACGTCACTGTCCCCGCGCCGTTCGTCCGAATCTCTGCCTCGATGTCGAAACTGACGGGGCAAGGTCCATCGTGCGTGCGCGACGACACCGTCATCGCCGCGCTCGTTACCGCGAACGCCTCGCCAACGACAATCGTCACCTGACGCGTCGCGACGTTCGCGCCACAGCGCGCGGTGAGCGTGTACGTCGTCGTCGAAGGCGGCGACACAGTTCTGGTGCCCGGCGTCTCGACGCCGCCGATGCCTTGATCAATCTCGGCAGCATCGGCGTTCGTCACCGCGCCCCAACTCAACGTGGTTGAGCCGCCCGGCGAAATGGTGGTGGGCGATGCGGTGAACGATGCGATGTTCGGTGTACCGACGCAACCGGTTTGCGCGGCGGGCGTGGTAGGTAAAGGCGCGGGCGTCGTGGGCAAAGGCGCCGGAGTTGTCGGTGGCGGGGTGTCAAGTCCGGTGGTTGGTGGCGGCGTGCTGCGCGGCAGGACGATGAGTGTCACCCGCGCATCGCAAACACCCACGTTCGATTCGACGTGCAGTGTGTAGGTGGTGGTGGTCAGCGGGTTGACTTGCTCCGCGCCTTCCCGCGGTTCGGGCTGATTGGAAAACGCGCCACCACTCAACGTGATGCGCGTTGCCTCTGCCACGTACCAGCCGAGCCGCGCCGTCTCGCCTGCTGTGATGCTCGTCGGTTGAACTTGGAATTTGACGAGCGGCTGCTCGCAGCCGCCTAATGCTGATGCGGTACTCGGCGGCAGCGGCGTCGCGACACCCGGCAGCGGTGTTGCCGGCACAGGCGTACCGATGCTTGCGCCGCGCGACAGCACGACAATCGAAATGGCGGCTGGCTCGCTCACCGCGCCCGCGGTGTTGTACGCGCGCACCATCAAGGTATGCGTGCCGCTTGTCGCCTGCCACGTTTGAATCAACGTGAAAGTCGTTTGCGGTGCCGTCGCCGCATCGAGCCGCACCACCGCGCCATCCACCAACAGTTCGACGCGCGCGATGCCGGTCGCATCGGTGGCGGTGGATTGCACCGCGACGGTTTCGCCTTCGCGGAATTGGCTGCCGTGTGCGGGTGAGAGAATTACCACATTCGGTTTCGTGTTCGCGCATGCGGACAGCATCACCAGACCGACAAGCAGTCCGGTCAAGATTTTGTGGCTCATCATTTTCTCTCCGCGGGACAAATTTCAAATTTGTCCTACTTATTCGCAGCGGTCGCGGCAGATGCGATAGGTGACCTGGAACCAACGACCGGCTTGTTCGGCGCGTGTGTTGATGGGAACCCCGGTCACATCGGCAGCATCATGGTCACGTACAAGTATCCCAAGACGCTGTGGAAAAGCGGCGGGATCACCGGTCAAGCCATAGCAACTCATCTCGATATGCAGCAGTTCGTCATCCAGAGTGAGCCGCGCGCTCCGTGGGGTGGGCAAATCCCAGGTACCGCGACCATCAGAGATCATATAGGTGCCATAGGACGCGGGCAGGCGCCTTGGCAAAAAAGTTTGTAATTGCAAGTAGCAGAAAAGTCCACTCCATCGGGACTCTGTCTGGAGTTGTTCCAATCGTATCTCGACTGGCCCCGTGATGCTCTCCAACACGACATCGCCGAATACGCGTCCTCCGCCTGCGGCGCAAAGATCGGGGAATCGCTCACAAATACCAGTGCCCGGTGATGGTTCGGGTATCGGCCAACGCGGTGCTCGGCAACCATCCCAAATCACCACACCTGCCTCGTCCGGACATCGGTCGCGATCGTCCGGCACGCCGTCGCGGTCGCGATCGCCGGCGGCACAGAGCACAGGTATCAAGTCGCAAAGAGGCCATCGTAGGTCAGGACGAGGCATCCAATCGGTCCGCCAGGGGCAACCGCGTCTCCAGCGCACACCCGCCGTATCGGGGCACGCATCGCTTGGGTCTGGTATTCCATCCCCATCTCGATCTGAACTCGCGACGGGACAGCCGGCGGGGGCGGGACCGGGTTCATCCGGGCAGGTATCGCTCGCATCGGCAACGCCATCGCCATCGCGATCGCCGCTCTCGATAACGGGGCAGCCGTGATTCGCCACGGGACCGGCTTGATCGGGACAGTCATCCACCGCGTCGAGCAGACCATCGCCATCGCGGTCGGAGGGCAGTGGGCAACCTTGATTGCTGGCGGGACCGGGTTGATCGGGACAAATATCTCGCGCGTCCTCTATTCCATCCCCATCGCGATCACTGCTCCCTGTCCGGGGACAACCGTGATTGTCGGCGGGACCGGCTTGATCGGGGCAATGGTCTTGCGCGTCTGACACACCATCGTTATCGCGATCGCCACTCGCGACCGGGCAACCTTGATTGCTCGCCGGACCGGGTTGGTCGGGACAGTTGTCCTGTGTGTCAAGAACGCCATCGCCATCGCGATCGCGCGCGCCGGCGGGACATCCCTGATTGTCGGCAGTTCCCGATTGCGTGGGACAGTTGTCCTGACTATCCAACACCCCATCGCCATCCTGATCGCTGGCGCTCGCCGCTGGACAACCTTGATTCGCGATGGCGCCGGGCTGATCGGGACAGCGATCTTGCGCGTCGAGGACACCATCGCCATCGCGATCTTGCGCGCGCACTTGGGGACACCCTTGATGCTCGCTCACGCCGAATTGGTTGGGGCAATTGTCACGATTGTCCGGCACACCATCGCCATCGCGATCGGTGTTGGGATTCTCGACGGCGCGGAGGCGTGTCGTTGCCGCGCCATTGTCCATCGCTTTGTTGAACGCCTGGACGAGGATGGTGTGATCGCCGGCGGTGCTGGGGGTCCACTGCCATGCCGCGCTGAGCGTTGGCGCCGCGCCGGGCATTTCGCCGACGATTTGCCCATCTACCGAAAGGCGCAGGAGCAGCACCGGCGACTGCGAAGTGGCTTTGGCAAAGATGATGACGGGCGAGCCGACCGTCACGGTATCGCCTTGCCGTGGACTGAAGATTTGCACGGTCGGCACTGCCGCGAGCCGATCGCGTCGTGCAAATTCAGAGACGAGCGCGCCTATCGCGACCAGCACACAGCACAGCAGGATTGCACTCAAAATGACCAGAAGCCAGTTGCGGTTTCTCATCGTTCACCTCTTTGATGGCGCGTCGCACAGGATTCAATCCTGTGCGACGGAATGATCAATAGAGACAATAGTCAATCCGCACGGTACGCGTTGGACTGGTGGATTGATTGCCTTTGGTATCAAGGGCTTGGATGTAGTATTCCAGAGTACCGCTGCCCTTGGTGACCGGCGGATTGAGACTGGCTTGCAGTTCGCTGGCGATAACGGTGGTGGCATAAATGGATGTGCTGGTGAGACTCATCCCCTCGCTGCGCCACGTCCCCTGGCGCGAACCTTCGACGACGCGATAGTTGAGTTTGACCGTTCCGACTCCCGAAGGATCGGAGACAAAGGCACTGATGGTGACCTGATTGGGCGTGCACTGTGGCGGCCATTTGATCGGGTCGTTGGACTCGGTGATGTTGGAAATTGTTGGGCCACTCGTATCGGCAGGCGCGGACACGGTGATCGTCACCTGACGCTCCACATTGCCGCTGGGCGCCTCGACACGGAGCCGATAGGTTGTTGTGCTGGGGGGACACACTTGTCTGGTGCCGTGTCCAGTAACGCCACTGCCATCGAGATAAACCGCCGTTGCGTACTCTACATCCCAGCGCAGTATCGTGCATTGACCTGAGGTGAGCGATGTATCATCGGCTCGAAAGTTGACCTGAGCGGGTGGCCAGGGAGTGCGCGTGAACGTTGGTGTGGGTGTACGCGTGGGCATAAACGTTGGCGTGATGGGCAAAGCCAACGGCGTGATGGGAGTGAACGTTGGCGTCGGCGTACGCGTGATGGGCAAAGCCAGTGGCGTGATGGGAGTGAACGTTGGTGTCGCAGCAAGCAGCGGCGCGGGCGTCGGTGCGCCACCCATCACTAGAACGGCGACGGACGTTGATGTTACAGAACTTGCGTCGGACATAGCCGCGCGAACCTGAAGATTATAAGTGCCGCTCATAATCGGTGTCCAGAGTCCTGTGCCTTCAACACCGCCAACCGCCCGAGTTATTGCCAGATTCATAACGGGCACGCCGTTGACCAAAAGAGCCATCTGCGACACTTGACTGCTGCGGAAAGACGCATGTGCCATCACCGCGACGCCTGTCCCCAGTACTACCTGCGTGCCGTCAGGGGGAGCATCAATCCAGACCTCGGCTGGGGGAAACCTGTATGTACTGTCGAAACTACAGGCAGAGAACAAAGTCAGCGCCAGCAACGCGATGAGCAAATGTTTGTGCGACATACAGCACCTCCTTATTCGTCATTCGTCCTTCGTCGTTTGTCCTTCGTCCCGCCTTGCCAACTCATTTGATTCAGGTATAATGGGGATAGAGCGAGGTAAAGGCGTGGCTGGCAACCCTGCCTTCTCTGCTCGCGCCTATCCCCGTTCTAGTTTAAGGCAGGAACGGGATGGATAACTCCACAAAACCTCCAGAAAATCTCCAGCGCGATTTGGTTGTCCTCACACATCGCGCGTTACGCGCGCTGGCGCATCCTCACGCATCGCCACACTTGTTCGCGCTACACCAAGCCCTGCCGCACCTTTTTGTGCCGTCGTCATCGGAAGACGCGACGCGCGCCGTGCTTGAACGCGCGCTCGCGCATCTGGCAACGCGCGCGGCGGAACACGCCGCGCTGTTGCGCGCGCGTTTTTGGGAACGGCGCAGCGTCCAGCAACTGGCGCTGGCGCAGCATCGTTCCGTGAGCAGTCTCTACGCGCGTCAAGCCGAAGCGGTGTGCGCGCTCGCACAAACGCTGTGGGAGTTGGAACAGTGTCAAGCCGCTGCACATCACGCCGCATTGGCACAGCGACGCCGTAACCTGCCGGCAGCCACGTGGACAAAACTCTTTGGTGTGGAGGAACCACTGGCGCGTGCGCAAGCGTGGCTGCGCGATCCACGCGGACCGCACTTGATCAGCATCGAAGGTCTGGGAGGCATTGGCAAGACCTCGCTTGCCCACGCGATCGTCCAATCGCTCTTGACGCTGGAGACGTGGAACGACCTCGCGTGGATCGCGATTGCGTCGCATCCGTATCCGACGTGGACAACGGATCCAGCGACAACTCTCGATCCAGAGAGTCTCCTTGAACAGATTGCGTGGCAACTCGGCTGGGAAGAGATGGCTCGGATGGCGCCCCCGTTGCGGCGCGCGGCTTTGCAGCAGCATCTCACGCGCGCGCCGTACCTCATCGTGATTGACGATGTGGAACCGGCGCACGAACCAGAACGCTTGATGCAAGCCCTCGTCCCGCTACTGCAACCCACGCGCTTGATTGTGACGACGCGGCAACGCTGGACCACGTTGCCTTTTGGCGCGCATTTGCCTTTGCGCGAACTCGAACGCGCGTCGGCGTACGAGTTGTTGCGCGATGAGATGGCGCGGCATCACCTGCCTGCTCCCAGCGACGAATGGCTAGCGCGCGTATACGATCTGGTGGGTGGCAATCCGCTTGCGCTCAAACTGGTCGCGGGGCAAGCGGTCAGTTTGCCGCTGGAGCACATCGTCGAGAATTTGCGCACCGCGCGCGGTGCGCCCGCCGAAACGCTCTGGCACAGCATCTATCAACGCTCGTGGGATTTGCTCAGCGACGCGGCGCGCCAGACCATCGTCGCGCTCCTCACCTTTTCGCCGCGCGGCGCGACGTATGATGAACTGGGGATTGCCACAGCGTTACCTGCCGCGCAACAGGAGGCGGCGCTGCAACAACTCATCGCGCACTCGCTTGTCTTTTTCGATGGCGCGCGCTATACGATGCATCGGCTCACGCACACTTGTTTGTTGAGTATGACGATGGGAGTGCGGCAATGATGGCTTCGGCGATTGTGCGGATGGGGACCCATTGGTTGCGCGTGCTCGATTCATCGCAGGGTTGGGCGGCGCGTGATCACATCGCGCAAACGATGCGCCTTGCCGCGCAATCTCCCGCGACGTGGGCACTTGCCGCGCGTTTAGCATTGCGTTTGCATCCCGTGATGTTGCGCGCGGGGTTGTATGCCACGTGGGCGCGCGATTTGCAAAGCGTACTTGCGCACGCGCCGTCCGATGAAGCGCTGGCGCTGGAGGTGCGCCGCGCTCGGCGCGCGACGCTCATCGCGGGCGCGCGGTGGGAAGAGGCGCGCGTGCATCTGACGCAGGTGCAACGCGCGTATCGGCAGCGCGGGGAGCGGCTAAAGGTCGCGCAAGCCGAGTACGATCTGGCAACGCTGGCGTGGAATCGCGGGGAATGGCGACGGAGTGTGTGGCTGGCGCGCGCGGCGATTCGCCGCATCGTTCGGCAGACCAACCACGACGCGGCGGCGCGCCGACTGTACTCGCGCGCGCTCGATCTCATCGGGCTGGCATTGTGGCGAATGGACGCGCCGCAGCGCGCGTTACGCTATCTGCAGCGCGCCCTCGCTTTGCGCGCGCCAGAGGATCAGCGCGGCATCGGACATTTGCGTCATCACTTGATGTTGGTTTTCACCGCGCTGGGCGATGCTGCTGCCGCGCTGGAACATGCCGCACAAGCGCGCGCGCTGTTCGAGGCGTGTGCCGATCACGAGGGTCTGGCGTACGTCTGGTCGGATGTAAGTGATGTGTATCGTTTGCAGAACGATGTGCCGCGCGCGCGGGAGGCGCTGACGCGCGCGTACGCGCTCTGGCGCGAGTTGCAGGACCCGGCGGGCTTGGCGGACTTTTATCGGCATCTAGGGTTGGTCGAAGAACTCGCTGGCGAGTATGCCAGCGCGCGTGCGCATCTGTTGCACGCGCGCACACTGTGGGCGAACATCGGCGAACCGCGCGAGATGGCGCGCTGCGACGAGGCGTTGCGCGCAGTGGTGGAGAAGGAAAAAACGCGGTGCGGCACTGCTCATCTCCCCTTGACCATCGGAACGGCAACGTGCCCTGAACCGACACCTTGACCCATCTCCGCTTTAGTGCTAAACTCCAGCACGATTCCAACACCTACAGCGAGGTAGAATGTTTCACGGACCGGGCGGTGGCTGGTGGGGGATGCTTCGGGCAGACGATCAAGCCCGACCGCATCTGACCAGAGAGTTGCTCTGGCGCGTCGCGTCGTATGCGCGACCGTATCTCTTCAAGATTATCCTCACTTTAGGGGCAATTTTCGTTTCGTCGTTGTTGAGCCTCGTTCCCCCTCTGTTGTATCGCGATCTGATTGATCACACATTGCCACAAAAAGATTTTGCGCGCCTGCATCTGATCGCGCTGGCGATGATGGCCGTCCCTCTGCTCGACGGGTTGATTGGCGTGGGGCAGCGCTGGCTCACCGCGAGCATCGGCGAAGGGATCATTGCCGATTTGCGTAAAGCGTTGTACGCGCACCTTCAAAAAATGTCGCTCCGTTTTTTCACCAACACCAAAACGGGTGAACTGATGTCGCGACTTAACAACGATGTGGTCGGCGCGCAGCGCGCGGTCACCAACACCCTCATCTCGATTGTGACCAGCGTCATTCAGGTCATAGCCACCCTGGCGATTATGCTGTCGCTCGATTGGCGACTGACGTTGCTCGCTCTGGTCATCTTACCCCTGTTCATCTTACCCGCGCGGCGCGTGGGACGCATCTTGCGCCAACTGGTGCACCAGCAACTTGACCTGAACGCGCAAATGAACGCGTTGATGAATGAGACGCTCAACGTCAGCGGCGCGCTCCTGGTGAAATTGTTTGGTCGGCAGCGGGACGAAATCAAACGTTTCGGCGAACGTGTCGAGCGCGTGCGCGAAATCGGTGTGCGCCAGGCGATGGTCGGGCGGTGGTTTTTTATGATGCTGGGACTGGCGAGCGCGCTCGGCACAGCGATTGTGTGGTGGGTCGGCGGGATGCTCGTTTTGCAGGAGATGTTCACCATCGGCACGATTGTGGCATTTGCCGCCTACCTGACTCAACTCTACGCGCCTCTCAGCGCGCTGACCAACGCGCGCGTCGATTTTGCGACCTCGATGGTCTCGTTCGAGCGCGTGTTCCAGGTACTCGATTTGCCGGTCGAAATTGCCGATGGTGCTCGACCGCTCCACCTGACGCGCGCGCGCGGCGCGATTCGATTCGAGAACGTCTCGTTCTCGTATCTGGAGACGCCAGACGGAGGACAAACACCCAAAGAGTCAGAACCGTCATCCTTCCTCTTTCGTCCTGCCACCGTGCCGACGCGCCGCTATGCGCTCCGCAATGTGACTTTTGAGATCGCGCCGGGGCAACTGGCAGCGCTGGTGGGTCCCAGCGGCGCAGGTAAAACGACCATCACCTATCTGATTCCACGCTTGTATGATCCCACTGCAGGACGCGTGTTGATTGACGATTACGATGTGCGCGACTGGTCACTCGAGGCGCTGACTCGACAAATCGGAATGGTGACGCAGGAAACATACTTGTTTCACGACACCCTGCGCGCCAACCTGCTCTATGCCAAACCGGACGCGACAGCAGACGAGATCGAACGCGCGGCGCGCGCAGCCCACATACACGATTTCATCATGCGCCTACCCCAGGGCTATGATACAATCGTAGGCGAACGCGGCTACCGTCTGAGCGGCGGCGAAAAACAGCGTGTCGCGATTGCGCGCGTGATTCTCAAAGACCCGCGCATTTTGATTCTCGATGAAGCCACTTCACATCTTGATTCCGAATCGGAGGCGTTGATTCAAGCCGCGCTCGAACCGCTGATGCGTGGGCGCACGAGTGTCGTCATCGCGCATCGGCTCTCCACCATCCTCGCTGCCGATGTGATTTTGGTGCTGGATGATGGGCAGGTCGTAGAACAGGGAACACATGCGGAACTCCTCGCGCGCAATGGGCTGTATGCGCGCTTGTATCATACCCAATTCGTAACTGCTCAGCCTAAATTTCGCACGTTAAAAATTGGATAGAAAGGCAAAGAACCAGCAAATCTCTTTTTGTGGTAGAACATGGAGTGTGAATCTACTTCTCGCTAGGAGTGCTCTCATGCCACCTACCACAACAT
>Ga0209101_1001287_pt1 | contig 18914 bp, 9 predicted proteins | sample ConPoolayeCmetaG_FD_185481 | JGI IMG/M metagenome (GOLD analysis project Ga0209101, IMG submission 185481) | Hot spring microbial mat communities from California, USA to study Microbial Dark Matter (Phase II) - Cone Pool mat layer C metaG... ...
TTGGAAATCAGCCTTTCCGGGCACGCTGTGCCGGACGTCGGCCTGCGCCGACGCCCCAGGTCGGCGCAGGCCGACCGCAGGCCGAAAGCCTATGGCGGGCGACTTGAGTCGGCACGTAGGTAGTCACCACGCCAGATTTTGTTTATGGATACGATTTGAGCACAACCGGCAGGTAGGTTTTTTCCGGCTCGGCCATAAAGTAAAGGCCTTTGTTGCCGCTGGTGCTGACATTGCCGGCGCCGTCGATCGACTGGATGAAAAAGTCGAATTCCGGCAGGTTGCTGGTGATGCGGCCTGTCCACAGGCCGCTTTCGGTGTCCAGGGCAAGCCGTGCGCTGTGCCATTGGCCGATACGGTATTCGTAGACAACCCATACTTCTTGCACGCCGCTGCCGCCGTCTTCTGTTTCGACGGTGACGGTGAATGACCCGCTTAATCCTGTGGCCTCGGCAAAGGTGATCAAGGGAGGGGAGGCGTCGGTGCTGTTGGACATGCGCATTTCAAAAAGGATGCTGACGATTTTGTGTTCGCTGCCGGTTTGCTCGCTTTCGGCCATGTATTGTCCGGCGACGACGCTCAGACGGTTTTCCTCGCCCAGTCTGTTGATCGACCAGAAGGGGAAAGGCGACCAGCTCGGATGGCCAAAGCCCGGCTCGCTCAAGGCGGTGTCGGTGATCGGCCGGTAGATCAACGGGTCAAAGTTGGTTTCGGTTTCGGTTTGCATCTGGACGATGCGCACGCCGTGCAGGATTTGGCCGCCGGGCACGGGCACGGTGATGCTGGTTTTGGGCTGTACCGGTCGTCCGGCGACGGCATAGGTTTCGCCGTTTAGGCTGAAATAAGTGCCATCGGGTGTGTCATGGCGGGTGGGGGCGAATTCGAGCAGAACCTCGTTCCCCATCCATTTGACCGTCACTTCGGAGTCTTGGGCGCCGACCCCGGCTGAACTGACCGTTTCCGGCAGGTCCACCAGGTACATCGGCAGACCGTAGAGGGTGGCCTGGATCAGGCTTTTTTCCAGGTACACGTCGCACTCAGACGGGGCAAATGATTCGACAAACCGCCATTTGGCCCGCCGCAGCGCTTCGCCGACGGCGATCTGGTCTTCGCTGCCGAGCATCTGCTGGAAATAGAGGTACAGTTTTTCCGAGCCGGCTACGGCGTCGTCCATGCCATAGCCGTAGCCGGTGTTGCCTACCCACACGGCAGCCTTGCGGCCAAAGGTCTGCGGAAAATCGGGGTTCCAAAGGCCGCTTGGACTGCTTGGGTCGGGCACGTTGAGGCCGCCGTGGCAGCCCAGCGAATAATTGAGCGAGCCGGTAAAAGGATTAACGGCGTTCAGAATGTCGGTGTTGTAAAAGATCGGCGTGGAAGCAGTGTTGGTAGCCGGTTGGATGCGCCAGTGTTCATAGTGTGCGTTGACCGCGGCCAGGAGGGTGGGGGGACGGTCACCAACCCAGGCCCGGTAGAGGTCATCGCGATTCCATGTTTCGTTGTTCAATGCGGTGACCGTAAGGCCCTGTGCGCTCATCGAGCTGCCGACCTGGGCGGCCGTGTCGGTCAAAAAGTCATAGCCGGTAACCAACGCCTGGGTCGGGGCAATGGTGGAATTGTCCAAAAAGGCCTGGATCTGAGCCATGATTTCGGCCGGCGTTTCCACCAGGCGGCCGATGGCCAGATCGGGCACATAGAGCCAACGCCCTTTCCAGCGGAAGGGCACACGGTCGCCGTACATGTCGTCGGTAAAGATCATACCGCGGAAAAAGGCTGCACCGAGCGGCGTGTCGGGGTGCACCCTGGCCCCATTGAAATAAGTTGATTCGTTGGCGATCAGCGTTTCGTCGGGCACACGGCGGAAGGGAATTTGCAGGTCGTTGCCGACGATGACCAGGTATTGGAGGGTGGGCGAATAGATTTCCATCGCCGGGCGGACAATTTCTTGCCAGATAGCCCAACTGACCTCGTTGGCGGCCTGTATGCTACAGGCATGGGCATCCCATGCGGCATACTTGGCTTTCACCGTGGGGTTGTTCTCGACCGGATAGATGTGTCCGCCGACCCGGTTGGCCAGCGCTACCAGGTGTGTCCAGAGGGTTTCTCCTTCGACTGTGCCGTACATCTGGTCTATGCGACTTTTGTTGACCAGGATGAGGGTTGTGGGGTTGGCTCCGGACAAATAGTTGGTGTGGGTGATCGACGTGCCGCTCAGCGAGGTGGTGCAGCCGGGCAACGTTTCCAGCTCTTGTACGTCCAGGCTCAGGCGATAGGGTTGTGTGCTCCAGGCGTTGTTGTGACCGGCGATCAGCACATAGTACCAGCCGGGCTGTCTCAGGATGCGTATGGCCTCTTCGGGGGTGGTTCCGGGGTGGGCCGAGGTGAAATCCCACTGACCGGTAAAGTCCCACTGACCGGTAAAGTCCCACTGGCCGGTGAAATCCCACTGGCCGGTAAAGTCCCACTGGCCGGTGAAATCCCATTGGCCGGTGAAATCCCACTGACCGGTTGATTGCAGATTTCCTTCTTCATCTACTGACGCTATGTCTTGCAGGTCGCCGAGGGCCGGCGATTCGGGGATGCGTGGCGGCTGCAAAAGGTCGCCAAAGAGGTGCAGGTCGAAATCGTCGCCCAGATTGGTCAAGGTCAGGGTGACGACGGATGTTTGGGTGATGTAAAAGCGATACCAGTCCATGTCGCCGGGGTGGGCAAGCCACGAGTCAATGCGCGCGCTGCGCGCGCCATGCTCGATGAACGTGGCTTCGTCGGGGGTGTTGTTCGGCTCATAGCTGTCGGCCGCATAGACGTTTTCGTAGGCAACGGCAACGACAGGATAGTCAGTGGTATGTATCGTTAATGAGCCGATAAATGTCGTACCTAATTCTGGATAATCTTGGGTATTGATCCAGACCGACGAGTGGGCTGCCAGGGGGATCGTGTGGGTGACGACGACCGTCCCACCGGCGGTGCGAAATTTGAGTTCTGCATACAGGTAGCATTCATTCGGGTTTTGAATGGCGATCATGGTGTCGCCTCCGCGGGTGCGGATCACACGCGGCAGGTAAGCATTGGGCGAGATGGCGTCTTGAGGAATTGCCTGATAGGCAACCAGCAGGTTTCCATCCTGGTCATATTGGGTGCCGGCGACGGGATAGCTGCCGGTGATCACGGCCGTGCCGGCGAATCCCGGCGGCGTGCCCGGCTGTGGATAGGGGCCGCCGAGCGCCCACGGATTATCGAGTCTGTCGACTAGAGTGTCCATCGGTGAACCGTCCGGTTCGTAATAGCTATTGGTCAACTCGGCAGAGCCGGTGTACAAATTGGCCACCCAAAAGGTTGAGCGGGTATCGGCCGGTTGATACGAAATGCGCGGAATATAGAGCACCGGGTTCGGACTGGTTGCGTTACTGCCGATGAATGCTGCTGCCTGGCCGGTTTGCGCATCGACGGTATAGGCCATGGCGACAAGTTGGCCGTCTCTGGTGAGTAGTAAAGCGGTACCGGTAAAATCATTCGGTAATGATGGCAGGTTGTCTAATTCGATCTGTTGGCTTGCATGGGCAGCGAGGTTAAAATCTTGTTCGACAACAAGGCGACCGTTGGGGTCATAGATTTTGAAGGTGTAGTTCTGAGAAGGCAAAGAAGTCGGGTTGGCGATAACCAGGGTGGTGTTGGGGCCATTATGGTTGGCATAGACACCGGGAAAAACCAATGTGTCCAAGGTTGGAGTCTGAGCTTCGTACATCATCAGCCCATCGGCGGAAAAATGGGAGTTGATCAGCCGGGCGATGGCCACAATCTCTTCACCGCTGACGCTACCCGGGCCGATTCGCAGCGAGCCGATAAAACCGTCGGGCAGTTCGGCGATGTTGTCCAGGACAAAGGTTTTGGTCTGGTCTGGATCTAGAGTCAGGTTGGTTTCAAAGACCTGATTGCCGTGCTGATCGAAAAATTCAACCGTGCGGGTGGTCGTCGACGAACCTACGTGCTGGACGCTGATCGAGGTTGACCAGCCGGCTGTGTTTTTGACGACCAGTGGAAACCACATATCATCGTAAGGATCAGGATAAGAAGCGGCCACATAGCCGGCCGCACGGCATGGCATGTTCTGTTCGGTGCTGCCGGCGGTGCGCACCTGGGCCAACGCCGGTTGGATGGCGGTTGTCAAGGCCGGGGCGGCCTGCACGAACACCGGTTCTTGCCCCAGGTTCCCGTGCAGGGCGAGCAAAACGATGGCCGGCAAGAGCCAGGCCAGAGAGAAAAACGTCCATTTACGTAAGTTTGTGTTCATTTTTCACCTCCCTGAAAAAATATTGGCGATCACTTGTGGAGACCCTGAAGGTGATCTGTTTCTGGATTCTGACGAATCGGCGTTTAGGAGCAATACCTTGCAAACAAGACGGAGTCGAGGCTTTAGCCGGATTTTATTTTATCAGATGTAGACCGGCTGAAGCCTCAACTCCCGAAAGCGCCGGAGCCGGTCAAGTCTTGTTCCAGTTGCTTCAAATCGAGTTCTGCGCCGAGCTGCGCGAACGTGTCCCGCGCCTGGCGGCGCAGTTCGGCGGATTGCTCTGTTTTGCCCATTTCCCGGTACAATGCTGCCAGTTCGACCCGTGTTTGGGCGGCCTGGTAAGGATTGCCCAAGGTTTCTAGCAGTTCAAGGCTTGCTTCGAGTTCTTGTTGGGCGAGGTTGAAAGCACCTTTTTGGCGATAAATGCGGCCCAGCACCCGTCGGGTACAGCCTTCTTCGAGCTTGAGACCGGCTTCCAGGGTGCGGGCCAGCGATTTTTCGGCCCAGGCCTGGGCTTGTTCCGGCTCGCCGGTGAGCAGATAGGCTTCGGCCAGGTGGCGGTACACTTCGGGCAGGAATTCTTGAGAGCCGATCTTGTCAAACGCGGCCAGGCTTTGTTGCAAGTAGGTCAGGGCTTCTTTGCCATGGCCTTCGCGGATGGCCGTGTGACCGAGGTTGTTGTTGAGCAGGGCCACGCCAAAGCTGATCCCCAATTCCTGTGAGATCTTGAGGCTCTGCAAGTAATAGATGCGCGCGTTTTTGAGGCGACCGCGGTTGAGGAACACGCCGCCCAGGTTGTTGGCCAGAATCGCCTGGCTGGGCAGGTCGCCGATGCGTTCCAGGATGGTTAAGGCCTGCTGATAATACTCGGTGGCCTGTTCCCAGTTGCCTTGATCCAGGGTGAGGTTGGCCAGGTTGTTGTAAGCGCGCGCCGTGCCCGGTTGATCGTCGAGCGCGTGATAGATGTCCTGACTCTGTTGGTAATCGCGTAGGGCCTGTTCGGTGTTGCCCAGCCGACGGTGACCGTTGCCCAACAGGTAATGTGCATGGGCCGCTGTTTGCCGGGCTTCTGGGCTGTCCAGCGTTTCGACGATTTCCAGGCTTTGCCCACACCAGCGAATGACTTGTTCCCATTTGCCCTCGCGCTGCAAGATCGCTGCACCGCCCAGGTAAAGCTGCGCGGTTTCCAGACACTCGGATGCGCCGAGCAGCGCCAGGCCACGTCGGATCCACTCCATGGCGGTCTCATAGTTGCCCTGTAGTTCATAGATGCGTCCCGTCTTGCGGCAGATGTCGGCGCGGTACCGTTGAACGGCAGGCGAAGCAGGCATCTGGCTCAGGATGGTGCGCGCCTGGTCATAGTGCTGCAGGGCTTCGGGGTATTGACCGAGTAGTTCATAAAGGTCGCCCAGCCCTTCGCATGCGGCCAGTTGATCGGCCAGGCTGTCGGGCACGTGTTGGGCTGCTGCCAGTGCCTGTTGGTAACGGTGAATCGCATCTTGATTGGCATAGATGGCCTGGGCACGTCGCGCTGCGCGCAGGTGATAGCTCAGGGCTTTGTCCCATACCTCGGCCAGCGTGTAGTGGTCGGCCAGGGCTTCGGCGTATTCGCTGCGTTCGCCGATTTGGGCCTCGATCGATTGGGCGATCCGGCGATGCAGTTCGCGTCGTTCGGCGTAGAGCAGGCTCTCGTAGGCCACTTCGCGGGTCATTACATGGCGGAACAGGTAGGCGATATCGGCGTTCAAGCCGGTTCCCGATGCACGGTCGAGGATTTCTTTTTCGCACAGGCTCAGCAAATTGTTTTGCAATTCGGTCGTTTCGGTGCGATGAGGGTAGACCTGACGAAGCAGCCATTCCTGGAAGATGCGACCGATGGCCGAAGCGACCTTGAGCATGGTGCGGCTTGGCTCATCCAGTCGGTCAAGACGGCTGAGGATGACTCGGCTGACCGTATCCGGCACCTGAACATGGGCCAGGTCTTCGCGGGCGCGATAGAAACCGCTTTCGGGGTCATAGCTCATATAGTTTTCGATCAGGGCATGGGCCATTTCGACGATGAACAGGGGGGTGCCTTGGGCGTTTTTCAAGATCACTTCTTTGAGGCGCTGTGGAATCTCCGGCTCGGTGGGAAGCTGACTGTCGAGCAGGGCCAGACTGTCCGGTTCATCGAGCGGCTCAAGGTGAATGGTCTGTGTGTGCGGGTGCGTGACCGGGCTTTCGTCGGTTTCTTCGGGGCGATAGGCCGTACAGATCAGCATCGGTTGTGTGCCGGGGAGGGCATGGGTGAGCAGGTGGTCGAGCAGTGCCGCCGAGGAGGCGTCGAACCACTGGGTGTCGTCAAAGACCAGCAGCAGTGGTTGGTGTCCGGCTTCGGCGATCAGCAGTTCGCCGATCACACGCCGGACGTTTTGCTGGCGCAGTTTGGCATCCAATGAACGTAACATCGGGCTTTCGGGCATGTTCAAACCGGCGATTTGGGCCACCAGTGGGGTCCATATCGTCCAATTCGGATTGAGTGTCGCAATCCGGGTGCCGATCTTGGCCCATTCGGTTTCGCCGTCCTCCTCGCGCAGTCCGAATAGGTCGCGCAGAAGGGGTGTCCAGGGAGCGTAGGGGGTGTGTCGGGTGTAAGCAAGTCCGGCTGCCAAAAGGGCGCGTCCGCCGTGTGCCGTCCAATATCCGAGCAGTTCTTCGATCAGCCGTGATTTGCCCATGCCCATTTCGCCGGACAGCGCGAGGCTTTGAGTGGTGCCGTTCAATGCTGTTTGAGCGACCTTCCAAATGGTCTGCCATTCTGCATCACGGCCGATCAGTGGTGTGCGTCGGGTGCTGATTTCGGTTTTGGCCTGTTCAAGTCCCAGCACTTGATAGTTGGCGACCGGCAATCGTTTGCCTTTGACCCTGACCGGCGCTTGAGCTTCCAGGCGAAAGCGTTGTCCGGTCTGGTTGGCCGTGCTCTGGCTGATCAAAATCTGGTTTTCGTGCGCGGCCGACATCAGACGCGCGGTCAGGTTGACCTCGTCGCCCATCACCGAGTATTCATGCCGTTCTTCTGAACCGACGTTGCCGGCAAAAACACGTCCGCTGTTGATGCCGATGCGCTGTTTGAGGGCAAAGGTTCCCGCCGAGGTCTCCAAATCGGCAAAGGCGCGCATGGCAGCTTGCATCTCTAATGCAGCGCGCACGGCGCGCTCCGGGTCGTCGACGTGGGCGCGTGGCGCGCCAAAGAGGGCCATAATGCGGTGGCCGACCACATAGCTGTCTACTTTGTCGATGACGCCATCGTATCGTTGGATGATTTCTTGCATTGTTGTGAAATGGGCGTTGAGGATGGCCGTGATCTCGGCAGTATGGTCTGGTCCCAACGCGCCGATGATCTCTTCGATGCCGTAAAAATTGGCAAACATCGTCGTAACCGGGCGGAATTCGCCTCGTTCGCGGGCGGCCATATGTGCCGGGTCAAAGCGCAGCAGGTCGAGCAGGCCGGGGGGCAGAAAGGGAGTCAGGGCGTCCAGGCAGGCGAGGAGGGCGCGCATGTGGGCGGTCAGGGCAGGGAGATCATGACCGGTTGCCTGCGGCAAGGCGATCGGCGGGGGGGTGTCAACGCAGCGACGCTCGCGGGCCTGGACGTCGAGTACCTGATAGCAACCGTTGCGTACCTCGCCGATCTGGATACAAGGTCGCACCATCTGACAGGTCAGTTCGTCGATGAAAATCTCGCCCCCTTCGGCCTGGTCTTCGGCACGGGCCATGTTGGCCAGTGCTTCGCCCATGATGGTGTATTCCATCTTGTCAACGGTGCCCAGGTTGGCGGTAAAGAGTGCGCCGGAGCCCAGACCAACGGTCATTTTCAGGCGAAAGGTTTCGTCAAAGGCTTTTACCTCGCTAAAGCGGGCGATGGCTTCTTGCATTTGAACGGCGGCGCGCACGGCGTTGAGGGCATGGTCATACGTGGTGGGATCGCCGTCGCCCCAAAAGGCTACCACCAGGGCATCGCCCCCGAATTTGAGCAGCTCTCCTTCCTGGCAGGCAGCAATCTCGATCAGGCGGGTAAAGTAATCACCGACGATTTGGGTGATCTTTTCGGCGCCTTCTTCGCCTCGCTGGGCCAGCCGCTCCGACATGGCTGTAAAGCCTGAGATGTCGGTAAACATGATCGTTGCTTCACGAAATTGCCCGTTTACCCGCCCCGGCCGGGGATCGGCGAGCTGTTCACGCACCAGGTAGCGTGGCAGATAGGTGACGACGGCGCGCAGCAGGGCTTCCAGATGTGCGACGCACAGGCGCATGGTTTCTGGATTCTCCCGATCGACCGCCTGAGCAGAGTGGATGGCCTCAAGGAGGTGATGAGGCAGATAGCGGGTCAGGTTGGTTTTTGTGTATTCATGGAGGATGTCTGCGTCTTGGGTCATTGCCTGTCCTTTGGCCGGTTTTTCCGGCGTGTTTTCATTATACCATAAAATATGGTCTGGTTGCCATGACCTAAACACACAAGCCGACGCATAGGATGCTATCGACGCATAGGATGCGTCGGCTACGGTCGTATCACCGTAGAAGCGGCATCCCGCCGTAGTCGTAGAAGCGGCATCCCGCCGTAGAAGCGGCATCCCGATGCCGCTACGGCGTGGGGATGCGCCGACGCATGGGATGCGCCGACGCATAGGATGCGCCGACGCATAGGATGCGCCGACGCATAGGATGCGTCGGCTACGGTCGTATCACCGTAGAAGCGGCATCCCGATGCCGCTACGGCGTGGGGATGCGCCGACGCATGGGATGCGCCGACGCATAGGATGCGCCGACGCATGGGATGCGCCGACGCATGGGATGCGCCGACGCATAGGATGCGCCGACGCATAGGATGCGTCGGCTACGGTCGTATCACCGTAGAAGCGGCATCCCGCCGTAGTCGTAGAAGCCGTAGAAGCGGCATCCCGATGCCGCTTCTACTTTGAATACCCGCATTGTCCGGTCGTTTGCATCCAGCCTTGTTGGACGGTATAATGAATGTGTTGGGCGTGCTTGTTTGGGACGGACAAGATGGTCTTTCCTGCTGCTTTTGCCTATCCTGCATATCTGCTCGGTCTGTTGCTTCTCCTGCCGATCTTTTGGCTGTGGGGGCGCGAACGGCGGGCGCGGGCACAGGTGTTTCGTGCACGCCGTTTTCGTAATCTGCTTAGCCTGGTCTTGCGGGTGTTGATTCTGACGTTGATCGTGTTCAGCTTGGCCGGGCTGCAATGGGTGCGTGCCAGCGACGATTTGGCCGTCGTCTTTTGCCTCGATGTGTCGGACAGCATCGAGGCTCAGGCTCGTGCCCAGGCCCTGGAATTCATCCGTGCTGCCATGCGCCAGATGGGACCGAATGACTATGCCGCGCTGGTCGTCTTTGGCGCCGATGCCCTGGTTGAGCGTCCGCTTTCTCAAGCCCAAGAGCTGGGCGAACTCTTGTCCGTTCCGGCCACTTTCCATACCGACATCGGCGAGGCCATCCGCCTGGGATTGGCCCTGTTGCCGGCTACTGCTCAGCGGCGTATCGTGCTCCTTTCCGACGGTATGAGCAACCTGCCCGGCGCCGAAACCGCTGCACAACTGGCTGCTGCCGGCGGCGTCGAGCTGGACGTGCTGCCCTTGCCGGCCCGTGAGGCACGTGTCGAAACCTGGGTAGACGACATAGATGTCCCCTCGACCCTCTATCAAGGCGAGCGGTTTGGGGTTACCGTGCGCGTGCGCAGCACGGTCGCCCAGCTCGCCAAAATTCGCCTTTTTGCCGATAACGCCCTGGTCGCCGAAGAATATCTTGCGTTGAACCCCGGCCTCAATTCGTTTCTCTTTGAACTCCAGGCCGGCGAAACCGGCTTGAGCACCTTTTACGCCCAATTGATCCCCGAACAGGACACATTTTATCAAAACAACACGCTCGGCGCGTTTGCGCTGGTGCACGGTGCACCGCGTGTGTTGCTGGTGGCCCGCGCGCCGTATACAGACAAGGCAACCGGCATGCAGATTGACGACGCCGACCTTTTGTTGAGCGCGTTGCAAAGCGCCGGTCTCAACGTCGAGCGGGTGACGCCGGCCTATATGCCTGCCGATCTCACCGCACTTGGCGAGTATGCCGCAGTGGTGTTGGTCAATGTGCCCGCACCGAACCTCTCCCCCCGGCAAATGGCGCTGCTGCAAACCTATGTGCGCGATCTGGGTGGTGGATTGGTTTGTGTGGGTGGCGAGGTCAGCTACGGGGTAGGGGGCTATTTCAAGACTCCTCTGGAAGAGACATTGCCGGTCGAGATGACGATCAAAGACAAAGCACGTATGCCTCCGATGGCCATTGTCTTTGTGATCGACAAATCGGGCAGCATGGACATGGCCGCCAGTCCCGGCGCCCCACGCAAGATCGAACTGGCCAAAGAGGCCGTGTTGCGCTCGCTGGAATTGCTCAACTCCGGCGATCAGGTCGGTGTGGTGGGGTTTGAAGATTCGGCGCAGTGGGTGTGGAATCTGGCCCCGCTGGAAGACCTGGCTGCCGTCCAACGGCAGGTGATGACCATGCGGGGCGGTGGCGGCACCGACATCTATGCCGGGCTGGAAGCGGCCGTCAGAGCATTGGAACAAAGCAATGCCCGTCTCAAGCACGTCATTTTGCTTACCGACGGCATCGCCAGCGAGCAGGGCCTGCCCGATCTGATAGCCCGACTGCGGGCCATAAACGGCACACTCTCGACGGTGGGCGTCGGCCAGGACTCGGCCCCCTTTTTAAAAGACATGGCCGTCGATGGTGGCGGACGCTACCATTACACCGACAATCCATCTACTATCCCCCAGATCTTTGCCCAAGAAACCATCCTGGCGCAGCGCTCCTACATCGTCGAGGAAACCTTTTATCCTGCACTGGCCGGGCGGAGCACGATCCTCGACGGGATCACGCGCGTTCCGGCGTTATACGGCTATGTTGCCACTTCGCCCAAGCCCGCCGCACAAATGGTGCTGGTCTCCGGTCAGCAAGACCCGGTTCTGGCGCAATGGCAATATGGTCTCGGTCGCGCGGTAGCCTGGACCTCCGACGCGGCGCCGCGCTGGGCACGCGCATGGGTCACCTGGGATGAGTTTGGCCGCTTTTGGGCACAGGCCGTCCGCTGGACGATTATCGAGCGTGACCAGGACAATCTAGAAACGCAAATTGTCGACGAAGGTGAGCGCGCTCGTATCATGGTGGATGTGGTCGGTCAGGAAGGCGAATTCGGCAACGCCCTGACAATGGAAGCCCTGCTGGTCACACCCCAGCTCGTGTCGCAGACGGTTGTCCTGCAACAGACCGCTCCGGGCCGCTATGAGGGCAGTTTTACCCCCCAAGAGCAGGGCGTCTACATGGTGCGCATTTCCGGCGTTGGTTCAGACCAGGCTGCGCTGGTACAGATCACCGGCTTTGTACGCGCCTATTCGGCCGAATACCGCGCCTTTGGCACCGACGAGGCCATGTTGAATCGCCTGGCTGCGGCAGGTGGTGGTGAGCTGTTGAGCGATCCCGCACAAGTGTTTGTCCACGACCAAAAGGTGGTCAAGACCTATACCGACATTTGGCCCTGGCTGCTGGGGCTGGCCGTGTGTCTCTTTCCGCTCGATGTGGGCGTGCGACGGGTGACCATCGACCGACATGACTTGCGCCGGTGGTGGGAGAAAATATGGTCACCGTTGCGCCATCGCCCGATCCAGGTGACCCAAGAGCAGCGGATGGCTCAATTGCTCAAGGCCAAAGAACGACTGCCGACACGGATCGAGACGCCGCCGATTTTGGACGAATTGCCGACCGCTCCGCCGGTACAGACGCCGGAAATCAAGCCGACCCAGCCTCAGACGGAAGAGGTCAAGCCACCCCAGCCTGCTCCGCCACCGGTTGCCCCGCCTCCAACCCCGGAGACAGGCCCCTTGTCGCCGGACGAATCGCCGATGGCGCGCCTGTTGGCGGCCAAAAAACGCGCCGGCCGTCTGGATCGCAAGGAATAGATCGGCAAGGTGATTTGTAATCATCATGGAATACGTTTTATTTTGGTAACTGCCTACCCAAGTCGCCCTTTTTGGGCCTTCGGCCTGCGTCGGCGCAGGCCGACGCTTGGCGCTGCATGCGCCCACAAAGGCCGATTTCTAATCGGCGCAAGGCAGCGAGCAGCCGGGTAGGTAATTACTTATTTTGTTTGGAACCGAAAGGAGTGTGCACAATGAAAAAGATTCTGATGCTCGTTGGCGATTTCGTTGAGGACTATGAAGTGATGGTGCCTTTTCAGGCCCTGCTGGCCGTCGGCTACCATGTCCATGCCGTATGTCCGGGCAAAAAAGCTGGCGAAAAGGTGCGCACGGCCGTACACGATTTTGAAGGCGATCAGACCTACAGCGAAAAGCCGGGCCACAATTTTGCCCTCAATGCCACCTTTGACGAGGTGCGTGCCGAAAACTATGATGCATTGGTCATCCCCGGCGGACGCGCGCCGGAATACATTCGCCTGAATGCCGCCGTACTCGACATCGTTCGTCATTTTGCTCAGGCCAACAAGCCGATTGCCGCCATCTGCCACGGCCCGCAAGTGCTGGCCGCGGCCGGCGTGCTCAAAGGACGGGTCTGCACCGCTTATCCGGCCGTCGGTCCCGATGTGACCAATGCTGGCGCGCAATTCAAAGACACACCGGTCGATGGGGTTTGCGTCGACGGCAACCTGATCACCGCCCCGGCCTGGCCGGCCCATCCGGCATGGATCGCTGCCCTCATCAAGACCTTGGGAACACGAATCGTCTTTTAGCTTGCTCTGACCTCCCGTGGATTGCAAATCCGCGGGAGGTTACTCTTTCGAGGCGCTTATGGATTTGAACCGGTACGCCCGTCAGGCTGTCGAAAGCCTGTTGGACAACGAAACCTTGACCGCCGACCTTGACGACGAAGCGGCCAATTTGCTGTTATGCTGGGGATGTGATTGCGTCTATCGCATCGTGCAGGAATCGGTGCTGGTCGGCGACGACCTCTCTGCCGAAGCGCAGACCATTGAGCAGGCTATCGCCCCACGGATGCGCGCCTTACGCCGTATGCTCCGCGAAATCAACCTCTGGGCCGCGCAGCGTGATATGTCCGATCCGGAGGCGCTGGCCCGGATTGTCGCCCGCGCCTCGGTTGTTTATGGACGTGACATATCGGCAGCCCTTACCCCGGAATGGTCGGCGACAGACGAACAGCCCGTCCAACGGATTATCCGGCTGCGTCAACTGCTCGAAAGTGCAGCCGATTTTGAAAACAAGGAGGAAGAATGACCAAATCAACCGGTTCTCGTTCGACCGGTTCCCAATCAGGCTCTTCGCGATCGAAAACCACCAAATCAACCGCAACCAAATCGCGAACATCTCAGCAGGCTGACCTGACCCGCATTTTTACCGTTGTCGTCATTCTCATTTTCTTGATCCTGGTCGGCGTGTTCCTGGCAACCGGCAAAGACCCCCTGGGCCTGTTCACCGGTGAGCCAACACCAACGGCGGTCGCCGTAGTGCCAACCCCCACCGTCGCCGCCGGGCGCAGCGATTGGTGGGAGGTTTATTTCACCGATCCCAATACAATCAACAACCCGGACGATTTGACCGGCTCGATCCCCGAAAAGCTGCTTGCGTATATCAACAGCGCCCAAAAATCGATTCACATTGCTGCCTTTGAGTTCGATCTGACTCCTGTTGCCGAAGCGTTGATCGCCGCACATCGGCGTGGTGTGGACGTGCGCTGGGTGACCGACGACGAGCATGGCATCCAGGCCGACGAAGAAAAAGGGCACGGACAGTTCGCCATGCTCAAAGCGGCCGGCATCGAGGTGCGTGACGACGGTCGCAGTGCCCTGATGCACAACAAATTTTGGATTTTCGACGGTCAGATCGTGTGGACCGGCTCGACCAATGTCACCAAAAACTGCAATTTTCGCAACAACAACAACGTGATCGTGCTCAAATCGCCTCAGGTGGCGGCGATCTATGAACGCGAATTCGACGAAATGTGGGCCGGACAATTTGGGCCACGTTCGCCTTCAACGGCTGACCAACAATCGGTCGTCATCGAAGGCACACCGATTCAAATCCTCTTTGCCTCTGAGGATAAGGCAATCAGCCACCTCATTCCGTTGGTTGAAGCCGCCCAAAAGGACATTCGCATCATGGCCTTTTCGTTCACCCACGATGCGTTGGGAAAAGCCGTGCTGGCCCGCGCCCAGGCCGGGGTAGACGTGCAGAGCATTTTCGAAACGCGCGGCAGTGAAACTGCATATAGCGAGTTGACCATCCTCTTTTGTGCCGGATACCCGGCCCGCCAGGACGGCAATCCGGGCACCTTTCATCACAAAGTGCTTGTCATCGATGACGAAATCGTGGTCACCGGCTCGCTCAATTTTTCCGACAACGCCGATACCGGCAATGACGAAAATGTGGTCATCATCACCAACAAAGAGATTGCCACACTCTACCTGCAAGAATTTGAACGTCGTTGGGCCGAGGCCACCGTGCCGACCAAGATCACCTGCAAGTAGGAAAACTCTTGCGGATGCCCAGGGGGCAGGCGCACGGCCTGTCCAAGATCGCCATGTTGAGTCGACGTAAATTTATCAAACAATTGGGCATTGCCCTGGTCGCGTTGCCGGCGGTATGCTGCGTACCGAAAAGGCCTTTGCCAACACTTTCGCCTATGTCAGGCAACGAACCGACCCGTCAAATGGAACCGTTCGAGGCCCAGGTCGGTGATTTGCCTCCTGAGCCAACCCGTCAGGTTTTGGCGGCCTTTAGCCGTGATCGACTGCGTACTTGCTGGATAGGGCTGGATGTGCTGGCTCAACGGACAGCAAACAATTCCGAGCAGGGCGAATGGACACGCATGAGCCTGGTTGCCGAACATCGCCTTGCGTTGGATGATCTGCTCTCGCTCGGTGAATTATGCGAGGCCGTTGCCGTGCAGGTACAGGTGGCTTTTGAAGAAGCTGCCTATCATGTCTGGAGCAAGGCTGTGTCGAGTGGGTGCTGTGGCGCTTTGCCGGCCGAATATGCGCCACGTGAGGATTTTGTCCAAAACATTGAGAAACTGCTTGCCTTCCAGGGCGTTGAATCGGACGGCATCGATCAGGTGCGGACAGCGTTAGAGCGCGACCTGGCTTGTTTGGTACAGCTTAGGGCTGACCATGCCGATGTCGACCGGTTGGTCAGGCAGTGGACGGCAGGCAAGATTCAAGTGGGTGCAGAAACGGTCGCAGCGGTGCAGTTTTTGATTGACTTGCTGTTTGCGATGCCATAGGCAACCATTGCCGACTCGTCTTCAGAATCCGGCCCCAATCTGTTCAAACCGCATTTCTATGCCGTTTGCCAACGCATCGGAATGCGTTGGCAACGTAGGCCATAGTAGGGGAGACAAGGAATATAATCCACCTTTCAGCCGGTTGGCGGTTTGCTCAGTTTTCGCGTGCCATAGCGCAGCTTTTTCGTCCCCTCGGCCGACATTTGTCCTTCTTGTTCCATAAGCTCTGCCTCGGTGAGCATCGTCTGGCCGAGATCATGTTGTCCCATTTCGATCAATCGTTCACCGGCAGCGCGCAACCGCCGGGTGGCGCCGGCCATGTTCCCCCGTTCGATCTCTTCCATAGCCTGCGTGTGCAGCTTGAACGCGCTGACCTTTTGTACGGCATCCATCAGTCGGGCGTTACTCTGTCTACCCTCACTGGGCCGCTCGCTGTAGCGCACCAACACATTTTCTTCGACCAGGGGCTGTGTTTGTTGCGCGCCGGGGGGGCGTCCGTGCAAGGTGACCTGCGCCAGCCGGTAGGTGCCGGCCGTCCGTCCGGGCACAACCAGTTCCAGCAACACCGAGGGGGGGGTGGCGGGTTGCAAATCGCCCAACGTCAGTCGGTTTCCTTCGGCGTCCAAAGCGGCGATGGTTGGGGTGACGCGGTGTGCACGACGCAGCGTCACATCGGCAGGGCAGGTCAGGGTAAGGCTCAAATCGCGCCAGGTGATCGACTTGACTTGGGTCAGTTCTTGTCGGAACACCTCTGGAATCTCGTGTGGCTCATCGGCAAAATAAGCGTTGCCACCGCTGACATCGGCCAGTGAAATGAGCAACTCTTCGTTAAAATCCAATCCCAACCCCATCGTGCTGACCACAATGCCGGCCTTTTTGGCTTCACGGACACATTCATAGCAGGCATGCATTTCCTGGGTATGGCCGTCGGTCAGCACAATCATCCGGTTGATCCGCTCCGGTGAGAGTGCGACACGCATTTGTTCCAATCCCTTTTCCATTCCGCGGGCCATAAAAGTGTCATCACCCAGGTCGATTTGATCCAGGCGGGTGGCTGCTTCGCGTAACAGCTCTTTTTGTGTTCCGGATGAGGTCCGCACCATCAACAAAGCATCTTGAGCAAAAGCGACCAATGAAAAGCGGTCATTGGGGCGGAGGAAATCGGCCACTACGCCGAGGGCCTGTTTGGTAAAGTCCATGTTGGTTGACGCCTCAACGTGAGTATTTTTGGGCACTTCGATCTGCCACACCCGTACCCCGTCGACGGTGACTTGTTTGGCAAATCCTTTGCGGCGCAGATCGAGGAACTGAGCTTCGCTGAGGATGGGGATTGACATCGAACGGCTGGCATCAACAACCAGGCCGAGGTTGAGCGGGGCGGCCAAACCGGTTGAATCGGGGTCTGGAACAACCTCGATCAGCGCATAGACCAGGTGTCGCTGTTGGGTGACCGGAATGAACGGATTGGTGGTGCAGACAAGTTTCATATTTTGCAACGCTTGTATGGTTGGTGCTTTGGGCGACCCGTGCAATGCTCCGACCGATTTCGTCTGAACTCGTAGACTGCGATTGAGGCGGGGGCGAAGCTTTAGGGCCTATCCGAAAAACCGTACGAGCGGCATTCCTATGCCGCTTATACCTCCTATTGTACAATACTCTTTGCATTTCGACAAAGTTCAGTGAGGTGGGTATTCGGAACAAACCGGTGGCCGAATCGTGCATTTTTACCTTTTCGCTGAATCGATCTGAGCAAGGCCGGGTTGCCATAGTAGGCTGTGGGCGATGGCATTGCTTTCGCTTACTCGGGATTGCCTTCACCCTCCGCTCTGACCGGTCTCCAGATAGACCCTAAAGGTCTTCCAGACCTTTAGGGTCTATTAGCTCCGGACTGTGCCCGGTGTGATTCGGTCGGAGACCGGTTACCGCTCGAGTCTGCCGAGGCCATGTCATTTGCTATTTCTCATTATGTCAATTATACTAAAGATACTGGGTTTCATTTTTTGTGGAAAGGAGAAAGATGAAAATGAGACGGTTGGGGTTCACATTCGTTTGGGTGGTGGTCTTGTCGTTGCTCTTTACGGGGGTGGTTTGGGCACAAGGCGACGGTGAAACACAGGCAACGGCGGGCACGGTGGCCCTCTTGCTGGCTCCGCTGGTTGCCGCAGCAACAGCCGTTGAGCGGATCATTGACATGATTTTCAACTGGTATGAGAGCATCCTGCTCAATGTCAGCGCCTTTTCGGGGCAGGCTAAGGATTACTTGAGTTGGGCGCGCAGCGAGGTCAACCGACTGCAAAAGGAACTGCTCAATGCCCAAGGCGATTTGAGCAAAGTGGTGCGCATTGAGAACGAGTTGGAAGCAGCGCAGAATCGGCTGATGGAATTCCTCAAATCGCCGACCTATCTCAGTCGCAAGAAGACCATTTCGGTGGTGTTGGGCATCGTGATCGGCCTGATTTTGGCCTTTACGGTGCAGATCAAGATGTTTGCGATGTTGGGCGTTGATTTGCCCTGGGGGTGGGCCGACATGTTGGTGACCGGGCTGGTCATCGGCACCGGTTCGGCGCCGGTGCACTCGTTGATCGGCCTGCTGCAAAACACCAAAGACGCCGTCGATCAAGCACGTGCATTGTGGAGTGGCAAAGCTTTCAACGAGGCCCAGTCGGCTTATATCCAGTCGATCCAGGCCGCACAAATGGAGGCATTGGCCGTTCAAAAGGCTGCACAACCGCAGGTCAGAGCTATGGGCGTTGAAGGGGCATTTGGTCAGCCCGAAGCAGCCGAGGCGGCGCCGCCAATTCCGGCAGATGATCTGGCCATGCGTCGTCGGATCAGAGGAATGCTGCGTTGATAGAGCTTTGAATTAAAGCGAATTGATATTCTTAAGGCCGATTGAAATCGGCCTTTTTTGGGCGTCTATCCGGTGCAGGCCCTTGCGCCGATTGAAATCGGCCTTTTTGGGCGCTACCACGCCGGGTGTCGGCCTGCGCCAACGCGCGCCGCCAACGCGCGCCGCCAACGCGCGCCGCCAACGCGCGCCGCCAACGTGCGCCGCCAACGTGCGCCGCCAACGCGCGCCGCCAACGCGCGCCGCCAACGTGCGCCGCCAACGTGCGCCGCCAACGCGGCCTTGGTCGGCGCAGGCCGACCGTTGGCCGCAGGCCCAAAAGGCTACTTGAGTCAGCGTCGTACCGCGCCGGGCGTCGGCCTGCGCCGATGTGGGCCGCAGGCCCAAAAAGGTGCCTCCGATCAGCGTCTGAATATTCCCAGGGGGTGGAATAGGCAGAATGGGCAGTAAGGGAATACGTGTCCTGCTGGCCGACGATCAACCGG
>Ga0209101_1001288_pt1 | contig 18894 bp, 17 predicted proteins | sample ConPoolayeCmetaG_FD_185481 | JGI IMG/M metagenome (GOLD analysis project Ga0209101, IMG submission 185481) | Hot spring microbial mat communities from California, USA to study Microbial Dark Matter (Phase II) - Cone Pool mat layer C metaG... ...
GCCTTGACTGATAACCGACTCTTTCAGCCCTGATGGTGGCTCGATTGCTAATGTACAAAACGCAACCGGTCAGGGTTTAGTTTTGTGCTGCCCGAAACCAGAAGTAGCTGTCGAAAACAGGCTAAGCCATACGGAGAGGTGAAACCGGGTGCGCTTACAGCGGGCTTCGGCATAAGCTAAAAATGCACCGTTGCACAGCGCCATGCTCATCGGTTGAGCAGGTGCAGCCCAGGCCACGGCCTGATACGAAAAGGGGTGCCATGCTGTCAATGCAGCTACTGCCATGGCTGCCCACCCGCTGAGCCCTAAACGACGGCTCAATGCATAGGCTATGGCGACATTCAGTATATGCCAGCCTGTCTGGCCAGCATGCAACAGTGACGCGGCTAAGGTTTTATCTGCCCCCAGAAAAAGTCTGTTGTAGAGCACCAGGAGTGGCCGGTAGAAGTGATAATCCGGCATAGGCCGGACCAGCTCCACTATGGACTTATCAACCACACGGCCATACCACTCTGGATCGTCCCACATAAAGCCAAAACCCAGTGTATGGGCGTAAATAGCCAGGGTGAGCAGAAGCAACAGTAAAGCTGCACACTGATAGCCGCGCATCCTGTACACACTCCTCCTGGCCTTTTAGAGGCCAATACCCCGCCCGAAGTGCACAGTCCGCCATTCCATCGCATTAAAGCCAGCACGGCCAGGGAGGCTGGCCGTGCCGGCATACGCTCTTAAATGCCCAGGGATTTGTGAGCAGCGTGGAAGGCGGGCTTGAAGTTTCGAACTACAATACCTCTGCTGCTATCCTCTTCCTGGTTTTGCTCTCCGCAGGTGGCGCCACTGGCTTCAGGGATACCCCTTCGAACTCGTCAATAGGGCCATCGGAAGACGGGTTATCGCCCCGGTAGCCCGTGCCAGCCGGAATCAGCTTGCCTATGATGACGTTCTCCTTTAACCCCAGCAGCGGGTCCTCTTTACCTTCAATCGCTGCACCGGAGAGCACCCGGATGGTGTGCTGGAACGAGGCAGCGGAGAGGAAACTGTCAGTGCTGAGAGCAGCCTTCGTGACTCCAAGCAGCACCGGCCAGGCCCTGGCAGGCTGCCCACCGGCCTCGATCACCTTGCGGTTGATCTCCTCAAGGTCTAACCGTTCGACCAGCTCGCCCGGCAGCAAATCGGTATCACCCGAATCGGTAATCTGCACTTTGCTCAGCATCTTGCGGAAGATGACCTCGAAGTGCTTGTCATTGATATTCACTCCCTGCGAACGGTAGACCTTCTGGACCTCCGCCAGCATATAACGTTCCGTCTCCTCGCGGCCGAGGATGCGCAGGATGTCGTAAGGGTTCAACACTCCCTCGATCAGTTGCGTGCCTGGTTCAATGCGCTGGCCTTCCTCAACCAGCAGGCGGCCAGTAGATGGCACTTCATACTCACGCTCTTCCTTGTGTTCGTGGATCACGGTGATCGAACGGTCACTGCAGACGACCCGGCCTCCCTTCTCTGCAACAATGTACTTTTCGTCACGCCAGGAAGCCAGTGGTGTCCCCTCGCTCACCTCATCACCGTCCTCGACCAGTACTTTCCAGCCCCGCTTGATCTCGTATTCAAAACGCTCGATCTCGCTATCCACCACCACGATTTTGCGCTGGTTGCCGGAGCGGACGATGTGTACCACACCGCCGATCTCGGACATCGGGGCCTCGCCCTTGGGCTTCTTGCGAGCTTCGAAAAGCTCCTCCACACGTGGCAGGCCGACCGTGATATCGCCGCCTTCGGCCACGCCACCGGTGTGGAATGTGCGCAGCGTCAACTGGGTGCCGGGCTCACCGATGGACTGTGCAGCCACGATACCGACTGCAGCACCAACGGCGACCATCTCTCCACGTCCCAGATCGCGTCCGTAACACAATACGCAAATTCCATGCCTGAGCTGGCAAGTCAGTGGAGAGCGCACATACACTGCTTCGACATTGGCCCTGTCTATCGCTGCCACCACATCCTCGTCCAGTTCCTGGTTACGGTCCACGATCAGCTCGCCGGTCTGGGGATTCTTCACCGGTGCGGCTGCGATGCGGCCTAACAAGCGTTCAGCCATCGTTTGCCCGCCCACATCGTCGGAGCGCCGGATCCAGATACCGGACGTGGTCCCACAGTCGCGCGCGTTGATAATGATATCCTGCGCCACATCCACCAGCCGACGTGTCAGGTATCCGGCATCCGCGGTGCGCAGAGCGGTGTCTGCCAGTCCCTTGCGCGAGCCGTGGGTACTGATGAAATACTCCAATGCCGAGAGACCTTCGCGCAGATTGCTGCGGATGGGCATGGGGATAATACGGCCGGACGGGTCAGCCATCAAGCCACGCATACCGGCCAGTTGTGCGATGGGCCCGAAGCCTCCCTTAGAGGCGCCCGATTTGGCCATAATGGCGACCGAACTCACCGGGGCCAGGGCATTGGCGACCGCTTCTGAAACCTGTTCCCTTGCCCGTGACCACAACTCGATGGTGCGGGTGTACTGTTCCTCCTCTGTCAACAGGCCACGACGATACTGTCTGTCCACCTCGGCCACAATCTGCTCGGTGCTTTCGATAATGCTGGCTTTGGCCTCGGGTATTACCATATCGGAGATGGCGATGGTGACCCCAGAGCGAGTGGCGAACTTGAAACCGATGTCTTTAATACGGTCAACCAGCTCAGTTGTCTTCTCACGCCCTAACTGCTGATAGCACAAAGCCACCAGGTCTTGCAGGGCTCCCTTGTCCATCGGCCGGTTGATGAAGCGCAACTCGTCCGGCAAAGCGCGATTAAACAGGCAGCGCCCTACCGTGGTCTCGATCGGCTGAGGAGGTGGGGGTCTATGCTCGTATACCTGCCTGACCACTACAGGGGTATGGAGATCAACCACTCCCAGCTCATAAGCGATCTCCACCTCGTCCAGGTCTACAAATGGCTTGCGCGGCTCACCGGCGCGGGACGGGTCTTCCATCGTCATATAGTAAGCACCAAGGCACATATCCTTGGTCGGCCCAACGATCGGCTGGCCAGAAGAGGGTTTCAGCAGATTGCGGGTAGAAAGCATGAGCTTGCGCACCTCTTCCACGGCCTTCTGCGAGAGGGGCACGTGCACGGCCATCTGGTCACCGTCGAAGTCCGCGTTGAAGGCAGCGCAGGCCAGGGGATGGAGGTGAATTGCCTTACCATCAACAAGCACCGGCTCAAAGGCCTGGATACCCAGGCGGTGGAGAGTGGGCGCGCGGTTCAGGAGCACCGGCCGGTCTTTGATGACCTCCTCAAGTACTTCCCAGACCTCAGGGCGTTTACGTTCGATCACACGCCTTGCAGCGCGGACATTGCTGGCGTAGTTATACTCCACCAGTTTGCTGATGACGAAGGGGCGGTACAACTCCAGTGCCATCTCCTTAGGCAGGCCACACTGATGGAGTTTCAACTCGGGGCCGATGACGATCACAGAGCGGCCCGAATAATCCACACGTTTGCCCAGCAGGTTGCGTCTGAAGCGTCCTTTTTTACCTTTGAGCATGTCGCTCAAGGACTTCAGCTCACGGCGTCCGCGACGGGACAGCGCCTTGCCACGCTGGCTGTTATCAATCAGGCTATCCACTGCTTCCTGGAGCATGCGCTTTTCGTTGCGCACGATCACGTCTGGGGCACCGAGTTCCAACAGGCGCTTGAGGCGGTTGTTGCGATTGATGACGCGCCGATATAGATCGTTCATATCAGAGGTGGCAAAGCGCCCACCGTCAAGCTGTACCATCGGTCGCAGATCGGGGGGGATGACCGGCAAAACGGTCAGGATCATCCATTCTGGTCGGTTACCGCTTTTGCGCAGTGCCTCAACGACGCGCAGGCGCTTGGTCGCCCGCTTGCGCTTCTGCTTGGAGGTACCATATCGCACCTCGCGCCACAGCTCGTCAGCCAGTTTGTCCAGGTCCAGATTGCAGAGGATCTCATAGAAAGCCTCCGCTCCCATCCCGGCCTTGAAAACCTGGCCCCATTGGCTCTTTAATTCCCTGTATTGAGGCTCGTTGAGGAACTGTAGTTCGGCCAGAGAGAGCAGCCTGTCGCGCTCTGCCTTGAACTTGTTGCGCACGGTGCTTACATCGAGCGCCAGTTGTTCCTCAATGTGGACGATCTCTTCCGCGATTTCCTGGCGCAGATTTTCCAGTTCTTGCTCCAGCGGAGCGATCTGTTCATCCTGCCGCGCTCGTACCGTGGCCTCCAGCTCGCTCAGGTAGTCCTGCACAATTTGACTGAGCAGAACCAGATGTTCCCTGCCGACGAGTGCATCTTTTTCTACAACCAGGCTTCCGTTAAGCTGAAACACCACCGGGTCGGCCTGTCTTTTACCCTGGCTTTCCTCGAGCTGTCTTTGCAGCGCCTGAGCCTCTCGCATCACCTTTTCGGTGGCTTCAGCCAGCTCTTCATCCAGGCGGGCCTTAATTTGCTCAATCTGCTCGCCGGCACGCGCCTCTTCCTCGGCCAGCCTTGCTCTTAAAGCTTCAATCCTCTGTTGAGCCGCTGAAGTCAATTGTTCTTCCTTCTCATGTTGTTCCGCGTCCAGCCGTTTCAATGCCCGCTGGCGGGCTTCCTCGTCCACGCTGGTGATGACGTACTGGGCAAAATACAGGACGCGGTCCATATTGCGCTTGGAAATGTCGAGCAGGATGCCGAGATAGCTGGGGACACGGCGGGTATACCAGATGTGCGCCACCGGAGCGGCCAGCTCGATATGCCCCATGCGCTCGCGCCGTACCAGCGCACGGGTCACCTCGACGCCGCACTTTTCGCAGATGATGCCTTTGTAACGCACGTTTTTATACTTGCCGCAGTAACACTGCCAGTCCCTGGTCGGGCCAAAGATGGCTTCGCAGAACAGGCCATCTTTCTCGGGACGCAGGCGGCGGTAGTTGATCGTCTCCGATTTGGTCACTTCTCCGTAAGACCAGGAGCGAATCTGCTCAGGTGACGCCAGGCTGATACGCAGGGCACGAAAATCCTGCGCTTCCAGTTCTTGTTCGTCTCGATCGGGCACTGTCCTCATTATGTTCCCTCTACAATCTGGTATACATCCTGGTTGTCAGGCCGACTTCGGCCGTCCTGGGGGCGGCTCTACCTGTCAGCCTTAGTGCCTATCCGAAGAACGTAACCGATGCGTCCCTATGCGTCGGCATAAGCGGCATAGGGATGCCGCTTGTACGGTTTTTCGGATAGGCTCTTAGTGCCTATCCGAAGAACGTAACCGATGCGTCCCTATGCGTCGGCATAAGCGGCATAGGGATGCCGCTTGTACGGTTTTTCGGATAGGCTCTTAATACATCTGGTAGTTACATGCACAAAAGAAGCGCATGAGCCTGCTTTGCCTCAGCGCTTCATCAAGGGATCAAACTCATTTGTGGATGGCAATATTATAATGCCTCCTGGTGTTTTGTCAAGCTCGACGGCCCGCTGGTTGTCCCAAGATTGTAGGACAACTGCGAGCAGTTGTCCTACAAAGCGGCCAGGCCCGACGAAATTGGGACACACTCGGCCGGCCGCAGAGCTACGGCGAGCTGAGCAGTACGGCCAGGACGGTAGCAATCAGTACTACCAGCACGCCCGCCACAATAAAAGCGACCGCTGTCCGGTCGGCCTGGTTGCGGAAGCGGCCTGTAGCCCACAGGAACAGCCCCACCGCAAGTGCAATACCGCCAAGTACACCTGCTGTGTAGGTAAACGCCGTGCTCATCAGGGCAGGCAGGTCTACCCGCACGATCAGGCGGTTGAACAGGGCCAGTGAGTAGCGACTCCCCAGAAACGAGAAGCCACAACCGCTGCACATACCCACAAGTAACAATGCAACGCCTTTGAGCCGCCCAATGCCCCGCTCCAGCCATACCGTGATCAGTCCCAGCACTATGAGAGCCAGTGCAAAAGTGAGGACGACAATAGATATAAATTCGACCACGTCAGTACCTCAGAATAGGGTGAGTTGTTCTGCTTCTACAGGAGGAGGGGACTCGGCGAGCTGGGCTGCCTGCCGCAACAATTCCGGGATACGGCGCATATCTTCCTCGACAATGCGGCGCAGGCTGGGCTGGTGCAGCGCCGCAGCCGGGTGATACATCGGGTAGTAGACCACTCCGCCGATCTTGCGCGGCTGGCCATGCACGTCCGAGATGCGAGCTTTGGGGAAGGCGCGTGCCATTGAGAAACGACCCAGAGTTACCACCAGTTTTGGCCTGACCAGTTCCAGTTGTCGGTCAAGGAATGGACGGCAGGCTTCTATCTCCTCCGGCAGGGGGTCGCGGTTCCCCGGCGGGCGGCATTTGATAACGTTGGCAATGAACACCTCTTCCCGCTTCATTCCTATGCTTTCCAGGAGCTCGTCCAGGAACTTACCGGCTGCCCCAACGAATGGCCGCCCCTGCTGGTCCTCGTGGAAACCGGGCGCCTCGCCGATAAACATCACCAGGGCATTCTGCGGACCCTCGCCCGGCACCGCTCTGGTACGTCCCTGATGCAGGGGACAACGGGTACATCTGTTGATTTCCGCTGCCAATGCCTCCAGTTCCGACACTCTATCCTCCCAGGACAGAAAGTAACCGTATAGCCCTCGGCCGATTATAGCCTATACCTGAGGTTTTGTCCAATGTGCTATTGCTCGTATGCAAGTGCAACACGCGTTGCGCCCGGCGTCGTCACGAATGGCTACAGTTTGGGACAACTGCTCGCAGTTGTCCCACAATCTTTGCGTCACCTCTGGCTCGGCTGGTCTTCAGACGTGCCCAACGATGTGAATGGCCCAGGTTCTGTCCGATGTGCTATTGCTCGCGCGCAAGTGCAGCACGCGTTGTGACAATCTATCCATTTGCCCTGCTTAAAACATCCTTCACGCCAACCTGTAAAAACAAAAACTGCTTCCGCAACGCACGGTGCAGCCCGGCCAGTCGTGTGCGATAAGTGCTCTGCTGTATGTCCAGTTCCATTAACCAGGCGTCCTCTCCATCTCTATAATAGCCATGGCAGACGCCTGTGTAGCGGAAGCCGTACTTGCGATACAGGTGCTGAGCTATGTGGTTCGAAGCGCGTACTTCCAGGGTAACCAGGCGTACATTGAGTTCAAGAGCTTTCTCCAGTGCGGTCAAGAGCAACAACTCCCCCAATCCTCTGCCACGCCAGTCAGGGTGTACGGCGATGGTGGTGATGTGCGCTTCGGAATATTCCAGTCTGAAGCCGATGAAGCCAATGACTCGCTCTTCCTTGCCAGCTGGCAACAGTGTGTCACGGACACGTTGCAGCCAGCCTTGTGGGCGGGAAGGACCATCCTCCCGCGCTCCAGGTTTCAACAGGGTGTAGAAGAACGATGATTGGGGATGACTCAACTCATAAAGGTACGAAGAGGGGAGCCACGGTGATGAGAATGAGAGGCGATCAATGTCTGCCACCATTGGTACATCACGCGGCTCCATCGGGCGGATAATGTAAACCTGTTCCTGTTCCATCAGACAGGGTGTTGTAAGTACAGGGGTACCAGCGTGGCCGGATCATCGCTTTCGCCCCGCAGCAGGCGCCGCCAGGCGATCTCGGCCAGAAAGCCGGCACGTCGCAGTCGCGCTGCTGCCGGCAAGATGACAGCCAGCCCACCGCTTGCGTTTAGAGCCTCTATCCCCACCCGGTCTATTTCACCGCAGAACAGGGTAGGTGTGTGCAGCCTGGACGCCAGCTCGGACCAGGTGGTAAGGCGCGGCGCCTCCTCCAGTTTCCATCCTTCCCCTTCACACCAGCGGTAGATGGCAATACCTATACGTCCCCGGCCGGCTTGAAGTACCGCGCATAGAGGCCGCGTGTCCCTTCCCTGGGCTGCTGCCAACACGTCAAGCGTGGGCACGCCGAAAAGCGGGAGGTTACGCGCCAGGGCCAGCCCTTTAGCCAGTGCCATGCCTACCCGCAGTCCGGTGAACGAACCCGGGCCCTGAGTCACTGCAATGCCGCTGAGCTTCTCACTTTCTGCTTTCACCTGTCTCAGCGCCGCTACCAGGCGAGGCGTCAGCTCAACCGTGTGATTGCGTGGCGACTCCCAGGTATGCTCGACCAGCACGCGTGTCCCATCATGTAACGCCAGGCTGGCGTATTCAGTGGCCGTATCAATGGCAATAAGGAGGCCCATCTTGCCGGTACTCATATCCCCGCAGCCGCGTGCCGGAACTTCAGGAGCAAGTCTATATGCTGCCTGCCCTGAGCCGTGAAGTTGAGCAGGCGTCGTTCCTCCCCGGCTTTACTGCCGGCAAAATCCAGCCTGACCCAGAGGTGCTCCATCGGCACCAGCTCACGCATTCGCTCCGCCCACTCGATGACGAAAACAGCATGAGCATCTCCCAACCACTCTTCCACCCCCAAACTGATGGCCTCTGGCGGTCCGGAAACGCGATAGAGGTCCACGTGGTACAGCTTAAGCCCATCCCCTGGCCGCGCGTACTCGCGGACGAGCACGAAGGTGGGGCTGATCAGCGGCTGAGTCACGCCAAAACCCCGCCCTATTCCCTGAGCAAGACAGGTCTTACCTGACCCGAGAGGTCCCTCCAGGCAGATCACAGCGCCCCCCTCCAGCAGGGCACCCAGACAGATACCCAACCGCCGGGTTTGTTCGGGACTGTCACTTGCGAGTTCGAGAGACTCGTCTGCAGAAAGCGCACTCATCTGGTGTGAGCAATGGAGAGGTCTACCAGATACCTGGGTCAAAGTGTTGCATGCACGTCGAGGTATTATACACGCTTGCCTGATCAAGGCAAATGGTGGCGTGAAAGCTCTGACAACCATTCATAGAGAGCTCAATCAGGCTGAACAGTATCATCAGGCCGGACAGGCTGCACCGGTACGTTTTCAGTGTCCTCTGCAGCACCTGTGGCGAGCCGATCTTCAGGGCGTCGGCGGTGCAGGCGGCGGAGCGAGAGTTTGTAACGCTGACGCAACTGACGCGGTGTCAGCCGTTTGCCGCTCTCGAAGTAGGCAATCGCAACCTCCCCTATGGCCATGGTGCCAAGTCCGGTCACAGCGGCGCCGACAAGCCAGCCGGGACCTGGTACCAGCTTGCCGGCCTCGGCTGCCAGGTAACGCAGCATTATCCCACCTGCCACCGTGGTCAGCAGTTCACGTGCGTGGTGCACACTAAGCGATTCGCCATATATGGCACCGATGCGCAGTACCATGCGTGCCTGAGTGGCCAGCAGGAGTGGAATATCCATACCAGGTATCGGCTCGGCCGCAACGAGCGCACCGAGCAGGGCGGCACTGCGCGCCACCCCGTGACTGAGCTGATGGCGGTAGCGGGGCAGGGCACGCCCTAATGCTACGGCTATTGGGGGGTGTGCTTCGACGATCGCCGGCAGCAGTCGCTCGGCTACACCAACCCCTGTACGGGCCGAGATCGGGATCACCGGAGCTCCCAGCTTGCGCTCAGCATCGTCCTGTACTTCATCCAGGTCGCGTTTGATCAGGTCAATCTTGTTCAGAGCCACTACCAGGGGGACACGAGCTGCCCGCAACGACTCGTAGAGATCGTAGTCCGACTGGTGTAATCCCGCTGCCCCGTCCAGCACCAGCACCACCACATCGGCTTCTTCAGCCGCGGCGCGGGCGATGGCTGCCCGGTCCACTCCACCCACCTCCCCGAAGCCTGGGGTGTCCACCAGGGTAAACGGTCCGATCTCCTCGGTGACCAGTTCCTTTGTAGTACCCGGCACCGCCCTGACCTCCGATACCTTGCGGCCTTTAATAAGGTTGAACAGAGTTGACTTGCCGGAGTTCACCGGGCCAACGATAGCCAGGCGGGCGTGGGTCTCCTGCTCTACCTGGAGCAGGAGTTTATCCCATTCTATCGCTTCAAGCAGACGGCGAAGGTCGGCCAGGCGTGTGGGGAGTGAGGATTTGGTCCTGCGCATATGTTTTACCGTGGGAATATTTGTCGTGGGGGATTATACTTGCGGACGGTGGTTATGGCAAGTTGCCATCTACGGGCAGTGACTGTATGGGCAAGGAGTGCCTCGCCCTTACAGTCACCACTTTAACAGTCGCCTCGAATATACGGCTCATGGGGAAGGTAGCGCTCGAAGAAGTCAAGCACGCGGCGCAGGAATTCCTCCGGGTACACTTCGCTGGCTTTGGTGTGCCCCACGTCAGGCAATCGCCACAGTTCCTTAGGTGTGCCTGCGGCAGCAAACAGTGCATCGAAGTCAGAACAGTAATGGTCCAGATCGCCGTGGATGAACAGGATAGGACGTGGAGCGATCTTGCCCACATGGCGCACAGGCTCGTAGTTGAAAAGATTCACTCCCAGGCGGACTGAGGTTATGGCGACGATAATCCAGGCCAGCGGCGCCGCCAGCCAGCGCGGCAGTCCGAGCTCGATGCCTCGCCCCGCCAGGGCCGTACGCAGACGCGCCGGCCCTCCGTCGGTTACCACGGCCTGGATGTCCGGGCACTCTGGCGCAGTAAGTGCCTATCCGAAAAACGTAACCGACGCATCCCTATGCGTCGGTATAAGCGGCATAGGGATGCCGCTTGTACGGTTTTTCGGATAGGCTCTAAGCATGGCAGCCATGCCTCCATATGAAAAGCCCAGGAGGCCGATACGCCGCACCCCCCGGCTTTTGAGGAACGCCACTGCGCTCTGCACGTCCCGCCGTTCCAGATAGCCAAACGTCGCCAGCCGCCCCTGGCTGCGGCCATGGGCGCGGAAGTCAAATAGCAACACGCCAAATCCGGCCTGATGCAGCGGAGGTGCTCTGTGGACATCCCAATCCATGCTGCCACCGTGGCCATGCAATATGATAACTGCACGATCTGAACCGGGTGCAGGGATCCACCAGCCACGCAGGATCAGGCCGTCTGCCGTCTCGAAAGAGACCTCCTCATAGTCCAGGCCGTACTCAGAAGGCGTATGGAGTGCGCTCAGGCCGTGGCGACGGGTCAGATAGCACGAAAGGACCAACCCCGTGCCCAGTATCAGAAAGGCCGGGATGAGAAGCCAGAAGAATGCGCTCATCTTCGGGTCTGACGCACGCCCGCCAGGCTCACCACGCTCAGGGCAAAGAGGAGCGCGTAGCCGGCGAAAATGGCGAAGTATCCCAGGCCAGGCTGATAAGTGTTAAGATAGTCGGCAACAGGCCCGCCGATACCCTTGCCGATCATTCCGGCGCCCGCACCGGCCAGGTTGGAGACACCCAGGTAACGACCGGCCTCCTCTGCAGGAACCAGCCCGGTGCCTAATGCCCAGTTGCCGGTCATAAACAAGCCTGTGCCCAACCCGATCACGATCCCCACCACATAAAGCATCTCCATACTGGGCAGCCAGATAGTGGTCAACACCGCGCCGCCACCCAGGGCGGCCAGCAGTCCGCTCAGAGCCACCACGCGCCGCTTCCCGAAGCGATCGGCGATCCATCCTCCCACCATTGCCGAGAGCAGGATAAATAGCCCGATAACTGTCATCAGATTGCCGTTCATGGACGCCGCCTGTTCGGCGCTGACATCGAAAGCATACATCAGAAAGAACGGTAAGAAGCCCTGAAATGAGGTGGCAGCAGCCAGGAAGAGCAGGCGGTTAACCACCCACCAGGTAAAAGGGGAACGATTGAGCGCATCCCTTCCCAGGGTGGCATATGCGCCCGACCATACACCTGCCACCACCGCCACCACCATCGCCACAATGCCACCGATACCGACCGCTATCGCTGCGGCAGCGCTCTGGCCGGCGAAAGGCCATGCTATAAGACCTGCCAGTCCGCCGATGGCTCCACCCCCGATCACGCCAGCGATCCCACCCAGGGCGATCCCGGCGAGCATCCCGAGCACACGCAGCATGGGGATTTTGAACGAGGCAGTCGGCTTCTCACGGAGTGGTCGCTCTTTCACCAGCAGCACGGTGAGCAGCATTGTTGTCACCAGCACAGCAGCGGTGGCAAAGACCGCCCACCCCAGTTGTCCTTTGCCGACGAGCTGAGCGATGGTGAAGCCGACCAGGATAATGGGGACGAGTTCGAGCACGGCTTTGACCGCGGAGGAGCGTCCGCGGTACTCTTCCGGTACGAGATCGGGGATGAGGCCCTGTAGCGGGCCGTGGGAGACGTTTGCGGAGAACTGGATCAGGAGCGTGGCCGCCAGCAGCATCCAGAAGTTGCCTGCGAAAGCGAGAGCCGCCAGGAACAGAAGATCGAACATTGTCCCCACAAAGATGAAAGGCCGACGCCTCCCCAAGCGGCAGGTAGAGCGGTCGCTCAGCAGGCCGGCCGCCGGCTGAACCAGCATGGCGATGACCAGCCCTGCTGTGCTGATAAAACCCAGGGCCGTATTTCGTCCGCTTTCCGGGACGAACAATGCCAGCAAGTAGGGGGTAAAGACTGAGCCGACGGCGGTGTTGCGCACGTTCAGGCCGAGCCAGAATATGTTTATCGTGATGTGGTCGTACCAGCGCATTTTACTCATTGCACGCTCCTGGATGCACACCATCAAATGTAATGCAACTCACGCGCTGCCCTCTTCAGCTCATCGCGGAACTGTGGGGCAGCGATGTTGATCAGCGCCTGCGCCCGCTGACGGATTGTTTTGCCGTACAGGTCGGCCACCCCGTACTCGGTCACCACGTAATGGACGTGGTAGCGTGAGGTGACGACCCCGGCCCCCTGCCTGAGCATCGGCACGATGCGGCTGATCGTCCCCCCTTGTGCCGTAGACGGCAGCGCAATGATCGGCACCCCTCCCTCGGAACGGGAGGCGCCATAGATGAAATCAAGCTGTCCCCCCACCCCGCTGTACAGCTTAGTCCCGATGGAGTCAGCGCACACCTGACCGGTCAGATCAATCTCGATGGCCGAGTTTATCGCCACCTGTCGGTAATTCTGGGCGATCACAAAGGGGTCATTCACGTACTCGGTGCGACGCAGCTCGATGAGCGGGTTGTCATGGGCCCACGTGTAGAGCCGTCTTGTCCCCAGCATGAAGCCGGCTGTAATCTTGCCCACGTTGATCGTCTTGCGAGCATTGGTGATTACCCCTCGCTCCACCAGGTCAATCACACTGTCGGAGAACAGCTCGGTATGGACGCCCAGGTCTCGCTTATCGTGCAGGAAGTTAAGCACTGCGTCGGGGATTTCACCTATTCCCATCTGCATGGTTGCCCCGTCTGGTATCAGCTCTGCAATGTACTGACCGATCTTTATGTGGACCTCCGAGAGACCGCCCTCGCTCATTGGCAATTCCAGCAGCGGGTAGTTGACCGGCACGATGTAGTTAAGGCGACTGACGTGGATGAAGGAGTCGCCCAGGCAACGGGGCATATGCTCGTTGACCTCGGCGATGATGATGCGAGCCGCCTCAGCTGGCGATTTGGTCAGCCCGGTCTCGATCCCGTACGAACAGAAGCCGTGCTCATCAGGCGGCGAGAGGTGGACAAAGGCAACATCCACAGGCAGAATGGCACGTTTAAAGAGCAGGGTGAACTCTGAAAGGAGCACCGGGGTGAAATCGGCCCGTCCTTCCTGTACTGCCTTCCGCACGTTTGGACCGATGAACAGCGCGTTGGCGCGGATGCGCCCTTCCATCTCCGGTGCCACATAATCGCTCGAACCCAGGGTGAGGGCGTGACATATCTCCACGTTTTCCAGTTCACCGGCGCGGGCGCGCGCGACCAGCGCCTCGAGCAGCTTCTGGGGCACGCTGCAGTTCCCGGTCAGGAAGATACGGTCGCCGGGACGGACGGCCCGCACGGCCTCCTCCGCGCTGGTGACCCGGCTCTCGTAGGTTTTCATCCAGCTCATCCCCACCCTCCTGTTCCCGCGTAGAATGCCGCAGCCAGGGCTTCGTTCACAATACGGCCGTCTCTTACAGCGATGCCGCGGCCCAGGGCCGGCATGTCCTGCACCGCCTGCTCCAGTCCCACCTCAGCCAGATGGCGCAGGTAGGGCCACACGGCGTTGTTGAAGGCGTGCGTGGCCGTGCGTGGTACCACGCCGGGTACATTTGGCACGCAGAAATGGACCACTCCCTCTTCGATAAAGACGGGATCGCGCAGGGTGGTGGGGCGGCTTGTCTCCACACACCCCCCCTGGTCTATGCTGAAATCCAGGATCACTGCCCCTTTTTTCATAGAACGGACCATCTCCCTGGTCACAACGATGGGTGCCCTGGCGCCGGGTGACAGGATCGCACCGACCAGTACCTCAACAAAGCGAGCGACGCGGGCAATGTTAAAGGGATAGGCAACCATTGTGGTGACCCGCCCGTTGAACTCCCGGTCTATCTCCCGCAGCCGCTCCAGCTCGCGGTCGAGGACAAAGACGTCAGCACCAAGGCCATAGAAGGCACGGGCAGCGTTAGTGCCCAGCACCCCTGCTCCGATGATGGCAACACGGCCCGCCGGGATGCCCGGCACCCCGCTGAGCAATACCCCGCGCCCGCCGTAATTGCTTTGCAGAAAAGTGGCGGCCAGTTGTGGGGCCATCCGGCCGGCCACTTCGCTCATTGTGCGCAACACCGGCAACGTGCCGTCGTCCTGCTCAATCGTCTCGTAGGCAATGGCCGTGACGCGCTTTTCGAGCAGGGCCTCGATGCGCTGATGGCGCGCTGCTGCCAGGTGCAGGAATCCGGTAATGATCTGCCCCTCGCGCAGCCAGGCCATCTCCTCTTCAGTAGGGCGCCCCACTTTCAGCACCAGGTCTGAGCGTCCGTAGACCTCTTCGCCGGAGTAGACGATGCGCCCGCCTGCCCTTTCGTAGTGGTAGTCAGAGAAGCCGGCGCCTATGCCGGCATCCTTTTCCACGTAGCAGACGTGGCCGGCCCTGGTCAGCAGGTCCACGCCATAAGGGGTCAGTCCCACCCGCAGTTCCAGATCGCGTCGCTCCCTGGGAATTCCGATGTTCATGTTGCTCCTCCCCTGAGGTAACTGTCGCCTGCAACACAAGCCGCACCTCGATCCAGCGCCTGGTTATTCAATGGCAGCAGGGCACGGTGTCGCTCTGGCAGGTGTTGCTCGAGTGCCTGCTTGACCGCCGTGATAGAAAGCACATCTATGGCTTTGACCAAAGCCCCCAGGCAGACTACGTTTGCCATCCGGACATTACCTAACCCGCTTGCGATGTCGGTGGCCGGAACGTAGAACACGCGTATATCGTCCCGCTCGCTCTTTTGCGGGATGAGAGAGCTGTTGACGATCAGCACACCACCTGGTTTCACCGCCGGCTCAAAAGTCTCCATCGAGGGGATATTGAGCACAATAGCCGAGCTGGGGCGTCGAACTAAAGGGGAGCCGATCTCTTCGTCGGAGATGACCACGGTGCACCTGGCCCTGCCACCGCGCATCTCCGGACCATAGGAGGGAATCCAGGTCACGTGGTAACCGTTATCCATGGCGGCATAGGCCAGCAGTTGTCCGGCAAAGAGCGCTCCCTGTCCACCAAACCCGGAGATGATGATTTCTTCCTGCATTTGACCTCCTGCGATCACATTAAGGCGCGCACGCTATCGCTTACCCTGGTGTCGCCCAGGGGATAGTAAGACACCATATGCTCCCTGGCCCAGTTGAGTGCCTCTTCAGGTGTCATGTGCCAGTTGGTGGGGCATGTGGAGATGATCTCGACCATGGAGAAACCCAGGCCGGCGAGTTGGGTTTGAAAGGCCAGTTTGATCGCCTTCTTAGTGCGGCGGATGGTGGGGACATCCAGCACTGCCTGGCGGGTGACGTAGGCTGCGCCTGGGAGGACGGCGATCAATTCCGCCATTTTGATCGGCCAGCCCATCGTCTCCACATCCCGGCCGGTAGGCGAGGAGGTCGTGCGCTGACCGGGCAGCGTGGTGGGTGCCATCTGCCCACCGGTCATACCGTAGACGGCGTTATTGACGAAGATAGTGGTAAACAGTTCACCCCGGTTGGCAGCCTGGATAATCTCGGATGTGCCGATGGCCGCCAGGTCACCATCGCCCTGGTAGGTGAAGACGACTTTGTCCGGGCTGACGCGCTTCAGGCCGGTGGCCATTGCCGGCGCCCGACCGTGTGCCGCCTCGGCCATATCTACGTTAAAGTAGTAGTAGGCCAGCACCGCACAGCCCACCGGGGCGATGCCTATTGTCCGCTCCCGTACCCCCAGCTCGTCCAGCACCTCAGCGATGAGACGGTGAATAATGCCGTGGGTGCAGCCTGGGCAGTAATGCGTATGTGCCGGCGTCAGGCTGTCCGGCCGTTTGTAGACCAGCTCCATCCCCTCCGGGATACTGAAGTCCGCATCCATGCTCCGCCTCCTTACATGTTCTTCAACTCAGGCAGGATTTCATCGGGCAAGGGAATTACACCGCCCATTCTCCCATAGAAATGCACCGGACAGCGGCCCTCCACAGCCAGCCGCACGTCTTCGACCATCTGCCCGGCGTTCATCTCGACAACCAGTATGCCGCGTACTCGCTCGGCCAGCCGGGCCAAGCGGGTACTGGGGAAGGGCCACAGCGTGACCGGGCGCAAAAGTCCCACGCGCATGCCCTGGGCCCGTGCCTCCCGCACCACCGTCTGACAGATGCGCCCCACCGTGCCGAAGGCAACCAGCAGCAGCTCGGCATCGTCGGTGTGGTACTCCTTCCAGCGCACCTCGTGTGAGGCGATCAGTCCCAGTTTAGCCTGCAACCCCAGGTTGATCCGCTCCAGCGTCTCTGCTCCCAGGTAGAGCGAGGTGATGATGTTCGGTTTGCGCCCTTTCGCACCGGTCAGCGCCCATGCGGGGCGCTCCTCGGGCTTGCGTACCGGGCGCATGGGTGGCAGCTCCGCCGGCTCCATCATCTGGCCAATCGCCCCATCAGCAACGACCATGGCGATAGTACGGTACTTTTCCGCCAGGTCGAACGCCAATACCACCAGATCAATTGCCTCCTGAACGCTTGCTGGTGCCAGGACGATCATGTGAAAATCGCCATGGCCGGCCATTTTCACCGCCTGAAAGTAATCACCCTGGGATGGCTGTACGTTTCCCAGTCCAGGCCCACCACGCATGACATTGATCACCACTGCCGGGACCTCGGAGCAGGCGATGTAAGAGAGTCCTTCCTGCATCAGGCTGATGCCCGGGCTGGATGAAGAGGTCATCACCCGAACGCCAGCGCAGGCTGCGCCATAGACCATATTAATGGAGGCAATCTCGCTTTCGGCCTGGAGAAAGACGCGCCCTTCCTGGGGCATACGCCAGGAGAGGTGTTCGAGCACCTCCGTCTGGGGCGTGATGGGGTAGCCGTAGAAAGCCTCAAGGCCGGCCCGGATAGCTGCCTCAGCGATCGCTACATTTCCTTCGATTAATTCTCTTGCCATCTCCGACCTCCTACACGGCTGTTGTAGCCAGTTTAGATTGCCGCTTCTGGCGGTAGACCGTGAAGACTACATCCGGACAGACGAGTGCACACGTAGCGCACCCAGTGCATGCCTCGGGATTTGCCACTTCCACTGGCGTGTATCCCTTAGGATTAAAGCGTCCCTCTGCCAGCCGCAGGACATGTTGAGGGCAGAACGTAACGCACAACCCACACCCTTTGCACCGATCTTCGTCTATCACAACGATGCCCTTTGCCATAATTCCCTCCTTGAAATCAGCCATACGGGCCTGAGTGCTACTCCGCGCGTAACTCCCAGGCTTATTGAAATCGCCCCCTTCGGGCGCTTCGCGCCAGTTGTCGGCCTGCGCAGACCAGCGCGTCGGTGCAGACTGACCAATGACAGCGGGTCTCAAAGGGATGACTTCCAGTCACCGCTTTAAGACACCTCTGCGCGATACTTTCTTACGGACAGTTCATCGTAGGGTGCGCGCCGGCCAGGACAGTTTTCTCTGGGGCACAGCATGCAGCTCTCGAAGCGTTCCTCAGTGGCGAAGCGGAGCCCGGAGACGGACTTGGTTGGTATCATCACCAGGCTGTCTGAAAGTCGGACCCCTATATCGCGTTCGGTATCGCCAAGCAGCGTGAACAGCGGTCGCTGCTCTTCGATGGGCCAATCCGGTAGCGAACCCGGTGCCATAGACGAGGTCTGCCCGGGACGGAAGGTTTCCTCTATATGCCTGTGAATTGCATGCAATGCCACCTGCAATGCCATCTCGCATATCGCCTCACCCCAGTAGCGGTGCAGCAGGTCCCCCATTCCTCTGGACCACTCTGCCAGCTCTGTCCCGCAGGTAGCGACAAAGGCGAACACCCGGTGTGTGTGTTCCAGGTTAATCCTCAGCACGCGGCTGGTGAACCTGATGCCATCCACAGTCACCCAGTCGTCACCCCGGGACTCGATGAAGGCGACCCGGTACAATCCTCCTGGCCTGCCGATTCTCTGTGCCTCCTCTACCAGGTGGGCCAGTTCACCGGCGTACCTGCTCCCCTCACTGACGCGCAATTTACGCATCAGGGTCTGGATGTTAATCTGCAAAGGTATCTCGTCCAGTACAAATCTCACACGCTCCCTCCGTGATGTTCAGCTCTCAGGCACGAAATGCCTGTCCGAAAAACTGTGGGGCGGCTTTCCGGTCCGCCGCCCGGACAGCCTGATGGGCTGTCCTACAACTTCCTTATGGGCTCTAAGAACCTATCAGAAAAACCGTACAAAGCGGCATCACTATGCCGCCTATACTGACGTGCGTCGGTTAAGATTCCCGGATGGGCTCTAAGAGCCTATAAAAACCGTACAAGCGGCATCCCTATGCCGCTTATACCGACGCATAGGGATGCGTCGGTTACGTTTTTCGGATAGGCACTAAGAGCAATACGGTTCAGTTAAGCAAGGAACGTCCCATCTCTTGACATTTGAGGCCATCGGTGGCATCTTTCAGGTCAACATCACACGCATTAGGAGGTCTTTGTATGGGATTTAGTTTACGCACGATTGCC
>Ga0209101_1001289_pt1 | contig 18875 bp, 11 predicted proteins | sample ConPoolayeCmetaG_FD_185481 | JGI IMG/M metagenome (GOLD analysis project Ga0209101, IMG submission 185481) | Hot spring microbial mat communities from California, USA to study Microbial Dark Matter (Phase II) - Cone Pool mat layer C metaG... ...
GCATAACGCGGCGCTGGTGGCGATCAACCCCAACACGGGCGAGGTACTGGCAATGGTCGGCAGCGTGGACTACGACGATGAGTCCATCGACGGGAATGTGAACGTTATCCTCTCGCCACAGCAGCCAGGCAGCGCCATCAAGCCGCTGACCTACGCTGCCGCTTTCGAGCGGGGCTGGAACCCGTCGGACATCCTGTGGGATGTGCCGATGGTCTACGACGACGGGCAGGGGGGACTGTACGAGCCGCGCAACTACGACGGGCGCTCTCACGGGCCGGTGCGCCTGCGCGATGCACTCGCCAACTCGTACAACATCCCCGCCGTGACGCTGCTACGCGAAGTCGGCGTGCCGGGTCTACTGGAGATCGCACGGCGCTTCGGCGTGGAGAGCCTAGGTGACGACGCTTCGTCCTACGGACTCTCGCTTACGCTGGGCGGCGGGGAACTGACGCCGCTGGAGCTGACGACCGCTTACGCCGTATTCGCCAACGGTGGCCACCGCATTGAGCCGCACTTGGTGACGCGAGTCACCGACAGCCAGGGCAACCCGATCTACGAAGCCCCTGCAGCGGTGGGGGAGGAGGTGCTCGACCCACGCATCGCCTTCCTGATCAGCAGCATCCTCTCGGATAACGCGGCGCGCACTCCGGCGATGGGGGAGGACTCGGCGCTGCTGCTGAGCTTCCCGGCAGCGGCCAAGACGGGCACGACCAACGACTTCCGCGATAACTGGACGGTAGGTTACACCCCGCACCTTGTGGTCGGGGTGTGGGCAGGAAATACGGATAACTCACCGATGGCGGAGGGCACCTCCGGCCTGACCGGGGCGGCTCCTATCTGGCATGAGTATATGGAAGGGGTATACGCCGATCCGGCGATGGCGGCGCTGCTGGAAGGGCCGGGCCTGCCGCCCCTGCGCAGCGACTTCACACCACCCCCAAACCTGGAATCGCGGCAGGTGTGCGTGCTGTCATCGCTGCGCGACCCGGCCCCCGCCGACCGGGGCTGCCCGCGCCTGCGTGCCGAGTGGTTCCGCACCGGAGGCATCCCGGGCGTCGAGCCGACTCCGACCACCGCACCGACGGCCACCTGGACTCCGCGACCGACCGTCGAAGGCCAGCCGCCGCCCGGCCCGATGCCGCTGGCCAGGATCGAGATCGAGCCAGGCATCTGGGCAATTGGCGTGCTGCCCATTGACGAGGCACGGCGACCTATACTCGCCCCAATCCTGCAAGCAATGGCCGCCGGACGCCCACCGGATACGCCTGTCCCGTCGATGCCGCCCTACTGCGAAGTGCCGCAAGAAGTTGCCGACACGCCAGAGATGAGCCTTCTGCTATTCATCGCCGCGCCAACCAATCCTGCCGACGCGATCCGCGCCCGGAACTGGGCTTACGAGCACGGTGTGCCTATTGCACCAGGTATACCCTGCCCGGTCGAGGCGTTGGCGCAGGCCACCCCAACTCCCAGCTTTGACGCCGGGGTCGGAGCAACGTACTTCATCACGTATCCGCTACCCAACCAGGGCGTGTTCGGAGTCGTGCCGATCCTAGGCACAGTAGTCTTCGATCCTAACCGAGTGCAGTACTATAAGATCGAGATCAGTGGCGGGCTGCTGGAGGGGTGGGTAACGCTGGGAGAGACGCACTCACAGAGCGTGGTGGATGGGGTGCTGGAGATTCTGCACGCGGACGCGCTGCCGCCGGGCGGGTATGTGATCCGGTTGGTGCTGGTGACATCGGACGGTAACTACCTTCAGCCGACGTTCGATGTGCCGATCTTTGTGCTGGCAGAGCCGTCGACGATCACACCGATACCATAGGCAAACCGGCGGGGCCGGGGCACAAATGCGTTCTGCTCTATCCGCTTGGTTGTAGGGCTTACGCAGTTCAGGCCCATTCAATCCCTCAGATGGCACCGATCTCGCAGATGGTTTTATCCGTGCCATTTGTGGAATCAGGGGCTACAGCCGTATCTCAAATTCAACTGCATAACCCCCAAGCTGATAGAAAATAACTCAGGGCAGCCCGATCCTCCTGGGCTGCCCCTGAACGACTGTGACAATCAGATGCAGTGCTAGACCAGCTTCTCTAAATCAGCAACAGCACGTCCCATATCGAGGAAAATCAAGCCCAACTTAGCGTCTTCGCGGGCGAGGGTGGTCAAAACAGCCACGTCTCCGATAGCCATCAGGATGACATAGCCCTTTTCGCCTTTAATATAAACCTGATTCAGCACACCGCGCCCCAGTTCAGCAGCAATACGGTCACCCAGAGAGAGCATCGCCGCTGACATAGCTGCTACCCGATCTTCTTCCACGTCGGCAGGCATCGAGGAAGCCATGCTCAATCCATCCACGCTGACAACGGCGGCAGCCTCCACCGCGCCCTGCGAACTAGCCTGCAGATCGCGCAGCCGCTGAATCATCTGTTCCGTGCGTGACTTAGCCAATGTCTGTTCCTCGCTGTGCTGGTAGGATGGTATCGTTCAGACTGGCTACTCGACAGGCACTTTCTCGATCTTGATGACGCAGTTTTGATCGCCCTTGGCCTTACACTCGGTCTCCAGAATACGGAACTTCTTGCCGTCGCTGACCCAGGCAAAGGCTGCCTGAAGGACGCCAATGGCGAGATGGCACACTGGCTCGTCAGAGTGACGTCCCCAGCAGACCGGGCAACGGGTAATGGTCCAGATCCAGTGCTTATCATCCTCACTAATCACAACAACCTGGTCGCTAACCGCGTTGAAGAACTTGGAGAAGAACTCCAAGCCAATCTTCACCTTGGCTTCCAGCGTGCCCACCCTCATAGCGATCTGGGCTGCAGCAGCCACGCTTTTGAACTGGGCCAGGCCATCCTTGAACGATTGCTCACCCGCGCGAGTGGCAAAGACACGCGCTCCTCGGTTGCCGTACATGTCCCAGATGGCCTGCTGGAGCTGTCCCATTTTCTCGAACGAGAACTCCTTCTTCATGTTGTCTGGCGGATAGTTGCCAATGTATTCTTTCATGCCCGCCATATTGAGGAGTGCGGTCACGCCCCGGTCGCCCATGACTTCTTCGGCGGAAGTGAAGACAATGCGGGCCCACTTATTTGGATAGTAATAGGTGACGCCCTCCTTCTTCTCTTCCTTCTTTGCTTCCTGCGGTCTAGCCTTGGCCCTGTCTTCTTCCCTTTCAGCCTCTTGGGGCTTCGTATCAGGGGGCTTTGCTTCTTCCTGCACGGGTTGCTGCTGCCTGGTTTCATCAGGGGCCTTGACCCCCTCCTGCTTAGCCTCTTCAGGCTTAGCCTCTTCAGGCTTGGCTTCTTCAGGCTTGGCCTCTTCAGGTTTGGGTTGACTCGCAGCGGCCTCTGGCGCTCTGGTCTGTTCTTCGGACATGGGGTCCCCCGTTTCAGGTAACGGCAACATGATGCTCGGCTGAACCGGCAACGGGAATTTCCGCGTTGGCCTTTCCTGTCCAGCGCTTCGCACGATGTTACACCACACCGGGCCGAGAATCAAATCACTTGAGAGAGGGGACTTTCCAGAGCATGGGGGAATAGATGCCGAAAGTCAATGAGTTGGGAAGTTCGGGCGGTGCTGACAACAAAGCAAGCGCTGGTTCCAGCAGAAGATGAACCAGTGAACAACAGCGCCGAGGACGTGAATGCTATGGCAGAGGCAGTGTGGCTTGCGGATAGGCGTGCCGGTGGGGGGGAGCTTGGCATTTCGCCTTCGACCGGATAAATTGCGCTTCTTGAGGAATCTCCTAGCCACTACAATAGATGGGAAGTCATGATCAAGCTGTGGGAAGTTGTGTTGGCGAGTTAACCACTAGCAACTTCGCCTTAGCTTCCTGTTCCTACCCGGCCCCTTGAAGGCGCTTCGCTTACCAAGGTATTGCAATTGCTACCTCACTCCTACAGACGCTTCTGTTGTCTCCGAAGGATGCTCTGGAAGATGCGCAGCAGCGGCCCCCGCTGTTCAAAACCTTGCTCGCCCAGATCGCTGATTCCCAGATAGATCTCACGACGGCAGCGCCGGATCAGGCCACTGGCAATCCGATACAGCATGTCCTGCTGGCGGTTGTATTCCTCTACATCGGTCCACACTGCCCCCGGCGGCCAATCACGAGATAGGACATAGGGGTGAGTAAGGGGTTGATCAAGACGTTCCCACCAGCCCATTGAACCTGCGTCCAGCCAGAATTGGATCGTCGCCACGCGATTGCGGAGCAAAAACGTGTAAGCAGGTGACATAAACACCGCATCAGCCAGATCATCGCGCCAGCTCTGGACATACAGCCCGCCCAGCAGTCCGGCATTAACAATCTCGTAGTAGCGCCTTCCCACCTCATTGATATCAATGGAGGTACCGCTGAATAGTGCCTGCCTAAAACGCCGAGCGGACTGAATCAGCTCTGCCGTGACACGCCCCGCTTCAGAGTTCGCATGGAATCCGTAGCCGGGCTGGGAAAGCACCTCCCCAAACAGGCGACTGAACACATGATCGAGCGGCTCCGGCTGACCGGAGGAGGCATATCTCATCAGCCAGGCGCGGAGATGGTCGTAGCGTTGCCCTGCCAGGTAGGTGATCCGTGCCTGCATAGAAGGGTTGATTTGCTCGAAGGAGCTAAGTGCACGGTCGCCGCCAGGGTGGTAGACAATCTTGGCTAGAAGGCTAGCACGTACTGGGTCAAGCCCCTCAATGGCCATTTCGAGCGCGTCAGCAACATCCACCACTGGCGGCAGGTAACCCCATTGGGGGTGCGCCAGCCCAATTAGTGTCAGGAGGCAACGCGCCACAGGCTCATCCCGCAGCGCCCGCGATGGGCGATGCGAGAGGGAGGGAATACCCCGTGCCTCCAACTTTTGGCTCAGCGAGAATCGGAGCGCATCGCTGAGGAAAGGGGCCAGGACGACGATCTCACGCGGTGGCAGGCCCTCACCGTGAACCAGCTCTCCAATACTTTCGGCTACCCAGTCCAACATCTGCGGAAAGTAGGAGTGGAAACTGTAACGAAATGCAGGCAGCACATCTCCGTCGGGGGGCTTTGCTCCGGGGCGGCGCATCACATAAGCAACTTCGGCGTGAAGTTGCTCCAGCCCCGGTGACATGATGTACGAGTGAGGAAGGGTAAGACTGGCCTCGCAATGTTGCCGGAGGAACAGCGCCCCTTCCGGAGCAGCGCCAAGGAAGAGCCGATAGCCGCCGTCCCACTCGTAAGTGAGCAGCGCGCCCTGAAGATGAGGCAACCACTCGTAGATCAGGTCGTGCGTGAGCGCAGTTTCCTCCTCAAGATGTTCGACGATCAGGTGGGTCCAGCGCTCGAAGTACTCCCTACGACGCTCTGGTTGTGCAAGCAGAGCAGTGAAGGCTTCGATTTGCAACGGGTAATCGAGAAGGCAATTCTCTAGGCAGTACTTCCGATAAGCCTCGGCGATCCTTCCTGCCGCTTCATAGGCCAGCACGCGCTTGTGCGGGCGCTCTGATCCCCAGGCAGCCGTCAGCAGTTCCGGCACGTGGTGATAGTCAATACCCATCGTTGCTGCCTTGCTCAGGTTATCTATGATCTGCCGGGCAATTTGCTGAGGCGAAAGATTGACTGCGTCAAACTCCCCGCGTTCAACTGCTGCATTGACAAAGCCGGCCATAGCATACTGGGACGTTTCGATGGTCAGAAAACGGGGACTACGCGCTGGGTCGGTGAAGCCCATCTTAGGTGCGATCAGCGGCCAGTAGAGCCGACACATATCCTGCGCCAAGCCCCCCAACGTGCGGATCGTTACATCACCGAGCGGGCCACGTGAGGTATCGTGCAGCGCCAGAAGGAAGGGGCGGGCCATTGTGCGCTGAGGCACGAGGATCAAAATGCGCGAAGGGTCGATGCCTGCTTCCAGCCAGGCAGACAGAGTCTCAATAGCGAACGTGGTCTTGCCCGATCCAAAAGGGCCTTCCACGAACATGGTGCGCGGGTTAGCCTCACCAGAAAAAGTGCCTCTAAAAGCCATCATGCTCCGTTGTGCCCCTGTTACCCCCGATCCGCTGAGGGTCGGGCGCTTCTTTGGTTATCGGGCGACCACAGTCCCTGAATTGCAGGCAAGTTTTGCAGTATCAGCTAGTATTGTACCCCACTAGGCAGCCCATCTGTTCCGCCGTTCGAGCACTCCACCTTCGTTGGTTTGCAGATGCCCAACGCCAGCTCCTGCTCTGCGCTTTGCAGGGCGCGTGGGTATAATCCGGCTCAATGACTCCCCTACCCACGACGGACAAATCACCAGCGGTGTGGCGTTGGATTGCTGCTCATCCTGATCGGCTGATTGGATGGGCCATATTCTTTGCCACGCTGATGCTGTATATTGCCACACTCGCGCCGGGGCTGGTGTTCGGCGATCCGGCGGAATATACCTTTGTGCCGCACATCTGGGGGATCGCCCACCCACCCGGTTATGCTTTCCAGACGGTGTTAGGGGGACTTTGGCAACGACTTGTGCCCATCGGCAGCATTGCCTATCGGGCCAATCTGCTCAGCGCAGCGGCGGGCGCAGGTATTGCGGCGCTGGTTTACGGCACAGTGCGCGCGCTGACGCCCGCTAGTCGCGCTCCCGCAGCCAGGTATGTGCCCAGTCTGCTAGCGGCAATCTCAGTAGCTACAGCCACCGATCTGTGGCAGCACAGTATCCACGCCAACGCGCATATCATCACTGCCTTGTTGGCAATCGCCAGCCAGTTCTCCCTACTGAAGTGGATTGGTGCCAATTCGGTGCTGGTGAAGAGAGGGATACAGGAGAAGGCCGACGATCGCTGGCTCTTGGCCTTCTGTGTCCTCGCTGGCCTGAGCATGACCCATCACCCTCTGCTCGTGTTTAGCTTCCCGGCCTATGCGGCTTTCATTGTGGCAGTCAGGCCACGCATCCTGCTTGACTGGCACACCCTGCTGAAGATGCTTGGCTGGGCGTTGCTTGGTCTGAGCATATGGCTGTACCTGCCAATCCGCGCCAGCCTGCCGACCCCCGTGCCCTTCGGCCCTGACAATACCAACACGCTCGCTGGGTTCCTCGACCTGACGTTGGCGCGTGGGCTGCGTGTCAACCTGTTTCACTTCGGCTTGGCCGATCAGCCCGATCGCTTGCGTGTATTCGGGTCACTGCTCAGCCTCCAGGCTGGGATGCATATCCTCGCCCTGATTCCGCTTGGCCTGATCTGGCTGTGGCGGACACAGTGGCGGGCCGGGCTGCTGCTGACCCTGTTCCTCGGCATCAACCTGCTGTTCATCCTGAATACCATCCAAGACGTGATGGCCTACCTGATGACGCCGCTGGTGGCCCTGATGACCCTAGCGGGTCTGGGATCGCTCGGCTTGTTCCAGTGGCTGCGGCTGCCCGCCGGGCGCGACACCGGGATGCTGCACGCGGCGCTGACGGTGACGTTAATCACGCCGCCCATTCTGCGGGCTGGCTATCTCGCGCCTCTGATCTCGCTCCGGGACTACCGGGAGGCCCAGGCGTGGGTCGAGGAGGTCTACAGCCGCTTTGAGGGCCAGAGTGAGAGCGCGATCCTACTGGCGGACTGGGAACACCTCACGCCGCTGTGGTACGAAGCATGGGTTGAGGATCATCCTCTGGCGGAGTCTGACTTACGGCTGATCTATGTGGCGACCACCTCCGAGCGGCCTTGGGCTGACAACGCCTGGGCGAACTTTGCAGAGGGGCCAGTCTACACCTCCGGCTACCGACGCGAACTGGTCGAGGAAGGGTTCCGGTTGCGGCCTGTTGGCCCGACGCTGTACCGCGTTCTCCCACCACCCGCCACCGAGCCTGTTGCAATGCAAACCCCGCTCGACGCCGATGCAGGGGTGGTGACGGTGGCGGGCATCGATCTGCCCGTGACGCACGTCGAGCCGGGGCAGGAGATCCCACTTGTTATCGCCCTCACGGCAGAAGGTACTTCCACCGATATCATTTTCCCCTACGTCACGCTCGGTGAGACGGCCTTTCACTTCACCACAGACAGCCACTTTCTCAGCCCCTCCTGGCAAGCAGGAGAGACCATCGTTGAGCGGTACGACCTGCGTGCGCCGCTGACCGCCGAGCCGGGCGAATATCCATTGCGGATCGGCCTGCGGAACCTCTCACAGGGCGGAGAGCCGTTGGCCTTCCCCAACGGATCGACGAGCCTGGAGGTCGGGACGATCACAATCGTGCCGCCCACTCGCTGGCCGGTCGATCCGGAGGAAGAGGGGTTGCTAGCCGATATCAATCACGAAGTCGGGTTGGTGGGGGCCGTGGCGACCGCGCCAGGGCAGCGGCGGATCGCGGTGTGGCAGGAGCCGCTGACCGCCCACCCCAGCGACGACCTGCACATCCGCCTAACGTGGAGGGCGCTCAACAGGCCGGGCGAAAACTACAAGGTGTTCGTCCACCTGGTGGACGCCTCAAATCAGGTGATCGCCCAACAGGATGCACCACCGCTGGGCGGGGCCTTCCCGACGTTTCTGTGGTTTCCCAAGTGGGTCCCAGGGCAGACGGTGGTCGATCCGTACCGCCTGACCATCCCGCCCGGCACGCCCCCCGGTGAGTATTGGATCGAGGTGGGGTTGTACGGATTTTCGACCTTCCAGCGCGCCCCGTTCTACGATCCAGCGGGTAACCTATCGGGCGATTTCTTCATTCTCGGCACGGTGCAGGTAGAGCCGTGAGCTTCCCTCCACGCCGCCTGATCCCAGTGGCGGCTGTAGCTGCCGCCATCACCGCGCTGCTATACGCCCGCAGCCTGGCCTTGCCGTTCTACTCGGATGATCTCGTTCAAATCCCCTGGCTGCGAGCGCTCTCCCGGGGCGCACTGTGGACTCAGGTCAGCCCGTATGGATATTACCGCCCGCTGGCATTCTCGTTCTGGCTGCTGATCCGCGACCTGGGCCTCCCGTGGACGCCCGCCGGGCTACGCTGGCTCAATCTGATCGGGCACGCGCTGGCGGCGACGCTGGTCGGGAGGCTGACCATCGAGATCGATCCAGGCCGGCGGACACTGACCAGCGCGTTTGCGGCGGGACTGTTCGCGGCATATCCCTTTGCGTACCAAGCCGTGCCGTGGGTGAGCGCCTTCTTCTACCCCCTGGTCGCCGTTCTGACCCTGGTGGCGGTGATCGCCTACCTGCACGCCCGCGCTACCGGATCGTGGTGTTGGATGGTGATCTCCCTCGCAGCCACGGCGCTGGCCCCGTTTGCCCACGAGAATGGGATGCTAGTAGGGCTACTGGTAGCTCTCACAGAATTACTGATCCGAACCCCGATTCCTGGGCTTCGCCCAGACTCACCCCTGCCCTCTCTGCGCTCGGACTCCCCTTCTCCGCCCCTAGAGAGGGGGCCGGGGGGTGAGGCTACCACCATTGTTCTCTGGCCACTGGCGCATGTGGCGATTGGCGCGGCGTTCGCCGGGCTGTGGTTCTCGCTGCAACCCGGCGGTGTGACGACCCTCGACCTGACCCTTCGCGGCCTCGCAGATAACATAGCGATCCTCAGCACAGGACTCTCGTATCCTGCTGCGCCTCTCGCCAGCTTCCTGAGATCAACCCCAGGGGCGCCCACGCCCATGATTCTGAGTTGGGGGATTCTACTGCTCGTGTTGGGGACCCTTTTCTTGCCGATGCGCCGCGCGCCCCGTGTGATGTTGTTTTGCTTGGGCTGGTTCGCGTTGAGCGTCAGCCCAGCGCTGGTCACGATGCGCTCCGAGTGGCTGATCGATGCGCCGCGCTTTCTGTATCCGGCGGGGGTTGGAGCTGCCATAGCATGGGGCCTCGCTGCAAGCCCGGTTGCCAGTAGCCGCGAGGCCCAGCTTAAGTCCATCCTGGCTGCCCTCGCCCTTGTGCTGCCGGGAGCGTACTTTGCCTATCAAGGAGTGGGCTGGCACCTGCGCGGTGGGGTAGCGATCGGGGAGGCCATGCGTGCCGCCCAGGCAAAGCCTGGCGACTCGCTGCTGCTGGTCAACCTGCCGGATCGCCTCACGCCCCACCGCAGTTTTTATCCTTTCTTCCCAGGTGGTGCCATCCTGCTGCCTTCGCAGGTCGAGGCGAGCAACGTGATCGGCGCAGCCACGGGCGAACTGCGACAGGATAAGGCTATCACGGTAGGCCATATCCTGCCCCCGGTCATATACCAGCGCACAACCTATGGCCCGCTGGTCGAAGGGGACGCGCTGGCCGAATTGCTGATGGAGGGGTGTTGGGTTGAAATTGCCGTTTACGAGGGTGAGACGATCCAGTTGCGCGAAGCCGGACGGATTCGGGAACGCTACACCCCTCCCCGTTTCGCGCTGGCTTACTTCGAGAGCGCGCTGGTTTTGTGGCAGGCTGAGGCACGGGTCGAGGGTAGATTACTGCGGCTGGCATTGATCTGGGAGATCACCGCGCCGCTGGACGGTAGCCCCACCGTGTTTGTTCACATCGTCGATGACGGGGGAAGCATCGCCGGGCAGGCGGACGGCGATCCCATCGGCGGGCTGTATCCGCTCGGTACATGGCGAGGGCACATGGTCCTGGAAGACGTGCGCCATGCCACGCTGCCAGGCGACGGGCCATACACGGTCTACGTCGGCGTGTGGCGTCCCTCAACGGGTGAGAGGCTGGTGCCCGCCGGCGGCGACTACCCCGATAACCGCGTCCCGGTGGCTCGCATCGGACCGTAGGAGCGCAGCTCTCCGGACTTGCTGTGCCGGTAAACCTGCGAGCGGCTGCCCCTGCACTGCTGTCCACTGGGGATGCACTGAACAGCGGGAGGGTGCTAGGGTGCGAGGATCGTGCCAAGCACTGCCTGGGTATCAGTCAGGTCATCAAATAGAGCATCTGGGCGATATGTGTTGAGGTCGGCACGTGACACCCATCCGGTACATACGGCAATGCTGCGTGCTCCTACACCTCGACTGCACAGAATATCCGAGGGTGTGTCCCCGATGACCACCACCTGCTGCCCTACGAACTTCATGCCGGTCAAAGCTGAGGCTCGCTCGATTGCTAATGGTGGCAGAAGGTTGCGATCCTCCGCTTCATCCCCGAAAGCCCCAACGCGGAACACAGCAGGGTCAAAGCCTGCCGCCTCCAGCTTGATTGCCGCCGTGCCGCGAAAGTTCCCCGTGATCAGCCCTAGTAGTGTATCCTCACGGGCCTGCAGTGCCGCGATCAGTGCGTGTGTGCCAGGGCACGGGCGCACGTGGTGCAGCCTGGCCGCGATGCGCTGCCGTAGGTCTGCCTCCACGACTCGCGCCAATTCGTCAAAACGGCTCCAGATCACGTCCTCCGGGATGCCTGCCTCGGTCATCAACAGGCGCACCGTGTGGCGGTCGAGGCTGCCGCCCAGTGCGAAGGTCTCAGCACCGCCCGGTGTGCCATAGACGCGCTCCAACGCGACCCGCAACGCAGCCCGCCCCGCACCGTCGGGTAGTAGCAGTGTCCCGTCGATGTCAAATAGCACCAAGTGTTGAATGAGGGGTCTCACAACAGCTTGCTCCAAGTTTGGACAGACGCCGTCCCAATTATAACAAATGGGAAAGGCTGCCCTACTCGCAATCTCCTTTCCCCATGATAGAATCCTCGCACACCCGACGCAGCATTTATCGTTCATCACTCAGTAATCTTCTTAAAGGAGACAGCCTTCCCGTGTCCAGACTCATCTCATTTCAGGATGTGATCTTGCGCCTACATGAATTCTGGTCGGCGCAGAACTGTATCATCTGGCAGCCGCACAATGTCCAGGTTGGTGCAGGGACAATGAACCCAGCAACGTTCCTGAAGGTGCTCGGCCCAGAGCCGTGGAATGTTGCCTACGTCGAGCCGTCTGTCCGCCCCGATGATGGCCGCTATGGCGAAAACCCCAACCGGATGCAGTACTACTATCAGTATCAGGTCATCTTGAAGCCCGATCCCGGTAACCCCCAGGAGCTGTTTCTGCACAGCTTGGAGGCTCTTGGCATCGACCGCCGCAGACATGATATTCGCTTCGTGGAGGATAACTGGGAATCCCCGGCGTTGGGCGCCTGGGGCCTGGGCTGGGAAGTTTGGCTCGATGGGCAGGAGATCACCCAGTTTACCTACTTTCAGCAGGCAGGTGGCCAGGTCCTCAACCCCGTGTCGGTCGAAATTACTTATGGCTTGGAACGCATCTTGCTGCCGTTGCAAGGTGTGGACGCCGTGTGGGATATCGAGTGGGTAGACGGTGTCAGCTATGGTGATGTATTACTGCAATCTGAGATCGACCACTGCCGTTACTATTTCGAGGTAGCGGATGTAGAGGCATTGGCCCATGTCTATGAAGTGTACGAAGGCGAGGCGAAGCGTGCGCTGGCCCAGGAACCGCCACTGGTGATGCCCGCCCATGACTATGTATTGAAATGCTCCCACCTGTTCAACATCATGGACGCGCGCGGCGCAATTGGTGTCGTCGAGCGTGCGGATTACTTCCGCCGGATGCAGCGGTTGGCGGCCCAGGTAGCCCGAGCCTATGCCGACCGCCGCCGCGACCTGGGTTACCCCACTCTCCCGCCCGGCTGGCGGGTGGATGCCGAGACCGGCGTGCTGACCGTCCCTGCACCTGAGCCGCCAAAGACCCCTCTTGGGCAGTACCCCTCGAAGCCCGACCAGTTTGTGCTGGAGATCGGCACTGAAGAGTTGCCCCCCGGCGACCTCGACACCGCCCTGCTACAGCTCCGCGAATTCGTCCCCGCCATGCTTAGCACAGCGAGGCTGGATTACCGGTCGATCAGCGTCGGAGGGACACCACGCCGCCTTGCCGTGATTGTGGACGGATTGTCGCCAGGCCAGCACGCTGAGGAGGTCGTCCGACGCGGCCCGCCTGCCAGTGTCGCCTTCGATGCGGATGGCAAGCCCACGAAGGCCGCCGAGGGCTTCGCTCGAGGGCTGGGCGTTCCCGTCGAGTTGTTGCAGCGCCGTACGTTGGACGGCGGCGAGTATGCAGTCGCTGTGGTGTACGATCCGGGCAAACCCACATCGGAGGTGCTGGCTACGTTGCTCCCCGATCTGATCAGCCGCCTCCGATTCGAGAAGTCGATGCGCTGGAATGCTTCCGGCGTGGCCTTCTCACGTCCGATCCGTTGGCTGGTGGCTCTCCTTGGCCGAGGGGTTATCCCGTTCGAGTATGCAGGGATCTACTCGGGGCGCACGACACGGGGTGCACGGTTGTTGGGATCACCGGAGATCGAGCTAAAGTCCGCTGCCGATTACGCGGCGGCCATGCAGGTGCAGGGCATCATCGTCGATCCGGCGGAGCGCCGCGCCGTGATCGCCCGCCAGGTGGAAGCGGCAGCAAAACAAGTGGGCGGCGCTCTGCTGGACGACCCCGACCTGTTGGATCAGGTCACGAACATGGTTGAAGGACCGGCTGCCCTGCTTGGAACCTTCGAGCGCGAGTACTTAGACCTGCCTGCGCCTGTACTGACCACCGTCATGAAGAAGCACCAGCGCTACTTCGCAGTGGTGGACAAGAAGGGTCGTCTGATGCCCCATTTTGTTGCTTTGCGCGATGGCGATGGCCAGCATCTGGATAGCGTCACGGCGGGCAACGAGCATGTCATTCGTGCCCGCTTTGCTGATGCTCGCTTTTTCTACGACGTCGACGTACGGCAACCCCTCGCCAGCTATCTCGACAGGCTGAAGAAATTGACCTTCCAGGAAGACCTCGGCTCGTATTACGATAAGGCCGCCCGGCTTGAAGGACTGGCAGCACGGATCGGCGGCGCTCTAGGCATGGACGATGCTGAGCTGGAGACGACTATCCGGGGGGCGCGGCTCGCCAAAGCCGATCTCGCCACGCAGATGGTGATCGAGATGACCTCGCTGCAGGGCATAATGGGCCGCGAATACGCACTGCGCTCCGGCGAACCGGAGGCGGTGGCCGAGGCTATCGCTGAGCATTACTTGCCACGCTTTGCCGGCGATTCCCTGCCTGCCAGCCTGCCGGGGATCGCCGTGGCGCTGGCTGATCGCCTCGACAGCCTGGTCGGGCTGTTCAGCGTGGGGCTGGAGCCGACCGGCTCTGCCGACCCGTTTGGGCTGCGCCGGGCGGCTCTCGGCGTGGTGCAGATACTCATCGGGCACGGAATCCGCCTCGACCTGCGACAGGCAGTCGAGTGGGCAGCGATGGGATATACCCAAGCTCTTGGTGAGAACCGCGTTTCACCTGCTGCGAAGGCTGCTGTGCTGGACTTCGTCGCTGGGCGGTTGCGCGCCACCCTGCGTGAGACGTACGCCCACGACGTGGTCGAGGCAGTCTTGGGTCAGGTCGCGCACGATCCGTGCCGTGCGGCCATCCACGCGGCACAGCTTACCGCCTGGGCACAGCGCCCTGACTGGGCGACCACCCTTGATGCCTACGCCCGCTGCGCTCGAATTACGCGCGGGCACAAGACAACTTATCCGTTATTTATGGATCGCTTCCAGGAGCCTGCTGAAAAGGCCCTGGCCAAGGCGTACCGGAAGGCAGCCAAGTCCCTGGGGCCGGATCGGGACGTGGATGCCTTTCTGACCGCTTTCTTACCGCTCGTTGCGCTGATCACAGTCTTCTTCGCCCCGTCCTCGGAAGGTGGCGTGCTGGTGATGCATGAGGATAGAGCCATCCGTGAGAACCGGCTGGCGCTGCTCCAGCGCGTTGTCTCGCTGGCCGATGGCGTCGTTGACCTTTCGCAGATGGAAGGTTTCTAGGGTCTGGCAGAGGGCGAGTTTCATGGCTGTTTTTTCGACCCAACTTCGCATTTCCGATGAGGAGTACCGTGCTCGTTGTGACCACCTTCTGGCTCGCATACGGGCACAGAGCTTTGCGGGGGTGGTGCTCTTCGACCGGGATTACATCTTGTACTACACGGGTTTTGCATTCATTCCCACTGAGCGCCCGATAGTCTTTGTACTGAGCCAGGAGGGGGAGCGGCGGCTGTTGGTGCCCCGCTTGGAACTGGAACATGCTCAGGCCAACGCGCTAGTGGATCAAGTTGCCCATTATCTCGAATATCCCGGTGATCCGCACCCCATGCAGATCATGGCCCGTATGTTGGGCGAGATGGGCCTAATCGGGCGGCCTATCGGCGCAGATGAGGATGGCTACCCCTGGATTCTGGGCTACCGGGGACCAGCCCTCTCCGATCTAACCGGCGCAGCAGTCACGCGGATCAGGGCGTTCGTTGAAGACCAGATGATGATCAAGTCCCCCTCTGAGATCGCCTTGATCCGGGAGAGCGTGCGCTGGGCGAGCCTGGCGCATAGCCTGTTGCAACGCTATACCTGTGTTGGTGCCACTGAGACCGAGGTCAGCCAGCGGGCCAGCAACGAGGCCAATCTTGCCATGCTGAATGCCATCGGGCCTATATATCGTGCTCATAACGCCTTTTCCGGTGGCCCCAGTGCAGGTTACCGGGGTCAGATTGGACGCAACTCGGCTATTCCCCATGCACTGGCTGCCAATATCACCTTCCAACCTGGTGACGTGCTGGTAACCGGTGCGGGCTGCCCTGTATGGGGCTACGAATCAGAGCTAGAGCGGACCATGATCATCGGCCCGGCAACGGATGAACAGCGCCACCTGTTCGACCACATGCTTGCTTTACAGGACGCTGCATTCGCCGCGATCCGGCCCGGTGTGCGTTGCGCCGATGTGGATCGCGCAGTGCGAGAGGTTTTCACCGATCGCAACCTGCTGCCCTACTGGAAGCACCACTCCGGCCATGCAATTGGCTTGCGTTATCATGAAGGGCCATTCCTCGATGAAGGTGACCAGACCGTGATCCAGCCAGGGATGGTTTTCACCGTCGAGCCAGGGCTGTATGTGCCGGGCATTGGCGGCTTCCGCCATTCCGATACAGTGGTAGTTACCCAAGATGGCATTGAGGTATTGACCTACTACCCGCGCGATCTGGCGAGTCTGATCATTCCGATCTGAATTCTTTGTAGAAGCCCTGGCAGTAGTGCATTGCCACCATCCGTCTGGCCGCGCCATGTTCAACCCCTCGTTTCTAGCTTCGGGTGGGGTGCAATCGATCTCCATCGTCGCTAAAATCGGTAGGAATCATCGCGTTCGTGGATCATGGTTCGCCGCTGTGTGAAGAAAAGAACCACTCCCGGCGTGAAACCGATATTTCTGGTGCAACACCAGCAGGCTGCCAAGGGGGAAGCTGACGATGGGCAAGCTGAGCCGCATAACTGATTCGACCTTGCAGGCGGAGCAGGTGTACCAGAACATCCTGCGCACGCTCGGCCACACACCCCTGGTACAACTGCACTCTGTGACGCGCGATCTGCAGGCCCGCCTGCTGGCCAAGGTTGAGTTTTTCAATCCCGGCGGGTCGGTCAAAGATCGCATTGGGCTGGCGATCATCGAAGACTACGAGCGCTCTGGTCAACTCAGGCCAGGCGGGACCATCGTTGAGGCTACCTCTGGGAACACCGGCGTCGGCCTGGCAATTGCCGCTGCCATCAAGGGCTACAAGTGTGTGTTTGTGATGCCCGACAAGCAATCCCTGGACAAAGTGCAGCTTTTACGCGCCTTCGGAGCGCGGGTGATCATCACTCCCACCGCCGTCGCCCCTGATGATCCTCGTAGCTACTACAGCGTTGCCCGACGCATTGTGGAGGAAACCCCCAACAGCGTTCTGGCGAACCAGTATCACAACCCTGTTAATCCTCAGGTGCACTATCAGACCACTGGCCCGGAGATCTGGGAACAGACGGCAGGCCACATCGATGTGTTTGTTGCTGGGGTGGGGACTGGCGGCACGATCACTGGCGTGGGGCGCTACCTGAAAGAGCAGAACCCTGACATCCGGGTCATCGGCGTCGATCCAGTCGGCTCGATCCTGTACGATGTTTTCCATACCGGTCATCCCGGTGAGGCGTTTACCTATCGGATCGAGGGCATCGGCGAGGACTTTGTCCCCTCTATCTACGACATGTCCGTCGTGGATGATATGGTGAAGGTGGATGATCGTGAGTCGATGATCATGACCCGGCGGCTGGTGCGTGAGGAAGGGATTTTCTGTGGTGGTTCATCGGGCAGTGCAGTGGTCGGCGCGATCCGCTATGCCAGGAAAGCGAACCTCGGCCCGGATAAGACGATAGTCGTTATACTTCCCGATTCCGGATCACGCTACCTCAGCAAGGTGTTCAATGACGATTGGATGCGGGAGAACGGATTCTATGGTGAGGTTGGTTGTGACGCCAGCGTCGCTGAGGTGCTCAAGGCTAAGCCCCAGCAAGCCGTGATCGCCGTCGCGCCAGATGATCGCATGACTGACGTGATCGCCCTAATGAAGCGACATGATATTTCCCAAGCCCCCGTGATCCACCAGGGCGAATTGCTGGGCATTGTGCGCGAGATCGACCTTCTGAATCACTTGGTGATGGGCGCCCCTGCTTCCGGCGTTGAGGGAACCGTTGGCGAGATCATCCAGCGCGATGTGATCACGGTTGCTCCCGATGCGACGTTGGACCAAGTGCTGGCGATGTTCGTGCGTGGCAGCGATGTGGTGTTGGTTGTCCCCTCGGATAGCAAGCCCGACCATGCTGTGATGGGCATCCTGACCAAGATCGATATTCTGGATTATGTTGCCACTCACTGCTTGTGATCTTCCCGAAAAAAATGACCACCTCCCCTCATCTTGAAACCCTTGCTGTCCACGCCGGGCAAAGGCCCGACCCTACCACCGGCGCGATCATGACACCTATCTACCAGACCTCAACCTACGTGCAGGAGGCGCCGGAGCGACATAAGGGCTACGAATACAGCCGAACCGACAACCCGACCCGCAAAGCCCTGCAAGAGCTGATCGCGGCGCTAGAGGGAGGGCGCTTTGGGTTGGCCTTTGCCTCAGGTATGGCAGCGATTGACACCATCATGCGGCTGCTCAGCCCCGGCGATCACGTGCTCGTAGGCAATGATGTATACGGCGGCACGTTCCGCTTGTTTGATAAGGTGTTGGCCCGCTATGGGCTGGAATTTACCTATGTCGATGTCACCAGCCTAAGCGCGGTCGAGGCAGCGATCCAGCCCGACACCAAGTTAATCTGGCTCGAAACACCGACCAATCCCCTGCTGTCCCTGGCAGATATCGAAGCGATCTCCCGCTTGGCTCCTGACGGAGTACAAGTGGTGGTTGATAACACATTTGCATCACCGTACCTCCAGCAACCACTTAAGCTCGGTGCGGATATCGTTATGCATAGCTCGACGAAGTATCTGGGCGGCCACTCCGATGTGGTCGGCGGGGCATTGGTGGTCAACGACGAAGAGGTATACCAGCAGCTCAAGTTCCTACAGAACGCCGTCGGGGCTGTGCCCGGCCCGCAGGACTGCTGGTTGATCCTGCGCGGGATCAAGACGCTGCACCTGCGCATGGAACGCCACTCTGAGAACGCGCAGAAGATCGCCCGGTTCCTTTCGGACTGCCCGGCCTTCAGTACGGTGATCTACCCCGGCCTGGATAGCCACCCGCAGTACGAACTGGCCAGACGCCAGATGCCGCGTGGTTTTGGCGGGATGATCTCAGCCATTATGAGGGGGGGCGATAGCGCAGCGCGGGAATTCGTCACCCGGACACGGCTATTCGCACTGGCCGAGTCGTTGGGTGGAGTTGAGTCGCTGATCGAGCACCCCTACAGTATGACACACGCCTCGACGGCTGGCAGCCCTCTGGCGTGCGATCCGGGATTGGTACGGCTCTCGGTCGGTGTGGAGCATATAGACGACCTGATCGCTGATCTGCAGCAGGCACTGATGGGGCTGTAGTGGTGTGTGTGCATCCAGCAGAATGAACCCATGGGGCGGGCGTCTAGGCCCACCCTTGATGATCCTGGCGATCCTGGCGTGCAACTTCCCTGGTCTGGGAGGGCCGCCACACGATGACCC
>Ga0209101_1001290_pt1 | contig 18818 bp, 17 predicted proteins | sample ConPoolayeCmetaG_FD_185481 | JGI IMG/M metagenome (GOLD analysis project Ga0209101, IMG submission 185481) | Hot spring microbial mat communities from California, USA to study Microbial Dark Matter (Phase II) - Cone Pool mat layer C metaG... ...
CACGTACTCCGGGGCCCAATCGTTTGTCGACGGTGAGTGGGCTTCCGGCCGGTCCCTCCGGTGGCGCTGGCTGGTCCCGGCGACCCGGTCGCGCTTGGTTTTGTCACTGGACGGCAGACCTAGCGCGTCCGTCATGCCGTCCGGTCCCGGCGACCCGGTCGCGCTTGGTTTTGTCACGGTGCTCCTGATGCGCTACCTGGCCCGCCCGTCATCAGCCTGAGGCTGCGGGCAGGTCCCCTGCAAAAGCCGCTGATCTAACAGCGGGGCACCGACTGTCCAGCCGGTTAGACTCCGCCCTGACAGCCCGTGCCAGGAGGCTCTGTCAGGTGCTGTCAACAGGGGGCGCGTCCTGATCGGAGCCAGCACTTGGTCCAGATGCAGCAGCACGCCGGCCATTGATGGCGGCGGCAGCGATGCCCGGGTCACGGTCGCCACTCGCTACGTGCAGCACAGCCTGCACCCGGGGGTCGTCCGCCGCGACGTTGCCGAGCGCTATGATGGCATTGCGGCGCCACTGGGCCCGACTGGCACGCCGACCAGCGCTGTCGGCCACCAATCGCCGGTACGCTCCGGCACGCACGGCCGCCAATTCCAGCAGGTCCAGCCGCTCCGGCAGGCGCGGCGCACAAATGAGCGGGTGTCGCCCGAGCGGCGCCTTGGCGTTGTAGGGGCAGACCTGTTGACAGATGTCGCAGCCGAAGACGTGGTGGCCGATGGCCGACTGTAGCTCGGCGGAGATCGGTCCGCGGTGCTCAATGGTGAGATAGGAGATGCAGCGGCGCGCATCGAGCTGGTAGGGAGCAACCAGAGCGCCGGTCGGGCAGGCTTGCAGACACCGCTGACAACGACCGCAGCGCGCTGGCTGGGCCACGTCGGGAACCAGTTCCAACGTCGTGACGATCTCGCCCAGCAGCAGGTACGAGCCCCAGTGAGCATTGAGCAGGCAGGTATTGCGTCCGAACCAGCCCAGTCCGGCGGCGACGGCGTGCTCACGCTCGAGCAGCGGCGCCGTATCCACGCAGACGCGGGCCGCGAAGTCTTCTTGCAACTGCTGCCGGGCCAACACCAGCAAGTCGTTCAGCATCCGTCTTAAGACAACGTGATAGTCGCACCCGCGGGCGAACTGGGCAACGTAGCCGGCGTATCTGCCGAACGCCTCCGTCATGGCCCGCAACCCCAGGTAGCCGTCGCCGCGCTTGTAACTGACGGCCACGCAGATTATCGAACGTGCCCCGGGCAATAGTTGGCGGGGATCCAGGCGCAGGCGGACGTTGCGACTAAGGTATGTCATGCTGGCGGCGTGCCCGTCGGCCAGCCAGCGCCTATAATACTGGCCACGTGCCGGCGGAAGTGCCGGAGCTATGCCCACCAGATCAAACCCGACCTGGTAGGCGAGCGTCCTGATAAGACTGGCTTTGGCGGCCGGTGTCATTCTGGACGATGATACCGGCGAGCCCGAGCCGGCGGGCGCGAATCTGGACGATGATACCGGCGAGCCCGAGCCGGCAGGCCGGCGGCAGAAATGGCCGCTGGCCGACAGCTAATGCCGGGGTCGCGCGATGAGCGACTGGCCGTCAAGGCGGAGTGCGTTCATGTTCAATTACGACTGGTTCCACGGCCCGGGACTGCAACGGCAGATTGCCGAAGCCAAGCGGCGCTGTGCCGCCAAGAAGTTTCCGCCGGGGACCGGGAGCGGGAATAATGGCAGCCCCGAGTACGAGAGTTACTTGGCGGCCCTGGAAACCCGCATCATCCTGTATCTCAAAGACGGCTTGAGCTACGAGATGCGCGAAATGGTCGACATCGGCATCAACAGCGCCCTGGCCTTCGAATGCGTGCCGGTTGACGAGAATTATCAGGTCGGCGCGTACGTGATCGTCGTGCCGTTCGAAGATATTGCGCGCGTCGAAGTCTTCGCCGTCCACCCGGACGACAAGCCGCAGGAAAACATCCGTATCCCCGGCTTCCGGACGGGCGCGGCGGACGCACGCGACTAGCGGGAGCAATCGACTGCCCCGGCATGTAGATCAATCTGGCGGCTAGGCCGCTGCCGGGTCGGTGCTCTCAGCGGTGGCCCTACCGGGGGCACGTAGCCCCAATTGCCGGGCTGACTTCGCCGTTATCGTGGGCATAGTACCGCGCCAGCGGCCCCAACCGGCTGACGGCGCTCGTATCGCCGGAGGAAGGTGAAGCGACCATGAGGCTTGGACAAATCCTCTGCATCGTGGCCCTGATCGGCCTACTGGCCGGCTGCGCCACCGAATTCGGTCCGGAAGCCAAGTACGGTATCACGTTCTACTGTCCCGGAGCCGGCAACGTAGATATGGGCGACGCCGGCGTGCGCGAGGGGCTGGCACGCGCCGGCTACCGCGGGCAGGTCGCACGCGTCAACTGGTCCCTGACACTCAACCCGGCCGTCGACCAGACTGTGCGCGTTTTCGCCCAGCAAGGCGCCAAGCGCCTGGCGCACTACATCGAGCAGTACATTGACCGTTTCCCCGGCCGCGAGGTCAACATAGTCGGATTGTCAGCCGGCACAGGAGTAGCCGTTTGGGCCCTTGAGAACCTGCGTCCCGGCTACCAGGTCAACAATGTCATCCTGCTCTCCTCCAGCTTGTCGCATGACTACGACGTCAGCCGGGCCTTGCGCCGCGTTAAAGGCAAAATCTACAACTACTACTCGCCCAACGACGCCGTGTTGGCCGGTCCGATGAAGGTCTTCGGAACCATCGACGGCGCCTATCTCAAAGACGGCGCCGGGGCCGTCGGACTGCGTGTGCCCCGACACGCCGCCGACCGCGTAATCAACATCCGCTGGCGACCGGAATTCGAACGCTGGGGCTATTACGGTGGTCATATGGACAGTACCAGCCCGGCGTTCGTGCGCCACGAGCTGGCCCGTTACCTGGTCAACCCGAATGCGGACGCAGGGCGGCAAACAATCGCCGCCAGGCCGCCGGCGTCAGCTCTTCCGGGCGGGCCTCGACGCTGATGCCGACCCGCTGACAGGCCATCAACAGCTCGGCTTCGCCTACCTCGCGCAGCACCCGTCGCAGCATCTTGCGCCGCTGCTGAAACGCTCGCTGCACGAAGGCGGCGAAGCCGGGCACGTCCCTTACTTCCACCCGGTCATCAGACCGCGGCCGAATCGTCAACATCACCGACTCGACCCGCGGCCGCGGCCAGAACGCCTGCGGCGGAATGATGGCATGCAGTTTCACTTCGGCCAACGTCTGGGCAAGCACGGATGCCGGTCCATAAAGCTCCTCACGGGCCGCGGCCACCAGACGCTGACCGACCTCCTTCTGAATCGTACACACCAGTCGCTCGAAACGCGGACGTATCAGTAGAAGGTCGATGAGCAACGGCGTCGCAATCTGATACGGCAAATTGGAGACCAGCTTGTACGCTCCGCCGGCCTGCGGCGGCTGTTCTTCCAGCACTTTCAACACCAGCGGATTGACACGATGTTTGCCGGCCAGAACATCCGCCTGCACCAACGTGAACCTGGTTTCACCTCCCAACCGCTCGCGCAGCAGGGCCTGCAAACCGCGATCCACCTCCACCGCCACCACCCGACAGCCGTACGTCAGCAACAGCTCCGTCAGTGAGCCGGTTCCAGGCCCGACCTCCAAGACGGTGTCCGCAGCGCGGAGATCGGCCACCGCTGCCAGCTTCCGCAACAGGTTTTGGTCGATCATGAAGTGCTGGCCCAGACGCTGCTGCGGAACCAGGCCGGCCTCCGTCAGCAAACGCCGAATCTCCCTTAGACCTTGTCCGGGCATGATGGCGATAATCGCCGCTCGACGACGTGACCGCAAATGGCATCATGAAGAATCGCGGCCTGACCTCAGATTCATGACCGGCTACGGTTGCCGCGCCAGCCACAGCGTGTACAATATAACTGGCGAGATGGGGTCGCTGCGGGGCGATTGGCACATCGCCGGGTGACTTCTAGAGCGTACAGGTGATCACCAACGCGGACGGCTTGGGGGTGACGCATGTCCAAAGACGAAGCGGCGCGCGACGCCACAATCCCGGGCGCTGCTGGCGGGCGCAATGTGCTCGACGAGGCGCAATGGCAAACTCTGGCGGAGAAACTGCAACTGTCCGAGCGGCAGCTCCAGATTATCCAACGCATGTTCGACGACAGCAGCGAGGCACGTATCGCTTTGGACCTCGGTATCTCTGAGCATACCGTTCACACGCACATCGAACGGCTCTACCGTAAGCTCGGGGTATCGAGTCGATGCGAGCTGCTCGTGCGAGTGTTCGGCGAGTTCAGGCACCCATCGCGCGATACCTGATGCCCCAGCAGGGGGCCAAGTGCCTGCTTCCCGTTGCAGCGAGATCTCGGTGTGGCCAGACAGCCGCCGAGGTGGATGCTTAGCAATTAATACCTCCGCAGGCCAGCGAGCAAAAGCAGCATGTCAACTCCACAGGTGACAGCTCGCCAGGCTACACACAAACAGCCGACTTGTGAAATCAACCAGCCGGTGTAGTCTTCTGGTTGGAGGATGTGAGCATCTCTGGCTGCTTATATCGGAGCCGGGCCTACAGAAAACAGGAGGATGGAGGAGTGAAGACACCACTTGGATTAACTCTAGCGTTTGTGTTCGCGCTCAGCGCCCAGGCGGCCTACGTAATCAACGTGGACGCCGGTGGATGGATCCCCATGTATCCAGAGCCACCACCGGGTGGCACACAGGGGTTGAGCCTTTTCTACTTCCGCGTGGCGGGCCTGCCACCGGTCGTGCAAGACATCAATGTGCGCATCTCCATTGAGCACACTTACGTCTCCGATCTGGACGTCTGGCTGGTGTCGCCACTGGAAGAAATGACCGTCACGCTCTTCACTGATGTGGGCGGCAGCGGTCAAAACTTCCAGGACACTCTCCTGGACGATCAGGCGACCACGCCGATCGGCAGCGGCACGGCCCCGTTCATCGGCTCCTACATCCCGCAAGAGCCTTTGGCGGCGTTCAACGGGCTGAACCCTAACGGTATCTGGCAGTTGATCGTCGTGGATGATGCTGGCGGCGACTATGGTCGACTCTTCAAGGCCGGTGAAATGGCCCCTTGGGGACCGGCCATTGGCACGCAGCTCATCATCGACGCCGTCCCCGAACCAGGTAGCTTGGGCCTGCTTCTGCTCCTGGGAACGTTGTTGCGGCGGCGCTAAGCGTCGCCAGCCGGAATCGCGGCACGGGAGGTTGGCTGCCGGCGGAGAAGCCTCGGCCGGCAGCCTGCATTTTTTCGTAGCCGCGCGGCTAGCTACCAAGCGTTCCCCCAGCGGCGGAGAAGCCTCGGCCGGCAGCCTGCATTTTTTCCCCCACCAAACCCGATAAACGCTCGCCACCCGATGCCGCCGCCAGCGCTTTGACAGCGCGGGGTCCGGCGCTATAATCGCGGCCTGATTCGCGAGCAATCCTACGGGTCCGCAACCACCCAGGTTGCGCCACGTGGAGGTAACTATGTCTCTTGCCGCCGGGCCCGTCCGCTCACCGCGTTTCTGCCTCGGAGTTTGCCTCGTACTGGTACTGCCACTGACCGCCCTGGCGCAATCCACCACGGCGGGTTTCGTCACCGGTCCGGCTGCCCAGGCCTGGGAGAAATGGTACCAGGCTATGCAGGCGATCCTCGACCGCAACCAGGTCGGCGCCGAGGCGGCTTTCGGCGAATTGCTGACGCTCGATCCGTCCCCGTTCCGTATTGCTCTGTTGGCCGATCACACGGTGCAGCGCACGGCGGCCGGCGGCGCCGTGCTGCTCTTCGAGCAGGACCAGGAGGCGCGGGCCCTCGGCCCTAATGGTCGCCGCGTCGCCGACCTGCTGGCGATCGGCCGCGAACAGATGAACGAGGCCGACGACGGCTTCTACTTCTGCCAGATCGGACGCTTCGATGTCGCCGACGCCAACTTTCGCGCCCTGCTCAACGCCGATCCCGACCCGGTGGCCGTCCTTGAATTTACCGACCGCGTCTCGAAACGCCGCGACATCTTGCTGCAACTCAGCAACAACCCGACAGTCGGCGAGTCGGTTCGCCAAATGCTCAAACTGCTGGCCGTCGGCGAGTTGCGAATCAAAGCCGACCCCACGCGCATCAAGGAGAACATCGAGCGACTGGGCGGGCCGCCACGCGGCTACGAAAATGCTTGCGCGGCCTTGCAGGACTCCGGCGAATACGCCATACCCTTCATCGTCCAGTACCTGCGCGATCCTGCCAAGCAGGAGCTTTTGCGCCCGCTGCTCCGCTGCCTGCCGCAGATCGACCGACCGGCCCTCAACCCGCTGGTGATGGCCTTGAGCATGAACGATGACGCCACCAAACGCTATGTGGTCGAAACGCTCGGCAGTATCGGCTATGCGCAAGCAGTCCCATACCTGCTGCGGCTGCAAAACGCCGAACGTCTGCCAGACTCGTTGCGCAGCGCCGTCCAGAATGCTCTGGACGCCATTGCCAGCCGCAGCGGCCGCAGCACGCCCTGGCCGTCGGTCGCCGAGGCTTTCGTTCAACTGGCTGAGGACTATTACGCCGACAAACCGTCCTTGGCTGCGGACCCCCGCCTGGACACTGCTAACGTCTGGTACTGGCGCGACGATGTGCTGCAAAACATCGAGGTTCCGACGCCGATATTCAACGAAGTAATGTGCCTGCGCTGCTGTGAGGAAGCTTTGCTGGCCGACCCGGGCTGCAAGCCGGCATTGGCCCTCTGGCTGGCAGCCAACTTCCGTCGCGAAGCGCAACTGCCGATCGGGCAAACCGATCCCACGCGTCCGGAGAACTACCCGCCGGCCTCGTACTTCGCGCAATCCGCTGGCGCCGAATACTGCCTTCTGGCCCTCAGCCGGGCTGTGGACACCTCCGACTCCGCCGTGGCCCTCGGCACCATCGAAGCGCTGCATAAGACGGCCGGCCCGGCCAGCCTCGTCAGCAGCGCCGGCGGCCGGCTGCCATTGGCTGAAGCCCTCACCTTCCCCGATCGCCTGGTACGCATCCGTGCCGCCCTGACTCTCGGTCGGGCCCGCCCGACGCAGAGCTTCCACAACTATCAAAACCTGATGCCGGTCCTCGCCGAGGCCCTGGCCCTGCACGGCGGTGCACGCACTGCCTTGGTCGTCGATCCCAATGACACCGCCGCCAATCGCTTGGCAGGCATCTTGCGCGCCCAGGGGTACGAGGTACTACTCGACAGCAGCCTGCTGTCCGGCCTGGAAAAAGTTCGCGCGCAACTGCCGGGCATCGACGTGATCTTCATCGCCTCCGACATCCAAAGCCCCGGATTGACCGATGGGCTGGCAAGCTTGCGCGGCGAGTTCCGTTTCGCCGGCACCCCGGTCGTCATCATTGCCAGGCCAGGCGACCGGACGAGAGTCGCCGAACTGGTTCGCGCCGACTATCGACTGGCCCTTGTGGCGGATGGTGCGGATAACGCGGAAATCGATCGTGCCATCAGCACGGTGTCTCACGCCGTCGGCGCCCGGGCCATCACGCCGGAGCTGGCCTCGGCTCTGGCCTTGGAAGCAGCCCAGGTGTTGCGCGACTTGGCACTCACTGACAATCCGCTTTTCAAACCCGCAGACGCCGAAGCGGCTCTGCTGAATGCCCTCCAGAGCCCCGATCTAGCACTGCGTGTGACCGTAGCCGAGGTGCTTGGTTACTTGGGTTCCCGTAAAGCTCAAGAGGCTATCGCCAGCATCGCCCTGGATCCCGCCGAAACTGAAGATATGCGCGTCCGCATGTTCACCGCCTTGGCCGAGGCCGCGAAGCGCCGCGGCAACCTGCTGCCGACCGCCACGGTCCAACAGATCGTGGCCATCGCCGAAGGTGAGGAGAACATGACGATTCGCGAGGCCGCTTCCGCCGCTCTCGGCGCTCTGAACGTGCCGGGCGAGCCGGCCAGCACCATCATCCGCAACCAGTACCAGGGATAGGAACGGGCTATGTTTTCCGCCGCCATACCGCTCACTCTTATGCTTGTTTCCCCGCTTCAAACGCCGGTCTCCGATGTCGGCCGCGGGCCACAGCCAGCGCCCGCGCCGGTCTCATGGGAACTGGAGTTTCGCTTTCTGGATCCACGCCCCATCGAGGTGCAACTCCCCGGCGCCGACCGTCCGGAGGTCTACTGGTACATAGTCTACACGGTGGTCAACCGTGGCCCACGCAGCCAGTGGTTCTTTCCGATGTTCCAGATCGTAACCGAGGACCTGCGCGTCTATGACACCGACATGGGCATAAGCCCACTCGTCTTCGATGCCATCCGCGAACGGCACAAGATTACGCACAAGTACCTCGAAGAGCCTACCAAGGTCATCGGCGCCTTGCTCTCCGGCGAGGACAACGCGCGCGAGTCGGTGGCAATCTGGCGCGCCGTTGACCTAACTGTCAACAACTTCAGCATTTATGTATCTGGTCTGAGTGGCGAGATCCAGTTCCTTCCCAATCCGGCCTACGACCCGAGCCGCCCGCAAAGCGCCAGCCCCACCCAAGCCAGCGACCAGCCGGGCCGCAAAGACCCGAACACGAAGTTTTTCACCCTTCGCAAGACCCTCGAAGTCCGCTATAATGCTCCTGGTTCGCCCCAGGCCCGCCAGGCAGTACTGCCCCAGCGGTCTGAGGTGCGCTGGATTATGCGCTGACCAGCAGTGCGACTGAGCATCATAACCTGATCGGTGTCCGACCATGGCACATAAAAAAGGACAGGGCTCCACCCGTAACGGACGCGACAGCAACCCGCAGTATCGCTCCGTCAAACTCTTCGGCGGCCAACGGGCACGCGTCGGCAGCATCATCGTCCGACAGTGCGGCACGCCTTTCAAACCGGGACGCAACGTCGGCCGCGGACGCGATGACACCCTGTTCGCACTCGTCGATGGGGTGGTCCATTTTCACGGGCGCTTCGTCTCGGTGCTGCCTCAGGAAGCCGGCAATTGAAGCCGCTCGCCCCACGCAACCCTGCCGATCACCCGGCGCGCTTGCTTCCTGAAACAACTGCGGGCTGTACTATAAAACCGCCGCCTTGATAGGCGCCGTATGGCGCTCCGTACCCGCCGGCGCCCCGCGCGCTGGTCTGCCCGTGCCGGTTGCGCCGCGCAGCTCGCGTTCGCACGGCCGTGACTCCATCCCCCGCCCCAGCCACCCTGCACCGCTGGCCAACCCCCGACGGCAGGTGCGCTGCGTCGCCCGTCGCCCCAGGCCACTCTCGCCACGCCCGCTGCCACGCCGGCAGCTCAGGCGACACCTCGGCTGCCCAACCACCGGCCGCCGCTTTTCGCGTCTGAGACGCTCCGCCAGCGCCAGGGCTGCGCCCGCCGCGCCCATCGGCCACCACAGTCTTTTCTAGAAGCGCTAGGATCCCTATGACGACCCCTAGGCCTTCGCTGTCCACACGGCTGCCGGCCAGGCCGTGTTCGTTCTTCGCCCGCCCGGTCTCCTGACTCAGCTCGGCTTCCAGACGCACGAAACAGCTTATATTTGGGCGGACGCCTTGCAGGTGCCGCCTGCGGAGGCACACACCACGGTCCCAGTCAGCGCCGCGCAGCCAGCGCGTGCCTCTTCGCCAAACAGGCTGCTCGGCAGCGACGACTCGACTGGCTGTTCATGCGTCAAGAACACCCTGCGACAGCACCGCACAGATGGCGCCGTATTCGCCATTGGCCGACACGTCGTTCCGGGCCAATGACACTACAGCGGTGCGTTGATCTGTCCTCAACGCCGGCTGGCACGCCGCGTGCTATGACCTTCGCGAAAGTACACTCTGCCGCGGTCGACCTTTCGAGCGGTTCTGCTCGACAACATCGGTCACAGCGCTGCTTTCAGGCATATTGCTCGAGAGCTCTTGGCTGGCGCAGGCGGAGTCTGCCGCAGGGACCTAGCTGGCCGCATCTGGCATTCCCTGGTTTGGTAGGCCGTCCGACAGCCATTCTCCCAACCTTTGTATGGCTGGCCGGTGGCGCTGGAGCTTGCCACATCAATCACCCGTAGGGCCGCCCAGCGCACACTTAACAGCGCCTTTCTGGAGAAACACGTGCTGGCCTTCTCGCACCACCCACCAAGCGGCGTCACTCGCCATTGCCAACGTTTCACGTGAAACACCGTGATACCGACCTTCGCTAAAGCGCAGCGTCGACGACTGTTCCAACACGCCGAATGTTAGCGGGTTTCAGCGGGTCCAGCGCCCTCCGCTAGAACGCAGCCTCGACGACCGTTCCGACGAGTTAGACAGACGTCGTTGGGGGTTGGCAACGTCCGCCTCGGATCCCCCTCGATGCTGCGCGCTCATCGCGAGTTCGGTACGTAGTCCACAGGGGCAGCCCGGCCGCGCCGCCTCAGAAGAGCTGCCCCATTGCGCGTCGCGCGGCCAACGCTCCACCCTATACAGAACCGATGGCCCCGCGCTGCGCCAGGCTCAAGACGCCAGTTCGTCATTCTGATCACTTGGGCTTCTTAGCTCTGCTCGCCCCGGGCAAGCTTGCCTGCCAAAGCGTACGCGCAGATCGCCGCAATCACTCCCATGGCTTGCCAGCGCCCAGTAGTTCGGCGATGCGATCGAACTGCTCTAGATCCTGGTAATGTATAATGACGCGGCCGCAGTTCTTGCGTTTGCCGCAGCGCACCTCGACCCGTAGCCCACTGGCCTTGGACAGTTTTTCCTCCAAGTCGGCTAAGTGACGTCGCCGGCCGCTGTCTTCAGCCGTGATCGCCTCCATCTGCGACTCGCTCAGCTCAGTGACCGAGCGGACGAGCGCTTCGACCTGGCGGACGGAGAGATTACGCCTTGCTGCCAACTTGGCCAGCGCGAGCTGCCGCTGCGGGTCGACCACCCCCGCCAGCGCCCGGGCCTGCCCCATGCCCAGTTCACCCGAACCGAGCAGGTAGCAGACTTCCGGACGTAATTTCAGCAATCGCAAATAGTTAGCGACAGACGCGCGACTCTCGCACAGCTTGTTCGCCAAGTCCTCGATGGTGCCGCCGAAGGTGTCAAGGTAGTGCTGATACGCTGCCGCTCTTTCCAGTGGCGCCAGGTCTTGCCGTTGCAGGTTCTCGATCAGGGCCGTCTCGAAGGATTCCTGATCGGTCAATTCACGAACAAGCGCCGGCACGGTCTCCAGGCCGGCCAAGCGGGCGGCGCGCAGGCGTCGTTCACCGGCGACCAGCTCGTATCTGGCCGGGCCGCAGGAGCGAACAATGATGGGTTGCAGAATGCCGTGCGCACGAACTGAATCCGCCAGTTCACGCAAGGATTCTTCTTCGAATGACGTCCGCGGCTGATGGGGGTTGGCAATGATGTGGGCGATTGGCAACTCGCGCACCAGCATTCCACTTGGCTGCCCCTGCGCCGATTCATCAGCAGGCACCCCTGCTGCCGAAGCAACCAATGCGGCCAGTCCTTTGCCCAATCGTGGCGCGGATTTGGACATGTGCTTCTCCTGGCAGGTGGCCGTGGGTGACTGAAAGGTACGACCGCATTCGGTCACCTGTCAACCAGGCAAACGTGTGTTTCACGTGAAGCGCCGGCGCCGCTGGCGGCGGCAAGCCGCGAGTTCAACACACTGCGGCAACCGGTTCACGGGCAGCCCCACGCTCTGCGGCCCTGGCTTACACACGGTCCGGCGCATCTCGGCACAGCTCAGCGACCGGCTGGGCAAGCACCCTGCGCGCGGCGCAAGGGCGCCGGCCCCGTCTTTCCTGCCGAGTGCACCGGCCAGACCAGCCGCAGCCTCCGGTTTATCTATTAACAAGTGAATATCTAGGATATCTAGGCAGGGGCCTGCGCCGCCGTGGCCGCAGCACTCAAACCGGGGTGGCCGGCCAGTTGCCGATAGGCCCGCAGCAGCAGCCGGTGCCGACGACGACGCACGCCAAAACCCAAAGCGTCCATCTCGCGCTCGGCTTCCGCCGGTGCCACCCCGTCCACATGCACGCGATAGAGGGCGCAGAACAGCAACGTCCGCTGCTGTCCCAATCGGCAGTGCACCAGCACCGGCCGCCGCCGCGGGTCGCGACAGACGTCCAGGAACAAACGCGTCTGCTCCACTGTCGGCGGGTTCTTGTGGTTGCACGGAATGGTGACGAAGTCGACGTTGTGCGCAGCACATACCGCCCGTTCGGCTTGCTCCCAAGCATCCCGGTCATCGTCCGGCCGCGCCCCGCGCAGACTCACCACCGTGCGCAGCCCCAGACGCCTGATCAGATCCGCCAATTCCCCGGGACGCGGCTGACCGCAACGGTACAACGCCCCCTCGGCGACCACACCATAGTGCCTAAGCCCGTCATAGGGGGCACGGAAGAGGCGACGCAGAAAACGCGGCCAGTTCACGCGACGGCTCTCCGCATGCGACCACCGACCTTCCGAGGAACCACGCGCCACGCTCCGGCGTTCCCACCGCCCCGCCAACACTCGCCAGCGGCGAACAGCACGTCGCGCGGCTGACTGCGGCCGGCGCAGCCACTCAGCGCTCGGCGGCGATCTCGAACGAGGCGCGGTTCTCGGCCACTTTTTGTCCCAGTTTATCAACCGCCGTGACTTTTGCCACGTATCGACCGGGAGCCATGGTGGGCGGCAGCCGAACCAGCCGGGGGATGAAGCAGTCATGCCGCCGATTGGCGCAGAGATCGCTCAGCTCGCGGTCACATATTTCCAGCACGGTTCCGCCGCCGCTGTCCATGATCGTGGTGGTCAAGTCGAAGCGTGTGAGGAATTGCCCGTCATCCTGCCGCTGACTGGTGAAGTCACGCAGCTCGCAGTACAGCACGAACTCGTTCTGTTGTCCGGCCCGGAAGCGCGGCGGCTCAATCGGGTCGTATTGCCCAAAGCCCCGCACCGCGCGACAAATCTTCAGAGCCGGCATGCTAAGGTCGCTGACGGTCTGCAAGGCTGCCAATAGCTCGCGGAGCACGTCCGCCGCCGCCGTCGCCGCCGACGCCTCGTCACCGGCATGAAACTCGCGCAGGACGATCAGGGCTTCAACGAAGCGTGTCGCCAGCTCCTGTTGTTGCGCGGTGACCAGCTCCAGCGGCTGGCGCGCCGCTCCGTAGTCGCCCGCAATCACCGCCAGCACTCGACGGTCGAGTTGCTCGCGGAACGATCCCGGCGTGGGTGGGGGGAGGCGCGCAAGCATCTCACGCAGCGCCGGCGGGGCGCCGGATGCCGCCGTCGGGGTGTTCATGGCCGGCTCGATCGTGGTCTTCTGCGCCGAGTAGCTGGGCGAACCGGCCGGATACACTTCCAGCGCTATCAGCCGTGCTGGCGCGAGGGCCGGCTGCGACGCCGGGACTTGGCCGGACCTTAGAACCGATTCGCTGTCCCGTGCTGCATCCTCCTCGTGCGTGTCAGTCTCTTGGGACGCTGCCGCCGGCGCGGAGGTAGGTGCGGAGGCCGGCGCCAGCTGCACATCCAAGGCGTGTTGTACATCGGATGTTGCTGAACCGTCTGCCCCCCCAGTGCGCGACGTTGACCGAGACGCGTTGACGCGTTCGATCCAGCCCAAGATGGTCTGGTTGACAGTGTCGTCCTCGGCGGCGGTCTCTGGCGTAACTGAAGGACTGTCAACTACTTGCGGCGGCTCGCGCGGCTCCTCCGGTTCCGCCGGCTGCCGCACGCTCGGATAAGTGTAATCCACTGTGCAGCCGAAGGTTACGAGTGAGCCGCAAATGAGAAGGAGCCGCAGAGCACGGGGCGCATCCATGCGAGACTCCCGGCGCTGGCAAATCAATCGAGCGTAGCCAGGCGCAGCAAAAGCGCCTCTACTCCGTTCTCTATCGACCGCAGCCCACTTTTCACTTGCGAATCCAGCTCGGCTGCGGCTGCCAGCAATCGGCACGCTTGCGCCGGTGACAGTTTGGCGAGCACCGTCTCCAGCTCGCGCTCGCGTCCCCACCCTCCAACTCGGGGAGCGATTTCGGAAGGGGTTGCACCATCATGCCGCCGGCGGTGAGCTGCCAGCCATTGGCGCAGTTTCCAGGTCAAGCCCCCCAGGGCTTTGTAGGCGGCTTCCGGATCGGTAGCCAACACCTGCCGCCACAGTCTCAAAGCGTCGGCGGCTCGGCCGGTGGCCGCCGCATCAACGGCGGCGAAGATCTTCTCTTCGCGGGTCGCAGCGACCACAGCGGCGATATCCTCAGCGCTGATCGCCGGGCGCTGCCCGACGTACAAAGCCAGCTTTTCCACCTCGGCCGACAGCATGCCGCTATCCGTACCGACCAAGTCAACCAGCAATTGGGCGACAGCACGCGGGAGCTTCTTGCCGAAGCGGCTGGCCTCATTGACCACGTAATCGGCCAGAGCACCACCGAAGAGCTGCTTGCACTCGATGATCGGTCCGCCAACGGCGCTGGCCATCTTGAACAGTCGCGTTGTCCGCGGAAAGCTGTCACATTCCAGGACTAAAGTGCCGGTCGGGGCGGGTCGGTCCAGATAGCGTTCCAGCGTTTGGCGATGGGCGCTGACGAACGCGTCGGCTTGCCGGATCAGGACCACGCGGCGCGGAGCCAGCAGCGGCAGCGTCGCCAAGTCGTCTAACACGCTTGCCAGCGATGGGCCGCCTTGATCCTCCTTGCGGCTGGCGTCGTATTCGACCAGGGCGAAAGAACGATCCGTACCTGGCGGCAGCAGGCGATCGACAACCTGTCTCAGGGCGGCGGCCTTCTGGTGCGCGTCGTCCCCGCAGATGACGACGATGGGCGGATTGGCGACGGTTCTTGCCATCTCGCCTCGTCACCCTCGGGACGCTCCCGGGCGACCAAGGGTGGGCTGAAGTACTTCACTCGGCGGCGCGCCCGCGTTCGCAGATCGTCGCTAGCGCCTTCGCTACTCAGAACGCGGCGCCAAGCCTGCAACGCTGCCGCTGTATCGCCCAGCCGGTGCTCGACGTCTCCGTAGCGCAACCAGTTCTCGCCCGACTCCGGCAGCAATCGCAGCACGTGGCGCAGATGTTCGCGAGCGTCAGCGTAGCGTTTCTGGGTGGCGGCGACCAGAGCCAACCCTTCCAAAGCACCGATATGCTCGGGCGACAGGGCCAAGGCAGACTGAAACCGCTCCCGGGCGTCCTCGTAGCGCCCCAGCCGGTAGAGGACGCTGCCCAGATCGACGAGCAGGTCGGGATCCCGCGGTGCGGCATCCAGCGCATCCTGAATGCGCGCCGCCGCTAGAGAATAGCGGCCTTGGTCACGGAAGTGCTGGGCCAGCTCGCGCAAACGCTGCACGTTGGCAGTGAGCGCTGTGGGTCGGGAAGTGGCCGCGCCGCTGGTGGATGTCGACGCAGCTAGCTGGTCAGCAGGCTGTGTGGCCGGCTGCGAGCTGGGCGGCGGTACCAGTTGCAAACCGGGCAGTTCGACAGCCGCCTGATTGCCGGCCAGGTCGGTGACGACGACGCGCAGGGCAGCGACAGCAGCGACGTCAGCGGGCGGGGTCCAGGTGAGCTGTTGGCCGACGCGACCCAGCGGGCCGCCATCGGACCAGGAGCCGTCGCCTAGGCGGTAGAAAATGCGCAGCCCGCTCGGTCCGAGGTTCTCCTCGATCAGCGTGGCGGTCAGAAGAACTTGCGGCGGGGAACGAACGAAATCTACGTCACAGCCATGCACCTGAAGCAATGGCAAGGTTGTGTCCACGATCACACTGGCGCAGGGTGGAGAGCCCGGGTTGGGTGGTTCGGCGGCGGCCCCGCTGGTGTCGCGCAGCACCACGTAGAAGTCGTAGCGGCCGTCGGCGGGAGCCGCGTAGCAGAGTGTCTGCTGACCGCACGGCTCAGCCGCCGCGAAATGCCACGAACGGCCCAGGTCGGTCGAGACCCACAACTCCGCGGTCGAGTGAATCCCTCCCTCGATCTGATAGACTAGAGATAGCTCGCGCGTAGGTACGTAGCGCGGGGTGTTGTTGGCGGTGGACGCTCCAGCGGCAGGCAGCATCGCCAGCACGATCAGCGGGTGTTGCCAGCGGCTCAGCAAGAGCACCTCCTGGGGCACCAGGCCGCAGCGGCACCTGATGGCACGGTGGTGGTCGGGCCGCGCGGGCGCGTACGCGGGCCCGTCGCTTCTATCGGCGCGGCCGCTGCGCCAGGCTGACTGGCCGGCGCCGCTAGCGCGAGCCGTGCGCGGGAGAGCGGGCGAGAACGACGCAGCGCTGTGCCGCAAGTGCGGTCATGTCCGCCCCGCTACAGCCCTGCCTGCCGGCTACCGGCCGGGCGCCGAGCCACGCGGTTTCGGCAGCGCAGAAATCGGCGCACGGGCGCACAGCCGACCGACGGTCCGCCCCAGTGAGCGAAATCATGAGCATGCCCACGCATATCCGACATTTGGCAGCACTGACTGCGATCGGCGTGCTGGCGGCCACGGCAACGGCAGCGGAAGCGTTGACCTATGTGCTCACGCCGCGGCCGGCGGACGGCCGTCTGGACGTGGAGCTCAGTTGGCAAACACAGGGCCGCTCGCAGTCGGCGTTGTGCGTTTCGGAGCGTTGGGGGGCGGCGAACGACATCGTTCGGCTGCTCGAGAACGTGCAGCTCTCCGGTGCTGCGCTGGCAGGACGTGAAGGGCCGTGTTGGCTACTGGCGCATCGGCCCAACGCGCTCGTGCAGTGTCGCTACAGCGTAACAGCCGGGCGCCGGGAATTGGACTGGGACGCTGTGCACCTGCCGGTGACGACAGCCGGGTTCTTCCATGGCGTCGGCAACACGTTTCTGTTGGCGCCGCGTCCCGGCCAGGACACGCCTCAAGAGTACGAGGTGGCGCTGCGCTGGCAGGTGCCGGAGAACTGGATGGCGGTCTGCTCGTGGGCAGTCGGACGGCACGTGGGTGCGCTGCTGAAGGTGGACGACCTGCGGCACTCGGTGTACCTGGCGGGCAGGCTGAGCAGCGCTCGGGCCGCGATCAGCGAGAAGGCCGACGTCACGGTAGCGGTGGCGGGCAGTACCGGCTTCAGCGTAGAAGACTTCGCCGAGTTGGCGGCGGGCATCATCGGCGCGCAGTGCAAATTCATGGCTGACCCCGATTTTCCCCCGTTCGTAGTCACCGCTATCACGGTGTCCGAACCGCTGGAAGCGGGGCGCACACGACTGGTGGGCACCGGCCTGTACCGCAGCTTCGCCTTGTTCATCTCCCCGCAGACTGGGCTGAATGACGGGGTGGAGCATCTGTTCGCCCATGAGAATTTTCACTATTGGAACGGGCGTCTGCTGCGGGCGGACGAACCGCAAGGGCTGGTGATGTGGTTTACCGAAGGCCTGACGGACTACTACGCCCTGCGCATTCTCTATGAGTCGAGACACTGGTCGGCGGAGCAGTACGCGCAATGGATCAACCGGCATCTGCGCGAGTACGACGCCAACCCGGCGCGCAACGCGACCAACGAGGAGATCCAGGCCGGGTTCTGGCGACAACGCGAGACCCTCGGCGAGGTGCCATACCAGCGTGGTTTGTTGCTCGGGCTGCGCTGGCACTGCTTGGCGCGACAACAGGGAGTAGACGCGGGTCTCGACAGGCTCTTCAAGGAACTAGTGACTCGCGGTCGGCGCGAAGGGCTGAAACTGACCAACAGCGTCATTCGGCGTACGGGCGTGGAACTGCTCGGCCAGTGGTTCGCGGAAGAATTCGACCGCTTCGTCGAGCGTGCCGAGACAGTGATCGTGCCCGCCGACGCGCTGGGCCGCGAGTTCGTCGGTCGGCAACAGGCGGTTTACGCCTTCGAGCTGGGATTCGAGCGCGAGGAGTCGCTGAAGAAACAGCGGGTCAGCGGTCTGAGAACCGGATCGGCCGCGGCCAAGGCCGGCTTGCGCGACGGCGACGAGTTGATCGGCTGGCACATACCGGCTGACAGCAATCAGAAGGTCGTGCTCGACGTGCTGCGCCGCGGAAAGGTCATCAAGATCGCATACTATCCGCGCGGGGAACGGCGTGAAATCTTGCAGTTCCGACCAGCCCGACCGCAGAAGTGATTCGGCCGCCAGTCGCTCCCCCCTGCTAGTGGGAGAACCTGCCACTACCGCGGCGGGGGCTCTGGCAGTGGAACGATGGTCTCCTCACAGTCGCGTATCGTACCCTCGCAGGGCCGCCCGTCAGGCTTGGTGAAATTGCATGCCATGCCGTTTATGCCGGTACACTGATTGCCCGCCTCCTGGCACCTCTCGCCGCAAGCAAAGGTCTGAACCTGCACCACGCCGGCACCGCAGTCGCAGATGCAGTGGCATTCGATGGTGTGTGTTGCGTCCAGATTTCCTGCATTCGGCCAGCGAACAATCTGGATATCGTTGCCGACGTAGATGGCTTGCTGGGACTCGAGCCGAACGGGATCGCCATGTGACAGGACCAGCTCGAGCGTGTACGGCCCGGTGTTCTGGACGGCCCCGTGCTGAATACGCATGCCCGGCCAGAGGTGCTCGCGGCACTCCATCCCCAGCTTCAGCCCGCCGTCGATCGTCACGACTCCCACGGTGGTGAGAATCGGCGGCTTCTCGGCAGCGTCCGGCCCCCCGAGGGCTTTGGCGTCCAAGAGGACGACGGGTTCGCTGAAGAGCCTTCGGAAGGTCACCTGTCGGGCTTCCTTCACCGGGATGTAGATGCCCGGGACGCCGCTACGTCGCGGCTGGACCGCCTCCCCTGCTTTCTGAGCCGCCGTGGGCGTGGCGCTTGGTTGGTTTTGAGCGCATGCCCCTGCACAGATCAGGATGGTCAATGTAGCGCGGAACAAATGGCGCACGTCAGTAATTTTGCTTCTTAATGACATGGCTTTGCTCGCGCGCCCCCAAGTTTGGATTGTTTTCCCGCCGGTCGCAGGGGGGGGGCGGGCCCCCGCATGGCGGGAGCAAGAAGAGCAAACAGTGGGT
>Ga0209101_1001291_pt1 | contig 18814 bp, 20 predicted proteins | sample ConPoolayeCmetaG_FD_185481 | JGI IMG/M metagenome (GOLD analysis project Ga0209101, IMG submission 185481) | Hot spring microbial mat communities from California, USA to study Microbial Dark Matter (Phase II) - Cone Pool mat layer C metaG... ...
GAATTGTTGACATGTGCTCCACGGCCAGAGGCCGTGGTATCAGCCTGCATATCCCGAAGGGATTGCAGCTAACCTTTTACGCAGAGCACATCATGAAACCTTACTTATGAACCGAGTAATATATCCGCGTTCCGCGAATATCCTGCCCATCCTCCATCGTCGCGCATCTCCAATCGCCGGCACGGGATCGCTTTCGCACATGGCTGGAGCGCTTCTGTACCACAGAATAGGCATGCCCTATCATCGAGCGTCTGAATTACAAATAAAAAACGGTTACTATTGCGCAACTACATACGATAGTGTATATTAGAGTGAGAGGATGTCTATGAACACCACGAAACTCGTTCTTCCTGCTATCGTACCTGGGGCGGTGCTTGTCGTCATGAGGGGACGAAAAAGCGGGGAGACGGGTGTGCCGTAAAAGAAAACAAAAAGAGAAAAAATCAAAGGCCCGTTTCCCGGAAGGAAGCGGGCTTTTTTGTTTCGCTATACGCCAAAGTTGATTAATCCCGAAAGGGCAAGGTATTTTACGTAATTGTTTTTCAATCCGCTGTGCTGGCCATGCGAGAGGCGGGCGGCGGGGCGAAAGCAGGATGTGCGGGAGGATGGTGTGAAAAAGACAGGAGCAGAAATTGTCGTTGACGCGCTGGTGCGCGAGAAGGTGGATGTGGTATTCGGTTATCCCGGCGGAGTGGTGCTGCCGCTGTTCGATACGCTCTACGATGTCGACCAATTCACGATCGTTCTCACGCGCCACGAGCAGGCGGCCGCGCATGCGGCAGACGGGTATGCGCGCGCCACGGGTAAAGTCGGCGTGTGTATCGCGACATCAGGGCCGGGAGCGACCAATCTGATTACGGGAATCGCGACAGCGTATATGGACAGCGTGCCGATGGTTGCGATAACCGGCCAGGTCGGCACGCCGTTTCTGGGAACCGACGCGTTTCAGGAGGCGGATGTCGTGGGCATTACCCGTCCGATAACCAAGCATAATTTTCTGGTAAAATCCACCCAGGAACTTCCGCTGGTGCTCAAGCAGGCGTTCCATATCGCATCCACCGGACGTCCGGGGCCCGTGGTGGTGGATGTGCCGCGTGATGTGCTGACAGGGACGGTTGAGAATTACGAATACCCGTCAACCGTGGACATCCGCAGCTACAAGCCCAATGTCGTCGGGCATATCCGTCAAATCCGCAGAACCGCGGAAGTAATCGCCGCGTCGAAAAAACCGGTGATTTTCGCGGGCGGCGGCATTATTATCAGCGGCGCAAGCGCCGAATTGAAGGAGCTTGCCGAGAAAATGAATATACCGGTCACCACGACGCTGATGGGATTGGGAGGGTTCCCCGGCGATCATCCGCTTTTTATCGGCATGCCGGGCATGCATGGGGCGAAAACGGCAAATTACGCGCTGCAGGAGACGGATTGCCTCATTTCGATAGGCGCGCGGTTCGATGACCGTGTGACCGGGCACGTGGGATCGTTTGCGCCCAAGGCGACGATTATCCACATGGATATCGATCCGGCCGCCATCAGCAAGATAATCAAGGTCGATATCCCGGTGGTAGGCGACGCGAAAAACGTTCTTGCGCAGCTCAACAAGGAGCTCAAACCGCGGCCGGCAAACGGATGGAATGCCCAGGTTGACGAATGGAAAGGCGCGCGCCTGTTCGACTATGAGCCGTCCGATACGGTCATCAAGCCTCAGGCGGTGATAGAGGAGGTGTACCGCGCGACCGGCGGCAATGCTGTGGTGGCGACCGACGTCGGCCAGCACCAGATGTGGACCGCGCATTATTATGTGTTTACCAGACCCCGCAGCCTTTTGACGTCGGGCGGGCTGGGCACCATGGGATACGGCCTGCCCGCGGCCATGGGCGCGGCGATGGTTATACGGGATCGGCCGGTGGTGGTATTTTCTGGCGACGGTTCGATACAGATGAATATCCAGGAGCTGGCGACCATTGCAATCAACCGTATTCCGGTGAAAGTGGTCATTCTGAATAACGGCTATCTGGGAATGGTGCGGCAGTGGCAGCAGCTCTTTTTCAACCGCCGCTACAGCTCAAGCTGCCTTCGCGGCGGGACGATGTGCGAAGAGTGCCGCGGACCGGCCGAGTGCGGCCGCGCCTATATTCCCGATTTCGTGGCGCTGGCGAAAAGCTATTCCATCGACGCGTTCCGGGCCGCGCATCCATCGGAGGTAGCCGATGTTATCCGTGCGGGGCTTGCGGTGGACGGGCCGGCCATCATGGAATTGCGCGTCGTGCCGGAGGAGAATGTGTTTCCCATGGTGCCCGCGGGCAAAGCAATTGACGATATTCTGGAGGGATAATGAGTACGCATACGATTTCGGTGTTTGTTGAAAACCGTCACGGCGCGCTGTCGCGTATCGCGGGACTATTTTCGAGCCGCGGCTATAACATCGAAAGCCTGACGGTTGCGCCGACCGAAGACGCGAGCGTGTCGCGCATGACGATTGTGGTCGCGGGCGATGAGAGCGTGCTTGAGCAGGTCAACAAGCAGCTCAACAAGCTTATCGACGTCATCAAGGTGGCGGATTATATCGATACGCCCCTTGTTGAACGCGAACTTCTTCTGGTGCGTTTGGACGCCGCAAAGGGCATGCGGCATGAAATTATCGGTATTGCGCAGGCATATGGCGGCGCGATTGCGTCGATGACGGCGTCCTCGATTATCATTGAACTCACCGCGCCGTCGAAAACGATAGACGATTTTATCGCTGTTGTCAAGTCATACGGCGTGAAAGACCTGGTGCGGAGCGGAAAAGTTGCGATGGCCGAACCGCAGAGGTGACGGGTTGAATAATTGCACTGTGTGGTGGAGAGACGCACAGCCGCGCGTCTCTCCACGTGATGTGGATCAAATTTCGTCATGAAAATAAACCAACCATTCTCACAAAAGGAGCCAAATCATGGCAGTCATCAATTTCGGCGGCGTTCGTGAAAACGTGGTTACCCGGAAGGAATTCCCGCTTGCGCGCGCGCGCAAAATTTTGAAAGACGAGACGGTCGCGGTCATCGGCTACGGCGTGCAGGGGCCTGCGCAGGCGCTGAACATGAAGGACAACGGCATTAAGGTGATTATCGGCCAGTCGCCGCAGTTCAAGCGTGACTGGGACAGGGCGCGCGCCGACGGGTGGGTGCCGGGCACAACGCTCTTTGATGTTGAGGAGGCGGTGCGCCGCGGCTCCATCATACAGATGCTGGTCAGCGACGCGGCCCAGAGGGTGATATGGCCGGTGGTCAAACGGAACCTGAAACCCGGTGACGCTCTGTATTTTTCCCACGGCTTTTCGATTGTTTACAAGAACCAGACCAAGGTGATACCGCCGAAAAACGTCGACGTGATCATGGTGGCGCCCAAAGGAAGCGGGACGTCGGTGCGCCGCAATTTCCTCTCCGGCGCCGGCATCAACTCGAGTTTCGCCGTCGAGCAGGACTACACGGGCCGCGCGCGCGAGCGCTGTCTTGCCGTGGGCATCGCGATAGGCTCGGGCTATCTTTTCCCCACGACCTTCAGGCATGAGGTATTGAGCGACCTCACCGGCGAACGAGGGGTGCTCATGGGGGCACTGGCGGGCGTGATGGAGGCGCAATACGACGTGCTTCGATCCCACGGCCACACGCCCAGCGAAGCGTTCAACGAAACGGTGGAGGAACTCACGCAAAGTCTTATCAGGCTGGTGGATGAGAACGGGATGGACTGGATGTATTCAAACTGTTCGGCCACCGCACAGCACGGCGCGCTCAAGTGGCGGCCGGTTTTCAAAAAAGCTGTTCTGCCGGTTTTCAAAAAGCTTTATATGTCGGTGAAAAACGGCACCGAAACCCGCGAGGTGATCCGCGATTGCGGAAGACCAGACTATCAGAAGTGGCTTGGCAAGCAGCTCGCTGCGATGCGTGAGAGCGAAATGTGGCGGGCGGGAGCCGCCGTGCGGGCGCTTCGCCCCAAGGAGCCGGCTAAAGCCATCGGCAAAGACACGAAGGGCGTGAGCGGCAGAGGAGCGAACTGACACATGGATAAAGTCCTGATTTTTGACACGACGCTGCGCGACGGCGAACAGGCGCTGCACGCAAGCCTTTCGGTGCAGCAGAAAATCCGTATCGCCCGGCAGCTTGCGCGGCTCAAGGTCGATATCATCGAAGCCGGTTTTCCCGTCTCCTCGCCGGGCGACTTCGTGTCGGTGTCGACCATTGCGCGCGAAGTGCGCGGTCCGGTGATCTGCGGCCTGTCGCGCGCCGTTGAGAAGGATATCCGCGAGTGCAGCCGGGCGCTTAAGAACGCCGCGCGGCCGCGTATCCATACCTTTGTCGGCACATCGGCGATACACGCACAAGGCCAGTTGAAAAAGAGCAACGAAGAAATCCTGGCGATGGTGACGCGCAGCGTGAAGCTTGCGCGGCGGCTGTGCGGCGACGTTGAGTTTTCGCCCATGGACGCCGGCCGCACGGACAAAGACTTTCTCTGCCGCGTGGTGGAAATGGCCATACGCTGCGGCGCGCAGACGGTCAACATTCCCGACACGGTCGGCTATACGCTGCCCGAAGAGTTCGGCGCAATTATCGCCATGCTTTTCAACCGCGTTCCCAATATCGACAAGGCCGTTGTCTCGGTGCACTGCCATAACGATTTGGGCATGGCGACGGCCAATGCGCTTGCCGCGGTTCTGCGCGGCGCGCGCCAGATCGAATGCACGATCAACGGACTTGGCGAGCGCGCGGGCAACACGGCACTGGAAGAAGTGGTGATGGCGATGAAGACGCGCCCAGACCTTTTCAAGGTCCAAAGCGGCGTATGCACCACCGAGATCATGCGGACAAGCAGGCTTGTGCGCGATATCTGCGGCGTTCCCGTCCAGCCGAATAAGGCCATTGTGGGCAGCAATGCCTTTTCTCACTCGTCGGGCATTCACCAGGATGGCATCCTGAAGGAAAAGCGGACGTATGAAATCATGACACCGCAGTCGGTAGGGCTGCTCGAAACCCGGATGAACCTTACCGGACGTTCGGGGAGCCACATGGTGAAAGCGCGGCTCAAGAGCCTTGGATACACCGAAGCGGAGATTGACATGGAGAGCTTTTATCCGCTCTTCAAGATGCTTGCCGACAAAAAGGGAACCGTCTACGACGACGATCTGGTGACGCTGATGGAGTCAAAAGACATGGACGGGCTCAAGGACATGTATACCCTTGAGTATCTCAACGTGTCGAGCGGTACCACCGTGCCCACGGCCACGGTGCGGATAGCGTGCGAAGGCACGGTGCGCCAGGAGGCGGCATGCGGCGACGGCGCGGTGGACGCGGCCACGAAAGCGATCGACCGCGTTGTGGGGTTCAAGGTACAGCTTGAGGACTATCATCTGGACGCGGTGACCCAGGGACGTGAAGCGCTGGGCCGGGTGAAGATGATTGCCTCGTCGCCGGAGGGCGTGTTCACGGGTATCGGCACGAGCACCGACATCGTGGAGGCGTCGGCGCGGGCATACATGGATATTATCAACAAAATCGGACGGATGAAGAAGTACGGCCGCCGCATGCGGCGCCGTATTGTGCCTGAAATGGAGTAAATGAGGGCGTATGGCGTTCACGACGGCACTGCGGGACGCGAAGACATGTCTTGTGGTGATAGACATACAGGAAAAATTCGGACCGGCGGTGGCGGGGTTCGACGCGGTTGCGGCCGCGGCGGCCCGGCTGATAGCCGGATGCCGGATGCTTGCGGTGCCGGTGATAGCCACCGAGCAATACCCGCGGGGACTGGGACCGACCGTGGCGCAGGTACGCGAGGCGCTGGGTATTGATGTGCCAATCATCGAGAAAACGTCGTTTTCATGCGCCGGCGCGCCGGGTTTTACGGATCGGCTTAACCAATCCGGGGCGAACACGGTCGTGGTGTGCGGCGTTGAGACGCATGTGTGCGTGAACCAGACGGTGCAGGATCTCCTGCGCAGCGGCTTCGGGGTACACGTGGCGCGCGACGCCGTGGGTTCTCGCACAACAATCGATCATGAGACGGCGCTTGAGAAGATGCGGCAGGCCGGGGCGGTCATCACCACCGTGGAAACATGCCTGTTTGAGCTGGTGGGTGACGCAAAGCATCCGAAGTTCAAGGACGTGCAGCGGCTGGTGAAATAGCCGGCAATATCCGCCGTATGCGGTGTGCGTGTGCAGGCGGTTGTTCTATGAAAACAAGAAAGGACTGTTGACACATGAAGTCGTATAGGATTGCACTGATACCCGGCGACGGGACGGGGCCTGAGGTTCTGCGCGAGGGCGTAAAGGTATTGGATACGGTGGCGGGAACATATGGACTGCGGCTGAATTACGAAACCTACGATTTCGGCGGCGAGCGGTATTTGCGCACCGGCGAGACACTGCCGGACAGCGCGCTCGAGGAGCTGAAAAAGTTTGACGCCATTTACCTTGGCGCCATTGGGCACCCCGACGTGAAACCGGGCGTGCTTGAGGTGGGAATACTGCTCAAGACGCGGTTTGCGCTCGATCAATATATCAATCTCAGGCCGGTGAAGCTGTATCCCAACGTTGAAACGCCGCTCAAGGACAAAGGGCCGGAGCATATCGATTTCGTGGTCGTGCGCGAGAACACAGGCGGGATCTACACGGGCGTGGGCGGGGTGACGATGAAGGGCATGGCGGGAGAGATAGCCACGCAGGTGATGATATACGGCAGGCCGGTTGTTGAGCGCTGCGTGCGCTTTGCGTACGAATACGCCCGCAGGCGCAACCGCAAAAAAATGCTTACGCTGGTGCACAAGAGCAACGTGCTCACCTACTGCGGCGATCTGTGGGTGCGCGTGCACAAGGAGATCGGCGACAGGGAGTTTCCCGATATCAAGCAGGATTACAACCACGTGGACGCGTGCACGATGTGGTTTGTCAAGCAGCCGGAGCATTACGACGTGGTCGTGACCGAGAACCTTTTCGGCGATATTATCACCGATCTGGCCGCCATTATCCAGGGCGGGCTCGGTATCGCCGCGGGCGGCAACATCAATCCGGGAGGGGTGTCGATGTTCGAGCCGATGGGCGGCAGCGCGCCGAAATATACGGGCAAGAACGTGATTAATCCGCTGGCCGCGATCTGCGCCGGGGGCATGATGCTTGAAACGCTGGGTGAAGAGGCCGCGGCAAAGGCGGTCGACAGGGCAGTCACGGACGCGCTGTTGACGGGAAAGATTCGAAGCTTAGCCGCGGGGAAAATGGGCATGGGCACCCGCGAGGTCGGCGACCTGGTGGCGTCGATGGTGAAATAGGAGAACGGGGGAGAAACTGAAAATCGGCAATTGCAATACTGGTCAGGGCACCATGAAACAACCGGCGCAGGTGGCCATCTACGACACGACGCTTCGCGACGGCAATCAGGCGATGGGTATAGGGTTGTCGCTGTCCGACAAGCTTGATATCGCTTCAAAGCTCGATGAACTGGGGGTGCATTATATCGAGGGTGGGTGGCCCAATCCGTCCAACACGGTCGACGTCGAGTTTTACCGCGCGGTGCGGCGGCGCGGCCTGCGGGCGACCGTAACGGTGTTCGGCAGCACGCGGCGGCCGGGAAAACGCTGCGGCGATGACGTTTTTGTGAAGATGCTTGTCCGCAGCGGCGCCGCGGCCGCCACGATTTACGGCAAATCGTGGGACCTGCACGTGCGCGGGGTGATCGGCGCGAGCCTGCAGGAAAACATCGACATGATCGGCGAGACCGTTGCGTATCTGAAACAGCGCATGAATGAGGTGTTTTTCGACGCGGAGCACTTTTTTGACGGCTACCGGGCGAACGCGGCCTATGCGCTCGAAGCTCTCCGGGCTGCGCGGCAGGGGGGCGCGGACGTGCTGGTGCTTTGTGATACCAATGGCGGAACGCTTCCCGACGAATTCCTGCGCATCTTCCGAGAGGTCAAGCGGGCAGTGGATGCGCCGCTCGGCGTGCATATGCACAACGACGCCGGCTGCGCCGACGCCAACAGTATGTTGGGTGTTCTGGAGGGAGCGGTACAGGTGCAGGGGACAATCAACGGGTGGGGCGAGCGGTGCGGCAACGCAAACCTGTGCACGATTATCGCCGGGTTGCAGCTCAAGCGCGGCTATCGGCTGATACATCCCCGAAAGCTGCGCACGCTCACCGAGGCGTCTGTTTATATAAGCGAAGTGGCGAACGTGGCGCCCGATATCCGCCAACCCTATGTGGGCGAATCGGCGTTTGCGCACAAGGCGGGCGCGCATGCGGATGGTGTCCGCAAGGTGCGGGAATCGTTCGAACATGTCGCCCCGGAGGCGGTCGGTAATTTCAGACGTTTTGTCGTGTCGAACCAGGCGGGGCGCAGCACTATCCTGGAGAAGCTTACGGCGATGTATCCGAATCTTGAGAAAGGAAGCCCTGTCGTACGGAAAGTCCTTGATGAAATAAAGCGACTCGAAGCTCAGGGGTATCATTTCGAAGCGGCCGACGGTTCGTTTCAGCTTTTGGCGAGCAGGCTCATGAAAAAATTCACCGCGCCGTTTTCGGTGAAGGGCTTCCGCGTGATCGAGGAGCAGCGCGACAACGGCGCCCTTTTCTCCGAAGCCACCATCAAGGTCGAGGAGAACGGCGTGTTCGAGCATACGGCCGCCGAGGGCGACGGGCCGGTCAACGCCCTCGACAACGCGGTGCGCAAGGCGCTGATCAAGTTTTTCCCGTCGATCCGCGATGTGAAGCTCGAGGACTTCAAGGTGCGTGTGCTCGACGGGCGCGATGGGACGGCCGCGAAAGTGCGCGTACTCATCGAGTCGTCGGACGGCAGGGAGCGGTGGGGCACGGTGGGCGTTTCGACCAATATCATCGAGGCCTCATGGATCGCGCTTATCGACAGCCTGATGTACAAGCTCATGAAAGACGGCCGCGGCGCACCCGCACCTAAAAAGCGGAAGTAAACGCGCATCATTGTATTGAGACGACGACATGTAGCGCGCGTCACACCAGAGAACCAGCGGGAAAGGACAGCATATATGGCGACGGCAAAAAAAGCAACGACCGGTTCCCGGAATACTTTGCGGAAAAGACAGCCGGCGGGACGCGGACAAAAAAAGCCGCCCTCCATCGACTGGAAAAATCTCGGTTTTGCGTATATGCAGACCCCGTATTATGTGCGGGCGGATTTCAAAGGCGGACAATGGGGGAATATTAAAACGTGCACCGATCCGCATGTGAGCCTTCATATCGCCGCGACCTGCCTGCACTACGGCCAAGCATGTTTCGAAGGGCTGAAGGCGTTTGGCCGCACCGACGGCTCAGTCGCGCTGTTTCGCCCCGACGAGAACGGGAAGCGTATGGCCGATACGGCGCGGCGCCTGGTCATGGAGCCGCCGCCGGTGCAGTTGTTTGTTGATGCGTGCAAAAAAGCGGTGGTGCTCAATCGCGAGTATGTGCCGCCGTACGGAACCGGCGCAAGCCTGTATGTCCGGCCGTTTCTTATCGGCACCAGCCCCCATATCGGCGTGCATGCATCGGAAGAATACTCATTGTTCGTATTGGTATCGCCCATGGGGGCGTATTACAAGAACGGTTTTTTTCCGGTAAAAGCGTTTATTCAGGAACAATACGACCGGGCGGCGCCGCGCGGCGTTGGAAATGTCAAGGCCGGCGGCAATTACGCCGCGGGCATGATGGGTGATCTCGAAGGCAAGGCGAAAGGCTTTCCCATCTGCCTGTATCTTGATTCGGCCGAGCGGAAATATATCGACGAATTCGGCACGTCCAATTTTATCGGCATTACCCGCGACGGGAAATACGTGACGCCGGATTCACTGTCGATACTGCCCAGCATTACCAATAAAAGCCTTCAAACGCTCGCCAAGGACTTCGGCATGACCGTGGAGCGGCGGAAAGTGCCGGTGACCGAGCTTCGAGACTTTGTCGAGGTGGGAGCGTGCGGCACCGCTGTTGTCATCACGCCGATCTGCTCTATTCTGTACGGAGAAACCGAGTATACATTCGGTTCGCCGGACAAGGCGGGGGAGACGCTTCTCAGACTGTATAACGAGCTGCAAGGCATCCAATACGGCGACATTCCCGACCGCCATGGGTGGATGCTCAGGGTGTAGCTGGTTAATAATACCCGCGTTGCTCTATCGTTTCATATCCGCGCATATACCGCAGATAAAAGATCCATTTCATGGGGCTTCGGCGATCGAACACGAAACGATAGTATTCCTTCTCGACGCGGAACTCAAAGATGTCTTTCGCTTGGATGACATAATCCTCGACTTTTTCGATGGGCCACCGCAGTATCCGGCCGCCGCGTTCGCTTGGCGCAAATAGTAGTTCCTGTGTGGTGAGCGTCAGCGTTCCCGCACCGCGATCGACAAATCGGCCGGCCGCCTCGGTCTGCATGACAACCCCGGCGCTTGCGGTGATATCGCTTCTCATAGCGGCGCGGGAAAGCCGCTCCCTGACCTTTTGCTTGTGCCACGCGGCCCAGTCGTGCAAGTCGCCGATTGGCGTGATACCGGGCATGCGGGGCGAAAGGCGGAAATAGGGATCGATTTCCCACGACGCGCTGCAGGCGGTGCAGGTAATGGTGTTGCCCGCGGTCTCAAGCGCATCTTCGGCTTCGCAGTGCCTGCATATCCATATGAACCTCTCGAGCCCGCGAGCGAGATTGACGCCGGTAAATTTCGCGAGGAGGTTTTCGGGGTTCTTGACGTCGTTGTTGTACATGTATGTCTTCATCGTGTCGAGCAGTGCCGGTTCGGACATCGAGGCCACCGCCCCGGAAGAAACAACCTTTATCCTGATGGCGATTTTTCCTTTCCGCGCGGCGTCCGCCCACCATGGCTTGCTGAGAAAATTGCCGGAAAGCCGCATCATGACCAGGGGGCAGCCGGCGCGTTTGATGATTTTCTCGACGCCGCTGTAAATGGGCTGCGTCTCGCCGTCCCAGCTCGTCTGACCTTCGGGAAATATGAGCACGGGGAACCCGGCCTTGAGAAGCTGCAGGGTATATTTCATGGCCTTGTAATCGTGCGCTCCTTTCTTCTTTGGAAACGCGCCGATGGTGCGCAGATACCAAGCCTGAAATGTGTTCCCCCTGAATCCGTCGTCGTTCATCATGATGAACAGCGCATGCGGGCACTGGTAGCCCACCATCCATGGATCGAAGAAATTCGCATGGTTTGCGACCAGCACATAGGGCGGCGGCGGCACCGTGTCGGATCCTTCGGCGGTCACGAAATTGAAGCGGCGCTTGATGAAGAACCACACGAACGGACGGTTCATCTGCCAGAAGAGACAGCGGAGTTTGTATTCGAATTTTGAAGGCATGATAAACCTGTGCAATCAATTGGCCTGTTGTGCAGACTGAAGAAGATACAACACCGCCGAGCCATACCGGTGTACAAGCACTGGCTGTTCGAAGCGGGATAGATCGGTTCCCGCGATCCTGAGCGAACGTTCAAGTGTGTAATAGGGAACATGTTCCACGACCAAAAACGGCTCCTTGCGTCCGTCGTATCGGTTGATAAGCCTGCGCGCAGGGATTCCCAGGCGCTTGAAATAATACAACAGCGGCGCGTCCGACGGCACGACGGCAAGGATGCAACATGACGGATCCGCCTCTTCCCGCATATAATGCGCAATGCTCTCCGCGTCCCTGAGACATCCTGTCTCAAGCGAATGTGCTATGGATTGTCTCCGTATAACAAATGTGCCGAGGATAATGACCATGGCCGCAGAGAAGGCAGATACAACGGCGTGTCGGTGGCCCAGCTTCTGAAGCCCTGCCATGTCCGCCAATTGAATCAATCCCGGCGCGGAACCTGCAAAATACAGCGGGAGCAGGAATAGAAAGACGCGGGCATAGGGAGAAGCCCGCTGAATGCAGAACGCCCCGCCACGGCGTATACAACGAACACTGATGCATGTAAGCAGCAGGAAAATGCACCCAAGAATCGTATATCCCCTGCCATTTGTCGAATACTCGATGAGGAGCGATGATGCGGCGGCAAGGCTCATGGAATTCTCCGCCTTTGGACAGGAAAGGGGAAAATGGTTCGCGTACCAAAATAGAATGCGGCGGGATTTTACTCAATCAGTCCGCGATGTATTTTGCCTATTGCCTGAGGAACGATTTCGCCGCCTGACCGCCAAGCTTTTACGGGAGAACCGCTATGCCTGCTGAGAATATTCCGCTTGAATTACTCAAGAACGTCACGGTGTTTGCGGGTATCGATGAGCGGAAGCTGACGACGCTGTGTGACCGATGCAGGCTCGTGTCGTTCAAGGCAGGCGAGAGGGTCATTACCGAAGGGACAATCGCGTCGGAAATCTATATCATTGTCAAGGGCAGGCTTAAAATAGTACTCAACGCCGCGGCCGAGCCGCTGGAACTCATCGAGCTGCGGCCCGGCCATTGTGTCGGCGAAGCCTCGGTTATCGGTGTGCAGAGCCACAGCGCAAGCGTCATTGCTGTGGAAGACTCGGAGCTTCTGGAGGTCGGCCGTCAGCTTTTAATGGATATTGCCGAGAAGGACAAGGATTTGTTTTCGATGATAATCCTTAATATAGCCCGCGAGCTTGCGCGGCGGCTGTATAACACCAATCACATTCTTCTCAAATACGCCCAACAGCGGGAAAACAATTAAGGGCGGATTATATACCGAGAAGCGCGCGGGCGTTTTGAGAAAAAACTCTCTCTTTTTCCGCTTCGCTCAACGGCAGGCTGTCAACCCACTCGACACAGCGATGCTGGTCAAACCATGGCGAATCGGAACCGAAAAGGATTTTTTCCGTTCCATGAGAGCGCGCAATCCTCAGAAAAAGTTCCGGCGGCATTGCATCGTGCACGGCCGCGGTATCGAAGAAAATATCCGTGCCGCACAGATACCGCTCCGCTTCGTCCCACGTTCGATATCCGCCCATGTGGGCAGCGACGATACGCAGGCGGGGAAAGGCTTGGCCGACACGGGCGATGTGCGCGGGAAGCGAATGTGTGTTTGAAAACGGGCCCGGATCATTACCGGCATGGAACACGACGATGAGCCCGGCGGCCTCGAGCGCCTCGTAGGCGGGATACAGTGCGCGATCGTCGATGGTGAAATTCTGGTATTCCGGATGCAGTTTTATTCCTTTAATGCCGCGGCGGTGCATGAAAGCAACGCGGGCGGTGAAATCGGTATCGAGAGGATGAAGGGCGCCGAACGCGATAAGATCGGGGCTATTAACCGTCACAGCATCATCGATAATTGGCTGTACATGCGATGGCTTGGTCGCTATCGGCAGCATCACCGAGACGGAAATGCCGCTTGTGCGCATCGATTCGCGCAGCGCTTCGCGGGTCCCGTTGAGCACATTACGCATGGCCGGCGTCTGCCGCACCAGCTTGGCCATGGCGCGCGGCGCAAGAGAATCGGGGAAGGTGTGCGTGTGAAAATCAATAATGCCGGCCTTTGCAGCCATATGCGATCTAATATACTCGATACAAAAAACGAACGCCCATTCATCGACGCCCTATACCTCTGGCCGGATACGGCTTCTGTCAGGCGATTGCCGGCGTCATGACCGCGGTCAGCGCATCCTGCTCGCGGCGCAGTTTCACGACCGTGCTCGTTTCATCGAGATGAACGTCGTCCCACGTAATCACCGATCCTTTTGAAACCGGGTTGACAACTTGTGCCCCCGGCGCGATACCGGCAGGAAGAGCGTTGAGACCGGCAATGATCTCCGCCCGCGCCACCAAACTTCCCAGTCCTCCGCGGATCATGTGTTCTTCGGCGGTCACGATGGCGCCGGTTTCGCGCGCCGCTGCGGCGATTGTTTCTGTGTCAAGCGGCCGGAGGGTATGCATGTCAATCACCCGGGCGGAAATGTTTTTTTACCTGGAGTGTCGCGGCCGCGTCGAGCGCGACAGCCACCATGAGGCCACAGGCTGTTATCCTAAATTCCGCAGTTGGGGTGGATGCGAGGCCGTAAGATGTTGAGCCTAAAAAACGCAATAGAAAATTCACCGCCGAGTAGAGTGCAGGCGCGTACGATATGAAACCAGAGATAAATGCATCATCACCCAATGGTTCGACGATGTCTTCAATGATTCCAACGACGATTCCTGCACCCCCTCTAAAATTCCGTACGGCGGGTTTTCCCCCGTACGGCTTCAAACTGGATTTCGCAGCCAACCTTCACCTTACTGTGGTGCCTTTGCGGTAACCTGCTGATATTAGGTTTAACCTACATTCCGCAGTTGGATGCGGTGCTACGGCCGCAATCTGTTGAGCGCTCTGGCGCTTCAGGCGGCTTGGACATATCACTCGGCGGATATGCCCTGCGCCGCCTTCACGCCATATCATCTCAACATCGTGCGACCTCGCATCCACCCCAACTGCGGAATTTAGGTTAAACATTCGCCTGAAAGAAATTTTCATGCAATTAAGCCGTATTCAATAGACACACGGGGGAAGGGGAATGTATCTTGAAGGCGGCGCCGTTGTGGAACGAATGCGGGGGGAGTGGTAATCAACGCGTATTCAAAAATCGACTGATAAACCAAAAAAATGAAAGAGAGGTTCTGTATGAAGACGGTGGAAAAAATCGCGTGTCTGTGTATTGTCGGGACGCTTGCCGGCTCGATCGCGCTGGCTGAATGTCCGGCGGGAAAAAGCGGCTGCAATTTCGTTATCAATCGGTCGTATTTCACCGGCGGCGGATCGCTGTATAATACGGACGCCATCAACAGCATGATATCGGCGAACGGTTATCACGGTCTGAGAAAATACGCTTATACCATCGGCGGCGGCTTTGGATGGCAGGCAGGGCGGATTATTAACAGCCTTGAATTGCAGGGCGTGGCATGGCGTGAACAAAAATTGAACACATTGCTGAGCAACATGTATGGCGTGAGTGGAAGAATTCACACCGGCGTCAATGTCTTGCCGCAGGGGCCGCTCATGTTGTATCCGGCAATCGGATTCGGCACGGGTCGTGTCCGGTTGGGGTTGAGCGCCGATGAGGCTGATTTCGGCCAACTGCTGGCGGGAGAGGTACAGAAGGTTGATATCAAACAGCGCATTGTTGTCGTGGCCGCGGGCCTTGGGTTCGACTATGTCGCGCCGGCCTCGGCGGGACGGCTACGCGCGGTGCTTCTTGGCCTTCGGGCAGGATATGAATGGGACGTTTCCAGAAAGGCCGACTGGTGGAGCGATGACGTCACGATAACGGCCGGGCCGAAATTCAGGGCAAGCGGACCGTATGTGCGGCTGACTATAGGAAGGGTATGGAAGGCCCGTGGTCAAGGAGGTACTGAAGCGAAAGCGGCGCAGGGCGATGTGATGTAGCCGATCTGTTTTTTCGCCCGGTTAATGAGCATGCCCGCGCGGCCTTTGTTTTTATCCTACATTCCGCAGGTGGGGTGGAGGCGAATAGGTGCGTGGAAACTGGCGTGAAGGCGGCGCAGGGCATATTCGTCGCGTGATATGTCCACGCCGCCTGAAGCGGTGTGTTGAGCCTGTCGAAACACGCCGGAGCGCTCAACAGATTTTCACTCCGTTCATACGGGTACGGTATACCGGCCTTCGGCCGAACGTATTCGTATCCAGTGCCCTGTTGCGGCCGCAGCGCCGCATTGAGCCTGTCGAAATGCGCCGCATCCAACTGCGGAATGTAGGTTGAAGACATCGTCGAGCCCTTGGGTGATGATGGTATCTATCTCTGGTTCCATCGTACGCGCCAGCACTCTATGCGGCCGTGATTTTTTTTCGGCTCTGCCGGCTTATCTTATTTCGTAGAAATTCTTCAGGTAGGCGATTGCGTCTCGCACGCTTCTCTGCAGGGCGCTGCCGATTGAGCGGCTCAGGCCGGTGATATCGAACAGGTTAACGACTTCGCTGTCGGTGTCGGGGGGGAGAACGACTCCCATCGCGCCCCTTCTTTTTTCTTCACACCATCGCCGGCATGCGGCGATTATGCCCAGTCCTTCGCTCGATATATAGTCGCATTCGCTCAAGTCGACAACTAAAAAGAATTGTTTTTTTCGCCGCAGTGATTTGACGAGGCGGCTGAATTCCTTTGCCTGTTCGCTAAAGAAACTGCGCGCACAAGGCTTGAGTATCGGTATCCGGTCGACCATGGTGACGGCGATGGTTGCGGATGCAGGAATGCCCTCAGGAGACATATTTGTTTTCTCCCTCAATGAGCGTATTGAAGAATGTCTCGGCGTTGGCCGCGTTGGCTAGGTTGTTTCGTATCTCCTCATAGGACATGATTTTAGACAGCTTCGACAGAATACCGGTAAGCTGTGCCGCGGTATTGGTCGGCGAGAGCATCAGGAAAATGATATTGACCGGTAGTTCGTCGATTGCTCCGAAATCCACACCCTGAACGCACCGGCCGGCGATCATATAGACTTTGTCGATTGTATCAAGCCGGGCGTGAGGGATAGCGATTCCATACCCGATACCGGTGGACATCTGTGCCTCGCGGTCAAAAATCTTCTGGAGAATCAGATCGATATTTTTCAAATCGTACAGCGAGGCAAGAAACCGTCCCATCTGGGAGAGCAGATCTGTCTTGTCCCTCGCTTTTAAATCGATGAGGATACCTTTTTTTTCAAGGACCTCCTGGATTTTCAATGCAATCCTCCGCTGTTATGATTCGTCTGAATCGGACTCGACGGCACGACGCTCTTTCTGTTTCCGCCTGTTTTTAAGAAAAATGCCGATACGGCCGATGATGTAAATAATAACCCCTGCGGCAGCAAGCGGCCATAGCAGGATATTCGGCGGTTCGGCCGCCTGCTTGCTCCTGATAAGCATGGCAGCCGCCGCACTAATGATAACCATGCCGGCGGCCATGAAGACATAGCCTCTATCGCAACAGAAATTACACGCCTTTTTCAGCATAGTGTGTTACACCGCAGTATGATGTCTTAAAATAACTATTTGCCTTCCCCTGTGGGTTGATATACAGGCCGAAAGCAGCGATTGGGCATCTATATATGCGGTTATAAGTGCGCGATGCGCTGCGCCCCGCGTTGCATCCCATAGTTTCGCCCTCTTCCTGCCTGTGGCGGGAGGAGAGCGCGGGGTGAGGGATACAGCTTGACGAACGCTTGTACATTTAAGTCCTTGTGAATATTTATTCACAGGGAATACGTATTGCACAAACATCCGTATGGCGTTTATCGCCGGCCCGCGGCAGTAAAAACAACGTTCGACTGTTGTGCATGGGCACGCGCTGAAAGCGGGCGCTGGTGAGCGGACCAGGCGTATTCCCGCATACGATTAACCGGACTCCCACTCCTCCATTTTTATCAGGTATTGTTTTAATCCGGCGCGGGTCTGCGCGGGCACCTCGGTGAACTGTATGCCAATGTTGACACTGTCGGCGTCGTATTTGTAGTTCCTCAATTTGCCGGTCACCGACAGCCGTCCCTCGACTTCGGGAAGGCTCAGTTCCATGGCAACGATTCTATCAACCTGGAGCGCCATCATTTCGAGCTCGAGGATTGCCTTGAGGCTGAACTTGCACCCTCCTTCACTGATATCGAGCACAAAACCGTCGATAGGCTTGCCGTCGATTATCACCACTGCCGGAAGATAGCATTGCCTGCGCACGTGCTTGCGAAGGTTGCAGTTTTCTACTTTGGAGGGGTAGCGCAGGAAGATAAGGGGGATGGGCGCCAGGATAGTGTCGATAACCGACGACTCGAACCCGAGCACCATCCCTTCGTGGATATAGCGGCCGAGAAGCATTTTCCCCCGGGAAAACATACTTCGCATGCCCGAGGTCGAAAGACCCGGTACGCTGATTATCATATATTTGCCGTGTTCGAGGCCTATCAATATCGAAACGATCCGTTCCTTGACTCCAGGAAATTGCACCTGTACCTGAACGCCCAGCGCTATAGGGATTGGCTCATTCATGAAAGGGTATTCTCCGCTGTTGTGTGGTCTGGCTGATGTCCGTATCTGTCGTTCGTTGCCCGGGGTAGCCCGCCTGTCACATTATAGCGCTTTAACCGGCATGAAATCAAGCCAATCCAGAATTTTCTTCACGCTGTTTCGCCGCACAGCGGCGTTGGTATAGACGTGATACATACCGATAGGCGCAGTAGACCGCAACACCGACAAGTGCCCCTTCCACAGCCCCCCCAAGCACATCGAGCGGCCAGTGCAGGCCCACGTACACCCGCGAGAACGCGACCAGAGATGCGGCCGGCATGAACCAGTACCAGCGCCGCGGATACATGAGCGTACACAGCGTGGCCAGCCCGAATGCGTTTGCCGCGTGGTTTGAGGGAAACGCAAAGAACGGATTCATGCCGAGAAGGAACCGGCCGCCGTCGATGAAATGTTGGGGATTGCAGGGCCTGAGCCGATGGAACAGCGGCTTGAGGATGCGATAGGAAATCGAGTCGGTGAGCGCGAAACAGATGGCGCCGCACAGGATGCCGGCGACGGCGTGAAGGCGTTTTCTGTAAAGATAGATACCCGCAAGAACAATGCCTGGGATAATCCAGTTGCGGCCGTTGGTAATAAAGGGAAAAAAAGCGTCGAACACCGGATTGGCAATGCCGGCGTTGAAAATCAAGAACAGCCGTTTATCGAGAGAAAGGATAATGTCGGTCATGACTTCAAAATAACTCCATGCGCGTATGAAAGACACCGACAATGTCCGGACGTCCGGGGATTGCCGACTCGCATTTTATCCTACATTCCGCAGTTGGGGTGGATGCGAATACGTGCGTGGAAACTGGCGTGAAGGCGGCGCAGGGCATATCAATCAACAAAGTGATATGTCCCCGCCG
>Ga0209101_1001292_pt1 | contig 18809 bp, 12 predicted proteins | sample ConPoolayeCmetaG_FD_185481 | JGI IMG/M metagenome (GOLD analysis project Ga0209101, IMG submission 185481) | Hot spring microbial mat communities from California, USA to study Microbial Dark Matter (Phase II) - Cone Pool mat layer C metaG... ...
GCTCTAGGTTCGGGTTGTCGATAGTCCGAAAAAGCCTGTGTGTAGACGGGTTTTTTCCGGCCGAGTGTGTGGGTCAGTTTGGCAGCTATACTCGGGGCGGGCAAGATAGAATCGGTGTTGCTGCAAAAAAACCCCCCTCATCTGAACCCGTGCTGAGTATGTGCATTTGGAAATTCTAAGAGGGATGAATCGTGATAACACCTTCGATCGCAGGGTGCCGTTGTTGACTTGTCCAGCAGCGGAACCAGGCGGCTGGAAAAACTGGGGTGTCGGCTTACTGTGTGCCGACCGATCCCCGCCAGCGGTCTTCCCAGCGATCGAAAAGCCGCTTAAGTGCTCCGATCTTCACGCACAGCGCTGCCACTACGCAGCCGATTGCCGCCCCGAAGAGCACATCGCTGATGTAATGTGCGCTTGATGCCACTCGGTGCAGTCCCACCATAACCGCTATTCCGAAGAAAAGCCATCGGCCGCGCGGATAAAGCCAAGTCAACGCGATCGCTAGTCCGATGGCTGTGGCCGTGTGGCCGGAAGGAAAACTCTGCCCGGCACTGCCGGCCCTGGTCAGCGGGAGCCAATCGCCGAAAGTGGACCAGATGGAGGCCACCAGGTCTTCGGACCAATCGACAGCCCGAGGCCGCGTGCGCTCGACGATCAACTTGGTCGTGTTGGCTACCAAGCCGGATAGCCATGCGGATGTAAGTACTCGCGGGATCGCCCAACGGTGCACTGGGTCTAACTGGTGTACCGCCAGCACCACCAGCAACGCACCCAATCCATCCCCAAAGGGTTCGCACATATCGAGGATCGATTTAACGTATCGGGGGACGCCGTTGTCGGCAATCCATTTGGCGACCGCGTTATCGACCCCCAGCGACAACAGACCCGCCACGCAAAGCACTATCGGCGCTACGTACCAGCCGGTGTGGCTGTATGCGGGCCGAGAGCCGTCCTGGGAGGCTATTTTGCCGGCAACAGCGCCATCAGGATTATCCATTTTCACCGGTCTATCCGCCTCGCGTATTCTGCGCACACACTTCTGTGGCCGTACTTGGCTTTGCTGCGGTTAAACTATCCTCTCGTCGCCAGCTTACTTTCTTGTGTAGATTGCCGCATCCATCGGTCTGTAGGCTCGGCAGTCATAAAGTGGCTTGCTGCACTACCGTTTTGTCGGTGGTACCGCTAATTTGGCCCCCCGTGCGACATTCAAGCCTGCGCCCTTGCGATAGCTTGTCGTACGGCTATCCGGCCAGCGCCTCGCAAAACCCCTCCGCGTATTGATACGAAAACCGGGCAGCCTGGGCAATACGAGAATAGGAGAAAAGAGAAAAAGGGCGCCCATAAAAAGCCCGCCGCGCCAAACTGATGGAACCAGCTTAGCCCACTGCGGCACACAGGCTTCAGAGCTGTTCACGGCGTCACTGGCCAAGGGCCTGGCGCGGCTGGCCGGTTGCTAGGCGCGATTCAGTCCACGCCGCAGCGCCGTACCGGCACTGTGCCAGTTCGGCGGCCCGTGCGGCTTCAGACGCACTTAGCGCGCTATGCTCCCAAGAGACTCCCAAGGCAGAAGCCAACTCACCTGCCCAGCGGTCGGCAAGCTCATCCGCTTCGAGGTTTTTGCCGGTCAGGTCGTTCAGCCCAGCGATTTCCGGTGCTGCCGCCGACCGGCGGAGTATCACACTGCCGTGCTGCATGACTGCACCCCGACGCCGCCGCTGGGCACTGCCGGCAACCTTGTGCCCGGCACAAGCGACATCCATCGGAGCACGACGCTCGAAACACAAAAACGGTTCTTTATCGCCGCGTTGTTTTGCGCAGGAACACTGCGGGACGGACTGCCACGGGCTGGCTGAACCACTCGGCTGGGCCTGGTCGCAGAACGTGGCGAACACGCCCAAGCGGCGCAGCGCAGCTATCAGGCTTCTGTGGGCTAGCCGATATAGCCCGTCCCGGTCGGCCGACAACGGATGATTTGGCGCTATCGCCAGGCTGTAGGTTATCTCATGGTCGTGCACGATGGCGCCGCCGCCGCTGAGTCGGCGTACCGCTGGGCACTGGGCGCTGGCGGGGTGCTGCCAGCGATCTTCGTATCGCTGGAAGTATCCCAGGGATAGCGTCGGCTGCCGCCACTTGTAGAACCGCAGCGCGCCAGCAAATCGGTCGGCCGCCAATTCCAGCAGCAGTTCATCGACGGCCATATTCCACGGGCCGTCGTGTGCACCGTCAAGTAGCAAACGCCAAATCGACATAGGAAACTTCGCAGCTTCTGCCGTTGGCCGGTCAAATACAACGGTAAACTTGCGGCGCGCAGGGCTACAGGATGTTGGTGCCAGATGATGGTCATCCGGCAGCCGGGGTCCATTTTAGCACCGGGTGGCGTGCCGCGGCGACCTCGTCGGGCCGGCTGATGGGCATATTGTGCGGCGCCTGATGAAGCTGTTCGGCCGGCTCTTGGAGTATGTTGGCCAGGGCCTCCGCAAAGGCGTCCAGCGTGGCTTTGCTTTCCGTCTCGGTAGGCTCGATCATCAAAGCTTCGCGCACGATGAGCGGAAAATAGACCGTCGGAGCATGAAAGCCGTAATCCAGCAGGCGCTTGGCGATGTCCATCGCGCTGATTTCGCGCTGGGCCTTCAGTCCGCTTGCCGAGGCCACGAACTCGTGCATGCAACGTTCGCCGTGAGGCACAGGCAGCAGGTTCTTGATTCGGGCAAGCAGGTAGTTTGCGTTAAGCAAGGCGTGCTCGGCTACTTTTCGCAGACCCTGGGGGCCATGTGTGCGAATGTAGCAATACATCCTTACCAGCACTCCCACGTTGCCGAAAAAGCTGCGCACCCGGCCAATCGACTTCGGACGATCGTAGTCCAACCGATACTGGTCGCCTCTCTTCACCACGATCGGCACAGGCAGATAAGGGGCTAGTCGCTCGGCTACGGCGATTGGCCCTGCGCCGGGACCGCCGCCCCCGTGCGGCCCACTGAAAGTCTTGTGCGGGTTGAAGTGCATCAGGTCGGCGCCGAAGTCCCCTGGACGCACTATACCCAAAATGGCGTTCAGGTTGGCCCCATCCAGATACAGCAAGGCCCCCGCTTCATGCAACAGCCGTGCGATGTTAGATATTTCGCGCTCGAAAAGCCCCAGGGTGTTGGGATTGGTGATCATCATCAGCGCCACATCCGGGCCGATCTTGGCGCGCAAGTCATCCAGGTCCACCAACCCCTGAGCGGTGCTGCGCACGGTTACGGCGCGGAACCCGGCCAGCGTGGCGCTGGCCGGATTGGTGCCGTGGGCGCTGTCGGGAATAAGCACCACCGAACGCCGCTGGCCATTATCGCGGAAGTACGCTGCCGCAACCAGCAGGGCGGTCAACTCGCCCTGTGCGCCGGCCGCCGGCTGGAGCGAAACCGCAGGCAGACCGGCGATCTCGCCTAGCATTTGCTGGCAATCGTAAAGCAGTTCCAGCATGCCCTGGACAGTATCGTCGGGCTGATAGGGGTGCAGCGCCAACATGCCCGGCAACGAAGCCAGCCGCTCGTTCCGCTTCGGATTGTATTTCATCGTGCACGAGCCGAGCGGATAAAAATGCGTATCGACCGAAAAGTTCATCGCCGAAAGGTTGACGTAATGCCGCACGATGTCCGGCTCGGACAACTCGGGCAACGGCGGCGGCTGAGAGGAAATTGCCTCGGCCGGCAACAACTCTTCCAGCGGCTGCTGCGGAACGTCGCATTGCGGCAGTTGGGCGCAACGCAGGCCGGGCTTGGATAACTCGAACAATAGCGGTACTGATTGATATTGCTTGGTGTAAGTGGACATTCTTGCGTTCGCTCCTGCGTAGCCTTGATGCCTGAGTGTTTCTGACTGGGGCGATTGATTCACTAATCCTACGCGCAATGTGACAACTGAAAAGACCAGACTGCGGCGGTTGCCCATTAAAACTAACCGGCACGCAATCCCAGCAACTGCCACAACCGGGCATCGTTCAGTCCATCGACTATTGCGCTGGCCATGCTGAAATCGTGGTCGCGGCTGTGGGGGCCGGGCACCGCGATGCAGAACGCCCCGGCGGCCGACGCCGCCCGACAGCCGGCGTTGCTGTCTTCCAGCACCGCCATCTGCGCCGGTGCGATGCCCAACCGGTCGGCGGACTTCAAGTAAACTTCCGGATGCGGTTTGCCGTGCTCGATGTCTTCGGCAGTAAGGACGAATGCGAACTTGCGGGCCAAGTCGAACTGGGCCAAGGTGACTTCGGTGATCTGCCGGGCGCTGCTGGTGGCAACGGCCTTCGGCACGCCCGCCCGTTCCAGGGCGGCAAGCAACTCGAACAGGCCCGGCATGGGCCGAATATGTTTGGGAAGCAGCCGCAGGTAAATATCGTTCGATTCCGCGGCGAGTTCCTCCCAGCTTTCCGAAAGATTGCAGTAGGCGATCATGGCCTCGAACGAGGGGCGCGGCGGCAGGCCCATCATGGCGTTTTTCAGTTCCTTGGTGAAGACTTTGCCGCGTCGCCCGAGCAGCTCCTCTCCGGCCAGACTGTAAACGTCCTCGGTGTTGAACATCAGGCCGTCCATGTCGAAGACGACGGCACGTATGTTATTGTGATGTGGTGAGGTTTCGTTATTCATGCCGCTGTCGGCCATTGTGCAAAAAGATTTTCCCGCTTGCGCGAAAACATTCGTCGGTGTTTGTGGTTCCTCGTCTGCCACAGACTCGCAATCGCAATAGGGTACCCGAACTCGCATTGCCGTGGTAGCCCCTGCGGCGCGCGTTATCCAACGCTATCGGGGTGCCTAGGATCGCACCGCCTTTGCATGTCATGGCTATGGAAGCTCAGCGCCGATCGACGCAAGACGTTACGGTGAGCAGAGAAAGGTCGGCTTTACATGGGGCGCCGCGGTTGATTAGCCGTGAGCGGTAGTCGCAGACAGCATCTGGTAGCGCCGATATTCGTTTCAGTAAACCGGCTCCAGTCGCACGTAGGTATCATAGAAGCTGACGCTGCCCCCGACGGGATCGATCATACAGGTGTTTTTCAGGGCGGGGTCGATCCACATGGCAGCATTTGCGTGGACGCCCATGGCCCGGCGCGGTTCGCCCTTGATGAGGTAACCGTCGATAGTAATATCCGCCGCGCCGGTGGCCCAGTGGCCGAAGCCCAGCACGAAGCTCACCACTCCCGGGCGGACCGTTTGGGTGAGAAAGACCTTGCCAATCATGGGCTTGACAGTGCCGGGTCCGATCGGCCAGACACCTTCAGGGTTAGTGGCACTGACGACGCGGACGCGCTGGCCGTGGCGTAGACCGAGGCGCTGTGCATCGGCCGGATTGACCAGAAAACCGTTCTCCGGCTGTAGCGGAGTCATCCAGGGATTGGCAATCGTACGACTCTTGGTGTGGACAATCGTGCGGTTGGTAATCAGTGCAAGATCGTACCCTTGACGATACTGTTGAGGATCGTTGCCATGGTAATCGTATACCGGAATCCATGTGGCCACACCCAGGAATGGTTTTCCCGTGCCACTGTGGATCTTCGTGGCCGTTTCCTCCTGATACAGGGCTAATTGCTTGGCATACGGGTGAGCCAGCATCTCGCCCTTGTAGCCTTTGTCGTAATCCTCGAAGCGCCCACCGCGGTTCAGCACGAAGACCACCTTCGGCCACATCTTATCGCCTACGATGCCTCGCCACCGATCAGGGTCGAAGACGCTGGGGGGCAGATGGCGACGGGCTTGTAGGAACAGGGAAATCTCGCGTGCGTCCGCGTCGGGAAGATTCTCTGAGCCGTCGGGTTTTTCCCCAAAGGCGATATTGCCCACGCAACGCAACATGAAATCATCCAAATGGCACAGATGTTTTCCTTCCCCGAAGGCGTTGGGACCGAACCCGGGAAGTCCCAACTGTTCGGCGATGCCCAGCAGCATCGTCTCAAAACAGACGGGCTGCACCTGTCCGAAGACGGTGCACTCCTCGGGCACGGGGGCGATCACAGGCTGGCGAATAGGTGCTACTTTCCACCTTATGTTCGGATGGCTTCCCTGGAACTCCCAGCGTTCCAGATAGCTGGTGTCGGGAAAAATGTAGTCGGCATACATGCTCGTGGAGCCTACGATGATGTCGCTAGCCACGAACAGTGGAACCTTTTCCAGGTCGCAGAGGATCTCGATGTTCGTGTGGCCGGCAGGCAAGGCGTAGGTCGGTGCTCCCATGTAGAGGAAAAACGCCTTGGCCGCGTAGGGATAGGCATCGCCCATCGAGGGAATGATTTCCTCGTAGATATCCGAGGACAGTGGATACCAGTTGCGTTTGGCCGGGTAGCCCTGGAAAACAGTGGTGCTTTCGTAATCTACGCCGTGCCGGATGATGCTGACGCCAAAAGTGGCGATCTTGCCAGGGTGGTCCTTCAGTTGGAACCATCCTCCTTTGCCCTCGATGTCCCATACCGTCGCCTTGCACATCCCTCCCTTGTGATCGAAGTTCCCCAGCAAAATATTGATGGTCATCCACGCCAACACGTTGTAGAAGCCGTTGGTGTGCTGGGCAGGACCGCGATGGACATCTACGGCAGCCTGCTTGCCGTGGCTGGTTAGTTCTCGTGCCACCTCGATCACGTGTTCGGGCTTGACACCGGCGATGTCGCACCACTGCTCGATGGTGAACCGGTGCGCCTGTTCCTTGAGCAATTGCAGTCCTGTTTTGACGCGGGTCGAGTCGGGCAGTACCGCGTCCACATATAGGTCGCCGCGTACCGGATTACGGGAATCGTTGGGGTCGAAGGCCACAGGCTTGCCATCGACCATCACCAGCAGTTGATGGCCTTCGCCCAAACCTGCCTCTTTCGCGCGAACGAACCTCCCTGGGCGCCCATCTTCGTCGATTTTCACCAGCCAGGTCGCGTTGCACCAGCTCGGCTGGCCGATGGCATTAGCCGCTGCCTTGTTGGCGCAGGCCACGAAATCGCGGTCGAAGCGATCGTGGTCGAGCATCCAGCGGATGATGGCCAGGGCCAGGGCGGCATCGGTGCCCGGCCGCAGCGGCAGCCACCGCCACGCTTTGCTGGCCAGTTTGCTGAAGCGTGGATCGACGCAGGCGATCTTCAGCCGGCCGCTGATCAAGTTGTTGGTTACACGTGGCGAGATGTTAGGCGGGCCGTAGTTGGCTTCGAACAGATTGGCCCCGACGAACAGCACGAAGCGACTGTTTTCCGTATCTGCCTGCCAGTAGAACTTGCTGCCGCCTCCGAAGGTGCCCGTCGCCGAATCGTACTGTTCGCTGATGGCCTTGCAGGTAAAGTACAAAGAGCCTTGGCACACCGTAGTGTGGCCATGCAGGTTTACCGACCCCACGGCGGCCGCGAATCGCTTGTAAAGATCGCTCCGGCCTGCCTTCAACCGGCCGAAAGCCATGACGATCTGGTTATTTTTCGGGCCCAGATCGGGGTGGTCCGGATCGATCAACGTGTGCAGGTGCTCGGCGTACTTTTGCTTGAACGATTCGACCAGTAGTTTCTTTTTCGTCCTGTCTTTTTCAGCCAGGATCGCGTCGACATCGGCCACCATCTGCTTGGAGAGTTTGGGATCGCGCAGGACGATCAGGTCGCGCAGACCCTCGACTACCCGGTTTTCTTCGCCGGGCACATGGGCGAACAGCTTGCCGCCTTCGCAGATTTCCTTGATCGCTTGCTGAAAAGGAATGGTAATCCACTTGTTCTCGCCGCGCTTGCCGGCGCGCTTGAGCACTTTACGCAGTCGGTAGGGATCGTATGCGGTTTGCAGCCCGGCTTGGCCTTTAGGGCAAATGGCACCGTCGATGGACACAGCATCGGTCAGGGGTACCTTCTGATCGAGGTGCGGCACCAGCGTCCAGGGGCTGTACGGGTTGCCGTCGATTTTCGTCAGCACGCCGTCTTGCAGTTTGCATTTGATGCCGCAGCCAGTGTTGCATTGCAGGCAGGCGGAATGAATGACGTTCTCTGCGCTGGCATGGCTGTAAGGTGCGTCTGGGCGATGGCTCAGCAGCACAGCGCTCTGGTCGGCAGCCGGCGCAGCATCGGCTACGGACTGGCCCTCGGCCATCAACAACCCCCCGCCCAACAACGCGCCACCGGCAAGAAACTGGCGGCGCGACGGCCCTTTGCGATGGGAGTGGAAAGGCTCCGCAGATTTCATATCTCACCTCGCTGCCTCGTGCTGATTTTTTCCACAACCTGGCTGATGCGCTGGCCGAGGAAAAACGTGGCCATTCCCACGGCAAGCAGGAAAAAGCCCACCAGGTACTCCATAGCCGTGGCATGGTATATGTACTTGAGCCGCTCGTGATGAAACGCTTCCTGCAAGCCTTCGATTTCGGCTACTGCCTGGCCGGGCACCAGCACGTTCAATCGGGCACTGACGAACGTTACCGCCACCACAAGCGCCCCCACAGCCCACAGTCGCGGCCGAGCCGTCGCCAACAGAACCACCGAAATCAGACCGCCCAGGGCAAGGTGGACTATCCAGAAGACCCACCAGTACGGCCCCCACAACACCAGGTCGATGGCCGGTGCGTGACTGACCGGGTTCCAAAGGGCGATGGAAAACTCGGCGAACTCGAAGACGAAATACACGCACAGCCCGATTAAAGTCACGAGCCGCAACATGCGGATTGCCGCTTCGTACTCGGCATGATCTTCATCGCTGCCAGTGAACATGCGAACCAGCAGCAGCGTTGCCGCGCCGGCGGTGATCGCAGAGGTGAGGAAGACCATCGGCAGCAGCGCGCTGTGCCAGTATGGCTTGGCGTCGATGACCCCGAAAAACGCTCCGCTTTGACTGGGAAAAAGCACCGAGAACAACACGGCCAGGCACAATACCGGCTTGAGCCACCCGCTTTCCTGCCGGAAACTGAGCAGCCATGCCACTCCGGTGCAAACCACGAAAACCAGGTACATCCAGGCATTGAAAGCCATCATGCTGGTAAAGGCTGGCGAGGTGAAGATCCTCATCGCCCTTTCCATGTGACCCAGATCGAACCACACGCCCAGGAAGGCAGGCAAGATGGCGGCAATGCTCAGTACCATCACAGTCCTCAGCACCCGTGCGCTGCGGAAGCCCGGCAAATCGAGGATGTACCCGCCGGCTCCGATGACGAAAGCGCCACCGGCTATACCCACACCGTGGAAATACAGCGCCACCCACAATCCCCACGGCACGTAAGAACCATAGCCGGCCGGCAGATGTCCCTGCGTCAGCCGCTGATAAACGCCAATCGTGCCAAGCACCAGCAGCACCAGCCACAGCAACCACAAGCCGAAACGAACGCTGGGCTGGTTCAGCGCGGGCAGATCCAGCGGCTGGCGGAATACGGTAGATGTGCTCATGGTCTACTATCCTGCGAGGCTGGCAGCCAAGTTGGTCTCAGTCGATGTAATACACCCGGGGTCTTGTCCCCTTGTGGGTCAGAAGCGTATGGACGTTTCCGCGCGCGATAAGCTCCGAGACCAGGGCGTCCGGGTCGTTGTGATCGCCGAAAAAAGTGGCCCGGCCGATGCACGTCGTCACGCACGTGGGAAGCTGGCCGACTTGCAAGCGGTGCAAACAGAAATGGCATTTGCGGGCGTTGCCCACCGGCGACTGGTGACTATCGCGGTTCCAGTGCTTGCCGTACTCATGGTTGGCTTGTGTTTCCCAGGCCGCTGCTGACCGGCCCAACGTAGCTGGGTACTCGGCGGCTCGGCCCCCGTCGGCATCGGTGTAATTCAGGCCGAAGTCGCTGGTCCGAGCGCCGTACGGGCACGCGGTCAAGCAGTAGCGGCAGCCGATGCACTTGTCGTAATCGATCGTAACCACGCCATCGGGTCGTTTCCATGTGGCCTTCACGGGACAGACTGGCACGCAAGGCGGGGCATCGCACTGCATGCAAGGGCGCGGGGTGAACTTCAGACTGATGTTGGGAAACTCGCCCCGCTCCTCGCTGACCACTGGTCGATACACCACTCCCGGCGGCAGCTTGTTCTCCGCGACGCAGCCGATGGTACAGGCATGGCAACCGATGCACTTTCGCTGGTCGATCACCATCACCCACCGTCGCTGCTCGACCGGCTTGCTCATCGCCCGTTTTAGCTCCCGCTGCATGCGCAGCAGAACGTCTTCATCCGAACGGGCCGCCACATTCTCCAGCACTGGCAGATTCACTGCGGTATCTGGCCCTGTGGGGTCCGCCGGCGGCGGTGCAATGCGGTCTTTGACGACCGCCGCCGCGGCTGCCGCCAGGCCACTTCCGGTCAAAGCACCTGCTTTGACGAACTCTCGTCGGCTCATGCCCATAGCAAGTTTCTCCGGCATCATGGCCGCCGATGGCGCGCGAATGTTCGATTGCAGCCGGAAAGGCGGACGCCGCGCCGCCGTTCAAACTCGGCCACGTCCAGCAGGGTCAATCGGCGCAACATGTCGGCGATTTTCTTCCGCTGCTTCTTCCAGAATGCGTGAGTAGGACAGGCCCGCTTGTCCGAGCAAGCATCGATTCCCAACAGGCACTGCGGCAACCAGCCACGGCCTTCGACGGCCTCGGCCACTTCGTACAAACTGATTAGCTTGGAGGGCCGGCTCAGTCTAAACCCGCCCCGGTATCCCCGCTTGGCCACCACCAGGCCCGAGCCGGTCAGAGCGTGCAGCAGCTTAGAAAGATACGGCAGCGGAATACCGGTGCAAGCGGCGATGTCCTTGGCCAGCACCCACCGATCGTGACAACCATCCAGGCAGCTCAAAGCCAAAATCGCGTAACCGGTGGTTTGCGACAGCGCCAGCATGGCCGCAGTATAGCGTTTGATGATATTCGAGTCAACAAAATAGACGACTTTGAACTCAACAATGTGGCCATACAGATGCGTGAGTGCCAGGCAGTGCTTGCCCTAAAAAAGCAATCTTGCTGCGCATGGTAACAGTCAGCGGCAATTCCCCATCGGTCGAGGCGACGGCTTCGGTTCCATCGGGGGCTTGTTTGCTTTCCGAGCCGATCCGCCTATCACGCGGCCTGCTATGGCAACCAACTAGAGCGGCGCGCTGCGGTTGCGTCCGTTGTGTTTTCCTGCACGCTGCCCAATCGCAGGTACTAAGAAAGATATCTGAGGGTGTCCGGGAATTGGCAGGTCGTAACTCATTGTTGCGTATTAGATTACCAAACCTGATTCGTCCCGCAGCGCCCCAATGTCACTTTCTCGTCACGCCAGTCGCCGAATCCCCTGGTGTTTGAAGCAGTTGCGCGGCACCGATTCCCGGACGCCCTCAGATAGTTTCTTATTGAACTTCGCAAAACGTGGCGAGAAGCAATAGCAGGAAAAACCCTACATCAGTCAGTCACTACGTTTTGCAAAAATCAATAGGAAAGAGTCTGCGCTGGCCCGACCGGCTGTGCCGAAAGCATCACAGGCCGGCGGCGAGCAGTTGGTCGGCCGCTGCGCAAGTGCGCCGGCCTCTCACTGCAAGCGATAGGCTTCCACGTCGTCGAACCAGGCTACGTCTTCCGGCGATCGTTGTCCGCCGACGCCAAGCAGAATCACCAGTCGGCCAGCCTCTTCGGGCGCCTCGACCACGGCCAGCAGCTCCGACCATTGCTCGGGCCGCCCGAAGGCGTAGGCGATTTCGTCTTTCGACTCGGCGGTCCAGCGGCCCTGGGGTGTCTGCCAGCGGATGCGAAGCCAGGCGTCGCCGTTTCCTTGTATTCGCCGCACCGCGCGGACAGCATACACATGCCAAGGCTCCACGTCATGGTGTTGCAGGAAACAACCATTGGAAACATTGCTTGCCCGGGCTGAGCCTTTGTCGCTGGCCCCAAGGTGCCGATCCCAGGTGAAGGTCCCTTTGGAGTCTTCTGCTTGCCATGAGTGCCATCCGGCCGGCGGGCCGCCCTGGCGGTACGTTGCTTCGCCAGAGTCGAGCTTGACCGTTTCGGCCGAGAAATCGCCATTGCGGACGAAGTTTGCCGCAGCGGCTTTGCCGGCGGCCTTCAGCGCGTCGATTTCGGCCCGGGCGTACGCTTGCGCATCGACTGCGTAATGCAGGGCCTTGTCGCAGCCGGGCAGCGCTTCTGGCCACGATTCGGCCCTGACGCTTTTGTTGCCGGTGGGCCACCAGCGGAACTTCTCGCCGTAGATCCACACATACTGGTCGGCCGACTGCAAGGCCCAGCGGGTGTTGATTCGCAGCCGCTCGACGCGCGGCCTGCCCAGGCCGTCGATGTACCACGGCGAACCGGGCGGGTTCCAGTACGCATCCAGATAGATGCCGTAGCCGACTTGCACTTGGGCGCGGTACTTGGCGCGGTTTTCCGGAGAAACCAGGTTCTGGCACGCGCCTTTGATATCAACGGCGGCCGCCAGGAAGTCCGATCGGCTGTTGTAGCGATAAGCCGATTCGCAGCCATCGACGAAGGTCATCGTGGGCAGTGCGGCATCGAGCCAGCCGTCGACGAACGCCGGCAGCAGCCCGTAACCGGAGTTGCGCAGCATATTGTTCGGGTCGGGCTGCATGGCCGCCGCGGTGTTTACGCTATTGATGAAGTAGCAGAAAAAGGTGATCTCTGGATACTCGGCGGCGATGGCCTCCATCATTTGCCGGCCGCGGCGGCGGGCCTGCCGGCAATACTCCTCGAAAGTGTGCTTTTCCCGCTGTGGTTGTGCCGCGTAGCTGAACTGCGCGTGCGGCGGGGCGTACGGTTCCGGGTCGAACAGAATGCCCGTCAGCCTGCCCTGTTTGGCCACCCAGGCGGCGATCCGGCAATGTTCGATGATGTTCCTCCAGCCCGTATCGTCGAACCAATCCACATTGCCCGGATTGGCATTCAACAATACGAAGTTATCGGTAAAACGCTTGAAGTTGCACTGCTTGAGGTCTTCGACGCACTGCTGGAACCACTGCTGTTTCCACTGCTGGTCCAAAAACGCCCACGATAACTGGCAGGGCTGGCCGTCGTCGCGCTTACCGACTGCGCGGATGACCACCCCGTTGAATGGCCGCGTCTCCATCTCGGCCAGGTTGGCCCGAAGGGTCTGGGTATCGGGCATATCCCAGCCGGTCTGAATAAGCTTCTTTGGCCGACGGGCATCGGCGGCCGCCGTGCAGCAAACGCTCAGCGTCAACACTGCCAGCAACGACACAGTACGACCGGTATTGCGGCACAAAGCAGTCATGGTACTTCTCCGGCGGGCGGTACTTCTTGGGCGGGTTTCGGTTTTGCCTTGTGCATCTCGGGGCTTGCACCGGCCGGCTGTTATAAGCTGCTATAAACATTAGCCACTTTTTGGCGCAACTTGTGCGCGTTTTGCGCGAATGTTTTCGGGCAGTATGGAGCGCCACGCTCCGTCGTGGCTATCAGCAGCAGGGCATATTCTCATGCCACCGCAGCGTGCCCCTCCATAATAAATTCCATTTGGTTGTAGCGGCAGCCCGCGCTAGAAGGCAACGAGCTGTAAGGGTCAATTCTGCCATTGGGCCAAGTTGCAGCTTTGACCGCAACAGGGCGACATACCGCAGCTTTCGCGCACCGGGCAGCTTTCGGCAGCCGAACTGCCTGAGCCGCCGGTATGCGCCGCCGGCACGCTGAAGTTCCGTGTCAGCCGCGTGTGACCGCACTCGGGACAACTGGGACTGTCTTGTCCTCGCAGCAACAACTCGAACTGCTTTCCGCATTTATTGCACACGTATTCGTAAATCGGCATGATCGACAAACTCCTCTTCGCAGACAACGCTAGTTCGCTGACAATGCCACCGCACTGGGCTAAAAAGCAATCGCATAGCAGGGGTTGGCGGGGCCGTGTCAGCTTTTGCTTTGTACGCTGTTGTGTTTGACGAAAGCGCGACGCGCTGTTGTAACATGTGTTGTGTCTTGTCGGTCGCCGTGGGATTACCAGCGCCAATGCCGCCAATATGGAGCGTGGCCCTCTCCGGTTTTCCTGCAACATGCGCACACCGCGCGCAGCAGGTGCCACGCAAGACATTCATTCGGCATTTCGCTTAGGAATTCTACCTTGCCGGCGAAACCATGTCAGCGGGCTTGTCGGCTGTCGGTCTGTGGGCCGGTCAGGCCCTTTTGGCGCTTGCCGCCGCCGGGGTATAATGCCCGGGTTCATTCGTCTGGCGCTGGCCGGTACCGTTGCTGCGGCCGGCCAGCAGCGCTATGCTGCCCGTGGGAGCACGTCAGCCGGGTGAGTTCCTCGTAAGCCATGTACTGGGGCTGAGGGTTTCCGCGTGGCTACGGTCAATCGCAACTGGTTCTTCTGCCAATGGAAAAGCTCAACGTGCCAAAGTTCAGGGCCATGAAGGCTGGCGGTCGGAAGATCGTCATGCTGACGGCCTACGACTACACCATGGCCAGGCTGCTCGACACGGCCGGTGTGGACGGACTGCTGGTCGGCGACAGCCTGGCGATGGTCGTGCAAGGCCATCAGACTACGCTGCCGGTCACGCTGGAGCAGATGATTTACCATGCCTCCATGGTCGCTCGGGGCGTGCAGCGAGCGCTGGTTGTGGCCGATATGCCCTTTCTCAGCTACCAGTTGGGAATCCGCGATGCCATCGCCAATGCCGGCCGCGTACTGAAGGAGACTGGTTGCCACGCCGTCAAGCTGGAGGGCGGCGCCGACCAGGCCGAAGTGATTGCCGCTTTGGTGCGAGCAGGCATTCCCGTGATGGCTCACCTGGGTGTTATGCCGCAGAGCGTGCTTCAATCGGGCGGATACTCGGTGCAGCGCGATGCGAGTCGATTGGTGGCCGACGCTAAAGCAGTCGAGCAAGCTGGCGCGTTCGCCGTGGTTCTGGAATGCATTGCCGCCGATACGGCCGCACAGATCACCAAACAGGTGAGCATCCCCACGATTGGCATCGGCGCCGGCAGCCACTGCGACGGCCAGATACAGGTATTGCACGACCTGCTCGGCCTGACCGTGGGCAAAGTGCCCAAGCACTCGAAGTGTTACGCCGATCTGAAGTCCCTGGCAATCGCGGCCGTAACGCGCTACTGCGAAGAGGTCCGCAGCGGCGCCTTTCCTACCGAAGAGCAAAGCTTTAAATAGCCGACGGCCGAACGTAGCGCATCTGCGGCACCGGCGACCGGAATCGCAGCCCAATTGTGCCAATACCAGCGCAGTGCGTCAGCATCTGGCAATCAGCGCGCCATTGTTGTTGTTACAGCGGCCTTATTGGCGGTTTGGAACAGTCGCCTTATTTAGGCTGTTTGCGCCAATAGATCGCCTGTTCTGTGATAACGGCATCTACCGCAACATCCCAGGGCAACATCGGCACCGACTCGAACACCTGGCATTCGTACGCCAGCCCCAGACGAAGAGCGGTTGCGGGAAGTTTCGGCAGAAAGCGATCGTAATATCCCTTGCCGTTGCCGATGCGCCCTCCGTGGCGGTCGAAAGCCACTCCGGGAACAAAAACTACTTGCAACTTTTCCGGCGGAACATGGCGCTGGCTCAGATGCCGCAACTGCCTGGCCGGCTCGAGAATACCGAGGGTGCCGGGCTGTAACTCGGCAAGGTCTTGCAGCAGAAAGATGTGCAAGTCCATGCCCTGGCAATATGGCACAACCACCTGTTTGCCCTCGGCCAAGGCTTCGCTTATGAGCGGGCGCGTGAGCACTTCGGGGCCGTAATCGACGTAGAACATCACCCATGTCGCATGTTTGTATTGGGGCAACTGGGCGGCGCGGGCGAGGATTTCGCTGCTGTGCTGGTCTTTGTCGGCCAGTTGCCGGCGCGCCGCAGCCGCCGCGCGGCGAAATTCCGCCTTAAGCTCTATCAAACGGCGGATTTCACCTTCACCCTCTTTCATTGTATTGCGTTATTGGACTGTCGGCGGGGCTGGGATGCACGTGCTTTGAACCCCGAGGGTCATGGTGCCGCGCCGGCTGCTGGCGGCCGCTACTTGCAGCTACCCGTGTTGCCAACTGCTCCGCTGGTTGCACCAATTCTACCCAACCTGAGCGAAAACGCGGAAGGCTGCCGCCGAGAATTGAGTGGACCATGTCGTTGCACGCCGCTTGTCGCGCCGCCCGGCCGCAACCGAATGGCGGTATTGGAGGACGCGCTGCGGTCGCGTCCGCAGTGTTTTTCCCCGCCGGCCGTAGGATCACCAACGCCAAATGCGGCTACCACGGAGGGGCACCCTCCGGGCCTTTTTGGAAGTATGCGCGGTGTTTTGGAAAGATGGGCGCAGAAGGCTCAAGTTCTGGCAGAAGGGGCTAGTGGAATCTGGCCTCTAGGTCCACCCAGGCATAAGGCCCGACTTCCACCTCCAGTCGGTCGCCTTCGACGGTCAACTCTATAGGCGGAGTTTCCCCTGGAAGCAACCGCTGTGCGCTGCGCAGGGGACGGACGGCGCGCAGTCCCAGCCGGGCGCGCTTGCCTTCGGTCTCGAGCAACCGCACACGGAAGCCGTCCAGCCGTCCCCCTTCGACCAGCGGCTCCCAGCTGGTAGCCATCACGTTGCCCACATCCAGGTGAAACAGCCAGCCGCACTGAGCTGGCGGCGGCGGCACGTCCTCCAGCTCGCATCGCGGCGACAGCAAAGCGATAGCCTCGTGCATCGGATGAGGCAAATCTATGCCTATCCCCAGTCGGAACCGGCGAGCGCTCTCGCCGCGCACGACCAGCAGCGTGTCGATCTTCCGCAGTCCCAAGCGGCGGTGAAACGGCAAGCCGCCGGCCAGCAGCGTGGTGCGACCTTTGCCGCTGCGGATTTCGATGAAATGGGGGGCTTCCAGGCGATCTACATCAGTGGGGACCGCCACCATGTTGACGCTGCGGTATAGGTTCGCCGTCTCGTCTTTCCAGGCGAAGCGGGCTGCGTAGTACGAACGCCATGGGTTTTCCCCGGGGAGCTGATCGATTTCCAGGGCGATCTCCAGGCCTATCACCCGGCTGCCGCGGCATACGCGAACCGTCTGCTCGAAGCCGGCCAACCGCCGCCCTTTGCGATCCAACAGTCCGCCGCGCGAAACGGCTTCGGCCACAATCGGGCCGGTGCTGCGGACGGTCAACTCTTCGCAGACCGTCTGCGAGTAGTGGGAATCGTCGGCTGGGTCCGACTCGTCTCCGCCGGGCAAACGCATGGCCAGTTGCTGTGCCAAGCGCGGACCGCGCGTGTTGTAGGCCACAATCGCCCGTATGCCCCCGGTTTGCTGGTCCATCCGCACTTGAAAAAACTCGTTTTGCAGCGTGTCTTCTTCGACCATCGGCGGTTCTTGGACAGCAGGGGAGGTGCGGCGAAAAAGCCATCCGCGACTCTTGGTTTCCGCCGGCGGTGGCTGCTCCGGGCCGGGAGCGATCCATGCGAAGCCCATCGCGGGCACATCGACGACTGCTGCTGCACCGGCTTGCTGTCGGCCGGCTGCCCGCACCACCCCGGCGACTTCTGGCGGCGAGGCAAAATCCGGCAACTCGACCACTAGCCGTCTTGTGAAGCTGCAAGAGTTGATTAACAGTCGCCCCCGTGATGCGCTTTGCGCTGGCGATTGGGAGTTGTTTGCACGGCCTAACGCTTCGGCGAAAGCCGATACGGCCTGTCCGACGTCCGCTGCCAATTGGGCGTCCAGCGCGTCGTCCTTGTCCGAAGGCGCCAGTAGCAATCGGTCCACGGCTGCCGACAGTTCCTCCTGATGGTGGGCCGAGCCGCTCTGCTGGGCCGCGCCGCTCTGCTGGGCGTCGCGGGTGGCCGTCGGCGCGCCGCACGCCAATGCCAAAAGCCGCAGATTGGCGGCCGCTTCGAGCTGCGCTCGCCGGGTGTAATAGCGGACCCAGCGGGTAAGCGGGTCCCGCTGCCCGCTGGCGACCGCCTGCACCAGATACGGCGATCGATACTGGTCGGCTGTGTAGCGGTTTCGCTGGCCGGAATAGCTTGTCCGCTGGAAATACTCGGCAATGGTGGTAAACGCGCCGGTAACCGTGGTGTACCTCGAAGTGCGACGGAGCAACTCGTACCACGGGCTGAATTGTCCCGGCCAGTGGGCGAGAACCACGGTAGCGGCATAATCCACGTCCATGAAGCTGCCCAGTCGTTCGGGCAGACGCAGAAAGGCATCGGCGCTGGTGATGTCGATAGGAACACGGGCGAGACTTTCGGTCACCGTGCCGTCCAGCCCCTCCCATTGGATACGGCTTTGGTTGCCGGTGGGAAACCGTCCGTCGTCCAAAGTGCTGTGCACTGCGCCGCTGAAGCCCGTCAGTTGCAGTATCTGCGGCAATACCGGCGTCAGCCCGAAACGCCGCCGCCCATAGATCGCAGGCCGGGCGCCCAACAGTTGCTCGTACACCCGCACTCCGCGGAGCAAGCCGGCGCGGATGGCTTCCGGCGGCAGCAGGGGCAAAGGGCTTTCTTCCAGTTCGCCGCCAACGATTGTAGCGGTGCCTTTTTCGACCGCCTGTCTCAGGGCCGCAAGCGCCTGCGGATCAGATGCAGCCATCTGCTGGAGCGTACCGCCTTCGACCAGATAGTTGCACGGCCACCGCCCGGCCAACTGGTGCCGCAACGGCTCGCCCAACGTAGTCGGGGCCACCAGCGTCAGGTCGATCAGATGGGCCTCGACCGGGTAGTAGTATTCCCGCGAATCGCGCAGTCGATCGAAGGCCGATTGCAGATTATCCCGGGCGACGTCGGCGTGGCCTTCCACCGCAGCGCCGGCTGCCCGCAATGCCGATGCCCGCAGCGACACCTCGTCCAAATTGCTCATGTAACGCAATTGCCGGGTGAGCATCTCAACGATGAAGTGGCAGAAGCCCAGCGCCAGGAAATCCCACACCAGGTCCTGGTCGATCGACTCGGCCGGCGGCGCTTCGATGG
>Ga0209101_1001293_pt1 | contig 18806 bp, 21 predicted proteins | sample ConPoolayeCmetaG_FD_185481 | JGI IMG/M metagenome (GOLD analysis project Ga0209101, IMG submission 185481) | Hot spring microbial mat communities from California, USA to study Microbial Dark Matter (Phase II) - Cone Pool mat layer C metaG... ...
GGATCACGGGGGTTTCTACGCCGTAGCGGCGGGCCAAGGCCAGCGCGGTGGGACAGGTCGTCAACCCCTCTGCGACCTGTTTCATCCCCGCGAGAATCGTCGCCAGCGGTTCCCCCCGGCCCAGTCGTTCGCCCACGTTACGGTTTCGGCTCAAACGACTCGTGCAGGTCACTACCAGATCGCCCAATCCGCTAAGGCCGGAAAAGGTCGCGGGTTGGGCGCCGGCCGCGGCGCCCAGGCGAGCGATTTCCGCCAACCCCCGGGTAATCAGGGCCGCTCGAGCGTTGTCGCCCAGTCCAAGTCCGTCGCACATGCCGACGGCCAGGGCGATGACGTTCTTGAGGGCGCCGCCCATCTCGACCCCGATGGGATCGTCCGAGGTATAGACCCGCAATCGGCGATTCATGAAGAGCCGCTGAACGAGGTTGGCTGGTTCGGGCTCCCGGCAGGCGGCGACGACCGCCGTCGGAAGACGCCGCGCGACCTCCTCCGCATGGCTGGGGCCGGAAAGGACCGCCACGGCGGGAAGCCCAAGAAGCTGTTCGGCAATCTCGCTCAGTCGGCGCCCCGAGGCCGGGTCAAAGCCTTTGGCCACGCTGACGGCGAGAACGTCCGGCGCGAGGAGCCCATGGAATCGAGCTAGAACCTCGGCAAAATAGCGCGAGGGAACCGCCAGAACGGCAAGGCCGGCGCCGTGGGCCGCCTCGGCCGGATCGGACGTGATGGCCAGGTCGGGGGGGAGTGGAACGCCCGGAAGATAGAGGGGGTTTTCCCGCCGCGTCCGCAATTCTTCGGCATAGGCCGGAAACGGGCTCCAGAGCGTAACGGCATGGCCGTTTTCCCTCAGGAGAAGCGCGAGCGCAGTTCCCCACCCTCCATCTCCCACTACGACCGCTTTCATGACGGCGTTTCCAGTTGTCGCGTCGCACGATGTTCCGTGCCGTTCAGAAGGCGGCGAATATTGGCCCGGTGGCGGATCACGACCAATACCCCCATCAGGCTGAGAAGGAGGGGGAGAAGCACACCCTCATGCGATTCGAGAATCCAAGCGCTGACGCAAACCGCCGCCGTCGCCAGTAACGAGGCCAGAGAGACATATCGGAAGAGGGCAAAGGCCAACGCCCATACGGCCAGGCCGATCGCCATCTCCCGGGGCGCCACGCCCAGGAGTGCGCCGGCGCTGGTGGCCACACCTTTTCCGCCATGAAAGCGCAGCCAGACCGGCCAGGTATGCCCAGCCAACGATAAGGCCATGAAAAGAAGGCCCGGCAACGGCGCCCACCGTCCGGTGGGCGCCATGGCCCACTGCGCCAAGAGCCGCGGGAAGAAAAAGGCGGGCACGAACCCCTTGAACGCATCCAGCGCGAAGGTCAAAAGGCCCCAGCGTTTGCCAACCGTACGAAAGACATTGGTCGCTCCGATGTTGCAACTGCCGACCGTTCGAACATCCACGCCCCGGAAACGTCCGATCAGAAGGCCGAAGGGAATCGAACCGGCGGCATAGGCCGCAACGCTCAATCCGGCCCATCCCAGCCAATGGCTCAGCGTCATTTCCGATGCTCCTTAGCCCCGGGCCCGCGCCTCGTTCCAGCGCTTCTGCCAAAGCAGCTGGACGATCATGACGACCTGATTGGCCGTCCAATAGAGGACCAGCGCCGAGGGCATGTTGTAAAAGATGAAAAGCATCATGAGGGGCATCATCCACATCATCATCCGCTGCTGGCCCGGGTCACCCCCGCTCGGGGTCAGATGACTCTGCCAGATCGAGGTTGCCGTCATGAGCAGCGGCAGAATGTTCAGACCGGGGACGAAGGGAAGCTGGCCGGCGAAAAGATTTTCCGGTTCGCTCAGGTCCCGAATCCAGAGGAACGAGGCATAGCGGAGTTCCACCGCACTCCGCAACACGTTAAAGAGTGCAATGAAGACCGGGATCTGTATCAGCATCGGGAGGCAGCCCCCCATGGGGTTGACCTTGTGCTCGCGGTAGATCCGCATGGTCTCTTCCTGAATCATCTGCGGTTTTCCCTTGTAACGCTCCCGCACCTGAGCCAGCAGCGGTTGGATCTCCTGCATCTTCCGCATACTCTCCGTACTCTTGTGCGTAATGGGCCAGAAGATCAGGCGGAGCAGCAGGGTCAGAAGAATGATCGCCACGCCGTAGTTGGGAATGATCGCGTAAAGCCCGTTCAAGGTGACCAGGAGCAGCCAGCACAATGGCCGGAGACGGCCGAATTCCATGATTTCAACGATCCGATTTCCCATCGCCGCAAGCCGCCGATACTCCTTGGGCCCCACATAGTAGGCCATTTCCCGGATCTCCTCTCCGCCGGGCGGAAGCGAAACCCCGTCCAGGATCATCTCTGCCCCCACCCGGTGGATCAGGGGGGCCGTCATCCACGACGCCGGCCGTTCCGGATCCTCGGTGAGCGGGACCCATCGCTCGGCCTCCAGCACAAAACCCGCTGCTCCCTGGATGGGAATCAGGATCTGGGCGAAGAACTTGTTTTTCACAGCCAACCAGTCGGTCCGGTCCCGCACGAGATGGCGGATGGACTGGGGCAATGGTTGCTTCAGGGCCGGCTTGAAACTGTCACACCCACCCCCCCGGCGTTCGGGGGGTTGAAAGAACTGACTCAGCTGGGGGGCCCGACTGAAAAAGCCCCCTCCCCCCCAGTGGTGGACATCCGCTCCGCCGCTTGACGAGAGGCTGTCGAGCCCGAGATAAAACCCCTGCCGGCGGTCGGCCGACGCCGACGCGCCAAAGAGAGGCCCTACGCATACGCCATAGTCCGGCAAGTCCAGGGCATTGGTTCCCGGATTGAAGAAGCGGTCGCGAACCGTAATCTGGTAATCGTCCCCCAGCGTCACAGTCCGCTCAAGCCCCGCCTGACCGTCGGAGGATAACCCTCGGAAGCGGACGGAACGTCCATCCGGCGAAGGTTCGGCCTCGAACGGGTGATCGTCCCCGAAGGGAAAGCCGAGCGCCGCCTCGCGACCCGCCGGGACCGTCAGGGAGAGCGCAGGTTGCTCGGCGAAGTCAAGGGTCAACGAACGGGGGCTTTCGGGGGATTCCGGATACTTCAGCATCTCCACCTGGACAATGCCGGCGCCGATGCGGCTGACGAAGAGGCGGATTACTCCATTGCTGAGCCGATAAAGGTTCTCCGGATCGGTCCGTTCCGGCGGAAGGACAGGCGGCGGACGCAACGGCAGGGCTCCCATCGGCTCGGATGGGGCAGCCTGGAGAACAGGAGTCTCGACCGTCTCTACGATGTTTTCCTTTGTTGCCGGCGGTGCGGCAGGCGGCTGAGTGGGGGAGGTTCCTCCCACCCACCACTGAACCAGAGGACCCCACGCGATCAGCAGGGCGAAGAGCACCCCCATGATGATGAAATCCGATCTCGTCCAACGCGAACTGTTCACCGGTTCCTCCGTGGTCCCGGTTCCGGGAACGGAACAGGGTCATACCCGCCGCGCGAAAAAGGATGACAACGGAGGAGACGCGCGATTCCCATCCGTGAGCCGCGCCAGGCGCCATGCCGGGCCACGGCCTCAATGAAATAGGCAGAACACGAAGGTTCGAATCGGCAGGCCCCGCGAAAGAGGGGAGAGAGGACAATTTGATAGAGCCGAATCAAACCGATCAGAAGATGGGCCATCATATGGCCTCCCACGCCGCCAGCAGACCCGCCCGGCCGGCCAGGCGGAGAAATTCGGCCTCCACCGTCCGGTAACCGGCCGAAAGCGCCTCCGAGCGTCCGGAAAGGATCACATCCCCACTCCCCCAAAAGGCCTTGCGATGACGACGCCATATCTCCCTCAGGATCCGCTTGACCCGGTTCCGCTGCACGGCTCCCCCCACTTTCCGACTGGCCACCACTCCCATCCGCAAAGGCCCCTCGGAGGACCGCCGCAACCAGAGGGTGAGGTAGCGTCCATGAAACCGTTGCCCAAGGGTGTAGACATTCTCAAAATCGGACGAGCGGATCAGCCGGTCCGCCCGACCGAACCGCTCGGACCGGCCGGGCGACCGCGCCGGCCGGGCGACCGCTTTCGGACTGCCGTCTGCGGGCCCGAAGAGAGCCACCAGCACCCCCCGTTAAATCGTCAGCCGTTTGCGCCCTTTGCGCCGCCGGCGGGCAAGAACTTTCCGTCCGTCCGCCGTCTTCATGCGGGCACGAAAACCGATTTTTCGCTGCCGTTTCTTCTTGTGCGGTTGCCACGTTCGTTTCATAGGTGAATCCTCGGTTCGGGAGTGCGTGCGTAAGCGGAGAAAGTTAGCCCAGGACACCGGCCCCGGTCAAGGCTCAAAACGTCCAATAAGCCCTTTGACGAGGACGCTCCCTTCATCCCTCCAAGGCCAGGCGAAGGACCAACGCCGGAGTGTCGGAACGGGCGGCCGTCGGCAGGGTTACCACGCATCCAGATCCCTCGCGGCGCCAGCGACTCTTGAGGGAAGGAAGTCCTACCACCTCCACAGCGCTTGCCTGACGGGGCTGGAAGGCGCTCAGAGAGATCTGTTCCGGCCACTGCTGATCCGGCGTGGGGAGAACAAAGGCATAAACGACATTCTTTTTTCGAGTAAATCGAACAGGCCCCTCCTCATAGGGTGGAACAGCCCTCGTGCCGTAGATGGCCTCGCCGTGGATTCGAAGCCAGTCGCCAATCTCCCGCAAAACCTGTTCCGCACGGGCCGGGATTTCTCCGAGCGCATTGGGTCCGACTCCCAGGAGAAGATTTCCGCCTTTCGACGCGGTCTCGATCAATAGGTGAATGACCTCGCGCGCCGACTTGTAATCATCCTCGGGCATATACTTCCAACTGCGCCCCAGCGTCTCGCATGCCTCCCACGGCTGATCGGGTGGCACCTGGGGAATGGTCTGTTCGGGTGTCAGAAAGTCCTCGTACAACCCGCCGACCGTCCGATCCGCCATAATCAAGCCTGGTTGCAACCGTCGCGCCATAGCCGCGATCTCGCCCATCCGGATATCTTGGTGCGGGGGACGGACCTGTCCTCCATCCAGCCAGAGAATATCCACCGGTCCATACTCGCGCATCAGTTCCTCGATCTGGCGGTGAACAAAGGTCACAAAGGAGGTCCAGAGTTCCGGATGGCGGTTCGTATCGTAGTTGACATTCCGGTCGTGCACGGGAAAGCCCGGCGCCCAGTACCAGGGGCAGTGCCAGTCCGGCTTGGAGAAATAACACTGGTCTATCAACCATTCCAGTCGGTTCTTCAACCAAGCGGGTTTGTCATCCGGGCTCTCTCCGTTCCGGTCCTGTTGTACGGAATGCCCCTTTTCGTCTGTTAGGCTCATGGTGGATGCTCCTACCTCCTCCGATCGGTGCTCTCAACGGGAGCTGGAGTCCCGTTTCGTCCGAAGCGGCGCGACGGTTCGTGCCGTCTCGATACAGGCGTAAACGTTATTCCTCCCCTGTTTCGTGCCGTTGTTGCGCCAGGCGTCGGATCGGATCGCCGGGGCTTCCTGCAAAATAGCCTTTGCCCCTGGATTGGCGCACAGCCTCCGGTATTATGATGGTCGTGCGACGCTTTGAGGGACGAGAAATAGACTTGCCCTGATCGGCGATTTCGTTCATGCTGGAAATTTCGGATGGGATCAGGGGCATCACTTGCGCGAAGTGGCTTGTTTCCATCCTCCAACCGAACCGCGTGTCAACCGATGTTCGGGTTGAAACCACCCGCGAAAGGTCCCGCCATGAGCAAAGCCGAACGCATCCAGAATTTCGAATCGTTTCTGAAGAAAGAAGGATATGCGCCGACCCTCGACGCGGACGGCGATCTCGTCTTCAAGTGCGAGGGGAGGACCTATCTTATTCTCCTCGAGGACAACGATGAGGAGTTCTTCCGCATTGTCTTCCCCAACTTCTGGCGCATCGAAAGCCCGGCGGAACGGGAGGCCGTTCAACGAGCCGCCTTGCAGGCTACGGCCGAGACCAAGGTGGCCAAAGTCTACCCGCTTGGCGACAATACCTGGGCCACGATTGAAATGTTTTGCCCGACCGTCGAGGAGGCCAAGCCCGTTTTCGAACGTTCCATGAATGCGCTGCATGCTGCCGTCGCGCTCTTTGTCGAAGAGATGCGCAAGTAAGATGCCCCGGGGTCAAACCGAACCGTTCAATCTCGAACACTATCTGGCCACGCGAAGGGGGGAAGTGGATCGGTATCTCCGCGCCCATCTGCCCTCCCCCGCCCGACGCCCGTCCGTCCTTCACCGGGCGATGCGTTACAGCGTCCTGGCAGGCGGCAAGCGGCTCCGCCCGATCCTCGCCATCGCGGCGGCCGAAGCCTGCGCCCGGCCAACCCCATACGCCCTCGCCGCCGGCGCTGCGATCGAGCTCCTGCACACCTACACCCTCATTCACGACGACCTGCCCTGCATGGACGATGATGACTGGCGCCGCGGGCGGCCGACCTGCCATGTGAAATTCGGGGAAGCCAACGCTCTACTGGCCGGTGACGCGCTGCTCACGCTCGCTTTCGAGTGGCTTTCCGACCTGCCCTCGGCCGCCTCTCCGGCGCAGTTGGTGCGGGAACTGGCCCGGGCCGCGGGATCGTCCGGTGTCGTGGGCGGCCAGGTGGAAGACCTGTTGGCCGAGCGAAGTCCCCCCTCCCCAACCCGGCTCCGTTATATCCATCTTCACAAAACCGCCCGTCTGATTGAAGCGACAGTCCGCATCGGGGCCCTCGCCTCAGGTGCCTCAGAGCGGCAGGTGGAACAGCTCGGCCATTATGGACGGCACGTGGGACTCGCGTTTCAGATCGCCGACGACCTCCTGAATATTTCCGCTTCGCGCCAGACACTGGGAAAACCCGTCGGCACCGACGAGGTCCGCGGCAAATTGACATGGCCCCGCGTGTATGGACGAGAAGCCGCGAAGCAGACGGCCGAACGCCATGTCCGCACCGCCCTGCGCCATCTCCGTGGTCTGCCCGGGGATGATCGCCCCCTGCGGGCGCTGGCCCTTTATGCCATCGAGCGATCCCGTTGACGATTTCCCAAAAAAGGCCTTGACGGGTCCGCCTTGAGATGCCATAAGTCCTTGCCCCAACGAAAGGAGACCATCATGACCGTGCCGAAAGGCTTGAAATTTACCAGCCATCATCAGTGGGTGAAAGTCAAACCCAACGGGCATATTGTCGTTGGCATCACCGACTTTGCCCAAAGCCAGCTTCGCGACATCACTTACATCGAGTTGCCAGAACCCGATCCTGTCCACGTCTTTCAAGCCAACGACGAAGTCGGCGTCATCGAGTCCAACAAGACAGCCGCCCCCTATCTGGCGCCGGTTAGCGGCGTCATCACGGCTGTCAACACTCGCCTCCTCGACAGTCCAGAACTCCTCAACCAGGATCCCTATGGCGCGGCCTGGATATTCGAGATGAAACCGGCCAACCGAAGAGAGCTCGACGAGTTGATGGATCTGGACGAATACGAAAGCACGCTGCCGGAGGAAGACGAGGAGGAGGAACTGTAGGAGGATGAAGGTCCGCCCGCTGGCGCGTGCCTTCCGGTTCGTCCGGCCGCTTCCCTGTTCTCTTGTCTACCCGGTCATGGAACACCTGGTGGACGCCCGTATCGCGGATCAGATTCCCGATACCGTCCTTTTCCTGGAACATGAGCCGGTCATCACCCTCGGCCATCGTGGTCTCGAACAGCATCTTCTGCTCCCTCGCCACGAACTCGAGCGGTTGGGCATTCCGGTCGTTCATGCCACGCGCGGAGGGGACGTCACCTATCACGGACCCGGGCAACTTGTGGTCTATCCTATTTGCAAACTGGGCGCCGCAGAGGCCGATGCCCGAAACTGGCTCTCCAACCTCGAAGCGGCAGGGATTCGTCTCTGCACCGAACTGGGGGTCCCGGCATGGCGCGTGCCCGGCCAGACGGGCGTCTGGACGGAAAAGGGAAAGGTCGCCGCGATCGGGGTCCGTTTTCGTCGGTGGGTCGCCTATCACGGAATGAGCCTGAATGTGCGGGTGTCGCTGGATTTTACCCGTTGGATCGTTCCCTGCGGGCTGGTCGGGAAACCGGTCACCACGCTCGCCGTATGCCTCGGGGAGAACTGCCCAACCCTCGAAGCCATCGCTGACCGGCTGCGAATCCATCTCGGCGAGACCACCGGACGGAACGTGGAATGGGGACATCCTGATCCCGCCATGTCCGAGATCCTCAAGCCGGTGGCGGAGTGGCTGGCTGTTCCCTCATCGCCAGCCCCCCCTCTGGATCAAACCGCCGGCAGATGACGCCTGCTTCCTTCAAAAGCGCGCGGGTCTGATCGCTGAACTGATATTCCTCTTCGTAAACGACTTCCGCAATACCGGAATTGATAATCATTTTGGCGCAGATCAGACAGGGGCTCAGGGTACAGTAAAGGGTCGCCTCCCGCACGGCCACCCCGTGATAAGCCGCCTGGGTAATGGCATTCTCTTCCGCATGGGAACAGATACACTCGCCCAGGTCGGTGCCCGAAGGGGCCTGGCCGGCGCATCGGGGACACCCGCCCTCGAAGCAATTCCGGATACCCCTAGGCGTGCCGTTGTACCCGGTTGAAATCAGGCGGCGATCCTTCACAATCACAGCCCCCACCTTTCGGCGCAAGCAGTTCCCCCGGGTTGCAACCACGCGGGCGATCGCCATGAAATAGGCATCCCAGTCCGGTCGGCTAGGCAAAGATGTCTCCTCCCTGAAGCGCCCGATCCATGGCCTGCTCGTCGAACTCCCGCGTCAGACGGGTATGACGATCCGTGCCATCGGCATGCCGGGCCACGTTGATCAACATGCCGACCGCGACGAGGGAACTGATGAGACTGGACCCCCCGGCACTCATGAAGGGCAACGCTAACCCCTTCGTCGGAAGGCAGCCGGTGACTACTCCGATATTGATAATGGCTTCCAGGGCCAGCAACGAGGTCAACCCCAAAGCCAGAAGACAGCCGAAACGATCAGGCGCCTGCCGACTGATCCGAAAGCCCAACACCGTCAGCATCGCAAAGAGAGCCACGACGGCCAGCGTCGCGGGAAGCCCCAACTCCTCCCCCAGCACCGCAAAAATGAAGTCGTTGTGCGCCTCGGGCAGAAAACCCAGCTTCTGCATCCCCTCCCCATAGCCACGCCCCCAAAGCCCACCAAGAAAAAAGGCATTCTCGGACTGCGTCAACTGATAGCGGGCGTCGGCATACCCTTCCGGCCGCGCAAAGGCCAACAACCGTTTCATCCGGACGGGATCCTGAAGCACCATCAGCACCAACCCGCAGGCGCCGAGAACACAACTGACCAGCACATGCGATTTCCGCGACCCGCCCGCGAGGAGGAGAATGACGCCGGTGGCCGCCAGCAGGACCGTTGTTCCCAGATCGGGCTCGGCCAGAATGAGCAACAGAATCAGGCCGAGAACGCCAAGGGGGATGATCAATCCTTCCTTAAGATTTTCGGCCTTTCGGCCTTTCAACGCCATCCAGGCGGAGAGTATGACCACCACCGTCAGTTTGGCAAATTCGCTCGGTTGAACGCGGATGGGAAGTCCCACCAGGCGAATCCATCGGCGGCTTCCTTTGACCGCAGCGCCGAAGCCTGGCACAAAAACCAGGACCAAGAGAAGAACGGTCAGAATCGCCAAGCCGATCAGAAGGGGCTTGCTTCGGAATCGGTGGTAGTCAAAAAAAGCGGCTATGGTGGCCAGAGCAACTCCCACGCCGAGGAACATGGCCTGCTGCCGGACATACCAAAAGGGGTCGCCTTTTTCCGCGACCCCCTTCAGCCCAGTGGCACTGGCCAGGGTCAACATCCCGATCCCCACCAGGATCGCCACCACCACCAGAAGCGCCTGGCCCGTTTTGCGCATGAAAGAACCGACCCGTTACGGGGCCGTCTTGGGGATGACCAATTTCTGCCCTTCAGCGACCTGCTCGTCCTTCAATTGATTGGCTGCCTTGATCGCCTCGACGGTGGTCTGGTACATCATCGCAATGTCGCGAAGGGTTTCTCCCTTGGTCACCAGGTGGAATTCCGTCCCTACGGCCACCGGCGCAAGAACCGTCTTCGTTTCGCCTGAGGTTCCCTGTAGCGGCTCCGGCGCGGCCGGGAGAACAGGCGCCAATTCAGCCGCCGGTTCCACCGGCACCGCCCCTGAAGGCGCAACCGGCAGCGAGGGAGGGACAGGGGCGGCCGGAGGAGGAGGGGGCGGAACTGCCGTTCTGCCGGCCGCGGTTGCCGTCTTCGCCGGAATCGCGAGTTTTTGACCGATCTGCAGTTTCTTCGGATCGGTGATCTTGTTCACCGCCAAAAGATCGGCCGTCTTGACACCGAACTTGCGGGCGATGGTTTCCGGCGTATCCCCAGGCTGAACCACATAGCTCTCAGAACCGGCGACCACAGGCGCCGCCGCAGGAGCCGGTGCCGGCTTGGACTCCGTTTTCTTCACCGTCGGCTTGGGATGCGGTGGCACATTCAGATTCACATAGGCCGGAAGCAGAATCGTCTGCCCCTCACGAATCCGATCGAGATTTTTAATGTCGGGATTGAGTTCCTTGATCTCTGACACGGTCACCTTGAACCGCTGGGCAATATGGCCGATCGTGTCGCCCTTCTGAACGACATACCGCTTGGCCTCCGGTTTGACCTCCTTGAACTCTTGAATCAACTCTTCGGATTTGAACACCGGTTTCGGCGCCGGAGGCTCAGGCATGAGCACTTTCTCCTCCGGCTTGGGAAGCACCGGTGGCTGCTCCTCGAACGTCACCGGCTTTTCTCGCCGAACGCCGAAGGTTCCACATCCCGCCGTAACCAGAAGGGTTCCGATCACCAGACCATGCAGCGTGACAACGATTCCAACAACCACCGGCGTCTTCATTTTTTTCTCGCCTCCCAGCCCAGCCGTTCCATTCCGCTTCTCAATTTCCTGACGATGCATCGAAAGTGTTCTCCTCGTTGTTCGAAACTTGGGTACTGATCAAAACTGGCGGCCGCTGGCGAAAGAAGCACCGCCTCTCCAGAGCGCGACTCTTCCCACGCTCGCCGAACCGCTGTTTCCAGATCGTGACAAATCTCCACATCCACTGCCCCATTCCAAGCGGAACGGAGTCGTTCAGCGGATTCCCCGATAACATATACCTTGATGCATTTTGATTGCAACAACTCTTTAACTCGTCCCACATCGCCCTCTTTTAACCGCCCGCCCGCCACAAGCCGCACCGGCCGATCCATCATGCTCAGGGCCGCTTCGAGCGCGGCCAGGTTTGTTCCCTTGGAGTCGTTGATGAACCGAACGCCATGGATCTCGTCCACCATTTCCATCCGATGCGGCAAGGGTTGAAACTCGCGGATCTCCTCCGCCAACGCCGAGACCGGAAGCCCAGCCGCGTCCATGACCGCCGTCGCCGCCGCGACCGCCGGACCCAAAACCGGATTGTCGAATCGCGTGCCGCGAATCTCCAGTCGGTGGGCTCCCCTCTCGCCCATCACGATGTGGCCGTCCTCATAGCGGTAGGTATTACCCCGCCCGAGCCCGAAAAAGCAACACCGCATCCCCTGCCGCTCGACGTCGCGCATCCAGGGTTTCACCGACTCATGAAGTATGGCCGTCTCCGAGGGTCCCTGCCTTTGGAACATCCGCGCCTTCAGGGACGCATAGGCCCCGATCGTGCCGTGGCGATCGAGATGGTTTGGATACAAGTTGAGCCAGAGACCGATGTCGGGGCAGAACTGACTCACCGTCTCCAATTGAAAAGAGCTGACTTCAAGAACGAGCCATTCCACGGGAGGCTCACGCACGACCGCCGATAGGGGCGGACCGCAGTTGCCCGCCTCCCGGGCCGTTTGTCCCGCCCGTCGAAAAGCGCCCGTACACAGTCGAACCAGGGTACTTTTCCCATTCGATCCTGTAATGGCCAGGACGCGGCTCGACCCGCGGAACCGCCATCCAAGTTCCAGCTCGGAAAGGAGCGGAACGCCCTGCCGACGCAAAGCCTGAACCCACGGGTGTGTTTCGGGAATACCGGGACTCACAATGGCGGCATCGCCCTCCCAGTTCAGCGGGACCGTCGGATCCAGCCAACGGATCCCGGAGGCCTCCCATTCACGGCGAAGGGCCGGCTCCGGCTCACGGGCATCCGTCACGGACAGCACCGCCCCTTCCTGGCGCAGGAGCGTCAGTGCCGCCCGACCGCTCGCTCCGAGCCCTAGAATCACGATGTGGCGTCCCTGCCACTCCGACATGGAATCACGCCTCCGAAATACCACCCGTACATCCCAACCGCTGGGCCACCCGTTCAAGGGCCACGCTTCGAGAAGCCTTGATCAACACCCAATCGCCCGGACGGAGCATCTGCTGGACCGTCCGCGCCGCCTCTTCGACATCGGAGACGAGCCAAAGGCGGTCAGTGGGATACCCCTTCCCTCTCGCCCCCTCGGCCATCGCCTCCGTCGCCGCCGAGCGGACGAGAATGATTCCCGCCCACGGTCCGGAGGCCAGGCGCTCTCCCATCTCCGAATGAAACGTCAGCGTCCAATCGCCCAGCTCCTTCATCTCACCCAGCACCAGCCATTTCCGCCCGGCACAGGGATGCGCCGCAAAGGTTTTCAGGGCCCCGCTCAGACTGATGGTGTTGGCATTGTAAGCATCGTTGATAATCCCGACTCCCTGGACGACCGTCTGCTGCCAGCGCATAGGAAGTTCGGGAAGGCCATGGCGAAGCCCTTCCACCGCTCGATCCCAGGGGACGCCAAGCTCAGCCGCAGCGGCCAAGGCGAGGGCCGCATTGAGGGCCTGATGCCGACCGGGGCGGGGCACCCAGGCCTCCCGCTCTCCCTCCGGCGTTGCGAGACGAATGCGCAGTTCGGAGGGGGACGGCCGCGCGATCGCCGTCACTCGATAGTCCGCCGCCTTCGACTCGAGAGCGACCGTGATCAGCCGTCCCGGCACCCGGGCCCTCAAAAGGTCGAAACAGGGCGTATCCCGATTCAGCACGGCAATCCCTTTTTCTGACAACACCTCGAGAAGCGCTCCCTTTTCGCGTGCGATTGCCTCCAGTGTCCCGAAATGTTCCAGATGAACCGGCCCAATCACGGTGATCAACGCCAGGTCGGGTTTCATCAATTCGGCCAGGGGCCGGATTTCCCCGGGGTGGTTGGTCCCAATCTCAAAGACCCCGAACCGATGACTCGCCGGGTTTCCCTGCAAGAGGCTGAGGGGAAGTCCGATATCGTTATTCCAGTTGACAATGGTTCGAACGGTCGGACCTTCCGTCTCGAGAATCGCCGCCAGCATCTCCTTGACCGTTGTTTTCCCGACGCTGCCGGTCACACCGGCCACCGGAAAGCGAAACCGACGGCGGTGGTCCGCGGCGATGGCCTGAAGCGCGGCCTTCGGATCGCGGACCTTCAGGAGTGGCCAGTCACAGCCCGGCGCAGGTGACCACGCGTCGCGCACGAGGGCCGCCGAGGCGCCCCGAGCGAAGGCCGCCGCAACGAAATCGTGCCCATCGCGTGCGCCGTCAAGCGCGACAAAGAGGTCTCCCTCATTCAGCGTCCGGCTATCGTTGATGGCGCCCGTGATAGGACGATCCGGCAGGCGCGTCCAACGCCCCTCGGCGGCCTTGGCGATAACAACGGGATCCAGCGTGGGGGTTACTCGAGACATCGCCGGGCCGCCTCCCGATCGTCAAATGGAACCATCCGGTTCTCGAACTCCTGAAAGGTCTCGTGCCCTTTGCCGGCGATCAGCACCACATCGCCCGGCCGGGCGGTCGCCAGGGCTGTCCGAATCGCTTCGGCGCGGTCGGGTTCGATGGCGCAGGGTGCCTCGGGCGGCATTCCGGATCGAATTTGCGCGATGATCATGTCCGGATTCTCCCGCCTGGGGTTATCAGACGTCAAGATCGTGTAATCGGCATAACGGGCGGCCGCGGCCCCCATGCGGGGTCGTTTCCCCGGATCGCGGTCGCCCCCGCAGCCGAAGACCACGATTAAACGTCCTTGGGTCATGGGGCGAAGGGTCTGCAACACATTCGTAAGGGCATCTTCCGTGTGGGCGTAGTCCACAAAAACCTGAACGCCCCGCCGATTGGGAACAGGTTCCAATCGCCCGGGAACCTGCCGAACGGTCTCGATCCGCTTCAGAATGATTTCGAGCGGAACCCCCAGTGCCCCGGCCAAACCAATGGAGGCCAACGCGTTCGAGACGTTGTACATTCCTGGGAGACGGACCGCCGCCTCCCCTTCGCCCCAGGGCGTGACCACTCGGAAGCGGCTCCCCTGAAGGTCTGCCTTTACGTCACAAGCACGGATCTGGCACTCCTGGCTCAGGCCATAGGAGAGTATGGGAACCGCGATCTCAGGATCGGTCAGAAGCCGACGTCCGTACGGATCGTCTCCATTGATCACCGCCACCGCCGATTTTTCGCCCCGCCCCAGATCGGTGAACAGTTTTCGTTTGGCCAGAAAATAGTTTTCCATCGTCTGATGGTAATCGAGATGGTCCTGAGTCAGATTGGTAAAGACCCCCACATCGAACAGGCGGCCTCGCACCCGCGATTGATCCAAGGCATGGGAGGAGACCTCCATGACGGCCCCCGCGCAGCCGGCCTGAACCATCTGGGAGAGATACTGTTGGATGTAGGGCGCTTCCGGCGTTGTCCGACTGGCGGGAATCACCCGCTCGCCGATTCGATACTCGATCGTGCCGATTAAGCCCCAGGGCGCTTTTGGCTCCTCGAGAATCGCGCGCGCCAGAAAGGTGATGGTGGTTTTGCCGTTCGTTCCCGTAATGCCGGCGAGGCGGAGGCGGGAAGCCGGATGACCGTAAAAAGCTTCCGCCAGATCCGCCAGCACCGGACGAACGGAAGGAACCCGGATCAGAGTCGCCGGTTTGTCGAGCCGAGCCGGAAACTGTTCGCAGAGAACGGCCACCGCGCCTCGTTGGAGGGCGTCGGACACATAATCCAGCCCATGGCTGCGGGTTCCTGGAAGCGCAGCAAATAACCATCCCGGGCGTACCTGCCGGGAATCGTGCGTGATCCCCAGGATCTCGAGGTGTCGTGGTCCCCGGCATTCAGCTTCCGGGTGCTCCTCGAGCCAGACATTCAGTTTGAAAACCTTCGATCCGACCGTCATGGACGCCGCTCCGTCTCAGACTCCAGCGAGGACGGTGAGGGTGGCAAGGCCAGATATCGGGCCGTCTGCTGGGCGATCCGGGCAAAGATCGGTGCCGCCACAACCCCTCCGGTATGATACGGTTGAGGCTCGTCCACACCAACCACAATGGTGAGTTCCGGCTGTTCAGCAGGGAAGAACCCCGCAAAGGAGGCGACATAATCCGTCTCGGAGTAACGTCCGCCGACCACCTTTTGCGCCGTTCCCGTCTTTCCCGCCACCCGGTAGCCCTCGAGTCGGGCGCGGGTACCGGTCCCCCCTTCCTCCGTCACCCGCGCCAGAAGGTACCGCATCAGGGCCGAGGTTTCCGAGGAGATGGGCCGCGCCAGAACCTCCGGCTCGCCCTGCTTTAAAACCGTTCCATCCGGCGCCACGACTTTTCGGACAAGCCAGGGCCGCAGAAGGTAGCCGCCGTTGGCGATCGCACTCATCATGCCGGCCATTTGAAGTGCCGTCACCGCGACCCCCTGCCCAATGGCCATTCGGGAGCAGGTCAACCGGGACCAGTTCGGCGAGCGGGGCGACCACAGAAGCCCCGCCTCCTCGTTGGGGAGCTCGATGCCCAGGCGCCGTCCATAGCCGAAACGACGTGCCCCTTCATAAAAATAGTCGTTTCCGAGGAGAAGGGAAATTTTCGCGGTTCCGATGTTGCTGGACTTTTTGAGAATATCGGCCACGCTGAGGCGGGAATACGGATGATAGTCCCTCAGAATTCGCCCCTCATGCAGCCAGGATCCGTTTTCGGTGTCGAACACCTGCGAGGGTTCCACCAGCTTGCGTTCGAATGCCAGCGCCAGTACGACCGGTTTGAAAATGGACCCCGGCTCGTATACGATGGAAACGGCACGGTTCGTCCGCTGGTCGGCCGTGGATTCCGGAAACCGATTCAGGTCGAAGGCCGGCCGGCTGGCCATCGCCAGAATTTCGCCCGTCTGACAGCGCTGCACAATGGCCCAGGCGCCTTTCGCCCGATGGGTGGCCATGGCTTCGTCAAGCGCCTCCTCGGCAAAATGTTGAATGGTTCGATCAATGGTCAGGTAGACATCCGCCCCCGGGACAGGCGGATGCTCATCCTCGCGCCGGGTGTACAACTCCTTCCAAAAGGCTCCCCGCCGTCCTCGAATCAGGCCAGGACGCCCCCGAAGCCAGCGATCGAAGGCCAGCTCCAACCCCATCAAACCCCGCTCCTCGACGTCGCGACTGGCAAAGCCAATGACATGGCAGAGATGGTCTTTGTGCGGATACTGCCGAAAGGTCGAAGGGCGGAAGTAGAGTCCTCCTCCCCGATGCAGGCCGGCATTGGTGATGGCGGTCCATAAGGGCTCCGCGACCTCATCGGGAAGATGTCGCTGGATGTAAACAAACCGGTTGGAAGGATCGCTGAGGCGCTCGTCCAGTCGGTCGGACGGAAGCCCCAGGAAGGAAGCGGCAAGGGCCACCACAGCGGCCTGATTCGTGCGCAGGTGAAGAATCAGAGGATCGGCGCAAAGGTCCCGACGAGGCACGCTGGCGGCCAGGAGAACCGGTGTTCGACTTCCGTCATAAATGCGTCCCCGAGGCGCCGGTTGAAGGCGGACAAAGCGGCTGGACGCCTCCGCCTGTTTGACTCGGTCCGGATCCGGCCGGGTATGGAGGAATAGCAACCGAAGGGCCAGGAGAAGAAAGCATGCTCCCAGAATTCCCTCCACCGCCCGAAGCCGCCTGGCGATAGGGGTCTCATTCATTCCGAGCGATCTGTTCCAGCCGCGCGTAGTGGGCCGCCTCACGAAGATCCACCCAAGTGAGGTCGGGTGCCCGGGAGTCATAAAGGCGCACCACCTGCTGCCGATGAGGCCAGGTCAGATCAAGTCCATGTTTGGCCATCGCCTCCTCGATGCGGCGAGGGGTCATGAGTTCGGCCCAGCGGAACTCTTCGGCTTGGAGGCGTCTCCGGTTAAGCTCCAGCTCGCTCTCCAGACGCCGGATTTCCGCGCCCAGCATCTCGGTATGTGTCTTGATCCCCACGTACAGGATGCCCGTGATCATGACGAGCAACACTCCGATCAATACCGTCATCGGAAAGCGTTGCGTGGGATCATTGCGTTTGCGGTTTACGCGGCGCATGACATATTCTCCCCTACCCGTTCGACGGCCCGCAATCGAGCCGAGCGCGCACGGGGATTTCGTTCGATCTCTTCCCGGCTTGGGAGACGAGGTTTGCGAAAGATCGGCGTTACGAACGGTGGTTCCCCCGTCCGACGGCGTCCGCCGCCCTGAAGGTTCTCCCAGCGGGGACAATGTCGATGAAACACCTGCTTGACGATCCGATCCTCCAGACTGTGGAAGGCGATCACGACGATCCGTCCCCCTGTTCGGACCCGGGCGATGGCCGCTTCCAGGCCCTCCTCCAGTGCGCCGAGCTCGTCATTGACCGCGATCCGAAGCGCCTGAAAGAGGCGCGTCGCCGGATGGATCCCTCCGCGTTTCGGCATACAACGGGTAGCCCATTCGGCCAGTTGACGCGTCCGGCTCCAGGGGCGATCGTGGCGGATCGCCACCAGCGCGGCCGCCACCCGTCTGGCCTGGCGTTCTTCCCCGAAGTTCCTGAGGATCGCTGCCAATTCGTCGGCATTGAGGCGGTTGAGCAGATCGGCCGCGGTCTCCCCCCGCGTCGGATCCATCCGCATATCCAGCGGACCGTCCTGCTGAAAACTGAATCCGCGTTCTGGCCGGTCCAGTTGGTCGGAAGAGACCCCGAGATCAAAAAGCACACCGTCCACCGCCGAAACGCCCAGATCGTCAAGAACGTTTCGGAGGGTTCGAAAATCGGCCTGACGAAGCGTGACGCGGCCCGGCCCTCTTTCTTCCAGCCAGGCGGCCCGTCGGATGGCCTCCGGATCGCGGTCCAGTCCGATGAGCCAGCCCAGCGGCCCAGCCGCGTCGGCGATCCGCGCCGCATGGCCACCGCCACCCAGCGTGGCGTCCACATAGATCCCTCCCGCGCGGACGGCCAGCGCGTCGAGGGCTTCGGAAGCCATTACGGGAAGATGACGCGTTCGGTCCATTCTAGAATCCGAGCAGTTTGGCCGCCTGGCTCAGGGTCATGGCGCTCTCCGCGCTCTTTCGGTAAGACTCCCGCAAATCGGGCCGCCAGAGTTCGAACCGATCTTTGGCCCCGTTCATGTAAATTTCCTGGCTCAATCCGGCCTTCTCCAGCAGATGGTCAGGAATCCGAATTCGCCCCTGGGAATCCCACGGCAGGTCCGCGCTGTTTTCTCCGATCAAGCGGGTGAAGGCACGATAGACGGGATCGGAAAGCGAGGCGCGGCTGACCGCCTCCAATCGAACCGCGATAATTCGCATCGGAAAGACGTAGAGGCAAGGCTCGCCGTCGAAGCCGGGCATAACGAAGACTCGTTCGGGCTTCCCGATTTCCTCCCTCCAGGCGGCGGGAATGGTGAGCCGTTTTTTCGGGTCCAGCGTATGGAGCATGACCCCCGAAAAAATGGGTGCCGCCTGAAGGGTTCCTTCGCGGCCTTCCAGCGGAGCACTGTTGACCCCTTCTGACACTTTTCACCACTTCGATTGATTTCGACCGTAATATCGCTGACTTTTGCCCCACCGTCAAACATTTTTATCTTTTTTCCATACGGAGGC
>Ga0209101_1001294_pt1 | contig 18794 bp, 13 predicted proteins | sample ConPoolayeCmetaG_FD_185481 | JGI IMG/M metagenome (GOLD analysis project Ga0209101, IMG submission 185481) | Hot spring microbial mat communities from California, USA to study Microbial Dark Matter (Phase II) - Cone Pool mat layer C metaG... ...
CTGTCCCTCCGCTCGCGCCGTGATAGTCCACCCAGTGGTTGATGTTCCCCACCGCATCGTACCCGTATTCCAGCCTCAGCAACTCCCCACCCGCTCCGGTCGTCCGTATCTGCCACAGGCGGTAGTTCCTGAACGCCGGGTCCGTCCCTGACCACGGGTCACCGTCGCCGTAGTACTTGTACGTCGTGACCGCGCCGTTGCCCAGGTTGATCTGTCTCATCTGGCCGAGCGCATTGTAGGTAATCCCGCCGGCGTAGTTCAGGTTGTGGCTTTCGCTGCGCAATTGCATCGGCCGGCCGGCGGCGTTGTAGGCGGTGGTCACGACCTCACCGTCGGGGTAGGTCATGCTGATGACGCGGTCCATCGCATCGTAGGCGTAGCGGGTGGTGAAGGTGCCCGCGCCGGCGATGGTCTTGTCCTCGCGCGTGACGCGGCCGCGCAGGTCGTAGGTCCAGGCGGTCGAGCCGCTGGAGTCCACCATCCCCGTGCGGCGGCCGATGCCTTTGTTGTCCGAGGGACAAGTCCCCCCACAATCGTAGATGTAACTCACGGCGTAGGTTGGGTTGGCGGGGCAGGGCGTCGTGTCGGTGGTGTAATACTTCCCCTTCAGCCGGTTCAGTTGATCGTAGTAGAAGCACGTGCGCTGGTGTCTGGCGTCATCCTGCACGATCAGGTTGCCGGCCGCGTCGTACTGGTAGTCCCAGTCCCCCATATCGGGGTCGTGCATCGCCGTTTTGCGCCCCAGGGGGTCATAGGTCATCGTGGTGACGTTGCCCGCCGCATCCTGCACGCGGGTCAGGTTGCCCAGCGTATCGTAGGTATAGCGCGTGCGCGCCTCGTTCACCCAATTCTGCCACTCGCCCATAGATTCCGAGACCGTCAACAACCGTCCATAGGCGTCGAAGCTCTGGCGCTTGAAGTGGTTGTTGGCGTCTATTGTGTAGACCACCGCCCGGCCGCTGCCGTTGAAATCCGGATCGGCGGGGTTCTGGGCAATCCCGTACACCGAACGGCTCGTCGTCCCGTCCGGGTTGGTCACCGCTGTGACGCGCCCCAGCGCGTCGTAGGACGTGGTCGTGTGGGGCAGGCCACTCGCCGGCGGCACGTAGCCCCACTCCCCGTACCCGCCGTTTTCTCCGTGCGTTCCGTAGTAGGGTACCCACTGCTTCACCACCCGTCCCAGCGCGTCGTACTGCGTTGTGACACGTATTTCCTGTCCATCCGCACTCTGGTGCACCTGAATCGTGCGCCCCAACCCGTCGAAGTATTCTTCCTGCCAGTGCGCGTCCCGTCCGCTGCAGGTCACGATCCGAAACTGCCCGGCCGGAGCGTCCACGTAGTCAAAGTGGGTGCTCACCTGCCCCGCGTCCCACCCTGGATCGTCCGGCGCCTTGACTTTCAACAGCCGCCCGAATGAATCATAGCGGTACTAGGTCGCCGCGCCGTTGGGGTCAATCACCCGTTTGACCTGGCCGGGCAGGCCGTAGTCGGCCGCGACGCCGTTCACGCCGTAGTACTCGGTGGTGGTGCACTGGTTGAGCGCGTTGCACACCTGCACCGGGTAGAGGTGGTGGGTGGCGTCGTAATATGTGATGGTGGTATTGCCGTTGGGGTCGGTAGTGCGGGTCAGGTTGCCCCACTGGTCGTAGCCATAGGTCGTTATGTCGAAATTCGGATCATAGCAGTTGTCGAGCGTCCCGCCGCGGTTGCCGGCCCAGCGGTCCACGGCTGTCAACGCCCCCTGAGTCGGAGGACGTTGCCAGTGTTGCCCGTTTCCGTTGTGACACTCTGCTCCGTCGTAACGGTAGCGGGTGCGGCTGGCGATGTTCTGGTTGTCGTCGGTGGGGTGGATACCCGGGTAGATGGTCTCCCGCGCCACTTTGTTGACGATCCAGGCGGTGGTGTTCGGGTAGTAGACGCGGTGGATGGTGCGCTCGTCGCCGGAGATGGAGAGATTGCCATAGTAGTACTCGGTGGTCACGTTCCCATACTGGGCACCGCCCTGGGCGTTGATGTCATACCTGTACTCGACACGAGTGCTCACAGACACATCACCGCTATATTCTGTCGTGGTGATCACATCCACGTGTGCCCATCGCGTGGGGCTTCCCAGAGGATCGGTAGACCAGACCGTATCCGTCTGCTGCAATACCGTTGTCCCGTCCCGATCCTTCCGCTGCACCTGCTGCTCGCGCCCCAGCCGGGCATAATCCGTGTGAAAGACATAGGTGCTCAGCGCGAGCAACGTCACCCCGTCGAAGTCGTAGAACCGCTCTGTCGTTGTTCTGTACCCAATCAGCTCGTCGCTATCCGACCCTGGTCCATTACATTCCTGGCCCACGCTGTTGAAGCACTCCCCGACATACTCGTACGTCGTTTTGGATGGACTGGAGTTCACCCCGTCCCACGTCTGCACCGCGACGACCGTGTAGTACTTCTCAGGCTTGCTGCCGTTGAAAACGGGATCGGAGTACGTGAACCTGGTCACTGCGCCGTATCCATTCTCCACCCGCACCAGCCGAGGATATGGGAATTGCTCACCCCAGTACTGGCACTCCGTCCATGTACCGCCTGGCTTAGGTGAGCCATCCAGGTTACATTTATCCTGATGGCCGCCCAATTCCCATTTTTTGTTATTGTAATCCTGGTACACGAACTTCATCGTTGATAGCCTCTGCCCACCGCCCACACCGTTCCGACCATACTGGTCTATACGCGTCAATCTGCGCTCTATGCTCGCATTGGCATGGACTTCAGTTTCGTAAGTGAACACATGCTCACGCACCAACGCGCCTAGATGATACACACGTATCCTATCCAACTGCCGGCGTGTCCGGAAGATCGGCGTTTCCCCTGGATCAGAGCCAACTACGCTACTCACAAACTCAATCCGCGAGGCCCATTGGCCACCATACTCGTTGTACCATATATTCGCAAGATAGCTGGCATAATCGCGATCGCGGGTGGTATGCTCGTGATAGGTAAAGAGCATCCGGTTGTTATGCCGATCCACCACCTCGTCTACCCGCCAGCGGTAGACCTGGTGTTTGGACGCACCGTCATACGGGGGATGATACACCCGGTACAGCTTTTGCTCCGAGTCGCTGTTATACCCCAGGCGATACCGTGTGCCATCAGGGGTGCGAACGATCCAGTAGTCGTGTTTGTAGTTCGGGGCATTGTCGTCGTGCACCAGCTCGACGTACAACTGCGGCGCATTCTCGGCGTAGTATCGCCCGGTGAAAGTCACCCCCGCCGCTGGCGTCAACGCGTAGCTGACGCCGTTGAGCACCAGGTTGAAGTCCGAAGAGACCGAGAGCCACTCGTAATTGCCCTGATTCCCCCAGGCATAACCTACGCCCCGCCGCACGATGTCCATCGTGTCAATTGACCACCCCATGCCGACCCACTCCGAGTCTACCCACCACGTCGTCCCATCTACAGCACGGCTGGAATAGCTCAGGTTAATGGTCGGTTGTACTCCTCCACGCCCTGGGGGTACCTCGATGGCATAGTTGTACGTCGCAGCGCCGCTGAATAGAGAGACTGCTGGCGGAACGTACAACAGCCGCCAACCGGCGTCCAGGCTGTTGCCCGTGGGGTTGGACGATACTGAGACTGAGAGACTGCTCTCCTGTACCCCCGCCGCCCACGTCGAGCAGTGCTCCACCTGCGCCGCGATGAGCTGCCGCTCTGGGTCGAACAGGGTGAGAGGGACTTCCTCCCACCGGCCTTGCCCGGCATCCGCCAGGTACGCCAGGTAGACGCGGTGATCGGACGGCAATCGCGAGAGGTCAATCAGCCCGGTCAGGTCTAAAGTCAGCGTCACCGGCGCGGTGAACGTGATCCCGGCCCCGGCTTCCAGCTCGAAGCGTAGCAGGTGACCTCGCCCTGCTGCGTGCCGCCGGTAGACCACCTCCAGTGGCCCTGCCACTGCCCCGGCCGGGAACTCGACCCGTACACGCCCGTCGGGTGAGCGGAGCACCCCACCGTCGCGCCCGATTTGCGCCCGCGTCGGGTGCGCCACCCACACCTCCGCGCTCGCTTCTGCCAACGTCTCCCCGCCGCTCATCGCCGCGACGAAGGCGGTCGCCAGTCGCTCCAGCGGCCCGGTGGCGCGCGCCTGTAGCGTCAGTGTTACGCCCACGCCGGGCAGCAGGTCGGGCAGCCGGGCGGTCAGGTGGTTGGGTCGTTGATAGTCCCAGCCGGGTTGACGGGGCAGGAGATGGAGGCCGTCCCCCAGGGTGGCGCTCACAACCACGCCCGCCAGCGGCGTGTCGCCCGGGTTTGAAAGCACGATAGTGAACGTAACCAGCTCGCCTGGGGCCACGCCCATCGGCGTCGCGGAGAGGGCCAGGACAATAGGAGATGTGGGAGACTTGGGAACCGGGGAGGTAAGGGGGAGAGTTATGGTCAGGGTGGGAGTGGGCATCGGCGTGACGGCGGGAAGAGAGGGCAACGGGGAAGGCAGCGGAGTGGGAGAGGTTAGCTCAGATGCCGGCGTCCCAGACTCGGGGGGGGAGGTTGGTAATATTGATGTGCACCTTGCGCCGCAGCGGGAACGAGCGGCACAGGGAAGAGTGCCGCCAGAAGGGAGAAAACGGTGAACAGGTGGAGCAGCCTGATGGTTACAGCAACAGGACAGATGTGCACAGTGGGCCTCCTTTCCTTGCACGCCAAATTTTGGGGCTATTTTACCACGATCCGCTCGCCTGTCAATCAGTCTCCAGCACGGGTGTTCGAAGCAAATCCCAATCCGGGGAGGGAATCGAGGCTTTGGCCGGCACAAACGCAGCACGAACGCGGCACAAACCGGCTGAAGCCTCGACTCCGGGCGGTAAAAGCGGCGTCGGCGTAGCCACAATCGCTTCTGCTTCGAACACCCAGCACCTGGCGTGTCCGTCATATTCTTGCGTCCGCTGGCTCAGGTCTTTCTCAAGACCGCGTCTGACGCCGCACGACCTGCCACAGTGTAGGGCAACTGCTCGCAGTTGCCCTACAACCGACGCTGCCACGACCGGCCATAGCCTGCTCTCGCTCCCTTCTCGTGCAAAAAGTAGCGGCCACCCGTTAACAAAATCGTAACCGCTTAGCAATGCCAGGTGGAGCTATTCTGTGGTATCCTGAAACACAAGGGGCGATCGGGCTTCCCGTGTTCCGACCCGTCTGGAAGCCTGCCCCCCGCCTTCGAGAGGGTTGGCTGACCGTACAATTGCAAGGACAGGAGCCTGGATATGCTCGACACAACCGGGTGCACGCACAAAGAAGCAGCACTGGAGAACCTTTGCAGAGTCATCGAAGCCATGAATTCCCTATCTGGCCTGGATGGGATACTGGACCTGATCATCGAGTCCCTGCTACAACTCACCGATGCCGACAGGGGCTGCCTGGTATTGTTCGGTAAGAGTGAGCAGCCGGAAGTGAAAGCAGCCAGGAACTTCTCTCGGGCGGATTATGAAGCCTTCGCGCAGGAGCCGGGATTTCAGTTAGTGCAGGAAGTCTTGCAAAAGCATCATCCTCTGATAGCAGAGGGGCTTCGCTCTGAAAGCGACTGTGCCCTGCAGCCATGTTCTTTTGCCTGCCTGCCTGTCAATACCAGTGGAGAAGTGAGTGGAGTGCTTTACCTGGACAGTCGCGAGCCGGGGGCGTTCTCGCAGGAAGAACTGCCGCTGCTGATGGCATTTGCCGGCCAGGCGGCCATCGCCATTGAAAACAGCCGCCTGCGTGAGGAGTCACTTCAGGCCGCCCGTGCCCAATCAGAGCTGGTAGCATATATCGCACATAAGCTCTCCACACCGCTCACCTCGATCCGGGGCTACGCCGAGATACTGGAGAAGGGGATAGCCGGTTCGCTCACGCCAGAACAGATGGTATTCTTCCGCTCCGTCATCCGCAACGTGGAGCGGATGCAGGAACTTATCTCCAAGCTACAGGATATTTCCAGGATCGAAAGCGGACAACTGCGACTGACGGTGCAGCCGACCGTGTTTGGGGAAGTCCTGGAGCGTACACTCGCGATGCTACGAGAGGAGATCGAAGCCCAGTCCCAGCGGCTGATACTCGAAGTGGCAGCGGAATTACCGATGGTGCAGGCCGATCCGGCGCGGCTGGAGCAGATTCTGAGCTATCTGCTTGACAACGCCTCTCGCTATACGCCCAAAGGAGGACAGATCACCGTACGTGCATGGACACAGAGCAGGTATGTCTGCTGCGCTATCTCAGACACCGGCATAGGAATCTCTCAGGAGGATCAGGCACGTCTGTTCACCAGGTTCTTCCGCTCCCAGAATCCAGTTGTCCGGGAGAAGTTCGGGGCCGGGCTGGGACTATGTATCGCCAGACATCTGGTCGAGATGCATGGTGGGGCAATATGGATCGCCAGCCAGGAAGGAGAGGGTACGACCGTCACGTTTACGGTGCCGGTTGCTACGCCCCTGACTGCTCACTTCTGCTCAGAGTAATTTCGCTCCCCGCAGGTACCCGGCGGAAAAGGGTGGCATCGCCCAACACACGCCCCACGATATTGACCGGGCTATAGGCTCGCGGGCGCTCGTCGGTGCTGACCGGCGTGGGGCCGAAGAAGATGCAGAAGGCATGGCCCACCGGCCAGTAGCCCAGCTCCCCTACCTCGACCTCGGTGCGGGCATCCGGCGCCTGTTCCGCCTTCACGGGGATCTCGAAATAGATCTCATCTCCCCACACATTCGCCCGCCCGGTGATGGGCAGGGCCTCCCAAATCTGCCGGGCCGTAGGAGTGTCATTGAGCATCGCTTCCACCGTCACAGAAACAGCACTGATAGTGATCCTTCGGCTCACCTTTCACCTCCCGTAATGCGGTCATTCAATCAGGGTGGTTTGCCAGAGCACGTGCCAGGTAGCGGACCATCACTGTCCCTGCCTCCTCAGCGGTGCGACCAAAAGAGACCACGCCATCTTCATGCCCTCCCATCGAGAAGATGAGCTGTTCCCTGACCGGCGTCTCCCGGAACAGGCGGCACACTTCCTCAGCCATTTCCGGGGTGCCGTAGGCAACGTTTTCCCTGGTGACAGGTATGCCCAGGGCAGGAGCGGCATGCCAGATATGGGGTGAGTGCACGTGGATCACAAAGCGCAGGCTCTCATCAAGCGCATAAAGTGTGCCGTGAGTGAGCGATTCTGAGGAGGGCGGAATGGGGCCCTCAGCTACCACAAGGTTCTGGTCGGGGTGGCACTCCACCACGATAGAATAGTGCTCCGGCTTCAGCCAGGCCATGCTACCGGTCTGTGTGCCGCTGATGACAAATCGCCTGGAGTGAGGTGGGGAGTCATAAGGCTCCAGGCGCTGGCTGATGTTACCGTAGCCGAACCCCCAGTAGCGGTCAGGACTCTGGCCGATCAGTTGCATCAGATAGAAGATATGGCGCCAGCCGTTGATCTCGCGCAGCTCTTCGGCGGGCAGTGGCGGCGACGGCGTAAATTGCAGATTGAACTTAATCGTACCTTCTATGGACATGGGTCACCCCCCCCTGAGCAGAATAATCCGCAACTACCAAAGCTATACTGGGAACGGGTAAGAATTGGACATTTAACGTAACTTGTATACTGGACCTTAGAGCCTATCCGGAAATTGTAACCGACGCATCCCTATGCGTCGGTATAAGCGGCATAGCATCAGGTTTGCACGCGGGTGTGAGATACGCATAACTCGATTCCGCGCGTCGTTCCTGCCTGACGTGCCCGCCTGACGTGCCCGCCTGACATGCCCGCCTGACATGCCCGCCTGACGTGCCCGCCTGACGTGCCCGCCTGACGTGCCCGCCGGATCACAATCCGGCGGCGGCGGTCGGCGGCCCACCCGGCCCGCGTGGATTATGATCCACGCGGCACATAGCCAAGAGATTGGCCCGGCGGTCGGCGGCCAGCACCCGGCATAGCATCAGGTTTGCACGCGGGTGTGAGATACGCATAACTCGATTCCGCGCGTCGTTCCTGCCGGACGTGCCCGCCTGACGTGCCCGCCGGATCACAATCCGGCGGCGGCGGTCGGCGGCCAGCACCCGGCCCGCGTGGATTATGATCCACGCGGCGCATAGCCAAGAGATTGGCCCGGCGGTCGGCGGCCAGCACCCGGATCACAATCCGGCGGCGGCGGTCGGCGGCCAGCACCCGGCCCGCGTGGATTATGATCCACGCGGCGCATAGCCAAGAGATTGGCCAGAGCCCTGCGCCTCAGAATCAGTTATGCGAATAAGAGCCTATCCGAAAAACCGTACAAGCGGCATCCCTATGCCGCTTATACCGACGCATAGGGATGCGTCGGTTACGTTTTTCGGATAGGTTCTTAGTGCCCGGCCAGGGCCAGTTCCTCCTCGATTACCTGACGTATCATATCCGGCCTGTTCCCCACTACCAGACGACCATTGATTTTGAATGCAGGCGTCGCCGAGATACCCGCCTCTGCAGCCGCCTGCATATGTTTCAGCAGTGTCCCACGATGGCGTTCAGAGTCCCAGCACGCCGCGAATTTGTCCTCATCCAGCCCTGCCTCGCGTGCCCGGGCAAGAAAATCATCTCTCGACGCCGCAGGCTTCTCGAACAGAGCGTGCTGGAACTGAAAATACAGGTGCTGATCGGCTGCGCACATGGCAGCTTCAGCAGCCTGCATGGAGCGGGGATTGGAACTGCTGTAGTAGTGCACGACGTAGCGGACCCTGCCTGTCGCAACGAATTCCTCCAGGATACTTGCTTCATGCTCCAGGTTGTATGACCGGCAGTGAGAGCAGTTGAAATCGGTGAATTCCACCACCGTTACCGGCGCATCGGGAGATCCCAGGTAAGGGAACCCTTCTTCTGTGAAGCCACCGGCGATGTCATGGTACATTGCTTCGACTTTCTTCTCTTTATTCCTGCCGCTGATCACCAGCGCCGTCACCACCACGACAGCCACAAGCACTAAGGCCGCTCCTCCGAAAAGTATATAGCGGCGTGCCATCAGCCCCGATTTGTGCGCTTTCGCCGGTCCGCGAGTCACCCTTCTGCGGGGTTTGGGTTTGTGTTGCGGCATTTTTACACCTCCGGTTCAACCGCCTGACGCGCGGCCATAATATTAGAGGACGGAGCCACCACAGGGACCACACATCCTGTCCCCAGGATAAAACGCCTGCCGCCAGTTTGAGCAATGGCGTCGAAGGCCTGCTCGCGCACCTGGTCAGGTGTGCCCCGCACCATTACCTCCCACCGCTCAAGCCCTCCGCATACTGCCGCCCTGGTACGGCTCAGTGCTTCGGCCAGTGTTGGGCGGGTCTCCCGATCGTGCCAGTTGACGACCTGGACAGGATAATCGGCCAGCAGGTCAAACATCACCTCTGTGCCATGCAGGTGCAGTACGTTCAGCCACAGACCCTGAGCTGCTTCCAATATGCGTATGTCGTAGGGGCGGCCGAAGGCAGTGTACTCCTGCTCGCTGAGCAACCCGTATTGGGCGTGCTGGACGGCATAGAATATGCCCGCGATGCCCGTTTCTCTGGCGGCCAGGACGAAACGGATGGTGGTCTGGGTGATCGTTTCAAGGCCGGCATGAAGGTCCCTGGGATAACGGCGCAGGTGCACCAACAGCATATCCGGCCCCACCAGGTTCTTCGCCTGGGCCAGCGGACTGAAGATGGTCTGGATGAAGGGCACTTCTCCGGCCAGCCCTTCCGCGATCAGGCGGAGGCAACGAAGCTGCGCCCCCAGTTCCCCCTGTATTGGATCGAGCACAGGGAGGTTGTGCCATTCCTGAGGAGAGCGCACAGGACGTGTGGTGTATTTCCGCGTTCCCTCCGGGTCGCCCATCCAGCGGTCCTCTGCTCCCCAGTCCCTTATGCAGAAGCTGCTCGCTGGAGTCACCTTCACGAGGTCGAAGTCATAGCGCCGCTGAAACTCAAGCGTGGCTTTTGCCAGGTCCTCCGGGCGGTAGTCATCGCCGGGGAAGTGTCGCCACAGGGCCACTGGCGGGCGGTCCACTGTTCCACCGTCTATGGCAGCCATCAGCCGTTCCGTTTTCTCACTCATGTTCTGTCTCCAGCACGATAAGTTCAAGCTCGCCCAGCGCTAATTCCTGCTTTGCGCCATCCCAGGCCACAGACAGGTTGAGACTGTACAGACCTGGTGCTATATCCACCCCTTGCGTCAGGTCAATCCAGATGGGATCGCGCACGATCTCACCGGAACGCCACAGGTTGAAGGGGTAATGGCCCTCCGCCGGCGCGCCTGACGTATACCAGACCTCTCTACCTGCCAGGTCCACCAGCGCGAGGGTGCGCATTTGCGCCATGGGAGCGTCCCTGTCGGCACGCCAGAACAGCACCACATTTAGAACGCCTGGCAATGCGGCCTGCTCTGCCAGCCCGGAGTATCCCAGGAGAGTGACACCGGCCTCCTGGATGGCGGCCATAGTTTTGTGTGTCATACCCAACTCGTCGGGATCAGGGTAGCGACGCGGACGTGTAACCTCGATAGAGGCGATGACAATGCTGTCCCCGGCGAGTTGTTTGTTCTCATCATAACGCTGCAGACGATAGCCACCAGCCATGGAGTAGAGGCCTGCATTAAGCACGTACTCTCCTGGAGGTGTCCCAGGCAGTACCAGGATATTGTACTCGTCCCACACGTACTTGTCGAGTGGCCAGCGGGTTGTCGGCAGGTCACCGGGGTTCAGATGATCCTCCTGCCCCCACAGGATGTGGAGAGGGCGTGCCAGGTGCACAAATGACTGGTAGTTAACCTCAAGCGGCCTGAGGGCATGCCAGTAGAGGGTCACCTGGAACATTTCGCCTGCCCGCACTCTCTGTTTTGGTAAGTCATACCCCAGCAGCTCGATCTGGTCGCTGAAGTTGGCCCACTGCCTGTGTTGCGCAGCCCAGGCCTGGCCGGGCGGTGAGGTATAGCGCATCCAGTCGTCTCGGGGATCTATTATAGCCACCTTCAAAATCAGGAAAAGCAGGAGCACTCCCCCTGAGAGGAGGTAAAAGCGGTTATCAGGTCTGGTGTAATGCGGGGCAGCACGCGGCATCAGTAAGATAGCCAGAAATAACACAAGCAAGCCTGCAGCGGATATGATCCAGCCGGCGGTGCGCGGCGGGGTGTCCTCGAGGCGTATCAGCACTTCATGTTTCCCTCGCGTAACCCACACGGTGATGAAACCTTCCGGACCGGCTATTCTGATCTCGGCCTCTTTTCCATCTATGTAAGCATGCCAGCCGGGGAAGTAAAACGTATAAAGTCGCAGCAGGAAGTTCCTGGGTGTTACGACAAATATCCGGTCGTGAAGTGGGCCATGCTCGATAATCTCTACACGCGCTCCGGCGGGCAGGGTGGCACGGTTAACTTTGTCAACCACTCCAGGGTTGGTGTAGGACTCGATCAGTGAGGAGATTGGATTGAGCGGGCCCAACGCTGCCTTCACGGGCAGAAAATCGCCTGTAGACGTTGTCCCCAGTGCCAGGCTGCGTTGTTCCCAGGCAATGATGTCTTGAGGGCTTGTGCCGCCGAAATCAGGTGACCAGGGTGGAGGATAGAGGGTGGGCAGCGCCAGCATCAGAACAGCGGCGAGGGCTATAATCAGTAACGGCCGACGCCATGAGCCGTACAAAGTAGAGCCTGCTGCCGCCACGATTGCCAGCATCAGGTTGGCCGGGCCCATCAGGCGCCAGGGGAACTGGAAGTAAGGCATTCCCGGCACTCGCTCCCACACCCCCACCGACACCGGTAACATAAGAAAGACGAGCGCAGATGTGGCAAGGGCGAAATACCCTGTCGCCTGTGTGATCAGGCGCAACTCACTGCGGAAAGCGTCTGGGGCACAATTCTGCCCGCATCCCTTGCGGCCTTTTCGCCAGAGTACAGCCAGTCCGCGCCCTGTGATGATGACCGGAGTCACGAGGGCGAGCAACCACTGGGCCAGTCCCAGGTTGAACCGATAGTGTGGCGCAGTCGCTCCCATATCCATTATCTTTGACGGGGCAAGCAATTCTGCCAACGTCAGAAAGTGTCGGTGGAAGTCGAAATGCCCGGGACCGATGACGTTCAGCTTGATGGCGTTCCGTTCGAGCAGAAATGGAAGCCAGAAGAAAGCGGTGAGGGAAGCTGCCAGAGCAAAGGAGAGCAACCCCCAGCCTGCCCTGGTGCGCCCCGTCCCCCACAGGACTTCCCATATCCAATACGCAAACAACAGAGCACCGGCCACCAGGCCGAGCAGATTGTGGCTGAGCACGATCGCGGCAGGAAAAAGCACGCTTCCCAGCAGGGCTGCCCTGCCTCCAGTGCCTCTCAGCAGGCAACAGAGGGAGTAGAAGGCGCCGGGCATCAGGCACAGCGCGAAATATTCCGCCAGCGCTCCCCTGGCGTGCGGGTCTATAAACACAACGTATGGAGCAAAAACGAAAGAAGCTGCCGCTATAATTCCGGCGGCGGGATCGAAAAGCCTGCTCGCCAGAAGGTAGGTGCCGACTGCAGCGATGACTAAGCCGAAAACGAAAACAGCTTTGACTCCGTTAACGATGTCCAGGCCGGGGATCAGGGCGAACAGGTTCGCCAGGTAATAGGTCAGCGGCGCGTAGTAGTTAAAGATCGGGTAGCCGTAGCCGAAGTAGAAATCGGGTGCCCAACGGGGATACCAGGCACCGCCACGGATAGCATGGCCCAGTTCAGCAGCCCTGTAGACATGGAGCTCAGCGTCGGTGTGATGAGGAAGCCCCGGGCGGGTCAAAAAAGGGGAAGCCGCGACTACGGCCAGCCCCAGTACCACAGCGAAGGGCAAGAACGGCTCGAGGCGCCGACGTCTGCTCAGACGTGCCAGGAGAAGCCCGGGGTCCCAGCGAGGATGCTTCACAGGTTCTGTGCCACCAGTTGGGGGATTTGTTCTGGATGTGCGGCCACTCTCACGCCGACCGCTTCAAGGGCAGCGATCTTTTCGGCAGCTGTTCCGGCACCGCCTTCGATGATAGCTCCAGCGTGTCCCATCCTTTTGCCGGGTGGAGCGGTCTGCCCGGCGATGAAGGCGGTAACCGGTTTGCTCATCCGTGTGGCGATGAATTGGGATGCCAGCTCCTCATCATTGCCACCGATCTCGCCGATCAGAACCACGTGCCTGGTCTGGGGATCATTTTCAAACAACTCCAGGACATCCACAAAATTCGTGCCGATAATCGGGTCTCCTCCGATACCAACACAGGTCGTCTGCCCGATTCCGTGGACTGTGAGGGCATAGACAATCTCATAAGTCAATGTACCTGAACGGGAGACCACGCCCACCGGGCCGGGGGTTGCGATGTGGCCGGGCATGATACCGACCTTAGCCTGACCTGGGGTCAGGAGGCCAGGACAGTTGGGACCTATCAGCCGTGTCCCTATTTGCTTCAGGTAAGTATAGACACGGATCATGTCCAGAGCAGGAATGCCCTCGGTTATGCAAACGACAAGAGGGATACCTGCATCGGCTGCCTCAAGGATGGCATCTGGAGCGAAACGCGCCGGGACGTAGATGACGGAAGCATTGGCTCCTGTGTGCACAACGGCCTCGCTGACGGTATCAAATACCGGCACTCTGCCATCACATGCCCATTGTCCCCCCTTGCCGGGTGTGACACCGGCTACCACCTGTGTGCCGTATTCAAGCATTTGACGGGTGTGGAATTCTCCCTCGCGCCCGGTAATGCCCTGTACCAGCAGGCGCGTGCTTCTATCTGCCAGGATCGCCATCTCTATACCCTCACCTCTCCCCTGGCTGCAGCGACCGCTTTGCGGGCTGCCTCCTCAAGTGTCAGCGCTGTGATCAGGTGGTGTCCGGACGCCCTCAGAATCTCGCGCCCCTCCTGCTCGTTTGTTCCCACCAGACGTGCTACCATCGGCACATCCGGCCGCACCTCTTCAAGCGCGGCTACAATGCCTCTGGCGACTTCGTCGCAGCGCGTAATGCCGCCGAAGATGTTGAACAACACGGCCCGGACTCTGGCATCAGCCAGGATCAGACGCAGGGCAGTTGCCACACGCTCTGCCCTGGCTCCGCCACCGATGTCAAGGAAATTGGCTGGAGCACCGCCAAAGTGCTTGATTATGTCCATCGTCGCCATCGCCAGCCCGGCTCCGTTGACCATACAGCCTATCTCACCGTCGAGCTGGACATAGCTCAACCCGGCCTGGCGTGCCTGACGCTCGGCGGGGGTTTCCTCGTCCACATCACGCCAGCTTTCCAGTTCAGGATGGCGGAACAGGGCATTGTCATCCAGCACCATTTTGCCATCCAGCGCCAGTAATTCGCCGCTCTCTGTCACAGCCAGAGGATTGATCTCGGCCAGAGAGGCATCACAGGCCACAAAAGCTTCGTACAGACCACGCGCGACTTTGCAGAAAGCACGCAAGTGCTCACCGCCCAGTCCTATGCCCTTGCCCAGGGTCAGGGCATGATAGTCCCGCAATCCCAGGAAAGGGTTGATAGAGGTTTTGTGGATCGCCTGGGGGTTGTTTCGGGCGGTCTCTTCGATTTCGACACCCCCCTCGGAGGAAGCGATCATCACCGGTTGCCTGCTGGAGCGGTCAATGACCAGCCCCAGATAGAGTTCGGAGCGGATGGCTGCCGCTCGATCCACCAGGACTTTGCGCACGGGAAAGCCCTTTACGCGGAGGGAGAATATTGCTTCCGCTGCCTCTGCGACTTCGGTGGGGCTTTTAGCCAGCCTGATCCCCCCGGCTTTGCCACGTCCGCCGACCAGCACCTGTGCTTTGACGACAACCGGATAGCCAAGCTCATTGGCTGCAAGACATGCTTCATCGGGGGTGGTGGCGATTCTCCCCTGGGGTATCGGCACCCCGTGTGCAGCGAACATCTGCTTGGACTGGTATTCATGTAGTTTCACGGTCTGTGCCTCAGAGGTTGATTATGAAGCCGTGTAGATTATACCACAGTGCCACTGCAAGCCAAATCTCGCTTTTTGTGGGTGTTCGAAGCAGAATGAGGCACTCATAACCACCAGATATAGTAATCTTGTGCAGATATTTCCCTGCATATAGCGGGAGTTAGCGTGGGGTTGATTTTGCGGTCCGACCATCAAACCCTGCACATGCACAACGAGACCCCAGATATAGGGGTTTCACCCAGGGGTTGATGGCACATATAGTGACCCAGCCCGGGATGGTTCATTTTCTCCGTGAAATTGGTTTACACCTCAAAGTGTCACTCAATATGAACCATCCCTCCAGCTTTTCGTTTTGCTTCGAATACCCCACTCAGACCCGCGCCCAAGACAGTGATTTCGTAGCTCAATACAGTTTTGCCGCCTTGTGCCAGCGCCTGCCCTCTCTGTGACTCACCTCCGATGATCTCCCTCCCTCGCCCAAGCGATCGTATCGCTTGTGCTACGTCTATGGCGGCTGCGCGGACCTGGACAAACCGACCAATTGGGAGGGTTGCTCTTATGTTGCTCTTATAACAGAGGGCCAAATTGCCCAGTCTGTACTCGAATTTCGTTGAATTTGGCCAGCAGATTGCGAAATTCGTAAAAGAGGTTAGGACTTACGCACTTGACTTCCTGCCGGTATGCCAGCTATGTGGGACGGCCTTTCCAGGCCGTCCAGACAGGCTGGAAAGCCGTCCAGACAGGCTGGAAAGCCGTCCAGACAGGCTGGAAAGCCGTCCAGACAGGCTGGAAAGCCTGTCCCACAAACCAATCCAATCACAACTGCGTAACTCCTGAGAGGTAATTACCTGCCCGGCTGCCTGCCGCCGTGTGCCGATTGGAAATCGACCTAATAGGTGCCTGCGCCGACGCGTAAACAGCGGTCGGCGCAGGCCGACCTCTGGTCGAAAGCCTAAAGCGGGCGACTTCAGTCGGCATGGGCAGGCAGTTACTAAAAGAGGCTTTTACCGCGAATTCCGTTGTCGGCGATTGCACCCTTCTCTTTTGCCCCCTGATCCACCGCTCACGCCCTCTCGCCTGACAAAAGCGGGGGTATTCCCATCTTGTTCCAGTTTCTGTATCGCTTTTGCTTCGTTCCGGACGCTTCAGACGGAGTGCTTTCGCTCAATCAACCCCGCCTCATCCCCCCGTTTCCCCTGCTTTTCCCATCCTATCCTGGTGTTTTGCTTCGAACGCCCGACCGCCCGCTGTGGCCAGTCCGATGTCTGGCGCGGTCTGGAGACCAGCCCAGGCCGGGGTGAAACTGCGGCTGATCTCCGACCGTGCTGCCGGGTCACTCGTGGGTTGTAGGACAACTGCTCGCAGTTGTCCTAAATGCCGCCGGGCCATCGTGACGTCAGATGCAGTCTGGATACCGGCCCAAGCCGGGTGGACGCAGAAATATGACGGACACCCATAGGTACATTTGATGTTGTGCAATGCCACAAATCGTGCTATACTGATTGTAGCATTGGAGTGGCTCTCTGCTACCCGGTAAAGGCACTATGGACGCAGATCCGAATCAAGCAACCTGGATAGAGGGATGGGCCAGACGTATCGAGGCATCAGGCCTCTCTTCAATGGTGTTGTTGTTGCTGGATAGCTTGCGTGCGTTCAGACATCTCGGCAGCCAGGCCCTTCTGATCGCCTGCCCGCTTTTGAGCGGCATCGCAGACAGCGAGGTACTCGAACGGTTTAAGCTTTTGCTTGACCAGCCGGAATTGCTGGAGCGGCTGGCTACCTGCCTGGAGGAGAAGGGAGGAGGGTGAGTTGGAAGTAGAGGCTATCGTCCTGCTCCTGCTCAGCGGCCTGGTGCTGATGACCCTGCTCATATTGCGCGGTAAAAAAGGACCTGTCCCCTCTGTGCGTCAGCTCCCCGCTTTCCAAAAAATGCCCCGTGAGATGGAATATGCGGCTGAAAGCGGCACAGCAGTGCACATCGCGCTGGGAAGCAGAAGCCTGTACGAGGATGATGCGCTTGTATCGCTCGCCGGCCTGCAAGTGCTCGCTTCGCTGGCTGACACCGCTGTCTCCTTTAGCGCCCCTCCTATCATCACCGTAGGAGACCCGACACTTCTTCCCCTGGCACAGGACATACTGAGGCGAGCTTACGAGCGACATAACCGTCTGGAGGCTTACAATCCGGCTAATGTGCGTTTCATCGCGCCGACTCCGCTGGCTTATGCAGCCGGGACAGCTCAGACCATCGCCACAGGGGGCATAACCGCCAATTTCATCGCCGGCGCCTTTGAAAGCGAGGTTTCGCTGATTGCCGACACCGGCATTCGGCGAGACCTGCCCCAATTGTCCGCTGTTACCACACCTGCCGCTGCAGGAGCTCTTTATCCTGTCGCCGATCACCTGGCCATAGGTGAGGAGCTGTATGCCGCCACAGCTCAGATCACCGGGAAACGGCGTTACCTGCTCGGTCTGGTAGCTCAGGATGTGATACGGGTGGTGCTCGTTTTGGCTATAGCAGGCGTGGCTCTGTTCTCTATACTTACCGGTTGAATTTAAGGGGGATACCTGTGATGAGCAAGCTTGTCAGGCAGTGGATCCCGTTCATCATCTTTCTGCCCGTGAGCCTTATCGTCCTGCTTGGCTACCTGGTGCCAGTTCCTGGCTTACTCTACCTGCGCGACAGGTTGGTTGAATGGGCTATTATCGTGGCTGCCTTCGCTCTTCTGCTGGGGACATTCAATATCCTCCACGTCCACGTAGGACAGATACGTCGCCGCAGCCGTGGCTGGTTATCCAGCTTTGCGCTTCTCCTTGCCATGCTGATTGGGATGATTCCGCCACTCTTGCCAAAGGATACACCGCTCAGAAGCGAGTTGAACCGGGCGGTCCTCGACTATGTGCTCAGACCGGTGGGGGCCTCGCTGACAGCTCTGATATTCTTTACACTGACATTAGCTGCTTTCCGCCTTTTGCATACACGGCGCACTGTTGCCTCCGTTCTGTTCCTTCTGGTAGTGATTCTGGTGCTTGCTGGCAGTGTCCCTCTTGAGGGTATGGAACAGCTCACCTTGTGGCGGGCAGCGATCATACATGTGCCCGCGATGGCCGGAGTGCGGGGTTTGTTGTTTGGTGTCGCCCTGGGCACGGTGATCGCTGCCTTGTACCTGATTATCGGAGGCGAACGGCCTTACGGTGAATCATGAGTGTCAGCATGATTTATTGTCCCAAATGTGGTTCTGCCAACAGAAGGGGCAGCCGTTTCTGTAACGAATGCGGCGAGCCGCTCCCCACGTACACTGCGTTGCGTTGCCCAATGTGTGGGGCAATGAATCCGGTCGGCAATGTCTACTGCGACCGCTGCCAGGCGCGGTTGGTCCCGATGACTGCTCCATCCTCCGAGGAGAAACGATATGAGCCGCCCCCTATCAAAGGTCTCTCGCTGCCAACGATACCGCTTGAGGAAAGAGAAGCACCCTCTGCGACCACAGAAGACTGGCTGGCCCAGCTCCGCCCTCCGGCAGCACCTCAGGATGTGACCAGAGAGGAACCCGTAGCCCCTCCCGGAACGGGCAGGGAAGCCGACTGGCTGGATCAGCTACGTGCCGCGAGCGCAGCCCAGGAGGCAGAGGTTGAGGAGGCAGATGCCTGGCTAAGGCAACTGCGCGAGTCTATTCCCCAGGTATCACCTCAGCCTGAGCCACTCGCTCCTGCGGAGCTCCCCGACTGGTTGCGTGAGGTCGCGCCACCCGAGGTGCCGGAGGAGGCCGCCCCCGCCATGGAGCTCCCCGACTGGCTGCGTGAGGTCGCGCCACCCGAGGTGCCGGAGGAGGCCGCCCCCGCCATGGAGCTCCCCGACTGGCTGCGTGAGGTCGCGCCACCCGAGGTGCCGGAGGAGGCCGCCCCCGCCATGGAGCTCCCCGA
>Ga0209101_1001296_pt1 | contig 18755 bp, 15 predicted proteins | sample ConPoolayeCmetaG_FD_185481 | JGI IMG/M metagenome (GOLD analysis project Ga0209101, IMG submission 185481) | Hot spring microbial mat communities from California, USA to study Microbial Dark Matter (Phase II) - Cone Pool mat layer C metaG... ...
GTTTATCCCCTACGGCGTTCGTGCTCACAATCTTGTCCAGTCGTTACGGGCTGATTTGAGCCGTCCGTGGGACCGCGGCTGGCAGGGGCCGGAGCGATACGTTTTTCGCATCCCCCCTATACAGAGCACCCCGATGCACATTTTCCTTGGCGATGCCATCATCTTCAAAGGCTACGATTTGGACTCAAATACCGTGTTGAGCGGCGAGACGCTCGATCTGGTGCTGTACTGGGCATGCCTGCGCGAGACTGATGCTGACTATACGGTCTTTGTGCACCTGAATTCAGAGGATGGTGCGCTTGTTGCCCAGCTCGATGGGCCACCTGGAGATGCCCTGCACCGCACTTATTCCTGGTGGCCTGGCTATTTTGACTGGGACGAATGGCCTGTGCCTATCCCAGCAGACACTTCACCTGGCAGGTACACGCTTACGCTGGGCATGTATGACGCAAACACCCTGGCCCGGCTCCCCGCAACGGATGCGAATGGAGTTGCGCTGGGCGACGAGATCGTTCTGACGCCCATCACCGTCGAGGCGAGACCCTGAAACCATGCGCCGTATGGTTTCCCTGATCCGATCCCACCTGTGGGCCGCGCTGATCGTCGCGGCCTACCTGATTCTGGGCGCTGCGTTCAGCGTCGCCAACCCAATCCATGAAGCGACCGACGAACTGCGCCACTACCGCTACGTACGCTACATCGCCGACTATGGGCAGCTCCCCATACAATCCGACGAACCGGGCAATGCTCAGGCGCATCATCCTCCTCTATACTATGCAAGTGCTGCTCTGGCGAGCTTCTGGGTACATCCCGCTGAACCACTATATGAACCATTGCCCAACCCCCAGTGGGGATTCCGCAACTGGGAAGTCGGCATCGATAATAAGAACCTATACCTGCATGGCCCCGAAGAGGCCTGGCCATATCGTGATGTTTCTCTTGCAGCACACCTGGCGCGATGGGTCACTCTGCTATGGGGAGCAGGCGCGGTCGCGCTCACTATTGCCATCGCGCGCGTGGCATTTTCATCCCGACCTGCCATAGCCATCGCCGCTGGGGCATTGATCGCCTTCAACCCCATGTTTCTATATCTTGGTGGCGCTGTCAACAACGACGTACCGGCAGCGCTGATGGGAGCCGCTATTACCTATATTTGCCTGCGCGTGGCGCAAGATGGGTTGACGGTCCGGCGCACTTTTCTGTTGGGCGGCCTGTACGGCCTCGCTTTACTTGTGAAGTTCAACCTTATTGGTCTACTGGCCGTCATTGAGATAGCGCTCCTTGTAAGTGCTGCAGGAGATGGAGATGCCAAGGCAAACAGATGGAAGTTCGCACAGGCGAACGCGATCATCATAGGGCTTGCGCTGATCGTCGCTGGATGGTGGTATGCCCGCAATGCGATCCTGTACGGGGAGCCGACGGGCTTTCTGCGCCTCACCGAAATATGGGGATTCCGGCCCCCAAGGGTAGGGCTAGCTCTGGCGTGGCGCGAGTTGGCCTACGCTTGGTCGAGCCTATGGGCACGTTTTGGCTATGGCCAGATACCCGTCCCTGACACGTTCTACGCCGCTATAGGGGTGCTGTGCGGCATGGGCGTGGCGGGATTGGCTCTGCTGGTGATCCGCAGTAGAGACACAGAAGAGGAGTCAACCAGCTCCACCCGGCTATGGATAGGCCGGACTCAGAGGCATGTGCTGCTTGTTCTGGCATCTTCGGTGTTTGTGAACTTTGCTACCCTGTACGCCTACATTGTGATCAGCCCAGCGGGCGCGATGGGGCGTTTCTTTTTCCCCGGATTGCCTGCGTTCGCGACATTGGTTGCTGTCGGGCTACTGGGGCCCCTTCCTGAAGTCGGGCAACGCTTTGGCACAGTGATGATCGGGCTGGGAATGATCGCCTGCGCCCTGATTGCCCTGTGCGGTTATCTCATCCCGGCCTACGCCATCCCTCCCGCAGTGACCTCCCCCCCCGAGCCGCTCAACATCGAAGTAGGTGATGTGGCTCGTATCTTGGCCTACGAAGTAACACCGGAGACTGTTCTGCCAGGCCAGCCGATTGACGTGACAATCACTTGGGAGGTGATCCGGCCTACTGAGCAACCTTACGCGCTGTTCATCCATGTCCTCAACCCGGATGGCGCTCTGATCGCCCAACGAGATACCTATACCGGGCTTGGCAACTACCCGTCGCAATGGTGGCGCCCCGGCCATATTTACACGGAAACCTACCGCATCTACCTGCCCCAGACAGCCTATACGCCAGATATAGGGTTGGTGGAGGTTGGCCTGTACAACCCCGATCTGGGGCGGTTGCCAATCAGCACCTCTCAAGCTACTGACTCAGCGCTTGGGATAGGACAGGTTGAGCTCGCTGCCGATCCATCTGCGGAGTATCCGAACCAGATTTTCGTCAACTGGGATAACCACTTTGCGCTCGTAGGCTATACCATTGAGCCGCGGGTGCTGCATCCTGGTGAGAAGACCTGGGTTACGCTGTACTGGCAGGCGCTCGATCCTCCCAGGGAAGAGGATTTCAAGGTCTTCCTCCACGTAATGGAGGGTTGGGATAACCAGTGGGCCGGGAATGATGGCAACCCAGTCGAACCTGATGGGTTCACCCGTTATTGGGTCGCTGGGCAGGTATACGAAGATCGGCGCAAACTTCGGCTGCCGCCTGACATCCCGCCCGGTGAGTATGTCTTGGAGCTAGGATGGTTCTCTGACACGGACGGGGAGCGTCTGAACATACTCGCCAGTGACGGCCATATTATTGACAACTGGTTGGCTCTCAACACCATCCGAGTACTTCCCCATGAGTGATAGGGCAGCCTCACCACGTCCCACCCGCCTGCGCCGATGGGAGTGGCTGTTGATCGAGGCCCTCCTTTTGGGGAGCTTTGCCCTGCGAGTTGCACGTTTCACACAAGTCCCACCTGGCATCATCCATGACGAAGTTCGGAACTGGTTCAACGCGCAAATGGTGCTGGCGGGGGATATCCGAGCCCTGTATCCCTACGGTGGTGGCCGTGAGGCGCTGTTCATGTTTTTGGAGGCGGCATCCTATCAACTGATTGGCTCGAACGTGGTGGCTGCTCGGCTGCCTTCGCTGGCATTCAGCATGTTAGGAGTGGCAATTAGCTTCTGTCTGGCGCGGAGGCTATTCGGATCTGTAGCTGGGCTTGTTGCTGCTGCCGGATTTGCTACATCGTTCTGGAGTCTGATGTTTGCCCGGTTGGCCGTCCGGACAGGCTCGATGCCAGTGATGGCGATGATCGTTGCCTACCTGTTTCTGCAGCTTGTACAAGCTCCTGCCGGAGGAGCTAGGCTTAGCGTTCTGGCAGGGCTGACCCTCGGTGCGACCCTCCATACCTACCCAACTGCCCTGTTTTTCCCAATAGTGCTCATCGCCTGGCTTTTGGCTGTAGCATGGTTGCAGCCAGCTTGGCTGCGTGGAAAGTGGCAATATGTTGGCACCAGCCTGTTACTTGCGGCCATCATGTCGATCCCGCTCCTGCATGCCTGGATGGACCCCGCTAATACTGCCCGCGCCAACGAGGTCAATGCGCCCCTGGAAGCGCTAATCGAGGGCGACCCCGGCCCGACGTTGGCTAATATCCTGCCGGTGCTGGGAGTCTTTTCGGTGCAGGGGGACCACGGACTGGAGTTTAACATCCAGGATCAACCGATCTTTCCGACCTTTCCAATGGCAGCTCTTTTCTATAGTGGTCTACTCTTGTCAGTCTGGGGGCTGGCACGCCGCGATTCCAAGCACCGGCCAGGTTATGCGCTGGTGTTACTATGGGTTGTGGGGATGCTGGCCCCAACCCTGGTGACCGAGCGACCGGTTAACCCATCGCGGACTATTGGCCTGCTGGGTGTGGTGTACATGATCCCGGCTATTGCAGCAGCGGAAGGGCTACGCTGGGCACGGGTGTGGAGGAAGAACTGGCTGGCATTGGGCATGGTGCTGATCGTGGTTCTGGCACTGGCACGCCAGCTTCAGCATACCGTCGAGAAGTACTTCACAGCCTGGACGGAAAACCCGGTTGTGCAGTTTCTGTACCAAAGCGAATATCGCGTTCTGGCAGATTTCCTGGATGCCCATTCTGAGCCGATCCCCTTAGCTCTTGGGGGGCTGACGCCGCACGAGATGGATGCAGCATCTATGCGCCTGCTCATGCGAAACGATGACTACCTCGGGGTGATGGGTTTTTTCGATCCCCAGACCTCTCTGCTGGTGCCGTATTCTGAGTCACAGGAGATAGGGACTTATGTCGTTGTGCCGTCATCAATCACCATCCATCCTGCGCTTGCTAGCCGCTTCGCTACCTGGGGGATTCAGCAGGAGAGCACCGCGGACTCCTTTACCATCTATGTCGCCCATTCCGACGCGGTGATCCCGAGCGTGCCAACCAACGGGCAGAAGTCAGAATTCTATTGGTCTGGCAATCTAGGCCCTGAGCTTCTGATCGACTTCCTTGGCCTTGAGTGGGTTGGCTCTGTAAGCCCCGGTCAGCTATTCACCCTGCTAACCTATTGGGAAGTTCGAAGGCCAGCAGAAGTTCCGCTGCATATTTTCGTTCATGTAGTTGATCAGGAAGGAACAATCCTTGCCCAGAACGACCTGTTGGGTGTGCCATCAACCCAGTGGCGAAGCGGTGACCGGTTCGTCCAGGCGCACGATCTGAGCCTCCCCTCCGATGTGCCTACCGAGCCTTATCGGGTGCGGATCGGACTCTATGATCCCCTCACGGGCCTGCGCCTGAGAGTCAGCTCCCCCCCGGACTATGATTATCTAGAGGTTGAGCTTCCCCGACCGATACCTGATCCCAGCAACCCCCACTGCCGTGACGAGCGGGGGCTGTGATCTCGCCCCGGGCGAGCCTGTTGCAGGCTGACTCCGGCAACGTAAGCAAACCCAAGCGCATAAAGCATCATAAACGGGACCAGCGATGGCGCATAGCGCAGAGCAAGGAGAGCCATGATAGTCGCATATGCCGCCAGAGCCAGTTCTACCCACGTTGTACTGTCAATGGGCAGCGCATAGCTGCTGTTCCGCCCATAGTCTGGATTGCCCTCTTGCAGGTGGAACTTAGGCGTGCGCTCAAATGCTTGGGGATGTGCCGAGAAAGCTCTCAGCACCGCCCGCGTGTTGCTGGCCGCGATCCCAATGCCGATCAACATCAGGATCGGAAAGGCGGCCATTCGGCGTAGCCAATCAGAATACAGGCGACGTTGTGAGAGCAAAATCTCCACAGGCATCCCGAGCATTGCTAGCCCCAGCCCCGCCAGCGGCAGGTCGCTGAGTCGCCCTGATAACATCAGCGGGCCGACCAGGAATAACACTAGCAACATCAGCGGATGGATCACATAGCCGCTCAGATGGAACATTGCCTCAATCTTCTGCCACACAGTCAGGGGAGCGCACAGGACAACCCCGCCAAGCTTACGCAGACATTGCATCGTGCCAGTTGCCCAGCGACTCTGTTGGCGCTTGAAGCCCATCATCATGGCGGGGATTTCAGCCGGCGTGGATACGTCAGGCAGGTATAGGCATCGCCAACCAGCCAGTTGGGCGCGATAGCTAAGGTCGATATCCTCGGACAATGTATCGGAGTGCCACCCCCCGCTTTGTTCGATACACGCTCGCCGCCAGACTCCGGCTGTGCCTGAGAAGTTCACCAGTAACCCTGCCCGATGGCGCGCTAGCTGCTCTACGATGAAATGTGCATCGAGGGCGAGGGCCTGGGCGCGGGTCATGGAGTTGAGGTCTGCATTCAGATGTCCCCAACGGGTCTGAATCAGACCCAGCCGATCATCCATGCCGAAGTATGGCACGACACGATGTAGAAAATCCGGCTGTGGCACAAAATCTGCATCAAACACGGCGATCAACTCTGCCTCGGTGCGCTGAAGGCCGTAGGTCAACGCGCCTGCCTTGAAACCCTGCCTGCTCCTGCGCCGGATATGTTCGATCTGAAGACCAGTAGCACGCGCTTTCTCGATGGCGGCAGCAGCACTGCTGAGGGTTTCGTCTGTGGAGTCATCGAGCACCTGGATTCTCAATTTGTGATATGGGTAGTCCAGGCGGCTTACTGATTCGATCAGCCGCTCGATGACATGCTTCTCGTTGAAGACTGGCAGTTGGACCACCACCGTGGGCAGATCGGGGGTGGAAATGTTGGGCGGCGGTTGGATCTTGTCGTTACGGTGTACGATATAGATCGTTGATAGAACCAGGGAGTGAAAACCCATTAAGGCCAGCACAATAGCACTGGTAACGTAGAGGATCTCAACAAGAATCACACGCTTGCTCCATCACTCCACGAGCGGTGAGGTGTGACCTTGCCGCTGGGGAAAAAAATATCGCTATGGGAGAATGACTCTCAGCGCCATTTGCGATGCTATCAATAATACCACTTACAACATGCTTCAGCACCTCAAACCGCAATTTATCCCCTTGGGGGAGTGTTGACATTCCCCATCCCATCCGTCACAATTGCCCGCCGATCACTGGTTGAGGTTCCACATGCTGAGACCCCTGCTTGTCTTTGGTACTCGCCCTGAAGCGATCAAAATGGCCCCGCTGGTGCGGGCGCTCCGGGATCATCCTGATGCTCAGCCCACCATCTGCGTGACGGCGCAGCATCGGGAAATGCTCGATCAGGTACTGGACTGGTTCGACATCAGGCCGGACTTTGACCTGGACCTCATGCAACCTAACCAGACTCTGACCGGGCTGGCGGCACGTGCGATGCAGGGTGTGTCAGAGATCATCACCAAAGTGCAGCCTGATGTTCTCCTGGTGCAGGGTGACACAACTACGGCGATGGCGGCGGCCATGGCAGCATTTTTCCAGCGCGTCCCAGTGGGGCATGTTGAGGCAGGGTTGCGAACGGGGGATATCTACAACCCCTTTCCAGAAGAGGTGAATCGCCATCTGATCAGCGTCATGACGACCTACCACTTCGCGCCCACTGAAACAGCCCGGCGTGCTTTGCTGGCTGAGGGCACCCGGCCCGAGTCTATCTTTGTTACTGGGAACACGGTCATCGATGCTCTCAAGTGGACAGTGGCCAGGCCCTACCAGTTGACAATCGATCTGCCACTTGAAGTGCCTGGCGAGCGGTTGATCTTAGTCACCGCCCATCGGCGTGAGAGCTTCGGCCCCGCTTTCGAATCGATCTGCTTGGCACTCCGTCAGATCGTCGAGCGCAACCCAGATGTGCGTTTGATCTATCCCGTCCACTTGAACCCAAACGTCCAGGAGCCTGTCCGCCGTATCCTAGGTGGGATACAACGGGTGCATTTAATCGATCCTCTGCCCTATCCAGATACCGCCCATCTTATGGCGCGCTCCACACTGGTGCTGACTGACTCCGGCGGGATTCAAGAGGAAGCCCCAGCCCTGGGAAAGCCGGTGCTGGTGATGCGCCGGACCACCGAACGTCCCGAAGCGGTTGAGGCAGGCACTGCCAGGCTGGTGGGGACAGACTCTGAGACCATCGTTCGTGAGGTGGAGACACTCCTCTACAACCCAGTCGCCTACCAGGCAATGGCCAAGGCCATCTCTCCCTACGGTGATGGGCACGCAGCGCAGCGGATCGTGGAGGTGCTGATCGAGGGATTCAGACAAGCGCAGCCCGTAACGACTGGACAAGATTGTGAGCACGAACGCCGTAGGGGATAAACCGAAAAACCCGACGGTCCATGCCGATATCTTCGATCTCAATGGTCAGCCGCTCAAGCGGAAGAAGTTCATTGATCCGTTCTGGCCACTCGATCACAAGAACCGCAGGAGCATCCAAGAAGTCCTCAATACCGGTCGTCCTTGCATCATCCGTATTGACCAGTCGATAGCAATCGGCATGATAGAAGCGTTCCCTATCCTGGATACGGTGGTACTCGTTAATGAGCGTAAAAGTGGGGCTGTTGGGTGCTTCGAGCGCGCCCCATGCACGTGCCAGGCCCCGTGTAAGGCAGGTCTTGCCTGTCCCGAGGCTTCCCGACAAGCAAATCAGGTCCCCTGCCCGGAGGAGCGTTCCAAGGCATTCACCAAGTCGCTCTGTTTCATGGGGACTCTCCGTGCTGATGAGCAGTATCTCAGCGGGTTTAGAATTCTGATCGGCAGCCATGGTCCATGATTCTAGCGCAAATCGGCTTTCGCCCTGGCATTGTCGGAAACCTGGAGGGAGTGGATAAGGTGATGGGTATTCAGGGCAGTTGTGAGCCATTCCTTGTACAAGTATCCTCGTGGTTATCCACTTCCTGACAATGGGGACATGTGTTCATGCTGCTATTTTACCTGTACTCGGACTCTTATCCACTCCCCAAGCAAAACAAGGTTGACGGCTTAGGGTGGCTATGGTACACTGAGTTTCACCGGGGTCGCAGGTAGGATGGCGACCTGATTCGTCCTGTGTTGGTATCCTTGCACTCAGTTTGGGAAGGGGTCCGCTATAAGCAAGTCAAGCTACCGCATCAACGAGGCCATCCGGGTTCGTGAGGTTCGCCTGATCGGCCAGAACGGCGATAACGTAGGGGTCGTCAGCATCCGCGAGGCTTTGGAGCGCGCTCAGGACGCCGACCTGGATCTCGTGGAGGTTGCCCCTAATGCCGAACCGCCTGTCTGTAAGATCATGGATTTTGGCAAATTCCAGTACGAGCAGGCGAAGAAGGAGCGGGAGGCACGTAAGCAGCAAAAGGTCGTCGAGATCAAAGAAATCCGGTTACGCCCCAAGACGACCGATCACCATCGCATGTTCAAAGTGCGTGACGCGCGTCGCTGGTTGAGCGAAGGTATGAAGGTCAAGGTGCGTATCCGCTTTCGGGGGCGCGAGATTCATTACCCGGAGATCGCGCAAGAGCTGCTAGATAGTATTGCCAGGGAACTGGAAGACGTTGCGGTAGTTGAACAGAGGGCCGGTATGGAGGGCAGAACCATGCTGATGGTGCTCGCCCCCGCCAAACCGAACGATTAGCCCCTTCTGCTTCTCTCAAGCTGATATGTCGTGGTTGGTGTGCGCTCGTCAACAAATGAGGGCGCATCTGTGAGCAAAATTTGCCTGGGCGCGGTCTGAGGCTGGCCTGTGCTTTCAGGCACAAAGGGAGCGGTTAACGTGCCGAGGAAACAGAGAACGACGAAGTCCAAGCTAAAGACACATAAGGCAACAGCTAAGCGCTTTCGGATCACCGGCTCCGGTAAACTGGTGCGTACACAGGGGCCCAAGAGCCATCTGCGGCGCAAGAAATCGGCCCGTACCAAAGAGCGATTTAGCGAGATGGCTGTTGTTGAGCAGCCCGCTGTCGTTCGTCGCGTCCGAAGGTTAGCTCCGTACCTGAAGCGTTACAAGAGCAACCCGCCGGGCTGAGCGTTTCACGGAAAGTCTTTCCAGAAAGACTTTCCGTGAAACCGGCGGTTTGGCCGAAAGAATTTTCGGCCAAACACTTAACCCTATCCGATGACATGTTTGTAACAAATTGACCTTGTAGGCAGGGGCAAGAACTATGACGCGAACGAAGGGCGGTATTGTCACACGCCGCCGTCACAAGAAGATCATCAAGATGGTCAAGGGCCAGTACGGGACACGCGGGCGCCTGTTCCGGCGATCCAACGAGGCAATGATGAAGTCGCTGTGGTACGCTTACCGCGACCGCCGCAGTCGTCGCCGCGACTTGCGCCGCCTTTGGATCGTCCGCATCAACGCCGCGGCCCGCCAGAATGGCCTCACCTATGGCCGCCTGATCAATGGCCTCAAGCGCTCCAATGTCGAGTTGGATCGGAAGTCACTAGCAGCAATCGCTGTTCGTGACCCACTGGCCTTCAGCCAGATCGCAGACATAGCCAAAAGCGCTGGCTAACTCACCAGCCAGACAACTGAGCAGCACTCACCGATGCTCTAGAGGTGAGTGCTTTTTGGTTCCGTTCAAGGTCCGGCAGTCGCGCGCCCTCGGATGATTCTTAAACCTCGTGGGCGATGCAGGGATTGGGTGGAATCTACTCGAGAATCCATTCGTCGAGACTACGCGACCACTCAATCAATCCCTCTTCCTCGAAGAACAAGCCAATCTCGCGGGCTGCTGACTCTGGGCTGTCGGACCCATGCACGAGATTGCGGCCTGTATCCATGCCGAAGTCACCCCGGATCGTGCCGGGGGCAGCCTCGATGGGTCGGGTCTTGCCCATCGTGACGCGCACCTTTTCGATAGCCTGGGTGCCCTCCCAAACCATGGCCACAACCGGTGCGGAGGTGATGTAAGCGATTAAACTATCGTAAAAATCCTTGCCTTTATGCTCGATATAATGGCGCTCCGCGAGTTCGCGGCTAATCATCATCATCTTCATACCGACCAATTGCAGGCCCCGCCGCTCTAATCGGCTGATGATTTCCCCAATCAGGCCGCGCTGCACCCCATCGGGCTTGATTAAGACCAGCGTGCGTTCCAAAACGTCCTCCCATAGGTTGAACTGCCGATACAGGGTTGTGCTTGTCCCCTCTGCCAGAGAACATACAACACACATTGTCCCCATCGGCGGAGGGATCGGGGGTGGGATCTACGACAGATAATCTCTCAACTGTCGGCTTCGTGTCGGGTGTCGCAGCTTGCGCAATGCCTTGGCCTCGATTTGGCGAATGCGTTCCCGCGTCACGCCGAAGTGCCGCCCAACCTCTTCGAGGGTGTGATCTTGTCCGTCCTTCAGCCCAAAACGCATCTCCAGCACTTCCCGCTCCCGTTCAGAAAGCACGCTCAACACCCCCTGCACTTGCTCCTTGAGCAATTGTCGGTCAGCCTTCTCCACCGGGCCTGGAATCTTGTCGTCCTCGATGAAGTCGCCCAGCAAGCTGGAGTCTTCCTGACCGACGGGCATGTCCAGCGACATCGGGTCCTGGGAGATACGAACAATGCGACGCACCTTGGCAGCTGCACGCCGTAGTTTGCGGTATAGGTTGGGGTCGAGCCGCTCCTCATTGCGTCGCGCCTGCCGGATAGCCTCTGCATCAGGTGGATCGAGCAGGTCCATCTCGATAGCAATCTCTTCTGCGCTCGGCTCCCGGCCAAGTTCCTGAGTCAGTTCTCGCTGGATACGCATTAGGCGGTTGATCGTCTCCACCATGTGCACGGGGATGCGGATGGTGCGCGACTGATCCGCAATGGCCCGGCTGATCGCCTGCCGGATCCACCATGTCGCGTAGGTACTGAACTTATATCCTTTGGTATGGTCGAACTTTTCGACGGCCCGCAGTAAGCCGATGTTCCCTTCCTGGATCAGGTCTAAGAAGCTGATCCCCCGCCCCATATACTTCTTTGCAACGCTTACCACCAAGCGCAGGTTGGCATGCGTAAGGGCCTGGTTCGCGTCCTCAGCGCGCACATCAGCAGCGGCCAACTCGTCTTCAATGAGGTGAGGGTCGATTTCCCTGATCCACTGTAGGGCGGTGCTTCGCTTGGGCAGATTCTTGCTCTGGCGGCAGATTTCGATCAGACGCTCCTGAAACGGTTCCGGCATCAGATATAGCGTCTCGAACACCACAAACAACCGCTGTGCCACTTGGCTCCAGTCCTCGTCACGGCCCCACTCGCGCAGGTTGAGGTACTGGTGCAGATAGGACGCTGGCTGCTTCCACCAGGCATCGCGCAAACGTTGCGCCTCGCTGATCAACGCCACACAGTCGGGTGGATCGACCCCCAAGCCAGCCACCAGCGCACATACATCCTTCCAGGCGGATTCAAGGCGTTCAAACAACATCTCTAACGCAGTGTGGGGGTTGAATCCTTCTTCACTCGCACTGAGCTTCTCGTAGAGCGCGTCGATAGCATGAGTGGCCGCCATTTGTGCGGAGAGCCAGATTTCCTGATCCGAGTCCAGCAGCCGAACTTGCCCGATCTCCTTCAGGTACATCCGGACCGGGTCGTTTGCCATCTCGGGTTCGCCCAGACTCAAGACTCGCCCGCTGAGGTCTTCCTCTTCTTCCAGCTCATCCAGCTCTTCGTCCTCAGGCTCCAGCTCAACATCGAAATCGGTCTCGCTCTCGCTATTCAGGTCAAGATCTCCCTCTTCATCTTCGGTTGCCGGGATGATCTGAACTCCCAGTTCTTCGAGGCGCGCGTAGAGAAGCTGGATCGCCGGGCTATCGGGGTCTTCAAACAGGGCCAGGATATCCGTCTCGCTGGCTTGTCGTTCCCGCCGTGCCCGCTCAATCAGGGCCTCAATGGCTTCCGCCTGCTCGTCAGACTGCTGCTGGAGCATAGCCGTCCCATCATTATTGAGGGCATGTTCCAAACCGCCGACCCTGTTCCTCTCCCGAATCCAGCCCCCATCGCGGGAGGGAGGTTGCTTCCCCCTCCCATCCGAAGGATGGCAGAATAGGTTCAGTGGTCGGGGCCAAACACACCCTTAACCCGCCCTCACTTTAGAGCGAGGACCTTTTGCGTCACGACCTCGCTGGCCTGACATGGTATACCGCGCGCTTGCCTGCCCAATCCGGTTTAAGGCATTGATCAGAGGGATAATGGTGTCCTGATACTGCTGAACTGTCAAGCGATCACCGCCATTTTCTGCGTCCTCGATCACGAATCTCAACTCTTTAATAAGCTCCTCCAGCCGCCGATATCGCAGATCGAGCAGGCTCGACACTATGCGCTTGCTGATATAGTCAAACGAGAGCTCGGTGTCGGGCGGCACAACACCGCGTAGTAGCGCATCCAAGGGCCGCTCCAGCCATTCTGCCACACGGCCTCTCAGAAAGGGATCGAGATTCATTTGCAAATAGTGGATAGGGTCAAGCTCATCCTGAGCAGTGGCGTCGTGCCAGGTTTGAAAGATCATCTGATGCTCAGGAGCTGCAAAGTCGCTGAAGACAACCGCTGGAGCTAGCACATCGAGATCAGGTAGATTCGGGTAACGATGCGCTACATCTTCCCAATTCAAGCACTGCGCCAAGATTCGATTAACTTGGTAGATCAACCGAGGGTAACGGATCAGAGCCGCCAAGCAGACAGCTTCCCGTGACAGGGTTGGTGCGATATCCAGCGCTTCGTTTGTGGCAGAGGAAATCGGCTCCTGGTGTCGGCTGGCGCGCCCTCGCGAGCTGCGAGTGGGGCGATCCAGGAACAATGCCCGTTCCTCAACTCGCAGCAGCCGCGCCAGGCGCTGGCGGTAGTGGCTGCGCTCCACTGGATCGGCCACGTCCTCAATGAGCGGCACAATCTGCCGTGCAATCGCGGACTTGACCTTTGGATCGGTGAGGTCCTGTCCTGCCGTGACAGACTGGATCACGTAGTCCACAATCGGCAAGGCGCCCGCTACCAGTTCGGGCCAGGCATCCGGCTGTTCCCGGATCAGATCGTCAGGATCGTACCCTTCCGGTAGCGCCAACACGCGGATGTCGAATCCCAGCCGGCCTTCGTACCGAACTATGCCCCAGGCATCGAACTCCGTTGTCAGCTTAGCACGATACTCACGTTCTGCTTCATCAAAGCCCCACACGCCTTCTTCGGCGGCTTGTTCTGCGGCAGCCTTGGAGACCCGTTCGATCACCTCACGCCCGTGTTGGGTTGCCATCTGGCCGGCTGCGTCCGGATCGAGCGCCAGAATCAGCCGATGCGCGTAACGAGATAACAGGCGGAGTTGGGCCTCTGTGAGGGCCGTTCCCATCTGAGCCACCACGTTCGTGTACCCCGCCTGATGGGCTTGGATGGTATCCATGTAACCTTCGACGATCACCGCGGTCTCACTCTCGCGGATCGACCGCCTTGCCAGATCAAGGCCGAACAATAGGCTGCTTTTGTCAAATAGAACACTTTGTGGAGAGTTGAGGTATTTGGGAGTGGCGTCCTTTGCCAGCCCACGCGCCCCGAAGCCTACCATTCGCCCTCGCCCGTCGCGGATGGGAATCATCACCCGATTGCGGAAGCGGTCGTAGATGCTTCCATCGTCCCGGGTGACGAGCATCCCAGCACTGATCATTTCCTCGAGCGTATAACCTTGGCCCAGCAAATAATTGTGCGTTGCATCCCAGCTATCTGGTGCATAGCCGATCTGGAATCGCTGGATCGTGTCGGGGCGCAAGCCACGCTGCTCAATATAGGCCCGCGCGTGGGCAGCGCGCGAGCCACTGGTGAGCTGGTGGTTAAAGAACTCAGCAGCAACAGAAAGCAGGTCGCGCAGACGCTCCACCGTCTCCGTCGATTCGGCCTGCTGGGGAGCAAGCGGCTTCAGTTCAACCCCGGCTTGTTCTGCCAGGACGCGAAGTGCTTCGACGAAGGTCCAACCTTCCCGCTTCATGAGGAAGGTAAAGATATCGCCACCTTCACCGCACGCCCCGAAGCATCGCCAGGTCTGCCGGTCAGGGAAGACAACGAACGAGGGGGTCTTCTCATGATGAAACGGGCACAGCGCTTTGTAATTGCGTCCCGCCTTCTTCAACGGAACGTACTGGCCGATGATATCTACAATATCCAGCCGTGCCTTGATTTCGTCTGTGACGCTCATCCAGAGAAACCTTGCATCTGATCACAGCGGCCTGTGCTACGATGCTCCCGGAGGATAGGCGGGGTGGATCGGGCAACCCCAGTTGGCGATAGGCGCATTATACTTAGGTCAGGAGTAGCTGTGCAAACGATGGAGTAGGCAGCAAAGCTCTCTGACGAAGCCGGCGGCGGAATAGCTCTTGTAGCTAACCTCGTCCGAGTTCCATAGGGCTATCCTCGCAATTGGGTTTTGCGTGGCACGGGTGCAATACGGCCTCTCTGACTCTCTAGGAGGTTTCCAATGCCTCGTCTGACACGGTGGGCCATCAAAGCCGCCATGCTGTATCTGATCGCTGGAGTTGCGATGGAGGCTCTGTACTGGGTGCAAGGTCTGTGGTCGCTATGGCCACCGCTGGCCGCTCTGAACCCAACCTATATTCACCTGTTGGTTGTGGGCTGGCTGACTCAACTCATTTACGGCGTGATCTACTGGATGTTCCCCATCATCAGTAAGCATAATATGCGCGGCAACTCGCATCTAGCCTGGGCGGCGCTCATGCTACTCAATCTGGGTCTGCTAATGAGAGTGGTTTTTGAGCCTTGGCGGACTCTTTCCCCTACCCCTGTTAACGGTGTTGGCCTCCTTGTCTCCGCCGTTGTGCAGGTCTTGGGGGGGTACCTGATCGTGTTGGTCTGCTGGCCGCGAGTCCGAGAGCGTCCGGGGCGCTGATCGATGCCTACCTTGAGCCGTTACTTCGTCCGTTCTGCTCTGATCTGCCTGGCAATGGGATTCACCACAGGCGGCCTGATCCTTGCTGCGAAAGCTGGAGCGATCTTCCCAAACATATGGAGCTGGCTTGCGCCGCATATCGTCCTGCTGCTGTTTGGCTGGCTAGCACAACTGGCTATTGGTGTTGCGTACTGGATACTGCCGCGTATGCTTGGCGCAGATCGAGGGCGCCCTCGCTGGGCTTGGGCTAGCTTCATAGCTTTTCAGGCTGGCATTACCCTGACGCTGCTTTCGATGGTGGGGCTATGGCGGCCTGGCTGGCGCTGGTTGTTCGTGCCAGGGGTGATCGCACAATCGGTTGGCACGCTGCTGTTCGTCATCCATGCCTGGCCGCGCGTTAAACCCGCGTTTGTGCGAGCCGACATGGAATCAGGCGAATAGAACAGCCAGTTCAAAGAGCGCCTTAGGGGGTTCGCTCTATTCGTCCAATGCCTGCATGTTAGCGAAGCTCGCCATTAGCCGCTTCAGCCCCGATGCCTCAAAGACGACAGTTACTTCCTCATCGTCCCCGCTGACCCGACTCTCGACTACAATCCCCTCCCCAAACCGAGGGTGCACTACGCGCTGCCCGGACCTGAACTGTATCTGCTTGCCAACTGGCCTTGGCTCTTCGGCTTTCAGACCCCAGGTCGTCATCTGCCGATACCCCACCCCGGTTGTCGCGCCGCGCGCCATGGTTAGTAGGCTGTCTGGGATGTCATCCAGAAAGCGCGAGCGGATGTTGAGGACGCTCTCACCCCATTGGCTGCGTTGGAAAGTGTAGATCAGGTACAGCTTGCGGCGGGCGCGAGTCATCCCAACATACATCAGGCGACGCTCTTCAGCCATCTGCTCTGGGTCATCCTGTGATCGTGAGTGTGGCAATATCCCCTCTTCAAGACCCACCATAAACACAACGTCGAACTCCAGTCCCTTCGCCGCATGCAGGGTGAGCAGGGTAGCGGCATTTGCTTCTTCACTGAGGTTGTCCACATCGGAGACGAGTGCGACTTCAGCCAGGAACTCTGGAAGCGGCACATCCTCATACTCACGGGCAACGTTTAGCAGTTCTAACACATTGTCGATCCGCTCCTGGCCTGCCTCTGTTCCATCGTTGTGATAGTTAAGATACCCCGTCTCATCCAGGATGAGCTTGAGTAAATCGCCCAAGGGTATCACCTCGCGCATCTGTCGCCATGCGTCCAGTAGTGCTCCTAACCCCGCTAGGGCGGATCGAGCCTTGCCGCTGAATGGCCCAGCCCCTGGGTCGGCAGCAAGCCTCAGTAACGCTGCGCCTGGCGTGATCCCCTCGCTGCTGGCCCATGACTCAAGCGCCTGGATGGTCTTCTCGCCAATTGCCCTCGGTGGCGTGTTGATAATCCGTAACAAACTCACTGTGTCGTCGGGATTATGTATCGTCCGCAGGTAGGCCAGAACATCTTTGATCTCTCTGCGCCCATAGAAGCGCGTCGCGCCGACCAGCTTATAGGGAAGCCCGGCGCGGATAAACGCATCCTCCAGTGCACGGGACTGTGCGTTGGTGCGATACATAATCGCGCACTGCCCTGGCTCCACCTCCTGTTGCGCTACCATTCCTGCCAGTTGATCCACCACAAACTGTGCCTCGTCGTGCTCATCGAAGGCTTCGTAAATAGTGATATCTGCCGACGTGCCGGGCGTCTCGGTGAAGAGGCGCTTGGGCGTGCGCTGTGGGTTCTTGTCAATGACAGCACGCGAAGCATCGAGAATAGTCTGGGTAGAACGGTAATTTTGCTCCAATAGGATGATGGTGAGATCGGGGTAGTCATTGCGGAGTCGGAGTATGTTGCGATAGTCCGCGCCCCGCCAGCGGTAGATCGACTGGTCTTCATCGCCAACGCAGAACAAGTTATTGCGCGGTGAAGACAGCATCCGCACTAGCGCGTACTGCGCCGAGTTCGTATCTTGAAACTCATCTACCAGGACGTAATCTGTGGCGTGTTGGTAGCGGGCCAGCACATCGGGGTGATCGCGGAAGAGTAATACGGTCTGCATCAGCAGGTCATCGAAATCCAGCGCATCGTTGGCAACCAGCCGCTCTTGGTAGCGGCGATAGGCCCGCGACACAATCTCATCATAGTACGCGCCGGGGCGGAAGTCGTCAGGGACGATCAACTCATTTTTCAGACTGCTGACGCGGGCGAGTATCTTATCCGGCGAGTAGCGTTTCTCATCCAGGTTGAGATCGACGGCAACGACCTCCTTCATCACGGCCCGCTGATCTGCCGAGTCATAAATTGCATAGTTTGCTGAGACGGGCAGGTGAGTATGCTCACGGCGGAGGATGCGGGCGCAGATAGCATGGAATGTGCCCAGGGTAAACCCTCGCAACCCTTCCCCCAATACTTCACCGAGCAATGACTCGATGCGGGAGCGCATCTCGCGGGCGGCCTTGTTAGTAAAAGTGACAGCTACAATGCGCCTGGGAGGAAGCCCGCGCTCTTGGATAAGCCAGGCTGCGCGGCGAGTGAGCACGCGGGTTTTACCGCTGCCTGGCCCAGCCAGCACGAGCACTGGCCCATCTGGTGCGGTGACCGCCTGGCGTTGAGCAGCATTGAGATCGGATAAAATATCCACTCCTATTCCTTTGCCGTCTTTCACCGCAACGCAACATGGCACTGCGCGGCGGTGAGGCTCCCAGATAGGTTGAGCCAGAATTGATAGAGCGCCGGCCTGACCGACAACTGGCAGCACGCATAGCACTGCCAGATTATGCTGGCACTGCTGCAACTAACCTCGTTGCTGCTCTAATCCCCAAGGACCCGTAGCGTGCGTGCTGGAACTCCGCCGACGACTGTGTGGGGCGGCACACTCTCAGTGACCACTGCACCGGCAGCGATGAATGCACCCTCTCCAATCGTGACACCGGGCAGGATGGTGGCATTGACACCTATGAAGCAGCCGGAACGGAAGACTACTGGGCTAGTAAAACTGGGGAAGTAGCGTTGAAGCGGATGGTCAGCGTAGCCCACATTGGTGTGGGTCAGAACAGTCACCCGCTCGGCCAATGTGACCTGTGATTCCAATTGGATCCGGTCAGCCAGATCGAGCAGGCACTCATCACCAACAAAGCAGTCCGCCCCTGTCTGAAAGTTGCCAAACCCCCCCCGGTAGTGGTTGAAGAACGTAACCCGATGAACAATTGTCCCCGGCCCGATCTTGGAGCCAAGCAATTTCAGAAAGGGCACCCGGAGCTGGGGGAAAAGCAGCCATTGCATAAAGGCCATAGCGATTGAATAGAATCCAAAGCGCCAGGCCTTCTGAATGCCGACCTCTCGCAGCGCTTTCATTGTAAGCTGATCTTATCTAAGCGTTTCACGGAACGTCTTTCCAGAAAGACGTTCCGTGAAACCAACCCCGACGGCTTGGCCGAAAATCCTTTCGGCCAAACACTTAGCCGGGCTTGATGCAAGCATAGCCGATTCCGGCAAAGATACTGGCTGGTCGGTCAAACACCTCGACCTGATAGCCGATAC